>Ga0308392_1000278_pt1 | contig 21815 bp, 19 predicted proteins | sample Hotspr20Samplem2_FD_202361 | JGI IMG/M metagenome (GOLD analysis project Ga0308392, IMG submission 202361) | Hot spring phototrophic mat microbial communities from Octopus Spring, Yellowstone National Park, Wyoming, United States - 20050624_m2 ... | reverse complement strand
CAGAGGGCAAATTTCAGCGGCCTGCTAGGGTGGAAGCGAGTTCCGGCGTCGGCGCCGCATCCGGCCACCAGAGATGGACAACTTCCTCACTGAGCGTGCCGACGGCGAAGCGCCGCGGCTTGCGGTCGCGTGTGAGCAGGCTCTCCTGAATGAGTGCGAACGGCTTGCCCTTGTTGTTCACCAGGCTCCAGTTGTCGTTCACCGGAACATAGTGCTGCACGCTGTGACTTGAGAGAACGTTGCCGCATCGGAGCAGGGGCGGGCCGAGCCCCTCAAGCCACTCCAGGGCCGTCCGGCCGGCCGCCGGGCAGCCCGCATCGGCCCAGGCTTGAACGAGCGCACAAAACAGGCGGTCCGGATGCGGCGGCCACTCAACCAGGTCCTTTTCCGAGCCGCGGCTGACGTCGGCGGCGGTGACCGAGCCGCGCAGGTAGCGGATCGTGAAACCGAACATCGGAGTGCCTCACTCGCGGCTTTCCGAAGCCAGCTCTCGGCTGCGGGTAACGGCCTTGACCAGCTCGGCGTTCGGACGAAGCGTCAGACAGCCGTCCTTCCAAGGCGGGCTATCGGCTCCGGTGGGCCAGGGAAGACCGGCGGACTTGGCGCGTCCGACCGCAGCGTCGAGCAGCTCCGTGGCAGAGTCGACAGTCAAGCGGAACGTTCGTGCCTCACCTGGGGCCAACAGTTGGAGTGAAAAATCGGTGCGCGGCACTAGGTCGCAGCGGGAGCGCAGGCTGAAGCCGCTCGCCCACTGCCGGGCCAGGGCGGCCAGGGCCAGAGCCGCCAACACGGTGCGGGCGGCGAGATCGGCCTCGGCCTGCTGCTCGGGCGACTGCGAATCCAGGGGGAAACGAAGGCGCCGCAGGGCGGGCAAAGAGAGAACCGCGATCTGCCGGGCAAAGCGCACGGACACGCCACCATGGTTGAACTCGCTTTCGAAATTCCGGCGCTGCTCCGGCGGGACTTTAAGCGATGGCACGACGTTGCCGAGACCGAGCTCCGACAGACGCGCATTGCCCCTTCCTTGGTCCACGACCGTCCAGGTCTTGTCCTCGGCTTTTTGGATCTGGATACTCTCACCGGCAACCACGATGAGAGGATCGATCCGACTGGCGGGGCGGCGGTTGTTTGCGGTCGCGTCGATGCCGATAATCTCCGACACCAGGGCGCGCTGAAACTTTTGCCCCAGCCCGCCGCGGGCGCCGTGCGAATCCCACATGCCGAAGACCAGGGCAGTGGGGCAGAGTCCGAACAGGCCGGTCGCCCGGGCCGGGCTCGCCTCATCCACCAAACGCCCGATCACACTGCCTTTTGCCGGGTGTTTCGGATGGCGGAACGGCTTCCAAGTCTTCCCGCCGTCGACCTCCTCTTGGATTTCGCTGGCCAAAAACACGGCGTCGGCAATGCGGTGCGGTGCTTCGAGCGCACTGAACAGGCCCACTTCGGAAGCGCTGGTTCCGCTGAAGTCGATCTGGACCAAAGGGAACGGCTTTCGTTGCGGTGGAGCGCTGCGATGCCATTCAAGAAGCGCCAGCTCGAGCCGATTGGCCTGCGATTGCACGGAATCGAGCAGAACGCAGGGAACCGGCCGTCCCTCAATGATGCGCTCTTCGCGTGCGTATACGCCACCTTGGTAGGTGGGCGGAAAGAGCTTGTCGCCGTCTCCGCCGGCCGGATCCAGATCGGTGATCGCGCGAAAAGCCATCGCCGGCCCTGCGACGGCCTCTCGAAGAGCGTCGTAGCTCAGAATCGGGTTCATCGCGTGACTCCTTTTGGAGAAATCCCTCGACAGCGGCCATTGAAATGGTGCCGATGGCAAGGCGTCAACGGGGAAGTTTATCACAAGAATCCGAGATTTTTTGGTTGGTCGACAGGGATTTTCCGTCGAGCGTATCGGCCTCAATCGAGGCCTGCAAAGTCGGGACGATCGCCTGGGCCGGTAACAGGAGGGCGGGCTTTAGGCTGGGGGAACGGTTGCGAGGTGATTGGGGGTGTGTTGGGATGGGCGGCGGCGGTGCGGCCTGAGTTGCTTTAGTATGATTTGCTAAGATTATTGCATAGCGATACACTAATATGCTAAACTGTCCCTAGATCGCCAAACGACGGAGGTCTTCCCACTCATGGACCCCAACCGCTTCACCGAAAAGCTCCAAGAGGCGCTTCGCGCCGCACACTCTAAGGCCATCCGCCTGTCGAACCAACAGGTCGATGTCGAGCACCTCGCCGCCGCCCTGCTCGAGCAAGAAGGCGGGCTGGCTCCGGCTATCTTGCTGAAAGCAGAGGCAAATCTCGAGCAGATCCACCGCCGCCTCGACGAGGAGCTCCAGCGCCTGCCTAAGGTCAGCTCCCCGAGCGGAGGCCCAGATCAGATCTACATTACCGGCCGGCTCCAGCGCCTGCTCACCCAAGCCGAGGACGAGGCCAAGCGCTTGAAAGATGAGTACATCTCCGTCGAGCACGTGCTTCTGGCCTTGACGGAAGATGGAGGAGCTACCGGCAGGATTTTCAAGCAGTTCGGCATCACGCGCGAGCGCCTGATGCGTGCCTTGCAGGCCGTGCGCGGCTCCCAGCGCGTCACCTCGCCCACGCCCGAGGGCACCTACCAGGCCCTTGAGCGCTACGGCCGGGACCTCACTCAACTTGCCGCCCAAGGCAAGCTGGATCCGGTCATCGGGCGGGACGAGGAGATCCGCCGCGTAATCCAGGTCCTGTCGCGCCGCACCAAGAACAACCCCGTGCTCATCGGCGAGCCGGGCGTCGGCAAGACGGCGATCGTCGAGGGCCTGGCGCAGCGGATCGTCCGCGGCGACGTGCCGGAAGGCCTGAAAAACAAACGGGTTGTCGCGCTCGATATGGGTGCCTTGATCGCCGGCGCCAAATACCGGGGCGAGTTCGAGGAGCGCCTAAAGGCCGTGCTTAAAGAAGTCCAGGACTCCGGCGGCGAAATCGTCCTCTTCATCGACGAGCTGCATAACGTCGTCGGGGCGGGCAAGGCCGAGGGCGCCATGGATGCGGCCAACCTCTTGAAGCCCATGCTCGCCCGGGGCGAGCTGCACTGCATCGGCGCCACGACGCTCGATGAGTATCGCAAGCACGTCGAAAAGGACGCCGCACTCGAGCGCCGCTTCCAGCCGGTGCTGGTCGATCAGCCCTCGGTCGAAGACACGATCTCGATCCTCAGGGGACTGAAGGAGCGCTACGAGCTGCACCATGGCGTCCGGATCAAGGACTCGGCGCTGGTGGCCGCGGCCGTTCTCTCCAACCGCTACATCTCGGACCGCTTCCTGCCCGATAAGGCGATCGACCTGGTCGATGAGGCGGCGGCCAAGCTGCGCACCGAGATCGACTCGATGCCGGCGGAACTCGACGAGATCCATCGCCGCACGATGCAACTGGAGATCGAGCGCGAGGCGCTCAAAAAGGAGACCGACCAGGCCTCGCGCGAGCGGCTGGAGAAGCTCGAGAGGGAGCTGGCGGAGCTTAAAGCCGAAGGGGCGGCGCTTCAGGCCCGCTGGGAGGCCGAAAAGCAAGGCGTGCAGCGGCTTCGGGCCCTGCGGGAGCAGATCGATCAGACGCGGATCGCCATCGAGCAGGCCGAGCGCGCCTACGACCTGAACCGTGCCGCCGAGCTAAAGTACGGCAAGCTGATCGAGCTGGAGCGCCAACTTAAGGCGGAGGAGGAACGCTTGAGCGGGCAGCAGGGTCCGCGGCTTTTAAAAGAGGAGGTGGATGAGGAGGACATTGCGGAGGTGGTGAGCCGGTGGACGGGGGTGCCGGTCTCGAAACTGCTTGAAGGTGAAATGCAGAAGTTATTGCATCTAGAGGATCAACTCCACAAGCGGGTCGTCGGTCAGGAGGAGGCGGTGCGCAGTGTGGCTCAGGCGGTCATGCGGGCGCGGGCGGGCTTGAAGGACCCGAACCGGCCGATCGGAAGCTTCATCTTTCTGGGGCCGACCGGCGTGGGCAAGACCGAGCTGGCGCGCGCCCTGGCCGAAGCGCTCTTTGACGACGAGCGGGCCATGATCCGCATCGACATGAGCGAGTATCAGGAGAAGCACACCGTCGCCCGCCTGATCGGCGCCCCGCCGGGCTATGTCGGCTATGAAGAGGGCGGCCAGCTCACCGAGGCGGTCCGGCGCCGGCCCTACTCGGTCATCCTGTTTGACGAGGTCGAAAAGGCCCACCCGGACGTCTTCAACGCGATGCTCCAGATCCTGGACGACGGCCGGCTCACTGACGGCCAGGGCCGCACGGTGGACTTCAAGAACACCATCGTCATCATGACCTCGAACGTCGGCAGCACACGAATTCTCGACTACCGCGGCGAGCCCGAGGGCGGCGAATACGACCTGATGAAGCTCGCCGTGCTCGAAGAGCTCCGTCGCAGCTTCCGGCCGGAATTTTTGAACCGAATCGACGAAATCATCGTGTTCCACTCCTTGAGCGACGAACATTTGAAGCAAATTGTCGAAATTCAGCTCAACTCGCTGCGTAACCGGCTGGCGGATCGCCATATCCAGCTCCAGCTCACCGAGGCCGCCAAAACCCACCTGGTTCGGGTGGGCTACGATCCCTCCTACGGAGCCCGGCCCCTCAAGCGCGCCATCCAGCGCGAGATCGAAACGCCCTTGGCGCGGCTTCTTCTGGAGGGCAAGATTCACGACCATCAGACGGTGGTCATCGACTACGACCGCGCGGCGGGACGCTTGATTTTCCAGCCGCAGGAGGTCGCGGTGGCTTGAGGCCGACCCTGCGGCCTGCGCTCCGGCGGGATAATGAGGAAACAAGACCATGTCGCAAAAACCCAGCCGATTCGGGTTCTTTTTCTCGACCGCCGCTGAGCCGGCCCAGGAGACGCCCTGGCGTCCGCGCGCCGATGTCTATCGGACGCGCGACGGCTGGCTGCTGAAGTTTGAACTGGCCGGCGTCGCCCTGGACGACGTCGCCGTCAGCGTTCAGGGCTCGGCCGTCACGGTGAGCGGCGTGCGCCGCGACCGGACCGTCGAGGAGAGCTGCTGGCACTATTCCATGGAGATCTCCTACAGCCGCTTCGAGCGCACGGTGCACCTGCCGTGCACGCTCGATTCGGCGCGATTGAGTGTGGACTACGAGAACGGGATCCTTTGGGTCCGCGTCCATCTCTGATGAGGGGGCCTGGCATGGGCATGAAGGATGAAACGATCCGAAAGCTGCCGCTTTTGCCGCTCAAGAACACGGCGCTGTTTCCCCACCTGCTGATGCCGCTGTCGGTGGGCCGGCCGCGCTCGGTCCTGGCGGTCGAGGCGGCCTTGAACACCGAGGAAAAGGAGCTGGCGATCTTCGCCCAGCGGGAGGCCTCGGTGGAGGCGCCCGGCATGGAGGACCTCTACGCGTACGGCACGAAAGCCGTGGTGCGCAAGATGGTCCGGCCGACGCCCAACACCATCGAGCTGCTGGTGCTCGGCGTCGAACGGCTGATGCTGCTGGCGGTGGAGGAAAAGGACGGCTACCTGGTGGCGAAGGTGCGCGTCGCTCCCCAGCAGGTGGAGATGACGGCGGAGACCGAGGCCTTGCAGCGTTCGGTCCTCGAGCTGGCCTCCAAGGCGATCGCCATGGCCCAGCCGCAGGCGCAGATCGATCTCTCGCAGCTTTCTTCCAGCCAGGAGGACCCCATGAAGCTGGTCTATGTTCTGGCCTCGATGATGGGCCTCGGCCTGGAGAAGGAGCAGACGCTGCTTGAGGCCGCCACCTGCACGGATGCGCTCCGCCTGTTGCACAACTACCTCTCGCACGAGCTCCAGGTGCTCGAGATCCGCTCGAAGATCGCCGACCAGGCGCGCAGCGAGATGAGCAAGGATCAGCGCGAGTACCTCCTGCGGCAGCAGTTGCGCGCCATCCAACAAGAGCTGGGCGAGAAGAGCCCGGAGCAGGCCGAAATCGACCAGTTGCGCGAGCGGTTGGAGGAGGCCGATCTGCCCGACGAAGTGCGAGCCGAAGCCGAGCGCGAGCTGCGCCGGCTGGAGCGGTTGCCGCCGGCGGCGCCCGACTATCACGTCGTGCGGACCTATCTCGAATTCGTCATCGAGCTGCCGTGGCGCAAGTCCACCCAGGACAGTCTCGACATCGCGCGCGCCCGGCAAATTCTAGACGAGGACCATTACGACCTTAAAGAGGTCAAGGAGCGCATCCTCGAGCATCTGGGCGTGCTGAAGATGAACCCGAACGCCAAGGCCCCCATCCTCTGTTTCGTGGGGCCTCCGGGCACGGGCAAGACGTCGCTCGGCCAGTCGATCGCGCGCGCATTGGGGCGCAAGTTCGAGCGGTTCAGCCTGGGCGGCATGCACGATGAGGCGGAACTCCGAGGGCACCGGCGCACCTATATCGGCGCCATGCCCGGCCGCCTGATCCAGGCCGTGCGGCGCGCGGGCGCCAACAACCCGCTGATCATGCTCGACGAGGTGGACAAGCTCGGCCGCGACTTCCGCGGCGATCCCGCCTCGGCCCTGCTTGAGATCCTCGACCCGGAGCAGAACAACACCTTCCGGGACAACTATCTTGATCTGCCGTTCGATCTCTCTAAGGTCTTCTTCATCACGACGGCCAACACGCTCGACACGATTCCTCAGCCGCTGTTGGACCGGATGGAGGTGCTGCGGCTGGCCGGCTATATCGAAGAAGAGAAGATGGAGATCGCCCGGCGGTATCTGATCCCGCGCCAGCGACAGCAGGCCGGTTTGACCGAAGAGCAGTTCCAGATCACTGACGAGGCCGTGCAGGCCATCATCCGTAGCTACACGCGCGAGGCCGGCCTGAGGCGCCTGGAGCGAGCCATCGCCCGGCTGGCGCGCAAAGTGGCGCTGCGCTTTGCCGAAGGCCATACCGAACCGGTCGTCATCAAGCCGGAGGATCTGGTCGAATACCTCGGGCCGCAGCCGTTTTTCCCCGAGGAGGCGCGCAAGCAGGTGCCGCCGGGCGTGGCCACCGGCCTGGCGTGGACGCAAACGGGCGGCGAGGTGCTTTATGTCGAGGCGGCGCTGCTGCCCGGCGCCAAGGACCTGACGCTCACCGGGCAGCTCGGCGACGTCATGCAGGAGTCGGTGCGGGCGGCGTTGAGCTACATCCGCGCGCACTCGGCCGAGCTCGGCATCGACCCGGCCGTCTTCAAGGACAACGGCGTGCATCTGCACGTGCCGGCCGGAGCCACGCCGAAGGACGGTCCTTCGGCAGGCATCACCGCCGCCGTGGCGCTGGCTTCGCTGTTCACCAAAACTCCCGCGCGCACCGACACCGCCATGACCGGCGAGATCACCCTCACCGGATTGGTCCTGCCGGTGGGCGGCATCAAAGAGAAGGTCCTGGCAGCGCGCCGCGCCGGCATCCAGCGGATCATTCTTCCGAAGGCCAACCAGAAGGACCTGCGCGAGCTGCCTGACGAGGTGCGGCAGGCGACCCAATTCATCTTCGTCGAGCGGATCGAAGAGGTGCTGGCCGACGCGATTCCGGCTCTGGCTGAGCGATTGAGCGCCGTGGCGGCGCGCTGAATCGCGGCGCCTCCGCTGCGCCGCCGGAGCTACTTGCGGGCCGGCCTAGCGCCCGGCGCGGAGCTCGACCAGGCGCTTCTTCTTGTACTCTTCGTATTCCTTGATCAGCGCCGGATCGAGCGGACTGCCGTAGATCTCGTGCGACTTGTACTTGCCCGTCCGCAGCTTCATCTTGGTCCACTCGTCGTGAACCTTGATCTCGAGCGCGGCGTCGACCACTTCCTGAATCAGCGCGGGCGGAACCACCGTAATGCCCTCGGCGTCGCCCACGATGACGTCGCCGGGCAGCACGGTGACGCCGCCGATGCGCACCGGAACGTTATAGCCGACTAGCGTCGCATCGCGGATGGCGTCCGGGTGCGCCTGCCGATAGTAGATCTGCGTGTCGACGTGCTTCATGCCCTCCAGGTCGCGAATGCCGCCGTCGATGACCAGGCCGCCCGTTTTGGTGGCGATCGCGATGTAAGTGGCCAGGTTGTCGCCGACAAAGCCCGGCGAGGAGCCGAACATGTCCACCACCAGCACGTCGCCCGGCTGTGCCTGGTCGATGACGTATTGATGAGCGCCCCGCGGAAAGCCCTTCTTGGTTTTGAGCCCGCTCATGACCAGCGACTGGAGGTCGGGTCGCTCCGGCATGAAGATCGCCGTCAGGGCGCGGCCCGAAAGCTTGCGCCCCGGATGGATGGTCTTGAAGTTCCCTTCAAACGACAGCCGGTAATTGTGTTTGCGCAACACGCCCCAGCAGTCCTCGGCCGACAGCTCGCGGGCTCTCTCAAGCAGCGTGTCCGGCACTTTGGGACGGCCGTCGGGGAAGCGTTCGTACGGGTTGCCCTTGGTGAGTTCTGTCATCTGCTCCCGGCTCAGCTCAAGGAGCTGGGCGCCGAGCGGAGTCAAGGGTGCAAGTGTCAGCGCGAATGTCAGGAACCATCTCATGCACGGCAATGTAGCACAGCGCGGGCGCCGCTCAGTCGAGGCCAGACAGCGGCCGGCGCGCGTGCTTGTATATGAACCGTGCCGGATTCACGGCGGTGAGACCCGGGGTGTCGACTTCGATGATGCGGCCCGCGATCGGTTCGTAGGCGGCGCGCGGGGCGATGGCCCCCTTGACGGTGAGGATCCTCTGCCGCTCGGGATAGATGCCGCAACTGATCAATTGGTGGAGGCTGTTGGGGCTGGAGCGCCGGGTGGTGATCACCAGCAGGTTTTCCAAGTCCCGCGTGGACCCCTCCGCCTCGATCACCGCCGTCAAGCCCCGGTCGAAGTAGCGCCCGCCGCCATGGCGGACCTCCGGCTCGATGTAGTGGCCCAGATGGAGTGACTTGACGCGACCCCGTACGCGGACCGGCGAGCCGTGGAACCGATCTGTCTTGCCGCCCACCTCCATGTCGAAAGCCCCGCCGACGCCGGCGCGCGCCGCCGCTTCGTAGGCCGCGGCGTCGGCGATCACCACCACCCAGCCCTCGGCCTTCTGGCGGATCAGCTCGGCCAGCAGAAAGGTGCTGTCGCCCGAGGCGCCGCCGCCGATATTGTCTCCCATGTCGATCAAGACGACCGGATGTTTGTCGCTCGCCTTGGCCATCCGGACCGCTTCGGCGGCATCGGGCAAATTCAGCTTGAGTTGGTGACGGGTCTCCCAGAGCATGTCAGCCAGGCGCCTGGCTTCGCGCTCGGCGAGCGCCGGATCGTTGTCGGTGACGACAATCGCGCTCGGGCCCACCTGGGGCACGTCGGCGTACTGATAACCTCCGGCGACGCTGGCGGCGAGGATCTTTGGATTCTGCTCCAGGCGCCGGCTTTCCTCGACGATCGGCAGCAGTGGGGGCAGCTTGGTGTGCTGGAAGACGATGTTGTAGATCATCGGCGGCTTGGCCAGCGCCTGCGTGGGCTTGACGCGCCCCCGCACGGTGTCGGCTATGATGCGCGCCGCCTGGAGACCGCGCTCGAAGGTATCGATGTGCGGGTTCTCTTTGAAGGTGATGAGCGCCGTCGAATCCCGGACAATCTCCGGAGCAACGTTGGCGTGAAAGTCGTGAGTGACGACGATGGGCATCTGCGGGCCCATGGCCTGGCGCACGCGCCGCACCAGTTCGGCATCGCCGCTCGGGTAGTTCTCGACGACCATGGCGCCATGCAAGGCCAGCAGCACGCCGTCGAGCTTGGGCGCGTTTTTGAGCTGCCGGATGAGTTCGCGGCTCATGGTCTCGAACGCCTCGGCCGCCACAGGGCCTTTCGGAGAGGCCCCGACGATCACCGTGGGATGGAGTTCGAGGCCGTAGCGTTTGGCGCCCTCGACGTAGCCGGCCACCGTGGAGCGGCTCTTGGCCGCCTCCTCGGCCCAGCGTGCGCGGTCGATCTTGGGCGGCCAGCCGAAATCCTCGAGCGTAGTCCTGGCGGGATTGAACGAGTTGGATTCATGGCTGATGCCGGCGACGCCGATGCGGGGCTGTTGGCCGAACTGCGCGGCGGCCAGCGCGAAGCCAAGCAAAACGAACGGGATCATTCCTCTCTTGTACCACCGAATGTCGGTGGGACTACAATGAGATGCGGGAAGGATCCAGCGCGTGTTGCCTGCCGGGGGCCGCTTCACCTTTCACGCGGCGACGTGCATCCTGTTGCTTGCCACAGTCGGCGCCTCGGCCGAGCAACGCAAGCCCGCACTCGAGCTCTACGGTCTGGGAAACGCCTTCGAGTGGGGTGAGCTTGGGTGGAGGCCCGAGCTCGGCGGTGGCATGCTCGCTCCCATCGGCCGGCGCTGGGGCCTGCTGTGGGATGTCACAGGAAGGTGGGACGCTCGCACGTATCATAGGCCTTTTGCCGTGTACCTGAACGGGCGGGTCGATGGACAAAGCCAAATGTCCATCCGCTACAGCCAACTCTCGCTGATACCGTCCGTCGTGCGGCTGTGGCGGCGAGAGCGGCTTTCCGTCTACGCGGGGGCGGGCCTGTCGTACTTGATCGGGTGGGAGCGATCGTGGTTCCGGGGAGTTGTGACGGCGGACGAGGAGGTTCTACGCAGGCTTGGCGGTGAGCACCGTAGAAGCCATCTCGAGACCGGGTCTGCTTTGACATTCCGCTCCGGGGTCCTCTTCAGCCTCGGCCGTCGGGCGGTGCTGCGCACGGGCTGGCGCCACGAATTCCACGGCGCGGCCCTTCGGTGCTGCTCGGCAATCGAGCTCGGCGTCGGATATCGGTTCCCGACTTGACCCTGACGGCGCGCTTTGCCGATCGTCTCCGGGTTCGGCCGGGCCGGACTTGGCGTGCTAAAATGGCGCCAGAATGCCGGAGACCACGATCGAAGAACGCATCGCCGGCCTGGAGGGCGCCTATAAAGAGCTCAGCAAGCGTATCGACGACCTGCGCTCAGAGATGCATCGCGGCTTCGATCTTCTCCGCGCCGAGATGCAGTCCGGCGATGCGAGCCTGCGCGCCGAGATGAGCTCCATGAATGCCAGCCTGCGCGCCGAGATGGACTCGATGAACACCAGCCTGCGGGCCGAGATGGACTCGATGAACACCAGCCTGCGCGCCGAGATGAGCTCGATGAACGCCAACCTCCGCGCCCAGATGGACTCGATTGACGCCAACCTCCGCGCCCAGATGGACTCGATTGACACCAACCTCCGCGCCCAGATGGACTCAATTGACAAGAACCTCCGCACCCAGATGGACTTGATGAACACCAACCTGCGCGCCCAGATGGACTCGATGAACACCAACCTGCGTGCCCAGATGGACTCGATGAACACCAACCTGCGCGCGGAGATCTCGGACGTCAAGACGGAGTTACGCAGCTCGTTTCGGTGGACGATGTCGCTAGTGCTGATCAATTGGTTGAGCGTGCTGGCGGCGATTTTTCTCGTGGCCGCCGGAAAATGAGCGAACTGCCCTGGATGGCAGGCTACCTGGACTCACCGCCCCTGGCGGTTTGCTCCAGCAGAAGATGTTAGAGTAAACGCGAGATGCCGGAGACTACGCTCGAGGAACGCATCGCCGGCCTGGAGGGCGCATATAAGGAGCTCAGCAAGCGTATTGACGACCTGCGCTCAGAGATGCATCGCGGCTTCGATCTTCTCCGCGCCGAGATGCAGTCCGGCGATGCGAACCTGCGCTCCGAGATGGGCTCGATGAATGCCAACCTGCGCGCGGAGATCTCGGACCTTAAGAGGGAGTTACGCAGCTCGTTTCGGTGGACGATGTCGCTTGTGCTGATCAACTGGCTGAGCGTGCTTGCGGCGATTTTCCTCGTAGCCGCCAGAAAATGAGCGCGCCGCCGGGTTGAGCGAACTTACTTATCCGTCAGTACCGCGACGCCGGGCAGCTCCAAACCGGCGAGAAATTCCAGGGAAGCACCGCCGCCGGTCGAGATGTGCGTGATCCTGTCGGCGACGCCGGCCGCCTTGATCGCCTTTTCGGAGTCGCCGCCGCCCACCACGGAGACGGCGCCGGACTCGGCAACGGCCTTGGCCAGGGCAACCGTACCGGCATCCCAAGGCGGCATTTCGAAGACACCCATCGGTCCGTTCCAGATGATCGTTTTGGCGCCGCGGATTACCTCCGTATAGGCGGCCACCGTTTTCGGGCCGATGTCCACGCCGAGCTTGTCTTCGGGAATGGAATCGAAGACCTCGCTCGGCGCTCCTACGACCAGCTCCGAGGCGACGACGTGGTCGACCGGGAGCATCAGCTTGTCGGAGGCTTGGGCGAGCACCTCTCGGGCCAGATCGACCTTGTCCTCCTCGACCTTGGACTTGCCCGTCGGACGCCCTTGAGCCCGGAAGAAGGTATAGGCCATGGCGCCGCCGATGAGCAGCCGGTCCACAACCTTCAGCAGGTTTTGGATCACCTCGATCTTGTCGGAGACCTTGGCGCCGCCGAGCACCCCCACGCACGGCCGGTCCGGGTTGGTGATCGCTTTGCCGAGATACTCCAACTCCTTTTCCATCAGCAGCCCTGCGGCGGCAACGGGGAGCACCTTGGCGACGCCCACGGTCGAGGCGTGCGCCCGGTGAGCCGAGCCGAAGGCATCCTGGACAAAGACATCGGCGCCGGCGGCGAGCTTCCGGGCGAATTCCGGATCGTCTTGCTCTTCCTCGGGGTGAAAGCGGACGTTCTCGAGCAGAAGCACCTCGCCCGGGGCAGGCTTCATCGCCTCAACCTCCGGGCCAACGCAGTCGGGCGCCATCTTCACGGGCCGGCCGAGCAGCTCCTCCAGACGCCTAGCCACGGGCTTCAGGCTCATGGTCGGATTCGGCTTGCCTTTAGGCCGACCGAGATGGCTCGCCAAAATGAGTGCCGCCCCTTGGTCCAGCACGTACCGGATGGTAGGCAACGAAGCGCGGATCCGCTTGTCGGAGGTTATTGTCTGGCCGTCTTCACTGAGCGGCACATTGAAGTCAACGCGCATGAAGACGCACTTGCCCTTCAGGTCGAGGTCGCGAACAGAGAGCTTTGGCATCGGTTCCTCCCGGCAACCTTCGATGGTAGCATTTACGAGGCCGGACTCCGAAGTTCGCATTCGAGCCCCGCGTTGCGCCAAGCCTCGATCAAGGCGCCGCACTCGGGTGGGTAGCGGGGCTCAATGACGCGGACGCCGTCTTCGAGCTCAACGAGCGTCCGAAACCGTTCGAGCAGGGGGACGCTCTCAAAAACCCCTCCAATGTAGGAGACGGCGACGGGCTCGGCCGGTTGGAACAGTTGACGGCGGACGGCAGCGGCAAACAATGCCAGCTGCTGGCCCGCCTGGCGCAGGATCTCGATGGCTACCTCATCGCCCCGGCGCGCCGTCTCGTCGACCAGCGGGGCCAGGCCGGCTATGCGCGGCCGCCCGTAGCGCCGCGTGTAAAACAGGTGGAGGAGCTCGTTGGCGCTGGCGGCCCCAGTGGCCTCGAGCAGCGCCCTGTGAAGCGCCGTCGCCGGCCCCCAGCCCTCTTCGAAGCGCAGCGCCGCCCGCAGCGCCTGCCGGACGATGTCGAAGGCGCCGCCCTCGTCGCCAAAAACATAGCCCCAGCCGCCCGCACGGGCTGAGCTGCCAGCGGCGTTTCGACCGAAGGCGATCGATCCGGTCCCGGCAATGACGACGACGCCCGGCTCGCCGCCCGTGGCGCCCACCAGCGCAATGACCGCATCCGTGGTCACGACCAGGCGCTCGGCGCGCACCATTTCGGCTGCGATTTCGCGCTTATCCTCGGGACCTCCGCTAAAGCCCAAACAGGCCGCCTCGAAGCGGATCGTTTCCGCATCGAGCCCCGCCGCGCGGCAGGCGCGTCCAAGCGCCGTTTGAAGCGCCGCGATGAACTTCTTGCGCCCGCCCGGCGCCCGCACATGGTTACAGGGACCGCCCATGCCGGTGCCGAGAACTCGTCCCTCCCCGTCGCCGATTGCGGCCACCGTGGCCGTCTGTCCGCCGTCGACTCCGAGAAAGTAGCCCACCGCGCCCTATAGTATACTCGGCGCCATGTGGCCACGGATGCTTTCGGTGCTATTGCTGTGCGGCGCGGGCGCGGCGATCCGTGCCGACCGCGTTGAACAAGGGGTGAAAGACGCTCCGCCCTCGGGGCTGTGGGCCGGCGTGGCCCGGACCGATCTAACGCCGCCGTCCGACATCGCTCACATCAACTGGGGCGCCCAGACCCACCTGGAGGCAGCCGGGCTAGATCCCTCGGGGATGACGGCGACTGCTTTGGTGGTCTCCGATGGCAAGCAGAAGGTCGTTCTCGTCGCCGTGGACATTCTGGGGGTGGATGTGCTCGAGGAGGCCCGGCGCCGGGCAGCCCAGCGCATCGGCGTGCCCGTCGAACGCATCCGCTTGGCGGCCTCCCACACCCATGCGGGCCCGCAAGTCTCGCGCACGCGCGGGCCCGCGGGCGCCGACTACGACCGCTACGAGCCCGTCCTGGAAAACCATCTGCGCGCCGCCGTGGACAAGATTGTGGGCGCCATCGTCGAAGCGGACCGGGGATTGAAACCGGTTCACGTCTCGGGGAGCCGGGGCACGGGCAGCATCAACATCAACCGGCGGAGACGGGCCGAAGGTGATAGGCCCCCGGCGGTGGGCCGCAATCCAGAAGGCTTTGTGGACCGGGATCTGGTCGTCATCCGGGTCGACCAGGCCGACGGTAGCCCGCTGGCCGTGCTGGTCAACTACGCCTGTCACGCCACGGTGTTGGGTCACGAAAACGAGCTGGTTTCACCGGACTGGCCCGGCGCCATGCGCCGCACGCTCGAGGCCGCGTTGCCGGGCGCCAAGTGCCTTTTCTTGCAAGGCGCTGCGGGTAACCAAGGCCCGATCGAGGGATTCACGGGCGACTTGAAGATCGCTCATCGTCTAGGCACGATACTGGGTTTGGAGGCGGCGGCTCTCGCCTGGCGGACCGACACCGTCCGCCGCGAGCCGCGCTTTGAGGGTTTCACCGAGTCGGGCGCCTTTCTCGCACGAGAGCCATGGCGGGTGAGCGGGCCGCGCGACGGCACGCTCCGATTCGCCATGCGCACCATCGAGCTTCCGCGGCGGCGCTACACTGCGGCGGAGGTCGAAGACATGCGCCTCCGGGTCGCCGACGCGAAGAAAAGACTCGAAGCCGCCAAGCTCACCGGAGACGCCTGGACGATTCATCAGGCACACGTGCGCCTGCGCCGAGTCTCGAATCTGCTCGCGAGCTATCGGGAGCCGCCGAATCCCTCGCCGCTTGCGCTGGAGCTGGCCGCCATACGCATCGGCGAGACGGCGATCGTGACGATGCCAGGGGAGCCCTTTGCCGAAATCGGGGCAGCGGTCAAACAGCGGTCCCCGTTCGCCGTTACAATGTTTAACGCCTACGCCAGCGGACAGGGTGGCGGCTACCTGCCTGTCGCCTCGGAATACCGGCACGGCGGCTACGAGATCGAAATCACCCCTTTTGCGCCCGAAGCGGCCGACATCGTCGTCGCTGAGGCGGCCAAGCTCCTCGCCGAGCTTCGCTGAAGGGACGATGCCCCCGGGCGGGGCTTTCCGCACCGAGACGCTGGGGCCGCCTGAGGGGCGTCGAGGCGTCTTGCGGCTCAGGCGTTACTCGGCCGGCAATGCCACCACGCGGTTGCGTCCCTGTTGTTTGGCTTGATACAGGGCGGCGTCGGCGATCCGCAACAGCGCTTCGGAGGGCAGGCACTGGCCGGCCTGGAGCGTCGTCACCCCAATGCTGATGGTGAAGGGAATGGGCCCGGTCTGCCACTCCAGGGGACGGCTTTCGATCTCCGCTCGCATCCGTTCCGCCAGGCGCACCGCGGCGGCCGCCTCACAACCCGGAAACAGCAGCAGGAACTCCTCGCCGCCGTAGCGGCCGAGCGAGTCGTAGCCGCGCATGGAGGCTCGCATCCGCTGCACCGCCTCCACCAGGACGGCGTCCCCGGCAAGGTGCCCGTAGTTGTCATTAACCTGCTTGAAATGGTCCAGGTCGCACATGGCCACGCTCAGCGGGGAGTGCTCGCGCTGGGCGCGGTCCACCTCCCGGTCAAGGATTTCGAGAATCGAGCGCCGGTTCCAGGCCCGGGTCAGGGCATCGCGCGTAGCCTGTTCTCGCAATGTAGCCTGCGCCCGAAGTAGCTGATCCTGGAGCTCGATGATCCGGCGCCCGCTGGCCAGGCGTGCTTTAAGCTCCATCTGGTTGAAGGGCTTGGTGATGTAGTCGTCGGCACCCGCCTCCAACCCCTCCACGACATCCTCATCTTCCGAGCGCGAGGTCACCAGCAGGATATAGGTGTAGCGCTCGGCGCCCGACTGGCGCACCCGGCGGCAGAGCTCCGGACCGCTCAGGCCTGGCATCATCCAGTCCAGGATGGCCAGCCGCGGCGCATTCGGTTTGCTTAGAATCTCCCAAGCCTCGTTGCCGTCGGTGGCCACGACCACCTCGTAATCCCACTTGCGCAAGGCCGCCTCCAGCAGGCGGCGTGAGATCTGGTTGTCGTCGGCGACTAGAATCCTCATCGCGCCTGAAACGGATCCGGCGGCCATCTCTCTGAAGTTCTTATCGTCTGAAAATCCGGCGAATCTCTATGCAACCGAGTGGCCGGTCGGCTATGCTGACTGCTATGGTCGTCCTGGCGTTCCGTCACGAGCCCGCCGAGCCTTTGGGGTGGATCGCTGAGGTGCTCACGGAGGTCGGCGTCGAATTTGACTACGTCGATCTGCCGGAAAACCCCTCCGCGAACGTCTCGCTTCGCCACATCGCAGGTCTTATTTTCCTCGGTGGATCGATGTCGGTCAATGAGGATCATCCCTATATCCGCCGCGAGCTCGGCTTTATCGACCAGGCGCTGGCCGCGGGCCTGCCCGTTTTGGGGATTTGCCTCGGCGCACAGCTTTTGGCGAAGGCCCTCGGGGCCGAGGTGTACCGCAACCCGACCCCGGAACTCGGATGGGCGCCCGTCTGGCGCACCGAGGCCGGCCACCGCGATCCGCTGCTCGGCCACTTCCGGGACCCGGAGGTTGTCCTGCACTGGCACGAGGAGACCTTCGATCTGCCGACGGGGGCGACGTGGCTGGCTTACTCGGAAGCCTGCCGCCACCAGGCCTTCCGGTTCGGCTCCTCCGCCTACGGCCTGCAATTTCATCTGGAGGCGACGCCGGAGATGATCGCCGCCTGGTGTTCCGACAGCTCGGCGGGGTCGGCAACTGCCGAGATCAATCCCTCGCTTTACCGCGAGCGGATGCGTGAGCTTTCAGGGGCCGTCTTTGGGGCCTGGGCGCAGATGGTCAAGAGAGCGGCAAGGGGCGCCGGGGCCTGAACGCGTCGTTCGAATTGCCGGCACGATATCCGCTTAACTCGTCAAAAACAGGCAAGATCACCGTCTCCATGCGGTTGCATGGGCAGCAAAGACCATCTTAAGATATCTTTATGTTGTTTTTCGATCCGATTTTCCGAGGGGTTGCCTGATGATCTACTCCCGCTCCGCTGAATACGCTATCCGCGCTTTCGTCTACCTGGCGCAGGTGCCCGAGGGCAAGTATGCGATGGTGAAAAACATCGCCGAGGAGTCGGAGATTCCGACCCACTTCTTGGCCAAGATCCTGCAACAGCTTGCTCGCAAAGGCTTTCTCCGTTCGAGCAAGGGTCCGACCGGAGGCTTCGCCTTGCGCCGGCCGCCCGAGGACATCACGCTGCTCGAGATCGTCGATGCCATCGACGGCTTGGCTGAGTATGAGCGCTGCCCGAGCGGCATCACCGAGTGCAACGACGAGGCCCCGTGCGGCATGCACGAGTCCTGGAAGGAGCTGCGATCGCGTATCATAGGTTATCTGGAGGGTACAACGATCTCCGACGTAGCCCGGTCGCTTCAGCAGAAGCGGGAGGCGTTGGCCAAGCTGGCAAAAAGGCGCCGGGCGGCGAAAAAGAATTGACTCGCGGGAGGCGCCCTATGGGCAGCTCGGTGTTGATCCCGATGGTGGTCGAACAGACCTCGCGGGGCGAGAGGGCTTTTGACATCTACTCGCGCCTTCTCAAAGAAAATATCATCTTCCTGGGGACGCCGATCGACGACCAGGTCGCCAACCTAATCATTGCGCAGATGCTCTTTTTGGCGGCCGAAGACCCGGAAAAGGACATCTCGCTATACATCAACTCCCCCGGCGGCTCGATTACGGCGGGTCTGGCGATCCTCGACACCATGCGCCTGGTCGAGCCGGACATCGTGACCTATTGCGTGGGTCAGGCAGCCTCCATGGCTGCCGTTCTCCTGGCGTGCGGCACCAAAGGCAAGCGGTTCAGCCTGCCTCACTCGCGCATCCTCATCCACCAGCCTTCCATGAGCGGCCTGGCGGGCGCTGCCGCCGATATCGACATTCACGCTCGCGAGATCCTGCGCATGCGCGAGACCCTGAACCAGATCCTGGCCGAAGCCACCGGGCAGGATATCGAGAAGGTGGCGCGCGACGTCGACCGCGACTACATCATGGATGCCCGCCAGGCGCTCGAGTACGGCATGATCGACAAGATCATCACCAGCCGGGAAGTGGCCCCGGTGAGCGTGCACTCCTCTTGAGCCGAGCTTGATCTTGCGGATCGCCTTTAACGCGGCCGCCGCAGGATCGCCACGGCGGCGCAGCCGACCGCCGCGGCGGCGGCAAAGACGGTGAAGATCTGGTCATAACCGGAGGCAACGCCTCCCTCCAGCCGCGCCCGATCCAACAGACGCGCAAAAAAACCGGGGACGAAGAAGCCGGAGAGTCCGTAGGCGGTGAACAGCAGGCCGTAGTTAGCCCCGACACTCTGGGAGCCGAAATAGTCGGCGGTGATCGAAGGCATCAGCACCAGGAAGCCGCCGAAGGCGAAGCCGATCGTGGCCAGCCCCGCCAATCCGGCGCCGAAACCCGTGGCGCCGCGCAGCAGGGCAAGGCAGGCGGCGATGTAAAGCGCAAACATCAGCGCGACGGTGGGCCTGCGCCCGATCCGATCCGAGAGCGCTCCCCAGCACAGGCGGCCGGCTCCGTTGAAGACGCTCATGACGCCGAGGGCGGCGCCGGTGGAGAGAAAGGCGCCGGCGGCGGCCGCCTCACTCAGGAAAGGGGCTGCCTCTCCGATGGCCGTCAGGCCGACGGAGGTGCCCAGGAAGTAGATCCCCCACAGCATCCAGAACTGCCAGGTGCGAAGCGTTTCGGCCGGGCGAAACTCCTCGCGGCCGGCGCCGGCTCGCTGCGGCGGCGACCAGCCCGGTGGGCGCCAGCCGGCGGGCGGCACGCGGTAGATCTGCGCCGTCCCGATGACGCACACGCCGAAGATCGCAGCCATGATGAGAAAAGTCCGCGGAATCGTCTCGGCGAACGCGGCGGCGTCGGCGCCGATCAGGCGCTGGAGCAGCGGGCCGAAGACCAGCGGACCGCTTCCGAAGCCGAGAACGGCGAAGCCGGCGATCGTGCCGCGCCGGTCGGGGAACCACTTCACGCAAGTGGCGATCGGCGTCACATAGGCGAAGCCGACGCCCAGCCCGCCGATCACGCCGTAGCTCAATACCAGCCCCCTGACACTGTCGCCCAGCCAGGCCGCCAGCGCGCAGCCGGTCACCAGCAACAGGCCTCCGACGCTCGCCACCAGGCGCGGGCCTTTGCGGTCCTGCCAAAAACCGGCCACGATCATGCCCAGGGTGAAAAACAGCAGGGAGTAGCGGTACGGGGCGATCGTTTCGGCCTTCGACCAGCCGTGGAGCTCCGCGAGCGGGCCCCGAAAGACGCTCCAGGCGTAAAGCACCCCCAGGCAGAGCTGCATCAGAAACGCGGCGGCCGCGAAGCGCCAGCGGCCGGCGGTCGTCGCCGGGGATGCGGTGGCGGCGGAGGTGTTGATCATGTTTTCGGTATTATATAGCCCGACCGCCGCCGGCCGCCTTGATCCGCCGAAATCGGTCTTGATACCTTAAAATCGAACTTGCGAGGCATCCGATGAGGGAGTGGAACCGCATCCTGCCGGTGCTGTTGCGCATCGCCATCGGCTGGCATTTTCTTTACGAAGGCTGGAGCAAGTTGCTTCATCCGGGCTGGACCGCAGCCGGCTATTTGAAGTCGAGCAGCGGTCCGCTGGCGGGGCTGTTCCACTGGCTGGCGGCCGACACTGCCCGCCAGGCGCTCGTCGACCAGCTTAATCTTTGGGGAATGATCCTCATCGGTCTGGCGCTGATGCTCGGGCTTGCCATCCGCCCGGCGGCGGCCGCGGGGATCGTCTTGCTGGCGCTCGCGACGGTGATGGTCTTTCCGTCGGCTGAATTTGGACTCGCGGCCGTGCTTGGGCGGCGACGCCCGGCTCAGGCCGCCGGCCGGCCCGTCTTGGACCGGTCTCTCTCGGCCCTGCTGGGTCCGGTCTCCCGCCGTCAGGTCCTGTCCGGCCTGACCGGCGTGCCGTTCGTCGGCGCCCTCGTGTTGGCCGTGCTCAAGAAGCATGGTTGGAAGAGCTTCAAGGAGATGCAACTGAGAGCGCACGCCGCCGGCGGCGACGAGTATGTCGCCAGCGCCACGCTGAAGACCTTCCGCTTCGTCAGTCGCAGCGAACTGAAGGGGCGTCTGCCGCAAGGCCGCATCGGCAAGGTGGCGTTGAGCCGGATGATTCTCGGCGGAAACCGGATGGGCGGCTGGGCCCACGCCCGCGATCTGCTCTATGTCTCCAAGCTGGTCAAGGCCTATCACCATCGGGAGAAGATCTTCGAAACGCTGGCCCTGGCCGAGTCCTGCGGCATCAACGCCCTGCTCACCAATCCTCTGCTTTGCGGCGTGGTGAACGACTACTGGCGCAACGGCGGCCGCATCCAGTTCATCTCCGACTGCGGCGGCGCCAACGTGCTCGAGATGATTCAGAAGTCGATCGACGCCGGCGCTTGCGCCTGCTACATTCAAGGCGGCGTAGCGGACCGGCTGGTGGAAGAAGGCAATTTCGAGCTGATGGCGAAAGCCCTGGAGTCGATCCGCAACAACGGCCTGCCGGCCGGCATCGGCGGGCACAAGCTGGCCACCATCCGGCGGTCGGTCGAGATGGGGCTGAAACCCGACTTCTGGATGAAGACGATTCACCGGCTCGACTACTGGTCGGCGCTGCCCCAGCCGGAACACGACAACATCTGGTGCGAGGATCCGGAAGCGACCGCCGCCTATCTGCGCGAACTCAAGGAGCCGTGGATTGCCTTCAAGGTCCTGGCCGCAGGCGCCATCGAGCCGAAGATCGGCTTCAAGCACGCCTTCGAAAGCGGCGCTGACTTTATCTGCGTCGGCATGTACGACTTTCAAATCGTCGAAGACGTCAATATTGCCCTCGAGGTCCTGAACGGCCCGCTCGTGCGCGCGCGCCTTTGGCGAGCCTGAGGCCGCCGGTTGCGCGAGAGCTGGTTCCTGCTATAAAGTCGTAGACCGCGCGGCATCTGCTTGAAGGAGGATCTATGCCCTACTGCTCGAACTGCGGCGCCCAGGTGGACGGGAGATTTTGCCCGCCGTGCGGCGCCTCGGTCGAAAGCGGCGCCGGAGCCGCCCGATCCGCTGTGCCCGCCGCCGGCATGAGCGACAACGTCGCCGGCGCTTTATGCTATCTGCTCGGCTTCATCACTGGGATCATCTTCCTTGCCGTGGCCCCGTACAACGCCCGCCGACAGGTGCGCTTCCACGCCTTTCAATCGATCTTCCTGTCGGTGGCCTGGATCGTGCGGTGGATTGTCATCGGCATTGTTCTGCCATGGGCAGCCTACATGGTCATCAGCCCGCTCCTCAGCCTGGCCGGGCTTGCCCTTTGGCTGTTCCTGATGTGGAAAACCTATCAGAACCAGAGGGTCGTCCTGCCGGTCATCGGCGAGATG
>Ga0308392_1000277_pt1 | contig 21889 bp, 18 predicted proteins | sample Hotspr20Samplem2_FD_202361 | JGI IMG/M metagenome (GOLD analysis project Ga0308392, IMG submission 202361) | Hot spring phototrophic mat microbial communities from Octopus Spring, Yellowstone National Park, Wyoming, United States - 20050624_m2 ... | reverse complement strand
GTGCCAACTGTCACCTCAGTCCTTCGGGTGGTGGGGCGCGGAATGCGTTCGGCAACCGCGTGTTTCAGTTGGTGGGTACTTCCAGCCGGGCTTTTTGGACCCCGAGCCTGGCCGCGGAGGATTCTGACGGCGACGGCTATTGCAACGGAGAAGAGCTGGGAGACCCGGACGGCGACGGCGTCCCCGTGCCGGGGGCTCCCGTAACCAACCCCGGCGTTAGCACCAGTCGGCCGGCGAATGCGCAGCCAGTGTGGACGGGTGTGTCGGCCGTGGTGGCCGTGCAAGGGCTCCCCTACAATGCCACGGCGATCGCAATCGACCCAAACCTGTGCCAACGGCTGACGTTCAGCAAGGTTGCGGGGCCGGCTTGGTTGGTGGTCAGCACCAACGGGGTGCTGGGGGGCACACCGCCGGAAGGCTCGGGAGGCACCTATGCGGTGACGTTGCAGGTCACGGACAACGGTTCTCCGCCGCAATCGGCCCAGTTCACTTACGATCTCCAGGTGGTGGCGAGGTACGCCGGTTGGCAGGCGCTTCACTTTACCCTTCCCCAAGAGGCCGAGCTGGCGCGGCCGGACCGGGATCCGGACGAGGACGGGTTGAGCAACGCGGCCGAATATGCCCTGGGCACGAATCCGCGTCAGTTCACTGCCGTGCCGTGGCGGCCACCGACGTTCGATGTGCAGGGTCGGATGACGTTGGAGCTGCCCATGCGGGATGATGACCCAACCCTCCGGGCCTGGCTTGAGATGAGTGACAACCTGCAGTTCTCGGAGGTGACCCGCGTGGAAGGTACAGTAACCGATCCCCGTCCGGGAGACGGAAAGAAACTGTGGAGCTTCACCGACCCTGTTTCGCGGACGAACACATCCGCTCGGTTCGGCCGGCTGCGGGTGCAATTTGAGCCCTAGTCCGGGGATGCGGGCGCGCTCAGGAGTTGGAGCGCATCCTCGGCGGCGGCAAGCCCACCCAGTCCGCACGCTGTCACGAGCCGCAACGGCGCCCTCGTACCCGCGAACCGTTTGGAGTGCCCCTGTTTGCGGGCGCTTGGAGGACTTGGCGATGCTGACCCTTCGTGCGTAGCCATGCCACTCCGCTGACATTCACAAGCGGGCTTTGCCCCTTGCCCCGGCGCCGTCCAAAGCCAGGACAGCTGGAAGGCCCTCCCCTAGTCTCGAAAGTCAGCGCCCGGATTTCCTCCAGAGCGAAGGCGTTTGGTTGGGACAGGCGGGTGTCACTCCGGCCCTCGAGGCCGTGAAACCCAGCCGGTGCGGCAGCCGACCGTTGGCCGACGCCCCTCGGCGGATCGGCCACGGCTTGTTGTCCCACAAGCCCGGGCTGTTGCTTTTTCCCCTCCCGGGCACCAAACCTATTCGAAAACGAAAATGCACCCTCTGCCGACCGGGTACAGAAGTTTTTCGTGGTCGTGGCGAGGCTTTTTGCTAGCCTTGGGCCTGGACAAAATCGTGCGACCGATGAGCTTTTTCGATCAATTGAAGTTCGACAGCAACGGCCTGATCCCGGCCATCATTCAGGAGGCCGGCACGGGACGGGTGTTGATGATGGCCTGGATGAACCGGGCCTCTCTGGAAAAGACCATCGAGACCGGGTTGACCCATTTCTGGAGTCGGTCTCGGCAAAAGTTCTGGATGAAGGGGGAAACCAGTGGGCATGTGCAGCGGGTCAAGGACATCGCCTTTGATTGTGACGGTGACACGCTGTTGATTCAGGTGGAACAGGTCGGGGCCGCATGCCATGAAGGCTACCGCTCTTGTTTCTTTCGGTCGATGACCGATGGGGGGCAAGGATTCCGTGTGACGGAGGCGAGGCTGCAGTCACCTGAGGAAATTTACGGCCGGAAGCCGTGAGCTGGGGTGGAGGTTCCCTGGCCTGCCCGTGCCCGGACACCGCACTGGTCATTCATGGAGGAACACTTTCCGCTGGGTAGCCGCAGTTACTGGATCATGTTGGCCCTGCTGGCGTTGGCGCGGGGGGCGGATTTTTTGAGCACGTGGGTGGCCACGCCGAATCTGGTGCTGGAGGGCAACCCTATTGCCAAGCGGCTGGGCTGGCGTGGGGGGGTGGTGGTGAACCTTCTGGTGTGCGTGGTGCTGGCCCAGTGGCCGTTGGCGGCCATTGTGGTGGCCACGGCCAGTGTGATGGTGGCGGCGCGCAATTTTCAGTCGGCCTGGGTGATGCGCTCGTTGGGGGAACACAATTACCGCGACTGGCATGTGGAGCGGGTACAGGAGACCCGTATTTCGGTGTATCTCTTGTGCCTGGCGGGCAACACCTTTTTGACGGCTGCGGTAGGTGCGGCGGTGATCGTTTTCAGCGAGGGCAAACTGGTATTGGTGGCCATCGGTATGGGGATCGTGGCTTACGCCGTGGCGGTGGCCTTTTATACCTTGCTCGGAATTTACCGGCTGCGCCGCAGCGGCCGGCTTCACTCGCCCAGCGACCATGCACGTTTTTCCTGATCTAGCGACCTTCCGGAGGCTGGCCTCGGAGGGGAATTTGATCCCGGTGGGCTGCCGCCTGCTGGCGGACATGGAGACGCCGTTGTCGGCGTATCGCAAATTGCGCGGGCCGGGGGAATCGTTCCTGCTGGAATCAGTGGAGGGCGGCGAACATTTGGGGCGCTTTTCGTTCGTGGGGACGAATCCGCGGGCGATCATCCGGCAGGACGGCACCCGGGTCGAGGTACGGGAGTCGGGGCGGGTGACCGAGCGCTTCGAGGTGGTGGGGGCGCGGGGGGTGCCCGCATCGGACCAGGTACGAGACGGTCTGGAGGTGGTGGAGAAGGTCTTGAGTCGGTATCGTCCCGTGGTGGTGCCCGGGTTGCCGCGTTTTACGGGCGGGGCGGTGGGGTTTTTGGGCTACGAATTCATTCATGACATCGAACCGGTGGTGCCCCGGCCGCCCCGGGACGAGTTGGGCACGCCGACGCTGTATTTTTTCGTGGCGGACCAGTTGGTGGTCTTCGACCGTGTGGCCCAGACTTTGACCCTTTTGGTTAACGCCTTCGTGGAAGCGGCAAGTCAGGTGGACGAAGCCTACGAGGAAGCTGTCAGCGAACTGGAACGGCTGTTGACCTTGTTGGAGCAGTCTAGCCCCCACGAACCGGCCGTCTTACCGGAAACGGTGCCGCCGGTGCCGTTCGAGTCCAACATGCCGCGGGAAACTTTTCTGGCGCATGTGCGCAAAGCCAAGGAATACATCACCGCCGGAGACATCATTCAGGTGGTCGGTTCCCAACGGTTCGCGGCTCCTGTCCGTGCTTCGGCGGTGGACGTCTATCGGGCCATTCGCTCGGTGAACCCGTCGCCCTACCTTTTTCTGTTGGAGCTGGAGGGGATGGCCCTGGTGGGGGCCTCGCCGGAGATCCATGTGCGTTGCGAAGACCGGCAGGTGGAAATCCGCCCCATCGCGGGTACACGGCGGCGGGGACGGACGCCGGAGGAAGACCGAGCGCTGGAGGCGGAGCTGCTGGCCGATCCCAAAGAACGGGCCGAGCATGTCATGCTGGTGGACCTGGCCAGGAACGACTTGGGACGTGTGTGTGACTATGGGTCCGTCCGGGTACGGGATCTGATGGTGATCGAGCGCTACAGCCACGTCATGCACATTGTCTCGTCGGTGGAAGGGCGCCTGTCTGCCGATCGGACCCCGTTCGATCTCATGCGGGCGACGTTCCCGGCGGGCACCGTCAGTGGTGCCCCCAAGATCCGGGCCATGCAGATCATTTCGGAACTGGAAGGGACCACCCGGGGCCCGTACGCCGGCTGTGTGGGTTATTTCGGGTTCAACGGCAACCTTGACACGTGCATCACCATCAGGACGGCCCTGCTCAAAGACGGCATGGCGTACGTGCAGGCCGGGGGCGGCTGGGTGCACGATTCCCAGCCTGAAGCCGAATTTCAGGAGACAGTCAACAAGGCCTCGGCCATGTTTCAAGCGATTGCCCTGGCGGAACATTTTGCTGGCGGCCCGATTCGCCGGTGATTCGTGGGCCCGCGGGTCCGCTGCAGCCTCTGGCTGCAGGGTGCTGTTCCCGCTCTGAGCCGCATGGCACGGGTCAGGGCCGCAGCGTCGGCCCGGGGGTAAGTGAAAGGTGTTTGCCGCGGCTGGCTATGGCCGGGCCGGGGTCATGGAGTTGGATGAGGGAGGAGGCGCGACGCACGCAGGCCTCCGACCCCGCAACCCGACGCGGCTCAAAGCCGAGCGCGGCCCTGGAGGCCAGTGGGCAGCAAACTTCGTTTAGTGCATCCGGCCGGAGGCCAGACGAGGTCGAACTACTTGCCGGACTGCCTCCCTTCGTCCATTCGGGCAGCGTTTTGCGCCAGGGCCGGAATCGTCCGGCCAAGGACCATGCCGCGAAACAGCGTCTGTCACGCCGGGGTCATCCCTGCAGGAAAGCTGGCATTTGGATGAGGTCGGGGCGTGCCGCGGGTGCACGCGTGTGCCTTTACAACTCGCGCCAAGAGGTGACCAGAAAACCGCGACTGGGCCCGACGCGTCGGAGATTTTCGTCGTAGTGGAAGTTGAAGTGGCCGTTCATTTTGACGGTCTTGGTGACGGAGGCGCCGACAAAATCGTAGGTATCGTTGCCGCCGCCGCCTAGTGTGAAGTCCGCGTCCGGCGCGTAGATTGCCCCGGTAAACGCTGCATTTCCTCCGAGGCTGAGAGTGGTGTTTCGAGCCGTACCGAAGTAGAGGAAGTTTTGGGCACGGCCACTCTCATTGACCACGCCCTGGCCTTTGATCGAAAAGGTGGGCGCATCCACGTAGAGAATCAGACGAGCTCCGGGAGCCAAATGAATGCGGTCGCTGTTCCCGGTCAGTTTTGTGCTACCGGACAGCACGAGGGTGGCTTGGACGTTGGTGCCCACGTATAGGCTGCCGGTCAGGCCCTCCTCCCGGTAGTAAAGGCCACTGGCGAGGATCACGTGCCGATACTTCACACCGTCGATCGTTAGCTCTGGCAACGTGGGAAGGTACCATCTGGGTCCGGCTGGCACTCGCACTGGTGGGAAGGCCACGTTGAAATCGTTGTTGGTCCCGCCGGACACGTATCCGTTGGGACCGATGCGGACTGTGCCATTGGGGCCGGTTTGGGCCTTTCCGTTAATCTTGGCGTTGCCCACGTTGATGGAATTGATCAGGCCCGCGTTGGTCGCCACGTCGCCGTTTTTTTTGCGTTTGTGCGGGTTGTTGAACGGGTAAAGGCCATTGTCGCTGAAGTTCGGGTCGCCCGAATCAAAACTGTCGGTGGTTACATTGTTTCCTGCCAGGTCCGATTCGGCCTTCGGCTGCCATGGCCACGGCGAAGAGCGGGTCGCTGCGGGTGAGCACCTGGACGACGCGAGGCACGGAAGCGTACAGTCCCCGGGCGTTCGCGCCGATCACCCCCAGAGTGGGGACCGCTGGAACGAGGTCGGCACGGTTGACGACTCCGGTGGCGTAAAGCTGCGGCTGCATTCCTTGCAAGACGATGCAGACGTCGTAGTAGCTGTCCGGCGCTAGATATCGTCGCGGTGCCCGGTACACGTTCCCGTCGCGGATCCACCCATGGGCCGCCAGTTGGTTGGTGGCCTCGGCGAGATCCAAAAAGGGCGCATTGCGATTCAGATGGGTCAATGCCTCCTCGATGCCCGCCTCGGTCATGGCCAAGCTGGCGTTCCAGCCCATGGAGCGTGCTACGGAAAGGGCCTGCCCTTGGACGAGCACGAGCGTACTGGCCAGCGTAAGGCCGAGGATGCCACAGCTCACCAGCGTGATCAAAAGGATCTGCGCCGAGCGCGGAGAGTTTCTGGGGTAAAGATGCATGGGTACTCAGTTTCGGATCACGATGCGCGCGGTTTGGACGCTTTCGGTGTGCAGGCTCTGGCCCAGCAGTTGCCGGGAACAACGCCAGCTCATGTCCACGAGCTTGGCCTGGCGAATGTCGCGAGTCGGATAGAACCCGAACACGCCGTTGCTGGGGGTGCGCTGCGAGATGTTGAAACGCAGGTAGTCACAGCCGGTCAAGAGGATTTCCACTTGGCTGCCTCGGCGCAGGGTGACCACCCGTTGCTGTGGATCCCAAGCCACTTCCATGGTGGTTCCATTCAGGTTGGAGAAGGTAAGGGAGGTGGAAGTGGCCGCCATCAGGCCGGCGGCCTGACGGATCTCCCGGCTCAACGTATCCAGGGCATGCCGGCTGCGCTGGTCCAAGTCCATGTAGTTAACGATTCCGGCCAAGGTACGGGCGCCAAAGGTCCAGAACGACAGCACCGCCGCCAGGATCAATCCGCCCACTCCAAGGGTCACCAGGGTCTCGGAAAGCGTAAAGCCGGCACAGCCCCTGCGGTTTCTGGCAAGTCTCTGGCGGGAGCGACGTCGGCGGGCGCCCTCAATTGTGGAAAATGTAATTCTGCAATCCATACCGACTAACCAAAGTTCGCATTTCCCGTACCCGCACCTGGGGTGCTCCAGGGCCCGTGCCGGTTTGCCAGCCCACTCGCACGATCACCTCTCGCAGGTCGTCCACGTACGCAGGCTGAGGACTCCATTGCACGGGCCGGATCGTAATGCTGCCAGTGTAAAGCACACCCGAGCCGGTGGCCGGATTGGTGGGGTTGGGATAATAGTACGCAGTGAAGGTGGGGGGACGAACCCGTTGCTGTGGATCTGGTCCCAATTGTACAGCCGGATGCCCTCCAGCCGTTCCAGCATGACCTGGGTGGCGCGCAACTCCTCCCGGATCATAGCCGTGTAGGCCAGCCCGCCGCTCATGCCCGCGTAGAGGGCGATCAGCAAGGTGCTCAGGAGCAACGTGGCCACCGTGACCTCGGCCAGGGTATAAGCACGCTGGGACGGTCCGTGGCCGCTCCAGCTGCCCCCGCACTGCATCCGCGATTGCCTTGAACGCAACATGGATTGTATTAGCGATCCCCAGTGAGTCTGCGAGGACTCTTGGTTTTCTTGCTTTCCAAAACAGCAGTCCGCGTGCCCCAGAGTTGCGGGAGACTTCGAGCTTGCGGGAGTGAGGCGTCCGGAAGGCCGAGCCGACGGCGTCTACGGAAGAGACATTGCTAGAAACAGCGCAGGATCGGAAACGAGTTTCGCCCGCCCGCAAAGGCCCGAGGTGTTCTGGAACAAGATAGCCTGTCTAGGAACAGGACATCTGTGTGGGTTTGAGATGGGGCAGAGCGGGCCTGTTTGCCGAGGGCGACAACTTTTCGAATGCAGCGCGGCCGCCCGGAAAGCGAGCCCGGTGGTTTTCCGGAACCAAGGCTGGGCCTCCGTTCTTGAGCGGCTTGTTACCGAAGCCACAGGGTTGGGGCCTATCTGCGGGAGGAGAGCTGGCAAGCGTGGAAACGGCCATGGGAAAAAGCCTGCTGCCGGCTGGGGCTGGCGGCTCTCCCCTGGGAAGCGTCCCTGTCCCTCCACCCGGTGGGGTCGAGGCATCCCCGCCGACCCGGAATGCCGGGGCAAGCGGCTCAGGCTTCCATGGCCCCGGCACCGGGCGTGGGCCGCCTTAGAACCGGCTTGCGCGTCCACCAGGTCTTTTCCACAAACTGCCCCGATGCTGGCCAAGGTATATTCGGCGGTTGTCAACGGGATTGAGGCCTGTCCGGTGGAAGTGGAAGTCAACGCCGGCTGGGGAGAGACCACCATTGTCATCGTAGGTCTGCCAGATGCCGCAGTGAAGGAATCGCGGGACCGCGTCTCCACGGCGCTCAGCAATTCCGGCTACAAGTTCCCCATGGGCCGGACGACCATCAACTTGGCGCCGGCCGACCTCAAAAAGGAGGGCCCCAGTTTCGATCTACCCATTGCCCTTGGACTGCTGGCGGCTACGGATCAACTGCGAGCCGACCGGCTGCACGAGTATTTCGTGGTGGGGGAGCTGGCTCTCACCGGGGCTGTACGCGCGGTGAAAGGGGTCCTACCCATCGCCCTGTGTGCACGCCAGCAACGCAAGCGCGGGCTGCTGGTGCCGGTGCCCAACGCCAACGAGGCTGCCGTGGTCGAAGGGCTGGAGGTCATCCCGGTTCAGAACCTGCGGGAAGCGGCCGCTTTCCTGGCGGGGGAGATTTCGCTGACGCCTGTGCAGGTGGATTTGGATCGGCTTTTTGAGCAACCCGTGGAGGACGAGGTGGACTTTGCCGAGGTCAAAGGCCAGGAATCGGTGAAACGGGCCTTGGAGATCGCGGCTGCCGGCGGGCACAACATTCTGCTCATCGGGCCGCCGGGTACCGGCAAATCCATGCTGGCGAAGCGTTTGCCCACCATTTTGCCACCCCTGACGCTGGAGGAGGCGCTGGAGACCACCAAGATTCACAGCATCGTAGGGCTGCTCCGACCGGGTCAGGCCCTGGTGACGCGGCGCCCCTTTCGCGCGCCTCATCACACGGCCAGCGACGCCGGTCTTTTGGGAGGCAACGTGAACCCCACACCCGGGGAGGTGTCGTTGGCCCACAACGGCGTGTTGTTTCTGGACGAATTACCCGAGTTCAAGCGCAGCGTACTGGAGACGCTGCGTCAGCCTCTGGAAGAGGGCCGGGTGACCATCTCAAGGGCCGCAGGCAGCGTCACGTTCCCGGCGCGGTTCATGCTGGTGGCGGCCATGAATCCCACGCCGGACGGCAAGATGCCCGGCGAATCCCGCTGTACCCCGCGCGAGATTCAGAACTATCTCAATCGCATCAGTGGGCCGTTGCTGGATCGGATCGATCTCCACGTGGAGGTACCGCCCGTGAAATTCCGGGAAATCACCACAGAACACCCGGCCGAGCCCTCTGCCCGGGTGCGGGAACGCGTCATGGCGGCGCGACTCCGGCAACAGGAACGGTTCCGGGGTCGGGCCCGCGTGAGTTGCAACGCCCACATGGGGCCGCGGGAGTTGAAGCAATTCTGCCCGTTGGACAGCGCCTCGCTGGATCTGCTGCGCTATGCCATGAGTGATCTGCAGCTCAGCGCCCGAGCTTACGATCGGATCCTCAAAGTCGCACGGACAATCGCCGACCTGGCCGGCTCGGACCGAATTCTGCCCGAGCACGTGGGTGAGGCCATCCAGTACCGGACTTTGGATCGGCAAATCTGGGGCTAAGGACCGGCCCTGGCCCGCGGGCGCTGAAGCTCGGAGGCCCGGGTGCGCCACCGAACGGCGCGTCCTCACAGCGGCATTTACGTCACGAGCGACTTTTCCCGACCCGTGTTCTTCCGACCCGCCTTCAGCCCTGTTGGCGGCGATTGCGCCGTGCCAGGCAGTGTGAGAAAACGGCGGATTTCACGAAAACGTCCGAACCGCTCGGCAAAACCCGGCCACGCCCGCGTTTCCAGCCGGTTTCCGCAGCGCACTTCACTTTTTGGCCCTCTTGGCAGGGCGGCTATGCGGGAACCGCAGGGGGCTGAGGTCCGTTGTGCCACAAGGTGTCCAAACCCAACAGAGATCCCTGCCCGGCCGGACTTCAAAGCTCCCCGATGCGCTGGAAATAGACAGGGATCCTCTCCGCAGCTAGCATCCGTCGCCCCACGGCCCAGCCCTTCTTTCCATGATTGCGCACTCCGATCGTCCCTCCGCTGCTGATGTTCTTGCAGATAGACCACCCTGCTGGGCCACCGTTTCCCCGCCTGAAACGGCCCTGCTACAGCTCGAGCCCCAAGCGTCCCTGCTTCCTCCCGTGGAGATAGCATCCCGCGGGAAGGCCAGGTTACACCTCCCGGGCCGGTGGTTACGATTCGGTCGAGGGCTCGTTTCCACCCGGGCCAAGGGACGCGGTGGAAGGCGTCCCTCCAGAGGACGCGGTGGAAGGCGTCCCTCCATGTCCGCACGGCGCCTTCGAGGTCGCGAAGCGTTTGGACTGCGCCAGCTTGCTGGCGCTTTCGAAGAGCGACACTGCGCTCGGAGACCTACCGCCCCGCTCCCTGCTTCCACAAACGACAGGACTTTCTGGGGACCCGACCACTCACACCGTTGGAGGCACCAGTTCCACCCCGGCCCGTGGGTGGGTGTACCCGCACAGGCGACCTCGGCCTGCAGACAGCCAAGCTCCGCCTGCACAGCTCCTTTGGCCCCCCCCGCAGCCGCCGAGGTAGCCGGTGGGAGGTAGAAAACCGACCCCCCAACTCGGTAGGTTCCCGTCAAAAGGGTACAACTCGGTTTTTGGACCACCCTCCACATTCCCGCAATTTGCGCCGGTTGGAGCAGCGGGAACGGGGAGCGATAATGGGCTTTTGTGGGGCTTTCTCTCGTGATCGCCCCAAATAGTGAAATGCGCCCCCGCGTCTGTGCAGCAGCCGTGGAACATTGACAGCCGAGCGCTGGTGGGGCAGGCTCGGCGTATGGCAAAACCCGCGCTGGGCCGCGGTTTGGGGGCGCTGCTGGGGAGTAGCCCGGCTGCGAGTTCGCCCTCAGTAAGCAGCGACGCATCCACCCGGGATGTGTCGCCAGCCGGCTTTGGGGGGGCCGCTGCTGCCGCGGGCGATCCGGTGCTGCGGGTGCCTGTGCATTTGATCCGGCCCAACCCTCTGCAACCCCGGCAGGAATTCAGTCCCGAGGCCTTGGAAGAGCTGGCTGAGTCCATTCGTCAGCAGGGGATTCTTCAGCCCCTGGTGGTCCGGCGTCGGGGGGAAGGCTACGAACTGATTGCCGGGGAACGGCGCTGGCGGGCGGCGCAGTTGCTCCAGTGGACCGAGGTGCCGGTGGTCGTCCGGGATGTGGACGATCGGACGGCCTTGGAGCTGGCGCTGATCGAGAATCTTCAGCGCGAGAACCTCAATCCCATGGAAGAGGCCCATGGCTACGCCCAGCTGCTGCATCAATTTGGATTTACCCAGGAAGAGGCCGCCCGCCGCGTGGGCAAGAGCCGTGCCGTGGTAGCCAACGCGCTGCGTCTGCTCAAGCTTCCCCCGGCAGTGCAGCTTTATATTCGGTCCGGTCAACTCAGCGTAGGACACGCCAAGGCCATCTTGGGGCTGGAGGACGAATCCAGCCAACTGGCCCTGGCCGAACGGGTGGTACGCGAAGGGCTGAACGTCCGACAGACCGAGGCGTTGGTGGCGCGTTTGACAGAGGCGCGTGGGGCCTCCCTGGCCCGAGTTGCGGCCACGCAACGCCGAGCTGCGGATCCGCAGCTCGCTCGCCTGGAAGATCGTCTGCGCGAACGGCTGGGCACGCGGGTCCGACTGCGGTACCGGGACGGTCGCGGCTCCCTCGAGATCGCTTTTTTCAGCAACGAGGAGCTGGAGCGGGTCCTGCAAGTTCTGGGCATCAGCCCGGATTGAGCCCTCCGGTTCTTTTGGCATCCAACCGACCATGAATCAAAACACCCCTGAACTGCGAATGCAAACGGCGGCCGCTCTGGAGTCGGCACGATCGCGCTTGTCGGAACTGCAAGCCTTCCTCGGCCTGGACGGGTTCGTGGATGAGATCCTTCATGTGGTGGACAGGCGTTACAGCGCCGATGGCTACGAGCGCACTCCGACCATCGCCCGTCTGGCCGAGCGACTGGCCGCGGCGGCCGGCAAAAGCACCAACCTGGAACTGGTCACTCAGTTGACCAAGTTGGGTGGCAACGGCCCGATCATGGGCAACGCCCTGGCCCGGTTGGGACTACGCGTCACTTACATGGGCAATCTCGGCTATCCCAGCCTCCATCCCGTGTTCGAGGAATTTGCCCGCCACGCTGAAGTCCATTCCATTGCCCCTCCCGGCCTGACCGATGCCCTCGAATTCGAGGATGGCAAGGTAATGCTGGGCAAGCACTCGTCGCTGAAGGAAGTGACGTGGGAGAACATTGTGCAGCGCTATGGGCGCGATCGGTTTGCCGCCAAGTTCGCTGCCGCGGATCTGGTGGCCTTTGTCAATTGGACCATGCTCCCCTACATGAGTGACATCTGGGCAGCGGTGTTGCGGGAGATTTGTCCTCAGTTGCCCACCACAGGACCGCGCCGGACGCTGTTTTTCGACCTGGCCGACCCGGAGAAGCGCACTTCGGAGGACATCCGCCGCGCGCTGGATCTGATCCTGGAGTTCCGGCGGTATTTCAATGTCATCCTTGGTTTGAACGAGAAGGAAGCGTACGAAATTGCGCGTGTGTTCGGCCTGGAGCGTGGTGATGGATCCCGTGGGGCCGTGGCGGCTTTGGCTCGCGAGATTCATCAGCGGGTGCCCGTCCACACGCTGGTGGTCCATCCGGTGGCATACGCGCTCTGTGTAACCGAAGGTCGGCTCAGCGTGGTGGATGGCCTTTACACGACCCAACCGCGGCTGATGACCGGGGCAGGGGACCATTTCAATTCCGGTTTCTGTCTGGGCAAGTTGTTGGGGTTCAGTGACGAACAGGCCCTCCTGACCGGTGTGACTACCAGCGGGTATTACGTCATCAAGGCCCAGAGCCCCCACGTGGATGATCTGGTCCGGGCTTTGCGGCACTGGCCCCGCGGCACCACCGGGCCCTATGACTTCTGAAGCACGTGCCATGGTGCTCGAGGTGGTTCAGTACGGCGATCCGATTCTGCGTCAAAAGGGCCGGCGCATCGAGCGCATCACCCCGGAGCTGCGGCAGTTGATTGCCGACATGTTCGAAACCATGTACGCCGCGCACGGGATCGGGCTGGCCGCCCAGCAAGTGGGCCATGCCCTGCAACTGACCGTGTTGGACATTCGGGGCGTGACCGACCGGCCTTCGACCTTGGAGGTGGACGGCCAGCCTGCGGATCCGGCCGTGCTGATGCCCCTGGTCTTGGTCAATCCGCAAATCGAGCCCTTGGCGGCAGAGGTCGCCGGTCCGGAAGGTTGCCTGAGCTTCCCGGACATTTATGCCGACATAGCCCGACCGGAACGCATCGAGGTCCGAGCCCTCGACGGCGAAGGCCGGCCCTTGCATTTCCGGTGCGGCGGCCTGCTGGCCCGTGCCATCCAACACGAATATGATCATCTGCAGGGCGTTTTGTTCATCGACCGGATGGACCGCGTCACCCGGCAACGGTTGCAGCCGGAGCTGGAGGCGTTGCAGGCGCGAACCCGTGCCCGACTGGCTCAAGCGATGGCCCGACGTTGAAGCTGCGTGAGCGCCGAGCTTCCAACTGCCGTCGGACCCGGATCCCACTTCCTCACGCCTGATCCGGTTCGCGGCCGGCCCGTGTGCGCTCCAGTGGGAGGGGGCGCGGTTTCGCCGTGGCCAGGCAACTGGGTCCGGTCGGAGGAAATCCGTCGGAACGGGCGCTCCCGTCCGTGGAGGGCTTTGCGAGCCGCCCATGCGCACCCGGCGGCCTGACCCGCGACCTTCCGTGGTGCCATGGAACCTGCCGTTGTCCATCGACCTCGCAACCTGGACTGGAAGCGCGCGGCCGCGTTGTTGTATGGCGACTGGGGAACCAGCAAGGCCTACGTCATCGGGCTGGCCTTCGTGGCGGCCGGCTACGCAGCGTTGCCCCTGATTGTGGCGGTCTGTCTGCTGGCCGCCGTCGTGGGTTATTGCTACATCATCATCTGCCGCGAGTTTCCGGACGGAGGAGGGGTTTATTCGGCGGCCCGGCTCCAGAACCGCTTTCTGGCCGTCATGGGGGCGCTGCTCTTGGTGGCCAACATGACCGTCACGGCGGCCTTGAGCGGCTGGGCTGCGATGACCTATTTCGGGGTGCCTGCTGAATGGGTTCGCTACGGCACCATGTTAGCCATCGCGGGCCTTGGCTTTATCAACTGGTTTGGCCCCAAACACTCCGGCAGCCTGGCCGCCTTACTGGCCCTGCCGATGGTCGGGATGGTCACCTGCATCATTTTGCTCAGCTTGCCGTATCTGACAACCCGGTATCTGGAACCATCGCACGACACGTTCCTGCACAATTGGGTGGCTTTCGTGGGGATCATCCTGGCCCTCAGCGGCGTCGAGGCCATTGCCAATCTCTCCGGCGTGATGCAATTGGATCCCGGAACAACCCCGGAGCGTCCCCGTGTGCTGCGGACCGCGCGCAAGGCCATTGTGCCGGTGGCCGCGGAGGTAGTGCTGGCGACGATTCTACTGGGCTGGGCCATGCTCTCGCTGCCGCCGGAGCTGGAACCGCAAATGAAGGTACGCTGGGAGGACATGGTCCGGTTCTTGGGGGAATATTACAGCGGCCTCTGGTTCGGTCCGGTGACCGCCCGAATTTTTGGCGTGTTGGTGGGACTGGTGATTGGCTTGCTGCTGCTCAGCGCGGTCAACACCGCCCTCGGTGCTCTGGTGGGCCTCTTCTACATGATGGCACGGGACGGGGAAATGCCCCATGGCTTCAAACGCCTCAACGCTCACGGTGTACCGCGGTGGCCGTTGATCCTGGCGGTCTACTTGCCCATGGCCACGGCCTCTGTGGCAACCGACCTTCAGATGCTGGCTGGCCTGTACGCCATCGGGGTGGTGGGCGCCATCACCGTCAACCTGGGGGCCTGCGTCTTCAACCGCGCCCTGGGACTGCGCTGGTACGAGCGAGCCGTCATGGGAATTGCCTTCGTCGTGTTGTTTGCCGTCGAAATTACCATCGCCAAGACCAAGCCCGACGCCCTGTTCTTCGCCTGCTGCGTGGTGGGACTGGGGTTGGGACTTCGTTTTTGGGCGCACCGCAAGGCTGGCCTCCGTACCGTGGTCGTCAGCGAACCGGTGGCGGCGGCCATGGCCCCGGAAAGCCTCCCTCAGTTCAGCTTCCGGTTCGACTCGCAGCAAAAGCTGATGGTGGCGGCCCGCGGGCTGACACCCGTGCTGCGCTTTGCCCTGGAAGAGGCCAAGATCCGCAATGCCACCTTGTACGTGCTCTACGCTAAAACGATTGCCGTGGCGCCCCCGGGCAAACCCGAGCTCCCCGAGAAAAGTCGGTGGCAGGACGACCCCGACGCCCTGCGCATCATGAGCACCATGCTGATGCTGGGCCAAAACCTGAACGTGCGGGTGGTCCCCCTCTACGCCATCAGTGACAATCCTGCCGCCACCATCCTGGACCTGGCAGCCACGCTCGGCGTGGACATGCTCATTCTCGGTGCGCGCACCCGTCGCACGCTGGCTCAACTGTTCCGCGGCGACGTGGTCAACGAGGTCTCTCGCCATTTACCGGAAAACATCGAGCTCATCATTCACGGATGAAAACTCAACGATCCCTGCGCTCGGTACGGTTTCTGATACCGCTGGGTTGCATCAGCATCACCTTGCTGACGGTGCTGCTGCGGGCAGGCTCACAGTCGGAGGGCCACCGGGCCCGAGTGGCGGACCTTGGGGAGCCGTCCCTGGCCGTAGTGGCCCAGCGATGGTTTCGGATGGGCGTGGGCATCCATGATGGGTTGCCCCAGCGCCTCGAGGATCATGCGCTGCTGCTGCGGCACTTCCGCGTTGTGACCCCCGAGAACTCGCTCAAGCCAGCCGCGGTTCAGCCTCGGGAAAATCAGTGGTTTTTCGACCTGCCGGACGCTTTTGTGGCCTTTGCCGAACGGCACCGCCTGCAGGTGGTGGGCCATTGCTTGGTCTGGGCCAAGGACGACCGTACCCCCTCCTGGTTCTACCCCGAGGGAGACAGCCCGGCCGACCGCCAGTTGCTCCTGCAGCGCATGAGCAATCACATCCGCACCGTCGTCGGGCGCTACCGGGGACGAATCACCGAATGGGACGTGGTCAACGAGGCCCTGGATGACGGTTCGGAGTGGCTCCGGCCCTCCGGTTGGAGCCGGCTCTGTCAGGAAGAGTTTATCGCTGGGGCCTTCCGCTGGGCTCACCAGGCCGACCCCAATGCCCTGCTCATCTACAACGACTACCACAACGAACTGCCTGCCAAGCGCGAAAAATGCCTCCGCCTGCTGCGCCAACTGCGTGAACAAGGTGTACCCGTCCACGCGGTGGGCCTGCAGGGACACTATGAAATCGATCAGGTCCCCTTCGAGGAGCTAGAACGCACCTTCGAAGCCATCCGCGCCCTGGGGCTCAAAGCGGTGATTTCAGAGCTCGACATTGACATGATCCCGCGCTCGCGGTGGTGGGCCGAGGGTGGACGGTACCGTGAGGAACTTTCCCGCTATGATCCCTATCGCGACGGCTTACCGGCCGAACTGCTCGAACGACAGGCCCAACAATACGCACGGCTCTTCCGTCTGTTCCGGCGTCATGCCGACATCATCGAGCGCGTGTCTTTCTGGAACCTTCATGACGGGCAGAGTTGGTTGAACTCGTTCCCTTGGCGCCGTGTCAACCATCCTCTGCTGTTCGACCGTGCCGGCCGTCCCAAACCGGCTTTTTACGCGGTTGTCGAGGTCCTGCAGGAACCGTGAGTTGACTCTTCTCCGGATCCGTCTGCATCACCGCGGAGGGTCGGCGTCGATGTGCTGCGGGCGGTCCGCCGCACGATTTCCCAGGGGCAGGGACGTCGTGCCCGACGTGGCCCCCCCCGAGGTCCCTCTCAGGTACCCAACCATTGCGCCACCCAATCCCGTCCGCCGAGAACCCACAGCACCGCTGCCAGGGCCAGGTAGGGACCGTAGGGCATGCGGCTGGACCATTCCCTTCGCCGCAAGGCCACGGCTGTCACTCCCACGATGGACCCGATCAACGAGCTAACCATTAGACTGAACAGGACCGCCGGCCAACCCAGAAACGCTCCAATGGCCGCCATGAACTTCACATCGCCCAAGCCCATGGCCTCCCGCGGCAAGACAAGTTTATCGGTCCAGACCTCCATGTACCCCACCTGGGTCGGGTCCCACTCTTCGCTGCCAATTTGCAGTCGCTCCGGGCTGAGTTGCACCTCCACCTCCCGGTAACACCGGTCCACCAGTTCCACCCGTTGGGCATGCAACCGGATCGTGTCGGTCGACCGGTAGAAGATCTCCTCGTAGGGAATGTCTCGATCCGGCAAATGCAGGGCCGTTTCTGAAAACACCACCCTCGTCAAACCCTGGAGATTCACTCGGTGGCGCCCAAACAACAGCTTGCCCAGCCGTAGCACACCATACATCAGGCCGGCCCCCACCGCGGCTCCAAGCATGGCCTCGCGCAGGCCTGCTGCCACGGTGGATTGCCCGTGCAACGCCGGCACCAGAAACGAGGCCACGCACCCGGCGGCCACCCCTCCCAAGGTGAGCTCGTCCGGGATGATGTAGTGTTCAAAATCAATGAACGAGGCGGCAATCAACACCGCTACGAAGCCCCCATACACCACGGCCGTCAGCGGGGATTCTGGCCCGTGGCGGATCCACACGGCCAGAAACAGCAACCCGGTCAGCAGTTCCACCCAAAAGTACCGCGCCGCAATGGGGGCGCCGCAGTTGCGACACCGCCCGCGCAGCATCAACCAGGTCACCAGTGGGATGTTCAGGTACCAGGGAATCTGGTACTGGCAATGGGGACAATGGGAGGGGGGTGACACGAGGCTCAGCCCTCGGGGCATCCGGTGAATGCATACGTTGAGGAAGCTGCCCACCACGGTGCCCAGCACAAAGGCCAACACACTCCACAACGCCGCTTCCGGACCCGGCCAGTATTCCGCCCGCAGCGCGGTCTCAACTCCCATACACGTGCTCCTGCAACGCCCGGCGCATGACCTCGACCGGGGCGGGCCGACCGGTCCAAATCTCCAAAGCGCGTGTCCCCTGATACAGCAGCATCCCCAATCCGTTGGCCACACGGCAACCGGCCCGGGCCGCCTGTTGCAACAAGGGCGTCTGCGCCGGTCGATAGATCATGTCGTAAACGAAGCCGCACCGACCCACCGCAAATCGGCTGGTGTCCAGCGGCAACGGATCGTCCGGTCGGAGCCCCAGCGAGGTTGCATTGACCAACAGATCGACCGTGCCCTCGGGGTAGCCCAGGCTCACGGTGCATGCCGGGTATCGGGCCCGGATCTCGGCGGCCAACTGCTCGGCCTTGGCCTGGGTCCGGTTGACCAGGTACAGCCGGGCCACCGCCTCGGCAGCCAGCTTCAGCGCCGCCACGCGTCCGGCCCCGCCTGCGCCCAGCAGCAGCACCGTGCTGCCGGCTGGTTCCCATTGAAGTTCCTCCCGCAGGGCTTGCAACAGCGCATCTGCGTCCGTGTTGAACCCGTGAGCTCGGACCTGCTCGGGCTCGGCTGCCGCTGTCCACTGGCCCAACGGTTGCCAAGTGCCGTCAGGCCGCAATCCCTCGAACCGTACTGTGTTCACCGCGCCCCAGGAGCGGGCAGAGGAATCCAGCAGATCCATCATGTCCAGCGCCAGCAGTTTGTGGGGCACGGTCAGGTTCACTCCCACGAACCGCATGGCGGCGGCACCCGCCAAGGCCTGCCGCAGTTGGGTCGGGGGCACAGCAAATGCCAGATACCGCCAGTTCAACCCCAAGGCCGCCAATCCCGCATTCTGCATGGCGGGGGAGGCTGAATGCCGCACCGGGTAGCCGTATACGGCACAGTAGCGGGTCGCCGCATCAATGGGTCGCGCAAATATCTCCGGCACGGCCCGGCAATGTAGAGTCGGCCGGCCCCGGGCGAAAGGCAAAAGCCGCCCCGGCGCGAGTTCACATGCCCGCAGCCTTGTCCGGGCTGCAGGGACAGGTTCCCATCCGAGCACCCTTCCCGCGGCGAAGGCCGCACACGGCGCATTTCCGTTTCTGACCCCTTGACGGAGCGTCTGTGCGGGAACAGCAGCCGCCGGCGCTCGATGCGCCAAAAGCTCGCCCAATCCAACAGAATTCCTTCCCGGTCGGAGCCCAAAACCGGCCGGTCCGCTGGAACGGACACCGATTCTCCCCGCAGCTCGCCGCCAGCGCCCCAAGGCCCAGCCCTTCCTTCCACCGTTCCGCACTGCTATCGTCCCTCCGCCACTGATGCTCCCACAGATAGACCCGGTGCTGGGCCACCGTTTTCCCGCAAGCAGCGGCTCTCCTGCAGCACGAGCCCGAGCGCCCTTGCTTCCACCCGTGGTGATAGCATCCCATGAGAAAGCCGGCTTCCAACCCAGCCCACCCCACACAGCGGCGGCAAGCATCCGCACTCCATGCGCTGCCGCGAGTCCGCACGGCGCCTTCGAATCTGCGCAGCGTTGGGAGTGCGCCCGCTTGCTGGCGCTGTCGGACCACAGCGCTGCTGCCGGAGACCTACTGTCCCACCCCCATCTCCCAGGCCCGTTCCACCCCCGACCCTGTTTGTGGCTCACCCAACGACATTGACCCTCGGATTGCCGACTTCCACCCCGGCCCGGGGGTGGGTGTACCCGAACGGGTGCCATCGGCCTGAAGACAGCAAAGCTCCTCCTGCAGAGCTCCTTGCGCCCTGCAGCCGCCGAGGTGGCCGGTGGCAGGCAGAAAACCCAAACCCGCGCCCGAGTCGATAGGTTCCCTACAACAGCGGCCGATCTACCTCTTGAACAACCCTCCTCGTTCGCGCGATTTGTGCCTGCCAGCACCGCGGGAACCTCGAGAGACCAGGCGTTTTTTGTGGGGCTTCCTGTTGCGGGCACTCCAAAAGTAGAAATCCGCCCGCGGCGCGCGTCTCGCAGGGTTTTCTGTTGCAGGCTGGGAACAGGGCAACTAGAGTCGAATCGTCGAGCCAGCGGGAGATTGCATATGTATTTCGGCGTGGACTATTACCCCGAGCACTGGGTCTATCCCTATGGAGGCACTCCGGACGATCCCGAAGCCTGTTGGGCTGAGGACATTGCCCTCATGCAACAAGCCGGTTGCAACGTCGTGCGCATGGGCGAATTCACCTGGGGACTGGTGGAGCCGGAAGAAGGTCAATACGACTTTGGCTGGATGCGACGGGTGATGGACCTCCTCCACCAGGCCGGCATTCGCGTCATCCTGGCCACCCCAACCGCAGCACCTCCCTTGTGGCTGACGCGCAAGCACCCGGAGATTCTGCCCGTGGACGATTCCGGCCTCACCCGGCACGCCGGCACCCGCCGGGCCATCTGCCTGTGCAGCGACGCCTTTTGGGATTACTCCAAGAAGATTGTCACCGCCATGGCTCGGGCCTTGGGCGATCATCCCGCCCTGCTGGCGTGGCAGATCGACAACGCCATCGGGGGCCATCAAACCGAGGAATCATTCAACGATGCCTCGCGGGAAGAATGGCATCTGTGGCTCAAGGCCAAGTATGAGACCCTGCAACGACTCAACGAGGCCTTGGGCCTACGGCACTGGGGCCAGATCGTCTCCGACTGGGAGGAAGTGCCCATGCCCCAACGGGCGCCCGCCCCCCACAACCCCGGCCTGGTCTTGGACTGGTGTCGGTTCTGCAGCGATACCATCGTGCAGTACGTGCGCATGCAGGCCGAGCTGTTGCGCCAGCTCACCCCGCACGCCCCAGTAACCACCAATCTCAAACCCGCCGTGTTCCGTTTCGATCACTTCGACCTGGCCGAGGTGCTCGACTTCGTCGGCATTGAAAGCGCCGCCGTCTTGCGGCTGCGCCCCGCTGAAACCGCCTTTGACATCGACCTGCTCCGCTCCCTCAAGAAAACGAACCTCCGTACGCCCGACGGCGGCAGCGGTTTTTGGGTGCTGGAGCACAAGGCGGGCCATGTCACCTGGCAAGACCTCAACTCCCTGGTACGCCCCGGGGTTCTGCGCCTGTTCACTTACCAGCTGATCAGCCGCGGCGCCGATGCCATCCTCTTTTTCCGCTGGCGCCAGCCGCGCTTTGGGCCCGAGCAGTTCCATGGAGCCGTCTTTTCCCACCACCGCCGCCCGGACAACCGGGTCTATCGCGAAATTTGTCAGATTGGCGAAGAGATCAAGCTGCTGGCCCCCGTGCTGAAAGGCACCCGTGTGGTCGCCGAGGTCGGGATTCTTTTCACCCACGACAATGAATGGGCTCTGCAGGAGCCCACCCATCCCAACCGGCATTTCCACTTTCGCGATCACCTGCGCCTCGTTTATTCCGCGTTTCATGATCGCAACATTCCGGTGGAGTTCGCCCGCCCCACCGAAGACCTGTCCCGTTACAAGCTCGTCGTTGCGCCCTCGTTGTTTCTGCTCTCTTCGGCCGAGGCTCAAATGCTCAAGTACTACGTCCAGAACGGAGGGACTCTCGTCGGTACGTTCTGCACCGGCCTGGTGGACGAACATCATGTGGCCCCCGACGACGGCTATCCCAGGGAACTGACGGACCTGTTTGGACTGGAGGTGCTGGAATTCGACGCTTTGCCGCCGGACGAAGAGAACCACCTCAGCTTCAAGGGCGGCTTTCAAACCAGCCACCTTCACACCGCTCGCATCTGGTGCGACATCATCGAACCGAAGGGTTGTCAAGTCCTGGCCACCTACACCAAGGACTTCTATGCAGGCAAACCTGCCATCACGCTGCACCCCTACGGCAATGGGCGCGCCATTTACATCGGCACCCTCTCCGGACCGGCCTTCTACGCCGACCTGGTCAATTGGCTGCGCGGTCTCTGCGGCATTCACCCCCTGCTGAAGGTCCCGGAAGCGGTCGAAGTGAGCCTCCGCCAGAGGGATGACGTGAAAATCTACTTCCTGCTCAACCATCACAACCAGCAGGTCCGCATCCAATTCCTCAAACCCATGCACGATTATCTGACCGGCACCACCTTGGTCGGTAGTTATGATCTGCCGCCACACGGGGTCCTGGTGCTGGACGAACATCCCGCGCCGGCCAAACCCGGCTGAGCGCGCGTTTCCGGAGGGCTTCTCGTATGGGTTACTTTGGACCACAGTCGACCCAGCGGCTGCCTCGCACGGCGCGTCAAATGGCCCTGGCCCAGTGGCGCAGGGTGGACTTGTCCGACGAGGAAGAGGCCCTGCGTTCTCGGGCGCGAACGCCGGCCGAGGTGCTGCCGCGCGTCTTGAGCCAGCTTCGTTTGGACCAGCGGCGGGAGGAGGCCGAAATCCTCAAGGTCTGGCAGGCCCTGATCGATCCTGAGATCGCGGCCCATGCGCGCCCTACCGGCCTGC
>Ga0308392_1000272_pt1 | contig 22140 bp, 17 predicted proteins | sample Hotspr20Samplem2_FD_202361 | JGI IMG/M metagenome (GOLD analysis project Ga0308392, IMG submission 202361) | Hot spring phototrophic mat microbial communities from Octopus Spring, Yellowstone National Park, Wyoming, United States - 20050624_m2 ... | reverse complement strand
GGACCGCCATGCCGCTCGAGTAGGTCTTCACCGGCTGGTCGATGAAATCGCCGATCTCGGCAAACTCGACGATGCGGGGATACTTCCGAGCGATCTCGGCGCGGGAGAAGCCGAGGATGGAGGCGCTCAGGAAGACGTTCTCGCGCCCGGTGAACTCCGGATTGAAGCCCGCGCCCAGCTCAAGCAGCGCCGAGACGCGGCCGTGGACCGCCACCCGACCGGCGCTCGGCCGAAGGATGCCGGCCACAAGCTGAAGTAACGTGCTCTTGCCCGCGCCGTTCTCCCCGATGATGCAGAAGGTCTCGCCCCGCCGCACGGCGAAGGAGATCTCGCGCAGCGCCCAGAAGTCGCGATGGAAACTCTTGCGGTTGAAGGTCAGCAGCTCTTTGAGGCGGTCGGCGGCCTTCTCATAGATGGGGTAGCTTTTCGAGACGTTCTCAAACTCGATGGCATTCAAGGCCGGCGGGTCGCTTTCCCAGCGTAGCAGCGGCCCCGCGGCGCTTGTCAAGCCGGCCGGACCGGAATCGGCTATCATACCGGACATGAATGTCGTCATCCTCGCCTGCGGCCTCGCCGCCGGCGTCCTCCGGTTGGCGGCTCAGCCTCCGGACGTCAACTACGATGAGGCGAAGGTTCCGGCCTACACGCTGCCCGACCCGCTGCTGTTTCCGAGCGGCGAGCGCGTCACCACGGCGAAGATTTGGCTCGAGCGCCGCCGGGGGGAGATTCTGCGGCTGTTTGAAACACAGATGTACGGCAAGATGCCGCCCCGGCTCAAACAGACGGCCTTCCGGCTCCGATCGACGGACCGGCAGGCGCGGGGCGGCAAGGCGGTCCGCAAGCTGGTGACCGTGCTCTTTGACGGCCGTGAGGACGGCCCGAAGATGGAGCTGCTCGTTTACCTGCCCTCCTGGGCGCGGCGCCCGGTTCCTGTTTTCGTCGGCCTGAACTTTCAGGGCAACCACGCCGTCGATGCCGATCCGGCGATTCCGATCAGCCAGTCCTGGATGCGCCCCGGCAAGGGCGTGGTGAACAATCGGGCGACGGAGGCCTCCCGCGGGGCGGAATCCAGCCGCTGGGCGGTCGATCGGATCCTGGCGCGCGGCTACGGGCTCGTAACCGCCTACTACGGAGACATCGATCCGGACTTCGACGACGGCTTCCAAAACGGGATCCATCCGCTGTTTTATAAACTGGGCCAGAGCCGGCCGGAGCCCGATGAATGGGGCTCGATCGGTGCTTGGGCCTGGGGGTTGAGCCGCATCCTCGACTACTTGGAAACCGACCGCGAGGTCGACGCCCGCCGCGTCGCCGTCATGGGCCATTCCCGGCTGGGCAAGACGGCCCTTTGGGCCGGCGCGACCGACACGCGCTTTGCCATGGCGATCTCGAACAACTCCGGCTGCGGCGGCGCGGCGTTGAGCCGGCGTCGCTTCGGCGAGACCGTCAAGCGCATCAACACCGCCTTTCCGCACTGGTTCTGCGACAACTTCAACCAGTACAACGATAACGAAGACGCCCTGCCGGTGGATCAGCACATGCTGATTGCCTTGATGGCGCCGCGGCCCGTCTATGTTGCCAGCGCTCAGGAGGACCTCTGGGCCGACCCGAAAGGCGAGTTCCTGGCTGCCTTGCACGCCGATCCGGTCTACCGCCTCTTTGGCCTGGAGGGACTGCCGGTCAAAGAGATGCCTCCGGTCAATCAGCCGGTGATGGGCTCCATCGGCTACCACATCCGCACGGGAAAGCACGACGTCACCGAGTACGACTGGGAACAATACCTCAATTTCGCCGACAAGCATTTCCGCAGGAGGTCGCGATGAGCCAGAGGCGACTGCGCAGCCGAGACTGGTTCTTCGAGAAGGAGTACTACGCCTTCGCCCGCCGCGCCTATCTGCGCTCGGAGGGCTTCAACGCCGACATCTTCGAGGACAAGCCGATCATCGGCATCGCTAACTCCTGGAGCGAGCTCAACCACTGCAACCGGCACTTGCGCGAGGTGGCCGAAGCGGTCAAGCGCGGCGTCTGGAAGGCGGGCGGCGTGCCGCTTGAGTTCCCGACCATCTCCCTCGGCGAACCGTTCATCAAGCCCACCTCGATGTTGCTGCGCAATCTGATGGCGATGGACGTCGAGGAGTGCATTCGCGCCTATCCGCTCGACGGCGTCGTCCTGCTGTGCGGCTGCGACAAGACCACGCCGGCGCAACTGATGGGCGCCGCCAGCGTCGATGTGCCGGCCATCGTCGTGCCCGGCGGGCCGGCGCTGGCCAGCCACTGGAAAAATCAGAAGCTCGGCTCGGGCACCGACACGCGCAAACTTTACGACCTTCATCGAATGGGCCGGATCACCGAGGAGGAATGGTGCGAGCTTGAGGGCGCTGTCGCCCGCAGCGCCGGCCACTGCATGGTGATGGGCACGGCCTCGACGATGACCAGCCTCGCCGAGGCGCTGGGGATGACGCTGCCCGGGGCCGCCTCGATCCCGGCGCCCGATTCGCGCCGTCTGGCGATTGCGGAACGGAGCGGGGTGCGGATCGTCGAAATGGTGAACGAAGAGCTGCGGCCTTCCCGGATTATGAGCCGGGCGGCGTTTGAGAACGCCATGATCACCCTCATGGCGCTCGGCGGCTCGACCAACGCCGTCATCCATCTGGTGGCTATCGCCGGGCGTTTGGGCATCCAGTTGAAGCTTGAGGAGTTCGACCGCATCTCGCGCCGCACGCCCTGGCTGGCCAACATCAAGCCCTCGGGCGAGTTTCTCATGGAGGATTTCTTCTACGCCGGAGGCCTGCCCGCGCTGATGAAGGAGATCCTTCCGTTGCTTAACGGCGACTGCCTGACGGCGAACGGCAAGACCATCGCCGAAAACTACGCCACGGCCCCCTGTTACAACCGGGACGTGATCCGTCCGCTCGAGGCGCCGCTTGCCAGCGAAGGCGGCATCGCCGTGCTCTACGGCAATCTGTGCCCGCGCGGCGCCGTGATCAAGCAAACGGCGGCCTCGCCTCATCTGCTGCGCCACCGGGGCCGGGCCTTCGTCTTCGAACGCTATGAGCAGATGAAGGAGCTGATCGATCGCGACGATCTCCCCGTGGAGGAGAACACCATTCTGGTGATGAAGAACTGCGGGCCGATCGGCGGGCCGGGCTTCCCGGAGTGGGGTCACATCCCCATGCCCAAGGTACTGTTAGAACGCGGCGTCCAGGACGTGGTGCGCATCTCCGACGCCCGCATGAGCGGCACCAGCTTCGGCACCGTCGTGCTGCACGTGGCGCCCGAGTCGGCTGTGGGCGGGCCGCTCGCAGCGGTCGAAACCGGCGATGAGATCCTGCTCGATGTGCCGAACCGCAAGCTGGAACTGTTGGTGGCGCCCGAGGAGATCGAGCGCCGGCTGGCTGCGTTCACGCCGCCTGCGCCGCATTACCGGCGCGGCTACGGCAAGCTCTTTCTCGATCACGTCACCCAAGCCGACGAGGGCTGCGATTTCGACTTTCTGCGCCCTGCCCCGAGACCGGCCTGAGCGATCGGGCCATTAGCGGCCGGCTCGGGCTCCGACCCGACGCATCACTTGGTGGATTGTCTTAAAGACCGTCTCCTCGACCTCTTCGCTGAATGGCCCTGGCTGGCCGTAATAGATCATGCTGCTGTCGGCTTCGTAACCGCCTTCGCGGAGCACCCGCAGCGAAGGGATGTAGCACATCACGTCGTTGGAGTAGCCGGCCACGACGAGCGTCTCACGAGGGAATTCGCGTTTGGCCCGCAGCGCGTAGTCGACCACCACCTCGCCGCCCAGCGCCAGAAGCGCCAGGTCGGTATTGAAGCGCACCGCCTGGACCGGATAGGGCACGTACCGAACCGGCCGGCGCTCGTCGTAGGCCTTGAGCATCTGGCGCGCCCGCGCCACGCGGAACCTGTCGCCGCTTGCCAGCTCCTTCTCGAAGGTCTCACGCGTGTGCGGCGCGAATCTGAGGTCCACCACCTGCAAAGCGGCGCGGATGGGAGGCCGCACCGGCTTGAGCTCGCCGGCGAGCACGCGAACGACCTCGTCGGCCAAACTCTTGCCGTGGCGCTGGGCCAGCTCCTCGCTGCTGCGCGGATGCGGATTCTGGTCGCCGGCGCACAGCGTCAGGAACATCGCCGTTGCGCCGGGCCGCACCCGTTCGATCTCCATCTGCGCATAGCCGGCGTAGTCGCCGCTGATCTTATAATGCTCGGCGGTGAGCGTCGTCGAATGGCAAGCGTAGCCGAAAACGACCGCCTTCGTTCTGCCGTCCGGATCGCTCACAACCAGCACGGGCACCGAGTGATCCACGGGGCCGGAGGGGTTTACCCCCAGCCGGATGCCGTTGGGTGTCACCTCGCGGCGGTTCACTGCAAAACCCACCTGGCCTTGACCGAAGGCCAGGCGCGCGGGCGCGAGATCGCCCAGCGCGGCGCCGGTGACGGCGACGAGCTTGTCGGCGAGCCCGCGCGCGTAGTCGCGCACCGTTTGTTCCTGAACCGCATCGAGCTCGAACATCGTGATGAGGTTGGGGTAGACGACCGGCCCGGTGTGGGTGTGCGAGGCGTTCAACAACAGGCGCGCCCGCTCAAGCCCCCACTGCTTCTGCACTCGGGCGGCGACCTCCTCGGCAAGCGATCGGGGCAGGCCGATCAGGTCGACCGTCACGACGACGAGCCGGCCGCCCTTGGCGTCTTCCAGCGCCAGCGCCTTGGCCCACAGCTCGGTGAGCTTGCCCTCCGACGGCCTGTTGCGCGCGGCGTAGCCGGACAGCCAGATGGGACCCTCGGGCGTAATGTTGAGGCGCGCCACGCCCGCTCGGAACTCCTGCGCGCCGAGAGCGCCGGCGAAGGCCGCAAACACGAGCAGCTTGTTCATATCCAGACCTCTTGTATCGTAATACCCTCCTTGCAGAGCTGGCAACTGGCTTCATCGCCGAAACAGCAGCCCTGCAATTTGGCCAAGTAATAGAACGGAAGCGGGTCGAAGCAGAGCGTCTCCGGATTGGGCTGATAGACGACGACGGCCAGGCCGATCACCTCGGCGCCGTTGGCCGCCAGCAGGTTCTTGAGCTCCATCAGCTTCTTGCCTGTCCGCAAGATGTCGTCGACGATCAGCACCTTCTCGCCGGGCACCTGCTCAAGAAACTGCCGAAAGCGCAGCGGCTCAGCCTCGTTGTTCTTCTCCGCCCAGTAGACCTGGCGGGCGCGAAGCGCTTCGCACACGCCGTAAGCGACGGGCAGGCCGGCGGTGGCGGGCGTGACGATCGACAGCTCCGGGATGATGGCGCGGATCTCCGGGTTGGCTCGCACCAGCCGGCTCAAGCCGACGCTGAGCGTGCGCTGGTGCTGGTAGTAGCGCATGGCGAGCGGCACTTGCAGGTACTGGTTGGAGTGCAGGCCCGAGGGATAGCGAAAGTGGCCCTCGCGCAAAGCGCCGGTCTGGCGCAGCAGGGCGATCACTTCGTCTTCGGTGGGAACCAGATGCATTCTCAGTGAGCTCCTTTGCCGGTGAGCACGCTGGGGATCGTCCGCATCAGAATCGCCAGATCGAGCCCCAGCGACCAGTTGTCGATGTACTCGAGATCTTTCCGGATCCAGTCGTCAAACTCCAGTTCATCGCGCCCCTCCAGGGCCCACAGGCAGGTCAAGCCGGGGCGCATCCGAAGTCGGCGGCGCTGCCAGCGCTCATACCGCTCGACCTCCTCGGGAACGGGCGGCCGGGGTCCGACCAGCGACATGTCGCCCCGCAGCACGTTCCAAAGCTGCGGCAACTCGTCGAGCGAGAACTTCCGCAGCAGGCGTCCGAGCGGCGTCACGCGCGGGTCGTTGGCAATCTTGAAGGCCGTCTTCTTCTCGTTGAGATGGGCCAACTGCGGCTTCAACTCCTCCGCATTTTCACACATGGACCGGAACTTGTAGAGGGTGAAGCGGCGGCCGTTAAGGCCGCAGCGCTGCTGGCGGAAGATCACCGGGCCGGGCGACGTCAGGCGGACAAGCAGCGCGATCAAGAGCATCAGGGGCGACAGCAGCACGAGCGCCGCCGCCGCCACAACGATATCGAGGGCGCGCTTGGCCATCAGACGCAGCTCGTCGGCCGGGGCGGCGGAGAAGGTAAGCAGCGGCGTCTGGTAGAGCCGGTCCAGGTAGACCTCGCTGTTGACATGCGGGAAGAAATCCACCGCCACGCGCGTCTGCACGCCGCTTTCGTCACACAGCAACAGCACGTCCTCGAGCTCGGAGAGGCGCTTGCTGTCGACGACGAAGATGATCTCGTCCACCACCTGCGTATCCACGAGCTTGGGAATCTCCTCCAGCGGATGCACCGAGTACCGCGCCGCCAAGCGGGGCGGCAGGGGGCCGGCCTCCGGCTCGGCTGCGACGAAACCGAGCAGGCGCACCCCGAGGGCCCGGGAGCGCTCGAGCAACCGTGCCAGACGCTGGGCGCGCGGACCAGTCCCGGCAATCAGCACATAGTAGGGTTCGCCGAATCCGCGCCGCAGCCAGCCGACGAGGCGCGGGCCATTCAGCCGGAACAGGCTCAGCAAGGCGCAGGTGTAGAGAAGAAAGAGGGCGAGGAAGGGCCGCGACAGATCTAGCCGCAAGGCATACTCGATCAGGACGAGCGCCACGCCGGCAGCGGCGCACTGGCGCACGGTGTCGCGGAGGATCACCCGCGCCGCCTCGGCCTCCAGCCGGTCATAGACGCGCAGGCCGATGCCGGCCAAGGGCCAAAGCACGGCCGCCGCCCCGATCAGCAGAGCCTGAACCGGGGCAGCCAGGAAGAAGACGCGCTCAAGCGGCAGCGCCAGGCGGGTGCGGTAGGCGAGCTCAAAGGCGACAAAGGCGAGGACAACATCGGCCAAGCCGTACAAGAAGCGTGCCTTGCGCCGCTGACGCGTGAACACCCTGTCCCAGGCTCAGCATAGCACGGCACCCGGCGGGCCCGACACGTCCGCCGCGTCGCCGTTTGACCGCCGAGCGATTCGGTGCTAGACTAGTGGTTAGCATTTGCTAAATTAGTGAGCGCTAGATTCTGATGGCGGCACCCTCCCGCGCCCGCAAGCCTCGGCTCTCCGCCGCCGAACGCCGCTCGGCGATCGTCGCGGCGGCGATCCGCCTGTTTGCCGACAAGGGCTTCAAGGGCACGACTACTCGGGAGCTCGCCAAAGCGGCGGGCGTTACCGAGCCGGTGCTCTACCAGCATTTCGCCACGAAAAAAGACCTCTACACCGCCATCATCGAGTCGGTGTGCAACATGGAGCAGGAGGCGAAGGACCCGCGGCTCGAGGCGGCCGAGCAAGCCGGAGATGACCGGGCTTTCTTCCTCCGCCTGGGCGAGCTGGTCCTGGACTGGCACCGCCACCACGCCGACATCATCCGGCTGCTGCTGTACAGCGGACTCGGCCGCCACGAGCTGGCCGACTTGTTTTTCGAGCGCCACGTGGCCGTCTATTACCGGATGCTGACCGGTTACCTGCGCCGGCGAATCGAGGCTCGAGCCTTCCGCAAGCTCGATCCGTACCTGGCGGCGCGTGGCTTCACCGGCATGATCGCGCACCAGGCTCTGGCGGAGGTCATCTTCGGCGACCGCCGGCTGGCGCGGACACGAAAAAAACTCATCCGGACCATGGTGGACATCTTCCTAGAAGGGCTTTCAGAGGAAAGGATCTGAGAACCATGAGAACCCATGCCGTGCTTGCGGTACTAGGCACGCTCTCTCTATCGATCCTCCTTGCCTTCGGTTGCAGGAATCGAGACTCTCAGCCGCGCGTCGAGGCGGCTTCCGCGCCCGCGGATCCTTTCCAGGTGCGGGTCGCGCGAGCCGAGAGTCGTCGGGTGGCTCGATTCATTTCGGTCACCGGCTCGCTGGCCCCGGACGAAACGGTGACCGTGAGCAACCAAGTAGCTGGGCGGCTGGAGACGCTCCATGTCGACTTCGGTCAATGGGTGCGCACCGGCGCCGTGATCGCCGAGCTCGACACCAGCGAGCTCGAGATACAGCTTGACCGGGCCAGGGCCTCGCTGGCGCAGGCGCTGGCGCGCATCGGGCTGGCCCCGGGCCAGCAGGAGGCCGCCGTCGAGACGACGCCGGCCATCCGTCAGGCGCAGGCGCTGCTTGAGGACGCCCGCACGCGCTACGAATCGGCCGCTCAGTTGGTTCGGACCGGCGACATCGCCGCCGACCGGTTCGTCGAGATCGAGAAGGCCTACCGGGCGCGTGAGGCGGCGCTCGATGCCGCGCAAGACGAGCTCCGGACTTCGCTGGCGGCGATCCGCGCCTTGCGGGCCGAAGTCAAGCTCGCCGAGAAGCGCCTGGCCGACGCCACCGTTCGGGCCCCGATGGACGGCCATGTTTCCGAGCGGCTGGTCTCGCCCGGACAATATCTGCGCGAAAACACGCCTATCGTCACGCTCGTCAAACCTCATCCGTTGCGCCTGCGCGTGGAGATTCCCGAGTCGGCTTCGGCGAGGGTGCGCGTCGGCACCGAGCTGCGCTTCGCCACCGACGCCATTGCGGGCGCCGAGTTCGGCGCCGTCGTCCGCGAGCTGAACCCGGTGCTCGATCCGCGCTCCCGATCCCTTACCGCGGAGGCGAGGCTCTTGGCGCGCGACGACCGGCTGCGGCCGGGCATGTTCGTGCAGGTGAAACTCGTCACCGAGCCCGCCGCCGAGGTGGTCGTCGTGCCCCGCCAGGCGGTTTACACCGTGGCGGGCCTCAACAAAATCTTCTTGATCCGCGACGGCCGGGCCGTGGAACGGCGCGTGCGACTGGGTACGGTCTTTGAAGACTGGGTCGAGGTTCGCGACCAGGCGGTGCGGCCGGGCGAGCTGGTGGCGCTCGACCGGCTGGCGGAGCTGGTCGACGGCGCCGCTGTGCGGCTAGAGTCGCGCCCCTCGGGAGGCTAGGCCGTGCAAAAGATCGCCGAAATCTGCGTTCGCCGGCCGGTCTTCGCCACCATGCTCGTCCTGAGCCTGGTGGTGCTCGGCCTGGACTCCTACCGCAAGCTGGGGGTCGACTTTTTTCCGAAGGTCGAATTTCCCATCGTCACCGTCACCACGACGCTGCCGGGAGCCGCCCCCGAGGAGATCGAAAGCCAGATCACGCGGCGCATCGAGGAGGCCGTCAACACGATCGCCGGCATCGAGGACTTAAGCTCGCTTTCGGCCGAGGGCATCTCGCTGGTGACCGTGCAGTTCGTTCTCGAAAAGGATGCCGACGTGGCGGCTCAGGAGGTGCGCGACAAGGTGAACGGCATCCTGAGCCAGCTTCCTCGCGACGCCGAGCTGCCGGTGGTCGAGAAGCTGGCCATCGACGCGGCCCCGGTCATCAACATCGCCGTTTCGGCGCCGCGCGATCTGCGCGAGGTGACGCGAATCGTCGACGAGGTGCTCAAGAAGAACCTCGAGACGGTGAGCGGCGTCGGCCAGATTCGCTTGGTGGGCGACCGGACCCGCCAGATCCAGATCTGGCTCCACGCCGACCGCCTGAAGGCCTACAACCTGAACATCGACCAGGTGCGCGCCGCCATCGCGGCTCAAAATGTTGAGATTCCCGGCGGGCGCATCGACCAGGGACGCCAGGAATTGACGCTGCGAACCCTGGGGCGGATCGAGAAGCCCGAAGACTTCGAAGCGGTGATCCTCGCCAATGTCAACGACTCGCCGGTGCGCGTGCGCGATGTCGGCTATGTGGTCGACGGCGTGGTCGAGCCGCGTTCTCTGGCGCGCCTGGACGGGCAGCCGGCTGTGGTCCTGGAGGTCCGCAAACAGGCCGGCACCAACACCCTCCAGGTGATCAACAACGTCAAGGAGCGGGTCGAGGAGCTGCGGGCGGCGCTACCGCCCGACTTCCGGCTCACCTATAGCGGCGACCAGTCGAAGTTCATCCAAGGTTCCTTTGAAGCGGTGCAGCGGCATCTGATCGAGGGCGGTCTGTTTGCGGCGCTCATCGTGCTGCTGTTCATGCGCAACTGGCGCTCGACGCTCATCGCCGCCATCGCCATTCCGACCTCGATCATCTCCACCTTCAGCCTGATGAAGTGGATGGATTTCACGCTGAACCAGATCACGATGCTGGCGCTTACGCTGATGGTGGGGGTGGTGATCGACGACGCCATCGTCGTGCTGGAAAACATCTACCGGTTCCGCGAGGAGAAGGGGCTGCCGCCGATGCGGGCGGCGATCGAGGCGACGCGCGACATCGGTCTGGCGGTGACGGCGACCACGTTCAGCCTGGTGATCATCTTCCTGCCGGTGGCTTTCATGGAGGGCCTTATCGGCCGCTTCATGTCGAGCTTCGGCTACACGGCCGCCTTCGCCATCCTGGTGTCGCTGCTTGTCAGCTTCACGCTGACGCCGATGCTTTGCTCCCGCTACCTGAAGGTCGCCGACAACGGCGGGCGGCCCAAGAGCCGCCAGACGCGCTTCTTCCAGGCGATCGCCGGACCGTATCGGCGCATGCTCTACTGGTCGATGACGCACCGCTGGGCGGTCGTCATCGGCTGCCTGCTGATTGCGCTGTCTTCGATTCCGCTGGCGATCGGCATCGGCAAGGACTTCCTGCCGCAGGATGACCAGAGCCAGTTCGAGGTGACGGTGAAGCTGCCGCCGGGCTCATCGCTCGAGGGCTCCGAAGAGGTCATGCGCGAGGTTGAAGCCGAGCTGGGGCAGCTTCCGGGGGTGCGCGCGCTTCTGACGCGGATCGGCGCCGACGTCCGCCGCCAAGTCGACCGCGCCTCGGTCATCGTCGAGCTGGTGCCGATCGAGGAGCGCAAACAGTCCCAGCAGGAGTTGATGCTGATGGCGCGCGAAAGACTGGCCCGGTTTCGCGACCTGACGATCGGCGTCCAGTTGCCCGCGCTGATTCAAGGCGCCACCCGCTACGATCTTCAGTTCTACATTCAGGGGCCGGATCTCGAGCGGCTCGAACAATATGCCTCCGTGCTCATCGGGCGGCTCAGCGAGGTGCCGGGCGTCGCCGACCTGGACAGCTCCTATGAGCCGGGCAAGCCCGAAGTTCAGGTGCGGATCAACCGCGACAAGGCGGCGGAGCTTGGCGTCAGCGTCGCCTCGATCGCCAGCGCGCTGCGGACGCTCGTGGGCGGCGACGAACAGGTGACCACCTACCGGGAAGGTCAGGACCGCTACAACGTGCAGTTGCGCGTCGCCGAGGAGTTTCGCAACTCCCCGGAGGCGCTCGAGCGGCTCTTTGTCCCCTCGTCGAAGCTCGGCAACGTGCCGCTGTCCAACGTCGCCGAACTGATCGAGACTAGCGGTCCGACGCAGATCATGCGCTGGAATCGGCAGCGGCAGATCATGATTCAGGCCAACATCGTCGAGGGCCAGTCGCTGAGCAACGTGCTGGCGATTCTCAACCGGACGGTGGCCGAGCTCAACCTGCCGCCGGAGTATCGCACCGGCTTGATCGGCCAGACCAAGGAGTTCGGCCGGGCCGGACGGGCCTATTTTATGGCCTTCCTGCTCGCCATCGCCTTCATGTACATGGTCCTGGCGGCGCAGTTTGAGAGCTTTATCGACCCGGTGACGATCCTGCTGAGCCTGCCGCTGTCGGTGCCCTTTGCCCTGCTGTCGCTCATGGTCGCCGGAGAGAATTTCTCGGTGATCTACAGTTCGGTGGGCATCTTCGTGCTCTTCGGCATCGTCAAGAAGAATGCCATCTTGCAAATCGATCACATCAAGGCGATCCGCCGGAGCGAACCGGTAAGCCGGCTGGAGGCGATCATGCGGGGCTGCGAAGACCGGTTGCGCCCGATCCTGATGACGACGCTGTCGCTGGTGGCGGGTATGCTGCCGCTGGCGCTCGGCGGCGGCGCCGGCTCCGGTTCGCGCCGCACGGTGGCGATCGTGGTCATCGGGGGCCAGACGCTGTGTCTGCTGCTGACGCTGCTCATCACCCCGGTGGCGTACTCGATCTTCGACGACATCGCGCACGCCCCGCTGTGGGCGCGGATGCGCGCGCTGGCCGATGCCGGCGCCGGTTCGCTGCGCCGGGCCTGGTCGGGCGTCACGGGCCTGTTGAGGTGAAAGCGATGCGGAAGATCCTGATCTTGAGCCTTGCCGCGGCGAGTCTCGCGGCAAGTCAGATTCCCATGCCCCCGCGGGTCGGCGTAGGCGTCATCAAGTGCGAGCTGACCCTGGCCCAGGCGATCGAGTTGGCTCTGCGCAACAATCTGGACATCCAGATCGAAAAGACGGGCGTCTCCTCGGCCGTCGAAGCCCGGCACGGCGCCCGCGGCTGGCTCGACCCCCGCCTGCGGTGGTCGCCCGGCGTCGAGGACCGGACCACGCCCACCAGCTCGCCGCTGATGGGCACCGACGGCAAGCTGGTGGAAAAGGTTTTCTCCCAGAACTTTTATTTCGATCAGCGCCTGCCGTGGGCGGGCGCCTCCTTGAGCCTGGCTTTCGAGAACAACCGGCAATCGACGACCAACCCGTTCGTGACGCTGACGCCGTTTCTGGTTTCGCGGCTCGGCGCTACGCTCGTCGTGCCGCTCGGGCGAAACCGGCAGATCGACCGCGAACGGGCTAATCTCCGAATCGCTGCCACGCAAGTGGATCTGGCCGGCGATCAAGTCGAGCTGAAAGTGATCGACGTCATCGGCCGAGTCGAGGAGGCTTACTGGAACCTGGTGGCCGCCCGCCAGAGCGTCGAGGTCGCCTCCGAAGCGGTGAATCTGGCGCGGGAGCAGCTTGCGCGCACGCGGCGCATGATCGATAGCGGCACGCTGGCCCCTGTCGAGATCGCCGCCGCGGAGGCCGAACTCGAGCGCCGCGTCGATACCTGGTATGCCGCTGTCGCGCAGGTGACCCAGATCGAAAACGCGCTCAAGCTGCTCATCACCTCCAGCCGCGATGAGCCGCTCTGGAACGACGAAATCGTGCCGGTCGACACCCGGACGCTCGAGCCCCCGGATCTCGACGATCTCCGCTCGGCGGTGAACCGAGCGATCGCCGCGCGCGTCGAGCTGCGGGCGCTCGAGCGCCAGCGGGAAACCAACGAGATCCAACGGAGCCTCGCTCAAAACCAGACCAAGCCCGAGGTGAATCTGGTGGCCGGCTATATCTCATCCGGGCTTGCCGGCAGCGTCTCCTTGCACGACAACCCGTTCGCCAGAATCAGCCAGGTGCAGGTCGCCAGGCTCAACGAGCTGTCTCGGATGGCGGGCCTCGAGCCGCTGCCCCCGGTCAGTTTCGGGGGCGTCCCGGAGAACCAGATTGGCGGTTACGGCTCCGTGCTGGACGGGGTCTTCCGCGGACGCTATCCGACGGCCATCGCCGGGCTTCAGGTCAACTTCACGGCGCGGAATCGCGCTGCGGAGGCGCAACTGGCGCAGGCGGCGATTGCGAGCCGCAGGCTCGAGCTCGAACGCAGCCGGATGGAGCTGCTCATCGAGGCCGAAGTCCGAAACGCCTTCCAGGCCATCCAGTCGGCGCGGCAGCGGATCGCGGCCGCCGAAGCCAGCGCTCGCGCCGCCGAAGAAAAGCTCGCGAGCGAGATCCGACTATTTCAGACCGGAGAGTCCACCAACTTTCTGGTCTTGACCCGCCAGAACGAGCTGGCCGACTCCAAGCAGCGGGTCGTGGCCGCGCGCCTGGAGTTCAACAAAGCCGTGGCGCGGGCGCAGCACGCTCTCGGCGCCACGCTCGAGCAGTACAACATTCGCATCGACTAAGCTTGCGCCTCGGTTGCGGCCCGGCGCGCCGGATGCGTAGAATGAAAAACTCCTCCCGGCCGGTCCGGGACCGCCGCCCATGTACGATCTGGCCTACTTCCGCGCCAACCTCGAGACGATCCGCGAGCGTCTGGCCACCCGGGGCTTCATCCTCAACCTCGACCGGTTCCTCGACCTCGACCGGCGACGGCGCGCGGCCGTAACCCAGACCGAACAGCTTCGGGCGCGACGCAAGGCCGAAAGCGCTGAGATCGCCCGGCTCCGGCAGGCCGGCGTGGACACCGAAGAGCGGCAGCAAAAGGTGCGCGAGCTGGCCGAACAGATCGCGCAGCTCGAGGAGGACTTGCGCCGGCTCGAAGATGCCTTCCACGAGATGCTGGCCGGTATCCCGAACCTGCCCCACGAATCGGTGCCGGTCGGCTCCGACGAAACGGCCAACGTCGAGGTGCGCCGCGTGGGCGAGCCGCGCTCGTTCGACTTCACGCCGAAACCCCATTGGGAGCTCGGTCCGGCGCTCGGCATTCTGGATCTGGAGCGGGCGGCCAAGATCGCGCGCACCCGCTTTGCCGTCTATGTCGGTCTCGGCGCCCGCCTGGAACGCGCCTTGATCAACTTCATGCTCGATGTGCACACGCGCGAGCACGGCTACACGGAGGTCCTGCCGCCCTTCCTCACCAACTCGGAGACCCTCTACGGCACCGGACAGTTGCCGAAGTTTGCCCAGGATTTGTTTCGAATTCAGGACTACGACCTGTGGCTGGTGCCCACCGCCGAGGTGCCCGTCACTAACCTGTTCCGCGAGGAGACGCTCGATGCCGGCCGACTGCCGATCAAGCTCTGCGCCTACACGCCTTGCTTCCGCAGTGAGGCCGGCTCCTACGGCAAGGACGTGCGAGGAATCATCCGGCAACACCAGTTCCAAAAGGTAGAGCTTGTCAAGTTCTGCCGCCCCGAGACCAGCTACCAGGAGCTGGAGAGTCTGACGCAGGACGCCGAGCAGATTCTCTTAAAGCTCGGCCTGCCCTACCGTGTGGTGGCCCTGTCCACCGGCGATCTGGGCTTTGCCTCGGCCAAGACCTACGACATCGAAGTCTGGCTGCCCGGCCAAGGGACATACAAAGAGATCTCCTCGTGCTCGAACTTTGAGGCCTTCCAGGCACGCCGCGCCGGGATCCGCTACCGCACCGCCAAAGGCAAGTCCGAATACGTCCACACGCTGAACGGCAGCGGTCTGGCGGTGGGACGGACCTGGGTGGCGGTGGTGGAAAACTACCAGCAGCGGGACGGCAGCGTGGTGGTGCCGGAGGCGCTGGTGCCGTATGTGGGCGCGGAGAGGATCACCCCCCAGGGGGAGATCGCCTAGGGGGAACTCCGGATCTAATTTCGGAAATTTCCTTCCATAAACGCCCCGAAATTCCCCCAGAAATTATCGAAAATTCACAGTATAATATCGGTTGAAGCCGACAACCTCGAGCCCGATGCGAGCAGCACCCTGGCTGCTGGCGGCGCTGGTCGTTTCCCGGCTCTACGGAGCGGACGCGGCCGGCATGGCGGCGATGCCCGCCTACTCGGCGGCCAGCATCGTCAACAGCGCGCACAGCCTGGCCGGCGCCCTGGCTCCGAACACCATCGTGACGCTGTATGGCGAGAACCTGGCCTTCCAGACGCGGGGAGTCTCGCCGGCCGAGTTGAGCCAGGGGCGCCTGCCCACGACGCTGACCGGCACCGGCGTGCGGGTGCTGATTCAAAACATTCCCGCCGGCCTCTATTATGTTTCACCCAAGCAGATCAATCTGCTGATCCCCGGCGAGCTGCTTGCCGGGCTCGCGCGTCTGCAAGTTGTCCAGGACGGCCGCGCCGGGCCCGTGGTGCAGATTCGGTTGCGAAGCGCCGCGCCCGCCCTCTATCAGTTCGATGCGGAAACAGCCATAGCCGTCCGACCCGGCGGGACTCTGGCTACGGCCCAGACGCCGGCCCGGCCGGGCGAGGTGGTCGTGCTCTACGCCACCGGGCTCGGCGAGGTCGTCCCCCCGCTGGCGGCCGGGGAGATTCCGCGCGGACCGGCTCCCCTCAAGCGGCTTCACGAGTTTGTCATCTTTCTGGACGGGCAGCTCGTCGAGGCTTCCGACGTGCTGTACGCCGGAGTGACGCCGGGTTTCGCCGGCCTCTATCAGATCAATCTGCGTCTGCCGGCGAGCGCAGGCAAGAATCCCGAGGTGCGCGTGGCCGTCGGCGAAGAGTGCAGTCCGCCGGGGGTTCGTCTGGCGGTCGAGCCGAACTGAGCCGCCCGATGCAACCTTTTTCCTGCCGCCGGCGTTAGGAATGGTGTAGCATCAAATAGGGCCAGACGGGGAGACAGATGAGATTTGTATGGATCGCGGGATTGAGTCTTTGGCCGGTCTTGGCCTGCGCCCAGACCGAGCCCGCACCTGGTTCGCCCGAGACGGGCGCCCAGGCTGTCGCAGCGGAGGCCGAGGTCTACGTGCTTGAACCCGGCACGCGGATCCCGCTGGCGATGATCAACAGCGTCAGCACCAAGAATTCGGCGGTCGGCGACCGGATTTACCTGGAAACGGTTTTTCCGATTCTGGTCAACGGCCGCATCGTCATTCCGCCGGGCAGCTATGTGGCGGGGACCGTGACTGGTGTCAAGCGCCCGGGCCGCGTCAAGGGGCGAGGCGAACTGTATGTGCGCTTTGATTCTTTGACGCTGCCGAACGGGGTGACGCGGGACTTCCGAGCTCGCGTCGGAAGTCTGGACGGCCGGGCGAGCGAGGATCTGGACCGGCAGGAGGGCGCCATCAAGAGCGAGGGCAACAAGAGCGGCGACGCCCGCAACATCGGCGAGGCGGCGGCCACGGGCGCCTCGGTCGGAACGATTGCCGGAGCGGTCGGCGGCAACGTCGGAAAGGGCCTCGGTATTGGCGCCGCGGCGGGCGCCACCGCCGGGCTGGTCGGCGTGCTGTTGAGCCGCGGACCGGACGCCATGCTCGCCAAGGGGACGACGCTCGACATGGTGCTCGACCGCCCGCTTCGCTTTACCGCCGAGGAGCTCAATTTCGGCCCGCTGCCATACCGCCACACGATCGGCGCCGGTGAGGGCCCGCCCCCGAGTAAGAAGAGCGAGACGCGCCCGATTCGCCGCGGCCGCTTCCCGCTTTAATGACGCAGCGTTGACGCGAATCGGCCGCTGACAAAAGCTTGGCGGGCCGGACTGGGCGCGCACGAACACCCTAGAGGACTCAAGGAAGGCGAGCCGGAGAGGAGAAAGCGGGTGTATTTCGAAGGCTCGTCAGAGGTTAGGCAAGGCAAGGAGGGTTGAAAAGGGAGGTCAGCCCGCCGATTCCTTGAGCCCTTCCGTGGTGTCATCAGCCTACCTTGAAGCAAATTACGAACCAAAGCCGGGCGAACTCGAAGCCTAAGCCTTTCGGGCGGCTCGCTCGCGCGGCTTCAGGCGCGCCGTTTCAAATCGGCAGGGCTGTTCCAAGTCGGAACAGCGCACGCCGGTTTTCTCAGGGTCGCGCCGGCACCGGATCCGGCGGGCGCGACACCCTCCCGCTCAGCGCCTCCTCGATCCGGATGTTGTAGGTGGCCAGCGTTGTACCCAGAGCCTGATCCAGATCCACCTTGGCTTTGGTGTAGGCCGCCATGGCCGCCACCTCGTTGGCCTGCGCCTGAGCCAGATCCCGCTGATACTGAATGACAAAGAAGACGGTCGAGGCGCCGAGAGCGTACTTTTTCTGTTCGGCCTCGAGCGTCTGCTCCTGGAGGATCCGCTCCTTGACGGCCGCCTGATAGAGCGCGCGCGCCTGCACAAGCGCGATGAGGGCGTTCTGCACCTGCACGCGGACGTTGTTTAACAACTGCCGCTCGCGCAGCTCCTGCTGGCGGAGCTGAAGCGAGTCCCGGATGTAGTCGGCTTGGGCGGATCGGTTATAGATCGGAATGCTGAGCTGGAAGGCGATCCCATAGTCCGGGAAGTTTCGCCGGAAGACCTGCTCGAGCGTCTTGCCGAAACCACCGGTAACCAGCGGGTCGACCACCGGGACGAACGGTGCGCGGGCCAGGAAGTTGGGCGAGCCGGCCAGACCGTTGTTGTTGAGAAAGACCAGGGCGTCGAGCGAAGGCAGCAATTGGCTCCGGCTGCCGGCCATGCCGATCTTGGTGTTTTCGATGTTGATGCGCGTCTGCTCGAGCTCGCGCCGGTTCTTGAGGGCGACCTCCACTAAGCGCTCTAGCGGCGGAATCTCCTCTTCGGCCGGAATCTGGATGCGGTCAGTGGGGATGATCCGGGCGGCCGCCAGCGCCGGGTTCTCGATTCCGCTCTTGCTGATAGCGTTCTTGAGGATGGTCTCTTGCTGCAACAGACGGGTTTCCGAGGCGGTGAGCTCTTGCTGCCGGCGCGCCACCTGCGCCTCGGCGCTGACAATCTCAATGGGCGCCAGCGTGCCGATCTCCACCTGCTTGCGGTTGTCCTCGTAAAGCTTTTGCGCCAGGCCCAGCGCCTGTTGCTTGACGCGAACGTCCTCAACGAAAGCCACCAGGTCCCAGTAAAGCTTGACCACCGAGGAGACGGTCGTGATCACCTGCTGCTCGAAGACCAGGTCGGAGACCCGGAGGTTGTTGCGCGCAATCCGGATGTTGCGGCCGTTGACGGCGCGCCCGAAACCCTGAAGCAGCCGCTGGGTGATGCGCAACTGGTAGTTGGTCGAGTAGGAGGGGTTGAGATCGCTGCGGAGGTTGTTGCTCTCAAAGTAGTCGCTGTTCCAGCCGAAGCTCAGGCTGGTGCCGGTGAGCCAGTTCTTCTCGAAACCCATGTTGCCGGTGTGCGTGTCGAAGATCAGGGAGGTGACGCCGGTGGTGATGGTGTTGCTGAGCGGGTTGGAGCGGTGGCTGTAGTTGTAACGGAAAAAGATGCGCGGATCGAGCACCGGCGTGGCGACGCCGGTTTGCGTAATGACGGCGCCGCCGGCCTCAACCGCTGTGGTAGCGGCCCCGGCCTCGAAACCGACCGGGGCGGCCGCGCCGCGCCGAACGCCGGCGCCCGTGCCGGGCGCCGCACCGGTGACCTGCGCCTCGACGCTCTCCGGACCGGCTTGCACCGTCTGGGGCACGCCGCGCAGCAAGCCGCCGGCCTCGGCGCGCATCAGGTCGGCCGCGGCAATCTGCGGCCCGTAGCGCTGAAGCTCGATGTCCAGGTTGTTTTCAAGCGCCAGCGCGATGGCGTCCTGCAAGGACAGGTACAGATTGCCGGCGCGTATCAGCTTCTCCAATCGCTCGGAGTCGCGCACGTTGATCGGCTCGATCTCCTTGGGACGGTAAGGATCGGTGAGCCAGGACCGCTGCCGGCCTTGCCAGGACCACTGCTGGGCGGAGGCCGGCGTCACCGCCGTCAACACAACGCAAATCACGGCTCCTATGGTTCGTAACGTCTTCATTTGCCTTGAATTCCTATAGTCGGGCGTGACGCCTCTGGATTGAATACGATCGGTGAAGGCAGAGATGTTCCTCGAATCCTCAATGCTATAGTAGGCATTTCCACCGGAGCAAACAAGCCCGTTCCGGCGTCCTCCCTCGATGAGGCGGATCAAGATCACTCTTTGTTACGACGGTACGGACTTTCACGGCTGGCAGATTCAGCCCGGGGTGCCGACGATCCAGGGGACGCTCGAGCGGGTCCTCCACCAGATCGAAGGGGCGCCCGTGGCGGTGACCGGCTCGGGCCGGACCGATGCCGGGGCGCACGCGCTGGCGCAGGTGGCGGCCTTCACCCTGCGTAATCCGATCCCGACAGAAAATCTCAAGCGGGCGATGAACCGCCTGCTGCCGCCTTCGATCCGGGTGCTCGCCGTCGAGGAGGCGCCGCCGGAGTTTCATCCCATCCGGCACGCGTTGGCAAAAACCTACGAGTATCGGATCTGGCGCGGCGAGATCAGCCCGCCCTTCAAGCGGCGTTACGTGCATCACTACCCTTACCCGCTCGATACGGCGCGAATGCAGGCAGCCGCACCGCTCCTGGAAGGCGAGCACGACTTCACCGCATTCGCCGCCTCCGACAAAAGCGACGCTCTGGGGCTGTCGAAAGTCCGAACCATCTATCTGTCGAGATTCCTCGCGGAGCCCGAACGGCTCATTTATCGCGTTCGCGGGAACGGATTCCTCAAGCACATGGTGCGGAATCTGGTGGGGACGCTTCTCGAGGTGGGCAAGGGGAACATCGACGAAGCGCGGCTGCGGTGGCTGCTCGAAGCCCCTTCGGGCGTCAAGGCCGGCCCGACCGCCCCGGCTTGCGGGCTGTTTCTGGTTGGGGTGGAGTACTGAGCAAGAAGGGCGGCTTGACATTTATGACGCGGTGCGTTATAAAAGAACCGGCCACCCATGAGGCGCCTCATCAAGCGCTACGACAACCGCAAGCTCTACGACACCGCAGAGAAGCGTTACGTGCGACTGGCCGAGCTGGCCGCGCTGGTGCGCGCCGGCCACCAGATTCAGGTCCTCGACAACACCACGGGCGAGGATCTGACCGCCCAGACCCTCACCAAAATCATCGTCGAGGGCGAAAGCGCGGAGCGCGCTCTGCCCCCGGTCGAGCTGCTCCATCAGGTGGTGCGCTGGAGCGCACAATCGGCTGAAAGCGGCTGGGCGCAGCTTCAGCAGGGCATCAGCCGCGCCGTCCAGCGAGCGCTCGAGCGGCACGGGCCGTTGCGCCGGATCAAGGACGAGCTGGCGCGGTTGAGCCAGCGTGTGGAAGAACTCGAGGCGGCGGTGGCGGAGATCGAAAAGGAGGCTCGCAATGCAAGAAGAGATCAGAGAGGAGACGTCCGCTCAGGCCGAGAAGGCGCCTGATCCGCTGGTGAACCTGCTGCGCAACGTCTGGTGGGCCGGCCTCGGGCTGGTGGTGCTGGCCGGCGAGCAGGGCGGCAAGCTGGTGAAGACGGCGGTGGAGAAAGGCCGCGCCACCGAGCCGGCCGTGCGTGAAGAGATCCGCAAGGCCAATGAAGCCGCTAGCGCGCGCCTGAAGCAGTTCTCCGAGTCGGTGGGCCGCCGCGCCGGCCGGCTGGAGAGCCTGGTGGACGAGCGGATTTCGAAGACGCTCGCCTCGATCACGGCGCCGCTTGAGGAACAGCTTCAGGCGCTGAACCGCCGCCTGGAGGAGCTCGGCGCCAAGCTCGACGAGTTGCGCGCCCAGAAGGCGCAGTAATTAGTCCTGCACCCCGGTCGGCCCGGGGCGAGCCGTCGAGGTTGGTCCTGCGGTCGGACGTGTCGGCGAAGCTCGCTGTAAGATGAGGGGAACCTCGGCGATGCGACGAAGAGACTGGCTCAAAGGAGCGCTCCTGATGAGTGGAACAGGCCTGGAGGCGGCATTGAAGAAGCACAAGCTCGAGGAGGCGGCCCGGCTCATCGAGCAGGAGGTCGAAGCCGGCAAGGTGCGCGCGGCCGCGCTCGAGGTTCGCCAGGCGAAGTTCCGCTTCGCCCGGTCCTTCGGCGAGGCAAGGTCGCCAGACGCCGTCTTCCTAATCGCCTCGATCACCAAGCCGATGACGGCGGCCGGGGTGATGATTCTGGCCGACCGGGGCGAGCTGGCGCTCGAGGATCCTGTTCACAAGTTCATTCCGGAATTCTCCGAGGGTGACCGCAAGCTCATCACCATGCGCCACCTGCTAACTCACACCTCGGGGCTGCCGGACCAGTTGCCTGAAAACATCGAGCTGCGCAAGCGCCAGGCGCCGCTCAAAGAGTTCGTCGAGCTCGCCATCCGGACTCCGCTTCTGTTCAAGCCGGGCACGCGCGTAAGCTACCAGAGCATGGGCATATTGCTTGCGGCCGAGGCGGCCGAGCGCATCACGCGCCGGCCTTTTCCCGAGTTTCTCGAAACGGAGCTGTTTTCCCCGCTCGCGATGCGCCGGACCGCGCTCGGGCTAGGGCGCATGAAAATCTCCGACACCATGCGCTGCCAGACCGAGCAGGCCGAGCCGCTTTACGGCGGCGGCCGCGAAGACGCCTCGAGCTGGGACTGGAACAGCACCTACTGGCGGAATCTGGCGGCGCCCTGGGGAGGCGCTCACTCGACGGCGCCCGACATCGCCCGGTTCCTCGAGTATTTCCTGGCGCCGGACGGGCGCGTGCTCAAGAAGGAGACCGCCGCGGCGATGGTTGTGAACCAGACGGCGGGTTTGAACGAGCCGCGGGGTATCGGCTTCGTGGTCGCGCCCGGCAGCTTCGGCAGGGCTTGCTCGCCGCGCGCTTTCGGTCACGGCGGGGCGACGGGAACGTTAGCCTGGGCTGACCCAGCCACGGGGCTCACGGCCGTCTTGCTCACCACCCTGCCGCTGCGCGTCTCCGAGAAGCTGCTGCTTAAGCCGGTCTCGGACCTGGTTTCGGAGGCCGCAGCATGAGAGCCTTGGTGCTGCTCGCCCTCCTTGCGGCCATTTCAGCGCCCGGC
>Ga0308392_1000262_pt1 | contig 22526 bp, 18 predicted proteins | sample Hotspr20Samplem2_FD_202361 | JGI IMG/M metagenome (GOLD analysis project Ga0308392, IMG submission 202361) | Hot spring phototrophic mat microbial communities from Octopus Spring, Yellowstone National Park, Wyoming, United States - 20050624_m2 ... | reverse complement strand
CCTGGCGGGGGGGGGGCAGCTACAACGGCTCGACGATCATCCAGAACGACATGACGATCATCCGCGGCGCGCACAACTTTAAGATCGGCTTCGAGCAGCGCCGCTACTATTACAACACGCGGCCGCGCGGCGCCGAATCGGGTCAGTTCTGGTTCTCGCCGGCGCAGACGGGCTTGCCCGGCTTTGCCACGCAGACCGGCCACGCTTTCGCCAGCTTCCTGCTGGGCGCCGTCTCCAGCACCAGCCGGGCCGTCATCGCCTCGTATTTCGGTCACCGGTGGCGTTCCACGGGCTGGTACTTCATGGACGACTGGAAGGTGAACCGGAAGCTGACGCTGAATCTCGGTCTGCGCTGGGAGACGATCGGGGGGTTGTTCGAGGTGGCCGGCCGCCAGAACACCTTCAGCTTCACCCGCCAGAACCCGCGTGCCGGCAACCGGCCGGGCGCGCTGGTCTGGGTGGACGAGCTCAACCGCAAGAGCTTCCAGGATCGCTACTGGTGGCAACTGGCGCCGAAATTCGGCTTCGCCTACGCCGTCAGCTCGAAGATGGTTCTCCGCGGCGGCTACGGCATCAACTCGATGGCGCCGCTCAGCTACGACCGGGGCTTCGCGGGCGGCGACGGCTTTAACGCCTCGATCTCGCGCAGCGCGGCCAACGTGCCGCTGCGGTTCGCCGAAGAGCCGGTGATGTTCCTGCACGATCGCTACCCGGACTTTGTCGGCACCCTGCCGAACAAGGATCCGTCGCTCAACAACGGCATGGGGGTCAACTACTACGCTCCCGACTCGAACCGGCTCGGCTACATGCAGACGTGGAACTTGGGCATCCAGTATCAGTTGCCGCAGTTCTTCGTCTTGGAGGTCAACTACGTCGGCAACAAAGGGACGCGTCTTGAGGCCGAGGGACTCGATCAACTCAACAGCCTGCCGGTGAGCTTCCTCGACTACGGCCAGCGATTGACCGATCCCTGGACGGCCGCCTCGGGAATCCCGCAGCCCTTCCCTGGCTTCAGCGGCACCATTCTTCAGGCGCTGCGGCCGTTCCCGCAGTACACCGGAATCTCGCAGCAGTTTGCCAACTTCGGCACCTCGACCTATAACTCGCTGCAAGTGCAACTGACGCGGCACTTCCGCAACGGCTTGGCCGTGCTCGGCGCCTACACCTGGTCCAAGTGGATTACCATCGTTCCGAGTGCGCTCGACGGCATCACGCCGGCCGATGTCTTCAACCGGAGCCTGGAGCGCGCCATCAACAGCTACGGTTACCCCCACTTCTTCAAGCTGACCTGGATCTACGAGCTGCCGTTCGGCTCGGGCCGGCGTTGGGACCTGGGCAAGGTGGCGAATCAGGTTCTCGGCGGCTGGAACTTCACCGCCAACCACCAGATTCGCTCCGGGATGCCCCTGTCGATTTCGACCGGCGGTCTGGTCACGAATCCGCTCGGCGCCGCCCGGCCCGATCTGGTGCCCGGCAAGCCGATCATCCTGAACGCGGATGCGCCGATCAACTTCCGCGGCGTTGCGGGCGGGGTGGCCTATCTGAACCGGGAGGCCTTCGCGTTGCCGCCCGTGCACCCGGGCGGGCGCAATGTGATGCAGCGCCTTGGCACGCTCGGGCCCGTCCTGCCGAACATTCGGGGGCCCCATTTCGTCAACGAGGATGTGGCCATCGAAAAGACTTGGCAGATGGGCGAGGAACGGACCTTCCTGATCCGGGGGACGTTCCTGAATCCCTTCAACCGGCACGGACGGGGCAACCCGGTGACGGATTTGTCGAGCCCCTTCTTCGGACAGATCGTCGGACCGCAGCGCGGGCCGCGCAACATCGAGCTGTCCGCTCGTTTTACCTTCTAACGGAGCGGAAAAGGGGCAGCCGGCCGAAAGCCGGCTGCCCCTTTTTGCTTTTTAAGAAGCAGCCGCAAGAAAGATCGTCGCCGATCGGAGGAGGATTCCTGGTAGGCGCCGGGCTGTGGCCAACCCCAGCGTCCATATTCGTTCCCTGCAACAACTTTTCTTGAATCAATGACTTAGAAAATTCACTCGGAAGTTGTCACCCCCGCCGGCCCTTTCGCATCCCAGCGTTTGAGGTCTGAATATGTCGCTTGGGAGACACTTCGGACGGCGGCAATTCTTGAAGATCGCCGGGGCGGCCACGACGGCGGCCGGCTTGGGCGCCGGCGCCAGACTCCTTCGCACTCCCGAGGCGCCCTCCACGCCGGAGAGCCGCCAGGTCGCCACCTTCTGCGAACTCTGCTTTTGGAAATGCGGGGTCCTGGCGACCGTCGAAAACGGGCGCGTCGTCCGGCTCGAGGGGCATCCCGAGCATCCGCTCGCGCGAGGCCGGCTCTGCCCGCGCGGCAATGGGGCCACCGGTCTGCTCTACGACCCGGATCGGCTCAAGCGACCGCTCATCCGCGAGGGGCCGCGGGGCGCGGAGCGCTTCCGGGAGGCGAGCTGGGAGGAGGCGCTCGATTACGTCGCCCAAAAGATGCGCGAAATCAAACGCAACTATGGCCCTGAGGCCATGGCGCTGTTCACGCACGGCCACGGCGGCTCGTTCTTTGCGCATCTCATTAAAGCCTACGGCTCGCCGAACATCGCCGCGCCGAGCTACGCCCAGTGCCGCGGGCCCCGCGAGGTCGGCTTCCAGCTCACCTTCGGCACGGGCGTCGGCTCGCCCGAGAACACCGACATCGCCAACACGCGCATGCTCGTGCTCGTCGGCTCGCACCTGGGCGAGAACATGCACAACACCCAGGTGCAGGAGTTTGCCGAGGCCATCCGGCGCGGCGCCCGCATCGTAGTGGTCGATCCGCGGTTCTCCACCGCGGCGTCGAAGGCCCACTGGTACCTGCCGATCAAGCCGGGCACCGATCTGGCGCTTTTGCTGGCCTGGATCCACGTGCTCATCGAGGAAGAGCTCTACGATCGCGACTACGTCGAGCAGTTCGGTTTTGGCTTCGACAAGCTCAAGGAGATCACCGCTTCGGACACGCCCGAATGGGCGGCGGCGATCACCGAGATTCCCGCCGAAACGATACGGGCGGTGGCGCGCGAGATGGGGCGCCAGAAGCCGGCCGTGCTGATCCATCCGGGCCGGCACGTGACCTGGTACGGCGACGACACACAGCGCAGCCGCGCCATCGCCATCCTCAACGGGCTGCTCGGAAGCTGGGGCCGGCCGGGCGGCTTCTACCTGCCGAGCGGCGTATCGGTGCCGAAGCCCTCTGTACCGGAGTACCCGAAGCCGGCGCGTCCGGCGGCCGACGGCAGCGGTTTGCAGTATCCGCTGGCCGACGAACTGCTGGCCTCAGGCCTGTGCGAGGCGACGATCACCGGTGCGCCGTATTCGGCCAAGGGCTGGATCGTCTACGGCACCAATCTGATTCAGAGCCTGCCCAACCCTGCACAGACCATCGAGGCGATCAACCGGCTCGAGTTACTGGTGGTGGTGGACGTCTTGCCGGTGGAGATTGCCGGTTATGCCGACGTCGTGCTGCCCGAGTGCACTTATCTGGAACGCTACGACGACCTGTACGCGGCCAGTTTCCGCGAACCGTTTCTGGCGCTGCGGCAGCCGGTGGTCGAGCCGATGTACGAGTCTCGGCCCGGCTGGTGGATGGCGCGCGAGCTGGCGCACCGGCTCGGACTCGAGGCTTATTTTCCGTGGAAGAAGATCGAGGAGTATCTGGACGGGCGGCTCCGCGCGGTGAATCTGACGCTTGAGGAGATGAAGCAGCGCGGCGTGGTCAGCTTCGCCGCCGGCGAGCTGTATCTTCAGCCGGGGCACCGCTTCGATACGCCGACCGGCAAAATCGAATTCTACTCGCCCCTGCTCGCCGAGCTCGGTGTGGACGCCGTGCCGCGGTACCGGCCGATGGCCGAGCCCCCGCCGGACCATTTCCGCCTGCTGTTCGGGCGCTCGCCGCTGCACACCTTCGGGCGCACCGCCAACAACCGCGTGCTCGGCTCGCTGGTGGCGGAAAACGAGCTCTGGATCAACGACAACGTCGCTGCCCGGTTAGGCATCCGCCACGGCGACAAGCTTCGGCTGGTGAATCAGGACGGGGTGCGGAGCAGCCCGGTTCGGGCGCGTCCGACGCGGCGGATCCGGCCGGACGCCGTCTACATGGTCCACGGCTTCGGGCATACGGCGGCGGGGCTGCGCTTTGCGCGGGGCCGCGGCGCCGACGACGCGGCGCTGGTGACGCGCTATGCGGTCGATCCGCTGATGGGCGGCACGGGCATGTTCGTGAACTTCGTCCGCCTGGAGAAGGAGGCCTGAGGATGCGCTACGCCATGGCGATCGACCTACGAACCTGCATGGGCTGCGCCGCCTGCGTGGTGGCCTGCAAGGTGACTCACCGGGTCGAGGAGCGCTTCTCGCGCTGCCGCATCCGAGAGAGCTTGCGCGGCGAATTCCCGACGCTTCAGCTCACGCTGTATTCGGAGCGGTGCAACCACTGCGCCGAGGCGCCCTGCGTCACCAACTGCCCGACCGGCGCCAGCCACTATGCCGACGTGGGCATCGTCGCCGTCAAGGAGTCCCGCTGCACCGGCTGCAAGGCCTGCCTGGCCGCCTGCCCCTACGACGCGCGGTTCATCAACGGGCGCGGTGTCGCCGAGAAGTGCACCTTTTGCCTGGATCGCCTCCGGCGCGGCGAGGAGCCGGCGTGCGTGGCCACCTGCCCGAGCCGAGCCATGATCTTCGGCGATCTGGACGATCCGGCAAGCGAGATTTCGCGGACGCTTGCGGCGCGCCCGCATCGGGTGCTGCTGGCCGAGGCGGGAACGCGCCCGCACGTTTTCTACCTGGAGTGACCCGGATGAACGGCCTGGAAGTGAACATCGTCGGCGCCAACCCCGGGCTTTGGCCCGTGCCGCAGATCTGGGGTTGGGAGATCGCTCTTTACCTGTTTCTCGGGGGGTTGACCGCCGGGCTGATGGTCGCCTCGGGCGCGGCCTTTCGGCGGAGCGGCGATCTGCCTCGATCGCTCGGTTGGTGGGCGCCTCTTTTGGCGCCGGTGGTGCTCGGCGCGGGCATGCTGGCGCTGTTTTTCGATCTGGAGAACAAGCTCAACGTCTGGCGCTTCTACACCGCGCTCCGTTTGAGCTCCCCGATGAGCTGGGGCGCATGGATCCTGCTGCTCGTCGCACCGGCGACGCTGGCCATGGCGGTGGTGGCCGTCCAGGAGCGGCTGGTGGGCGCCTCTCCGGCGTGGCGGCGGCGAATTGCGGGGGCCAACCTCGGCCTGGGCATCGCGCTCGGCATCTACACCGGCATCTTGCTCGGCGCCCTGGGGGCGCGGCCGCTATGGAACTCCAGCATGCTCGGGCCGCTGTTTCTGGCCAGCGGGGTGTCAAGCGCGCTGGCCCTGCTGCTGCTCCTTGAGCGGGATGCCGGCGCGCGCCACAGCCTCAATGCAGTCGAGAAGAAGGTGGTCGGTCTCGAAGCCGGCATGCTCGCTCTGTTGCTCATCGGCTTGGCGACGGGATCGGCGGCGCACCGGGCTGCGGCGAAGCTCCTCCTGGGAGGTGAGTTCACGGGCCTGTTCTGGGCGGGCGTCGTCTTTGCCGGAATGCTCGTCCCGGTGGGTCTCGACGTATTGAGCCGCAAGGGTCGGGCGCAGGTGAGCTTCTGGCCTTCGCTGCTGGTGCTGGCGGGCGCCTTCACGCTGCGCGCCGTGATCCTGTTTGCCGGCCAGGTGAGCCGGTGGGAGGTCTTATGAGGTCAGAAAGCAGAACAGAGTACTGGTCGCCGTATGCGGCAGGCGCGGCCATCGGCCTGACGCTTCTGGCGACGATTCTGGTTTTAGGCGGGGGACTCGGCGCCTCCGGCGCCGTCGCCCGCCTCGTGGCCGCGGTCTTTCATTCGATTGCGCCCGAGGCGGCCGAGTCGCATGCCTACTTCAGAACGTACTTCGCCGGGGGGCGCTCTCCGCTTCAAGACTGGATGCTCTACCAGCTGGCGGGCGTGTTCCTGGGCGGGCTCGTCGGCGCGCTGACGGCCGGGCGCTGGCGGCCGGGGCTTGAGAAGGGACCCACTGCCGCACGAGCGCACCGGCTAGTGCTCGCCTTCGCCGGAGGGACGCTCACCGGCGTGGCGGCGCGGCTGGCGCGCGGCTGCACAAGCAGCCAGGCCCTGACCGGAGGCGCGATGCTGTCGCTCGGAAGCTGGGCTTTCATGTTGTCGGTTTTCGCCGGCGGGTACCTGGCCGCCTGGTTCGTGCGGAGGCAGTGGTCATGAACTTGCCCCTGTATCCTTTGGGCGCCTTCGGGGAAGGCGTGGGCTTCCTGCTCATCTTCCTGTTCGGGTTCCTGTTCGGGTTCTTTTTGGAGCGCGCGGGCTTTGGCAGCGCCCGCAAGCTGACCGATATTTTTTACTTCCGCGACTGGGCCGTCCTGCGCGTGATGTTCACGGCGATCGTCGTCGCCATGCTCGGCCTGCTCTATCTGGCCGGCGTCGGCTGGCTGGACATGGACGGCGTCAACATCCCGGCGACGGTGCTCGGCGCGCAGATCGTGGGCGGCCTTCTCCTCGGCATCGGCTTCGTCATGGGCGGCTACTGCCCGGGGACTTCGGCTGTGGGCGCGGCCTCGGGCAAGCTGGACGCGGTGTTTTATCTGCTTGGCCTCGTGGTCGGGACCGGCCTGTTCGGCGCCGGCTTCGGCCTGCTCGAGCCGTTATACCGATGGGGCGAGATGGGGACGGTGACCGTGCCGCAGTGGCTCGGCGCCAATGCCGGCCTGGTCGGCGCGGTGATCGTGCTGGTGGCGCTTGCGGCATTCCTGGCGACGGAGTACCGGCCCGGCGGCCTCAGTCCGGCCTGGAACGTCGTGACGCCCAAGCGCGCCGGGGTCGCCGTGCTGGCGAGTCTGGCTTTCGCCTTGGCCGTCGGCTATGCGATGCGAAGCAGCGCTCCCGTGGTTGCCGCCGGGGCCGCACCGGCGACAACTCAACCGGCGGCGGTCAGCCCGCTCCCGCCGACAGCCACATCGCCCTCGGGGCCGGTCGCGTCGCCTCAACGCACGTTGCCCGTCGAAGTCAAACGCTTCAAGAAGGCGAGCAGTTGTTCCTGACCGCGCTCCGGTAGACTGGACAGGTTGAGCAACCAGGCCCGCGTGCGCCGCATCGAGTGCGAGAGGTGGCACTCGGCGAGCCGGCCGGCGCTTGAGGCGAGAACCGTTGGCGAAAGTTCCACCCAGGATACTCGATCACCCTAGAGGCGCTCGAGGGCCTTTCTGTCTCAGACTGGAGTGAACCAAACACCTATGAGCTGTCAGGCCGTCGCAACCGGCGAGAGAGCCGCAATCGTCCGGCTTTGCCGAAACCTTGCGGAAGACCGCCGGTTTCAGAACTCGATTCTGGCCGTCATTGTGTTCAATGCCGCGGTTATGGGCCTGGAGACCTCGCGGACGTTGGTCGCCGCCTACCAGCCGCTCTTCGCCTGGCTGAACGCCGTGGTGCTGAGTGTGTTCGTCGCCGAGCTGGCAGTTCGGCTCGCCGCCTACTGGCCGGGACTTCATCGTTTCTTCGGCGACGGCTGGAACGTCTTCGACTTCGCCGTGGTCGCGGCCTCGTTCGTTCCCGAGGTCGGCCCGTTCGCCACCGTGGCGCGCCTGGCGCGCATCATGCGCCTGGCGCGTCTGGTGTCGGCATTTCCCGAGCTGCGCTTGATCGTGGGCACGATGCTGCGCTCGATCCCCTCGATGGCGCATGTCGTGCTGTTGTTGGCGCTGCTGCTCTACATTTACGCCATCCTAGGGTTTTCGCTGTTTCACACTCACGACCCGGAACATTGGGGGAGCCTAGCAGCTTCCTTGCAGACTTTGTTTCAGATTCTGACGCTCGAGGGGTGGGTCGAGATCCAGCAGGTCGGTCTCGCTGCCCAGCCCTGGGCCTGGCTCTATTACGTCAGCTTCATCGTAATTGCCGTCTTCGTGGTGATCAATCTGTTCATAGCCGTGGTGCTGAACAACTTGGAGGCGGCCAGACGGGAACAGTCGCAGGAGGAGATTCGCGCCGGCTCGACCGACGAGCTTCTCGCCCGGATCCGGGCCTTGCGGGAGGATTTGACGGAGTTGGAGCGCGCCTTGGACCGGACGCGGCCACAAGCCCGTCCATCGAGTTCGCAAGCTGCGGCAGAGGCGTATTGAGGGAGCGATGGGGGTGAGCCTGTTCCCGTTTGCCGACTATTGGTGGTTTTACGCGGCCTTCACCGGCTTCGTGCTGCTGTTGCTGGCGCTCGATCTTGGCGTCTTTCACCGGACGGCGCATGTGGTCTCGCTGCGCGAAGCCGCCGTCTGGAGCGCGGTCTGGGTCGTGCTGGCGCTCACGTTCAACTACCTGTTCTTTGAGTACGCCTCCTGGAAGTTCGCGCAGGATCCGCGCCTTATCGCCGCGGGCATCGCGCCGGAGGCCGCCGCCCGGCAGGTGGGTCTGGAGTTCTTGACGGGCTATTTGGTCGAAAAGTCCCTCTCGGTGGACAATATCTTCGTGTTCGTGCTGGTGTTCCGCTACTTCGCCATCCCGGCGCAATACCAGCACCGCGTGCTGTTCTTCGGCATCCTCGGTGCGCTCATCTTCCGCGCCGCGTTCATCACGCTCGGCGCGATGCTGATCCAATACCACTGGGTGGTGGTGCTCTTCGGCGTCTTCCTCGTCTTCACCGGCGCCAAGATGCTCTTCGTGCCCGATAAAGGCATTCACCCGGAGCGCAACCCGCTCGTTCGCCTCTTCCGCAGGCTGTTCCCCGTCACGTCGGACTTCGTCGGCCAGCGCTTTTTCGTTCGCCAGGGCGGCCGGCTCTATGCGACGCCGCTCTTGATTGCTCTCGTCTTCATCGAGGCCACCGACATCGTCTTTGCCATCGACTCGGTGCCGGCGATCTTTGCCCTGACGCGCGAGCCGCTCATCGTCTTCACGTCGAACGTGTTCGCCATTCTCGGGTTGCGCGCCATGTACTTCCTGCTGGCCGGGGCCATCGAACTATTCCACTTGCTCAAGTACGGGTTGGCATTGGTGCTGATCTTCGTGGGGCTGAAGATGGCCTGGCTCAACGAGGCCTTCGGCGGGAAGTTTCCGATCGAGACCTCGCTTGCCATCATCGCCTTTCTCGTCGGCGCCTCCATTGCGGCCTCGCTCATGTTTCCCAAGCTCCGCACGGCGGAACCGGTCGCCAATTGATCGACGAGCAATGAGGATTCTGCCGCGCCCCGGAACCGGCGGCGCTCGGGCGAAGTGGCCGCTTGCCGGGTTGCTGTGGATTGTCGCCGCGCCTCCGCTCGCGGCCGAGAGCCGGACCTGGCATGCTTTCGACGTCGTGGTCTTCGGCGGCCCGCGGCTGGAGGCGATTGCGCACGCCCGACTCCGTTCTGACAGCGTGCTGGGCTCTCTCGAGCAGGGCCGCGCGGGCGCCCTGGCGCGCATTCGGGTGCGCCCGCGCTGGACGCTCATTGGGGGCTACTATTTCGGCAAGGAAGAGGACCAGTTGGATCAGTGGCGGAATTTTCACCGGCCGTTTGCGGGCTTGGAAACATCGCTGGTCGCCCGTGACGGCGGCGTCGCGCTAGACACACGGGGACTCGTCGAGCGGATTCTGGGCGGCTCGCGCGGCGATTTCACACGCTATCGCCAGCGGCTCCGGCTCACCACCGACCGGCGGATCGGACCTTATCTAGCCACGGAGTGGTTTTTTGACGCCTTGGGCTATCGCACCTCGCGCCACTCGGCGGGCTTGCGTTGGAGGCTCGCGCGCCGGTTCTCGCTCGAGGCCGGCTACCTGCTCGATCTGCGCCGGGCGGAGCTTGGCGGACTGCTGCACGTGATTACCACTCAAGTGAACCTCGATTTACGGCCAGCGGACCGGCACGCGCCGAGGAATTGATCTGCCTGCGGCCCGGGCGTGCCGGCCTCGGGCGGGTCGGGAGATGGCGCGGCGATGACGGCGGGCTTCGATTCAGGAGCGCCACATGTCGGCTGCCGGGACATCAGCCGGGACGCCCGCACGCCGAGCGATCTCTTCGGAAAGCTGCTTGAAATCTTCGTAAGCTTCGCGAACGGCTGATAGATGAGCGCCAATAGCGCCGTCGCCGGGCTTGAGGTGAAAGATCGGCTTGCGAGCCTCTTGCGCCAACGGCATCAGGCTACGGTAGTGCTTTAGCAGTGCGAGTTTCTCAGGATCATCAGCCAGCGTGATGTCGGAAGTCGCGGGCTGTCCCAGCACGGATTCGCGGTACTGTCCGGGAATTCTGGCAATCCACCGCTCGTAAGCCTTGACCGGCCGATCCAGTCGAACCGAATGCTGAAGCACGATATAGCCGATGGGGCGCATCTCGAGGGGCGGGAGGTCGAGCGGCACGTTCGGCGCCTGTTTGCGCCGCTCTTGCCATTGCCGCCGCCAGCGCTGGAACGTCGGGCCGAGGTTCTTCAATCCCTGGAGCGAGAACAGATCGGGCGACAAAGGAATAACAACGTGAGTGGAGGAAATCAAGGCCGCGCGGTTGATAGCGCCCAGGTTCGGCCCGAGATCGACTAAGACGATTGCGGCTTGATGGTGGCGAGCCGCCTCCTGCACCACCCGCCAGAAGGCCGAAATCACCCGGAATGCCCTCTCTTTGCCGTCGAGACATTCCGGCCACTGCGCCGACAGTTCGTCCTCGAAACCCGACAGGCCGAGATCGCCGACAATCAGCGCCAGCTTCCCCTCATCGTCGACTTGCTCCAAATGCGGCAGCTGAATGTCTCCGATTCCTCGAAGTAATGGGTCGATCGAGCCGAGAATGGTGTCCCGATGTTCCCGATCGGGCCAGAGCTGCTCCAGACGATCCTCGTCGAGGAAAGCGGCGGTCAGATTGGCCTGCGGGTCGAGATCTGCGGCGACCACCCGCACGCCCCGGTCGGCGAGCATCCAGGTGATGTGGTAGACAAGCGAGGTTTTGCCCACGCCTCCCTTGTTGTTGAAGAAAGCCACGACCGGGACGCTCATGGCCGCCTCCGCACAATCGCCAGCACGTAACTGTCCTCGACCTGAAACTCTAATGGGGGATTGCCGTTGCGTTCGAGCTCTTGTCTGGCTATCGCAATTCCCACGCCGAACTTCTGCACGTAGCCGAGATTCTTCATGGCTTCCGCCAGATGAGGATTGCGATAATCCGTGATCCCTGGCTGTCCAAAGTTCGCGCGATTGACTTGCCCGTACGGACCGCCAGGACTGTGAATCTCGATCCTGTCTGTAAACCAATATATTCGCACCGGCGCATGGCTGCTTTCATAGTTGCGATGGAGCAGGGCGTTCAATGCCAACTGACGCAAAGCCGGGAGCGGATAGTCCGGCTGCTGGACCGCGGGGCTGATTCTGGGATCTATGGCTACCGTCACATGGGCTCGCAGTTTGTCGTCAAGCCTCCGCCACAGTTCCGGCAAGGGTCCGTCGATTTCCTCTTCGTCTTTGATCGGAGCCGTAAGCTCGGTTCCGTCAATACGGAGGAACTGGACGTAGGCCCCGGGAAGATATCTTCGCGGATCTTTGCCGAGGACCAACAATCCAATTGCCGTCGGCACGCCGCCGGGTTCACCGCTCAGCAGGCGAAGCGAGGTCAACTGGGACTCTTCGGGACGTCGATTCGCTCGAAGAATCTCCGATGGCACGGCCGAGGGGAGATAGGTGCGCCGGAAAAGGTCCAGGTCCAGATCGGCAAGACTGGCTGAGGGAAAGGGCCTCAGATCGAACGGCAAGTCGCGGGCTCGCCGCTTTTCATTGAGCCGGCGCTCCTCGTCCGGCGTGGCTATAGCGCGTCTCGAACCGGCTCGGACCCAAATCCTCCCCCTGTACCGGACCGGCGGGGAGTCGGACGGCAATACGATGAGCACGGCGATCTCACAACCGCGCAATATCCGTTTCTCGACCCTGAGATTCGGAAAAGGGAGAATCTCGTGGTCGGTTCGGAGTCCGGCAAGCTCGCGCAACAAGTCATCGGTTACCGTCAAGCCGGCGCAACTCCCGTCGTCGCGAGCTCCGACGAAGATCACTCCCGGTTGTCGATGGTCCGGAAGGTCGTTGGCGAAGGCGCACACCGCCTGGCAGATGCGCTCTTTGTCCCGAGCGGATTCCTTGCGCTCGACGCGATCGGACTCCAAGCTCAGCAACAGCGTCTCGAGCTCTGCGTCCGTCATCTCGCACCCACCTTCAGGATAGTTGCTCGGCCGGCCTTCGGGGGTCGCGGCGCCGCGAGGCGCGATCGGATTTGCCGGCCGAATGCGGCGAATCCTCAGAACACCTTGCGCGTAAGGCGCTGCAAGTTGAACTTGGCCGTATCGGCGATGAGCATGACCGCCATGACGCCGGCCTGGACCGGGTCGCTCACCACCAGGTCGCTGGCCTCGGGGACGCTGCCGGCCATGTTGAGACTGATGACCGGCAGGCCCTGGGTGCGGACTTCGCGGACCGCCTTTTCGATCTCGCCGCCCATGAGCGCCCCGGCGAGCACAAGCACCCGGGCGCGAGGCAGGCGGGCGACGGCGCGGACGGCCTCGGCGAGGGGCTTTTCGCCCACCAAAGGGATGGTGTCCACCGAGATGTGCTCGCCCCGGATGTTGTGCCGGTCGGCCTCGGAGATGGCGCCGATGGCTACCTGCCCCACCTGCGCGCCGCCGCCCATGATGATCACCCGCTTGCCGTAGATCTTGTGCAGGCTGTCTTCGACCCGGACCGAGCGCACCACGGCAAGCGCCTCGAGCGCGCGCACCAACGCCGAGGGATCGGTCGGCAGATCCAGCTCCAGGTCGATCCGGGCGCCGTCGGCCGTATGCTCCACAATGGCCACGTCCGTGATGTCGCCCTGGTGCGCCGCGATGACGCCGGTGAGCTGATGGAGCACGCCGATGCCGGGCGCAGCATGAATCACCAGACCGATTCGCCGGACGGCCACGGCTAGCTCACCTCGTACTTGGCGAGGATCTCCTCCCAACAGCCCTGAGCGCGGAGGATCATCTCCGCCGCCTCGCGCACGGCGCCGCGCCCGCCGGGCGCCTGAGTCACGACGTGGGCGATTCGTTTCACTTCGGGCCTGGCGTTGGCCGTGGCGACGGCGAATCCGACCCGGCGCATGATGACGGCATCGGTTAAATCGTCGCCGATGAAGCCGATCTGGCTCAAGGCTCGCCCGCTCCGGGCGACGATCTCCTCGAGGATGGGGACCTTCTCGAGGTGCCCCTGATAGATATAGGTGAAGCCGATCTGCTCGGCCCGGGCGACGGTGGCGGGCGAATCCCGGCCGCTGATCAGGCCGAGTTCGATGCCCTTCCAGGTCAGCCAGCGCAGCGCGATGCCGTCCTGCGAGTCAAAGGCTTTGGTCTCGTGCATCTGGCCGTCGGGCCCGGGGACGAAATAGAGCCGCCCGTCGGTGAGGACGCCGTCAACGTCCATCAACAGCAGCCGCACCGCTGCGGCGCGTTCCTGCCAACTCACGCCTGCCTCCCCAAGCCGCTCTTAGCGCTGAATGCGGGCCGAGCCCCCGCGAGCGAAGGCGCGCACCTCATCGAGCGTGGCCATCGTGGTGTCGCCTGGGAAGGTTGTAATGAGCGCCCCGTGCGCCCAGCCGAGTTTGACCGCCTCCTCGGGAGGCTCGCCGGTCATGATCCCGTAAAACAGGCCGGAGGCGAAGCCGTCGCCGCCGCCCACGCGGTCGTAGACGTCCAGCTCACAGGTGGGCGCAACGAAGGTCCGGCCGTTGATCCAAGCGACGGCGCTCCAGCGGTGCCGGTTCGTCGAGTAGACCTCTCGCAAGGTCGTCGCGACCACTTTCACCTGCGGGTACTTGCTGACCACCTTTTCGATCATGCCGAGGAACGCACTCGGATCGAGTTTGGAGGACGATTCGACCTCGGGCCCCGGAATGCCCAGGCCCTTCTGGAGGTCCTCCTCGTTGCCCACCAGCACGTCGACGTTCTCCACGATGCGGCCGATCACCTCGGCGGCGCGCGCCTCCCCGCCGGAGATGCCCCAGAGCTTGGCGCGATAGTTCAAGTCGAAGGAGACGACGGCGCCGGCGGCTTTGGCAGCCCGCATGCCCTCGAGGATCAGCTCGCTGGTGGTCGGTGAAAGCGATGCGAAAATGCCTCCGCTGTGGAACCAGCGCACGCCGCCCGAAAAGATCGCCCCCCAGTCGAAGTCGCCCGGCTTGAGCAAGGCCGCGGCTTCGTTGGCGCGGTTGTAGAAGACCACCGGGCCGCGGACGCCCTGGCCCCGATCGCTGTAAACGGTGGCCATGTTGGGGCCGGTGACCCCGTTATGCTTGAAATGCTTGTAAAAGGCCCGGACGCCCATGGCGCGGACGCGCTCGGCGATCAGCTCGCCGATCGGATAGTCGACCATGGCGGTGACGATCGCCGTCCTCATGCGGAAGCAGTCGGCCAGGTTGGCGGCGACGTTGAACTCGCCGCCGCTCACATGGATCTGGCACTGATTCGCTTTGCGGAAGGGAACAATGCCGGGATCGAGGCGATGCACGAGGGCGCCGAGCGAGACCAGATCGAATTCGGCCTGAGCCGCAATGTTGAGCCCGTAAGACATCGCGCGCCTCCCGGAATCAGACCGTGTAGGCGCCCGAAGCGACCTTGCCGCCCCGCCCGGTCCAGTTGGTGTGGAAGAACTCGCCGCGCGGCCGGTCGATCCGCTCGTAGGTGTGAGCGCCGAAGTAATCCCGCTGCGCCTGGAGCAGGTTGGCCGGCAGGCGTTCGCTGCGGTAGCCGTCGAAGAAGGCGAGCGCCGTCGTGAAGGCCGGCACCGGCACGCCCATCTGCACGGCTTTGGTCACCACGCGGCGCCAGGAGGGCTGAGCGCGCTGGATGATGCCGCGGAAGTATTTGTCAAGCAGCAGGTTCGCCAGGTTGGGGTCCCGGTCGAAGGCCTCTTTGATCCGGCCCAGGAAGACCGAGCGGATGATGCAGCCGGCCCGCCACAACAGCGCAATGCCGCCGTAGTTGAGGTTCCAGTTATACTCCTGCGAGGCCTCGCGCAGCAGCATGAAGCCCTGGGCGTAGGAGACGATCTTGGAGGCGAGCAGCGCCCGGCGGATGTCCTCGATGAAGGCGGCCTTGTCGCCCCGGAAGGAGCGCTTCGGGCCTTTGAGCAACTTGGAGGCGGCCACGCGGTCATCCTTCATTGCGCTCAGGCACCGCGCGTAGACCGCCTCGGCGATCAGCGTCACGGGAACGCCCAAGTCGAGCGAATTCACCGAGGTCCATTTGCCGGTTCCCTTCTGCCCGGCCGTATCCAGGATCTTGTCGACGACGTATTCCCCGTTTTCGTCCTTGTAAGCGAGGATGTCGCCGGTGATTTCGATCAGGTAGCTGCTGAGCTCGCCCTTGTTCCACTCCACGAAGACCTGGTGCATCTCCTCGTTGGACATGCCGAGGCCCTCCTTCATGAGCTGGTAGGCCTCGCAAATCAACTGCATGTCGCCGTACTCGATGCCGTTGTGGACCATCTTGACGTAGTGGCCGGCGCCGTCGGAGCCGACCCAGTCGCAGCAGGGCTCGCCGTTCGGCGTCTTGGCCGCGATCGACTGGAAGATGTCCTTGACGAGCGGCCAGGCCTGGGGGCTGCCGCCGGGCATGATCGACGGGCCGTGCCGGGCGCCTTCCTCGCCGCCCGAGACGCCCGTGCCGATGTAGAGCAGGCCCTTCGATTCCAGATACTTCGTCCGCCGGATCGTGTCGGAGAAGTGCGAATTGCCGCCGTCGATGATGAGGTCACCCGGCTCCAGATGAGCGAGCAGCAGCTCGATGAAATCGTCCACCGCCTTGCCCGCCTTCACCATCAACATGACTTTGCGGGGCCTCTTGAGCAGGCTCACCATCTCCTCGAGCGAGTGGGCTCCGAGGACGCGGTCGTAACCTTTGGCGGCGTCGTTGAGAAATTCGTCCACCTTCGACACCGTGCGGTTGTAGGCAACCACGGTGAAGCCGTGATCGGCCATATTGAGGATCAGGTTCTGGCCCATCACGGCCAGACCGATCAGTGCGATATCGCCTTTCGGTTCCATAAATGCCGTACTCCTTAAACTGAGAAACGCTCCCGGTGCGCCCACAGGCCGAGCGCGGGATTCGAAATGAAGAAGATCTGTTCGCCGTCGACCGTGTTGTAGCCGTCGGTGAGCCGGGCCGGATCGTAACGCCGCCTCATTTCCTCCAGGGGGGCGTAGCAGAAGCCGACGCCTTCGATCTCCTCGCGCCCAAGATATCCGGGGCAGTAGGTGATCGTAAACCGGCCCTCAGAGGAGCCGTGGATGAGGTGGGCGGCGGCGCTTAGGTTGGCGGCCAGCTCCGGATTGCGGCGGACGGCCTCGAGCGTCGCCGGCGTGCCGCGGTAGCCGTAGCGGCGAATCAGCGCATCGATGGCCGGATCCTCCCCGAATTCGCGTACCCCGGGAGCGAGCACGATGAGCTCGCCTCCGTCGGCGATCGCCATACGGGTCCGGTAGACGGCCTTGTTGCCGAGCCAGGTGCTCTTGAACTCGTCCGGATCGAGCCAGACGACGACCTTCTCGATCGGCCTGTCGAGCAGCTCGAAGTTTACCGCGAGGCTCAATTCGGCGGCGCGGTCGAAACAGTCGCGGTCTTCGCCGATATAGAGGCCGCGGACGGCGAGCCGGCCGTCGCGGGTGCGGGCGACGACCGTTTGCACGTAGACGATCGGCAGGTGCGAAGCAAAGCGCTTGCAGGCGTAGTCCAGCACGGCCCGAACGGGGTTGTCGGCCCGGCCCATGATCCGCTCCATGCCGTAGACGGCGCCCAAGTAGTGGCTCTTGTTGATGCCCTCCACTCCCCCGGCGCCGACGAAGATATTCTTGCTGTGGTTGGCCATGCCGATCACCTCGTGGGGCACGACCTGGCCGATCGAGACAATCAAGTCGAAGCCGCCCTCGACGAGCAGCCGGTTCACTTGGGCGGGCCAGGGAAACTCGACCAGACCCTCGGAGACCTCGCCTACGAACTCGGCAGGAACCTCGCCGAGCGTGACCAGGTCGCGCCGCCAGTCATGCACGCGGAAGAGCGCAGCGGGCATGTCACAGAACATGCGGGAGATCTCGGCGGGCGTCATCGGCGAGTGCGTCCCGAGCGCCGGCAGCACGTCAGTCAGCCGATCGCCGTAATACTCCCAGACGAGGCGCGTGAGCGGTCCGGCGTAGGAGTGGAAGCGGGTGAAATCGGGGGGAATGGCCAAGACCTTGCGGCGGGGCTCCAGAGCATCCAGCGCCTGGTACAGACCGCGGCGCAGCTCCTCGAGCGACAGTTCCGTGGTGGCTGATCCGGCGCTGAACAGCAAGCTCATCGGTCGGAATCCTCCCCGCCGAGCAGCAGGAAGCGGGCGCCTGCTTGCCCTACGGGCCTATGACAGGGACGTTACCACGTGTTCCGGCGCACGCGGCGCCGGAATCACCTCCCGTTATAGCATGTTTCGCGCCTGCGGCCGGTTGCCGGGTGCGCGCCGGGCTCGGAGGCGGCGGGCAGCAAGCAACTTACAATGGGAGCAGGACGTTGGAGGATCTCGTCTCCGCCACCATTCGGCGCTATTCGATGTTTCGCCCGGGCGATCGGGTCGCCGTGGCCGTCTCGGGTGGGGCGGATTCCGTAGCCTTGTTGGACATCCTGGTGCGGCTGGCGCCCCGCTGGAATCTCAAGCTGCGCGTTGCCCACCTCGACCACCGGCTTCGCGGCGAGGAATCCGAAGCGGACGCCCGGTTCGTCGCTCACCTGGCGGCCCGCTACGGCCTGGCGTTCGAGCTCGGACAAGCCGACGTCGCCAGAATCGCCGCGGCCGAGAAGGAGAATCTGGAGCAGGCAGCCCGGCAGGCGAGGCAGGACTTTTTCCGCGCTCTCATCGCCCGAGGGGAGGTCGATCGGGTGGCGCTCGGGCACACGCGCTCCGACCAGGCCGAAACGATTCTCTTCCGGCTGCTACGGGGCTCCGGCCTCTCCGGCCTGGCGGGCATCTGGCCGGTTACCGAAGAGGGGCTGGTCCGGCCGCTTATCGAGCTCACGCGGGAACAGGTGCGAGCCTATCTCGCCGCGCGAAATCTCGCCTGGCGCGAGGACGCCACGAACTGGCAATTGCGGCTGGCGCGCAACCGGATCCGGCACGAGATCTTGCCTCAGCTCGCGCGCGAGTTCAATCCGGACCTGATCGATGCCCTCGCGCGAACGGCGGCGCTCGCGCAGGGCGAGGAACTGTACTGGAAGCAGGAGATTGACCGGCTCGCAGCGATCGAACTCCATCGGGAGGGGGAGGCGATCCGGCTCCGTTGTTCGCACCTGCGGCGGCTCCCTGAGGCGGCAGCCCGGCGCCTGTTGCGCCGTGCAATCGAGCTGGCCAAGGGGGATATGCGCCAGGTGGAGTTCGAGCACGTCGAGCGGCTGATCGAGCTGGCTTCGGCCTGCCGAGGCGCCGGCGGCTGCGCGCTGCCCGGTTTGAAGGCCGAACGTTCCTTCGACTGGTTGCGGCTGGCGCCCGGCGGATCGCCGGCCGGCGGCTTCGAGGAGATTCCCCTGAAAGTGCCCGGCTCGTGCGAAATTCCGGGCCGCCCGTGGCGCCTGCGGCTCGACCTTGCCGACTGGGTTGAGGGATTTCGGCCCGGCGCGGGCGGCTATAATACGGGTGGAGGCGCCGATCTGGATTACGGCATCGCGGGGGGAGACCTTCGCCTCAGAAGCTGGCGCGCAGGTGATCGATTCTGCCCGGCGGGACGGGCCACCGCCGTAAAGCTCAAAGAACTCTTTCAGCGGGCTCGAATTCCCATATGGGAACGCAACGGCTGGCCGATCATCACCTATAGGGGAAAAATCGCGTGGGTTTGGCGGTTCGGCGCAGCCGAAGAGTTTCGGGCCCGCCCCGGGGCGCAGCGAACTGTCCGTGTCCTGGAATGCGCTTATGAACGGGGCGGCTGAATCAAAAGGTCGGCGGTTGACGTCTGTATTAGGCAGCGGAGAGAGTCCGTCTTGCCGGCGAAGACCGGCAGGGGAGCAAAAATGAATTCCAACGTCAAGACGGCAGTCTTCTGGATCGTCCTGATCTGCGTCGTCGTGCTGCTGTGGACCGTCGTCCGCACCGGGCGTCCGGGCATGGAGCACCATTTCACCTTCACTCAGTTCCTCAACGAGGTGGAAGCGGGCCGTGTCCAGGAGGTCGTCATCAGCGGCAACGAAGTCCGCGGAAAAATGAAGGGCGACAATACGCCGCTGCGGACGCTGATTCCGACCAATTATCCGGACATTTACACGCTGCTCCGCGACAAGGGCGTCAACGTCGAGATCAAAGAGTCGGGTTCGAGCAACTGGTTCAGTCTGCTCATCAACGCGGTTCCCTTCCTGCTGCTTCTGGCCTTCTGGGTCTACATGATGCGGCAGATGCAAAGCGGCGGCAATAAGGCGCTGAGCTTCGGCAAGAGCCGGGCGCGGCTCCACTCCTCCCAGCAGAAGAAGGTGACCTTCAAGGATGTGGCGGGCGTCGACGAGGCCAAGGAGGAGTTGCAGGAGATCATCGAGTTTTTACGGGAGCCGCAAAAGTTCCAGAAACTGGGCGGACGGATTCCGAAAGGGGTGCTGTTGATCGGCCCGCCGGGTACGGGAAAGACGCTTTTGGCGCGCGCGATCGCGGGCGAGGCCAACGTGCCGTTCTTTTCCATTTCCGGCTCGGACTTCGTGGAAATGTTCGTCGGCGTCGGGGCCAGCCGCGTGCGGGATCTGTTCGAGCAGGGCAAGAAAAACGCGCCGTGCATCATTTTTATTGACGAGATCGACGCCGTCGGGCGCCACCGCGGCGCGGGCCTGGGCGGCGGGCACGACGAGCGCGAGCAGACCCTCAACCAGTTGCTCGTGGAAATGGACGGCTTCGAATCCAACGAGGGCGTCATCCTCGTGGCGGCTACCAACCGCCCGGACGTGTTGGATCCGGCCTTGCTCCGCCCCGGACGCTTCGACCGGCGGGTGGTGGTGAACCGGCCGGACGTCAAGGGGCGGGAGATGATCCTGCGGGTGCACACCCGGAAGACTCCGCTTGCCGACGACGTCGATCTCAGCGTGCTGGCTCGCGGCACGCCGGGCTTTGCCGGCGCGGACCTGGCCAATCTGGTCAACGAGGCCGCCTTGATCGCCGCCCGTCAGAACCGGAAGGTGGTGACGATGCTCGACTTCGAGCTGGCCAAGGATAAGGTGATGATGGGCGTTGAGCGCAAGTCGATGATCATCAGCGAGGAGGAGAAGCGCAACACCGCTTATCACGAAGCCGGCCACGCCTTGGTGGCGGCGATGATTCCGCATGCCGATCCGCTGCATAAGGTGACGATCATTCCGCGCGGCATGGCGCTCGGCCTCACCATGCAGCTTCCGCTCGACGACAAGCACTCCTATAAGCTCGAGTATCTCGAGGCCCAGCTTTCGATCCTGCTCGCCGGCCGCATCGCCGAGGAGATGTTCATGAAGCACATCACCACCGGCGCGGGCAACGACATCGAGCGGGCGACCGAGCTGGCGCGCAAGATGGTGTGCGAGTGGGGCATGAGCGAGCTCGGCCCGATGAGCTTCGGCAAGAAGGAGGAGCAGATCTTCCTGGGCCGCGAGATCGCCCAGCACCGCGACTACAGCGAGGCGACCGCGATTCGGATCGACGAGGAGGTGCGCCGGCTGGTCAAACAGGGCTATGATCGCGCCAAGGCGATCATCGAGCAGCATTCGGACGCCCTGGTGCGAATTGCCGAGGCGTTGCTTGAACGGGAGGTGCTCGACGGCAACGAAGTGATGCAGCTCATTCGGGGCGAGCCGCTGCCGGCGCCGGCGGCGCATGATGGCCAGCAAGAGGGACGACAAAAGGTCCTCAAACCTCAGCCGCAGCCCGGCGTCAAGTTACCGCCGCTCGTTGAAGGCGAGCGCCCGCAACCGGCTTAAACGCGCAAGCCCGCAAGCGGCGGCTCGCGGCGATGGAAATTCGTAGCGTCCTCGAGTGCGGCGCCGACGCGCAGCACCAGCGCCTCATCAAACGGCTTTCCGATGATTTGCACGCCGAGCGGCAGGCCGTTGCCAGAGAAGCCGCAGGGAATCGATAGCGCCGGCCAACCCAACACGTTGATGGCGCGGACGTAGCGCGTGGCCGCCAGGCGCACGTCTTCGACCGAGCCGTCTAGGCTCACCTGGGTCTCGCCGATCCTCGGGGCCGGAATCGGAGTGGTGGGGGTGATCAGGCAGTCAGCTTTCTTCCAGAGGGCGGCAAACTCCTGCCAGGCCCTCCGCCGCAGGCGTTGGGCGTTGATGTAATCGGCGGCGGTGATCATGCGGCCCTGATCGAGCAACGCCAGCACGTCGGCGCCGAACTTGCTCCGGTCCTTCAAGTACGGCGATAAGACGGCGGCGGCCTCGGCGAGCAGAATCACCCGGCCGAGCGTGTTCACTTCGGCGATGTCCGGTACCCGAAGGGAAACCAGCTCGGCGCCGAGCTCGCCGGCCAGCTTGATCATCGCCCGGGCGGTGCGTTCGGCCTCTCGGTCGAGGCGTTCAAAGTAGAAATTCTCCGGCACGCCGATCCTCACGCCGCGCAGGGAGATCTCGGCCGGGGGCGTGTAGTCGGCCACGGGACGCCGGCTGGAGGTGGGGTCGCGCGGGTCGTAACCTGCCAGAACGTTCAAAGCGAGCGCCGCGTCGCGCACCGTGCGGGTGAGCGGTCCCATGTGATCGAGCGTAAAGTCGAGCGGCATGACGCCGTAGCGGCTGACGCGCCCGGTGGTCGGCTTCAGGCCCACGCAACCGCACCAGGCGGCGGGGATGCGGATTGAGCCGCCGGTGTCGCTGCCCATGGCCAGAAAGACCTCGCCGGCGGCGACAGAGGCGCCCGAACCTCCGCTGGAGCCGCCGGGAACGTGGTCGGGATTCCAAGGATTCCGGATGGCGCCAAAGTGCGGGTTGTTCGAGGTGATGCCGTAGGCGAGCTCATGCAGACCCGTCTTGCCTACGATGACGGCGCCCGCCGCCTCCAGGCGCTCCACCACGGCGGCGTCGCGGTCGGGCACATAGTCGGCGAACAGGAGCGAGCCGCAGGTGGTGCGCACTCCTCGGGTCGAGAAGACGTCCTTTACGGCCACGGGGATCCCGTGGAAGGGGCCCCGGTAGACGCCTGCGGCCAGCTCCTCATCGAGCCGGCGCGCCCGTTCGAGCGCCGCGTCAGCCATCAGCGTCAGGAAGGCGTTCAGCCGGGGTTGGTCGCGCCCGATGCGCTCCAAAGCCCGGCGAACCAGCTCCACGGAGGAGACGTCACGGCGGAGAACTAGGCGCGAAGCTTCCTGAATGGTCATCGCGGATCCTCCTCGGGCAACAGGAGCAAGAAGGCGGGCTCGGTGTCGGGCTCCAGGCGCGCGAGCAGAGGCCGAAATGACGCCTCGAGCGCCTCAAGCGGCGCGGCGAGCCTCTCCAGCTCATTTTCGGGGACACCGAGATCGAGGGCTTGAGCGAGCAGGCGAAAGTCTCTCACGGCAACA
>Ga0308392_1000261_pt1 | contig 22543 bp, 12 predicted proteins | sample Hotspr20Samplem2_FD_202361 | JGI IMG/M metagenome (GOLD analysis project Ga0308392, IMG submission 202361) | Hot spring phototrophic mat microbial communities from Octopus Spring, Yellowstone National Park, Wyoming, United States - 20050624_m2 ... | reverse complement strand
AGCTCGGTGGGGAAGGGGCCGTTGCCGACGCGGGTGCAGTAGCTCTTGAAGACGCCGACGACGCGGCTGATATCGGTGGGGCCGATGCCGACGCCGAGGGCGGCGCCGGAGCTGGAGCTGGAGGGGACGGAGGAGGTGACGTAGGGGTAGGTGCCGTGGTCGAGGTCGAGCAGTGAGCCCTGGGCGCCTTCGAGGAGGACGTACTCGCCGCGGCGGTGGGCTTCGAGGACGATCTCCTGGACGTCGCCGACGTAGGGGCGGAGGCGCTGGCCGTACTCGATGTACCGTTCGAGGCAGTCGCGGAAGTCGATCGGCTCGGCGCCGTAGACGCCGGTGATGACGCGGTTCTGGTAGGCGAGGGCGGCTTCGATGCGGGGGACGAGGTCGTCGCGGCGGAGGAGGTCGCAGATGCGGATGCCGCGGCGGGCGACCTTATCGGCGAAGCAGGGGCCGACGCCTTTGCCGGTGGTGCCGATGGCGTGGGCGCCGCGGGCTTTCTCGTCGAGCTGGTCGAGGAGGCGGTGCCACGGCATGATGACGTGGGCGCGGTCGGAGACGACGAGGCGGGAGGTATCGATGTTCTTCTGCTCGAGGCCTTCGATTTCGCCGAGGAGGACTTCAGGGTCAACGGCGACGCCGTTGCCGATGACGCAGGTTTTTTCGGGGTAGAAGATACCGGCCGGGACGAGGTGGAGTTTGAATTCTCCGAGCTCGTTGACGATGGTGTGGCCGGCATTATTGCCCGCGGAGTAGCGGGCGACGACACGGGCTTTGCGGGCGAGCAGGTCGACGATGCGGCCCTTGCCTTCGTCGCCCCACTGGCCGCCGACGACGACGACGATGGGCATCAGACAGACTCCGGGCCCCCGTTTTCCGGAGGCCCGTTGGGGAATTGTACCGGGGAATGGGCGATGAGGCGAGCGGGGATGGGCTACCGGGCCCCGCGGAGGCGCGGGTCGAGGACGTCGCGGAGGGCATCGCCGAACATGTTGAAGGCGTAGACGGTGAGGAAGATGACGAGGCCGGGGAAGATGGCGACGTGGGGGTACTGGGTCAGGCGTTCGCGGGCTTCGTTGAGCATGCGGCCCCAGGAGGCCGTTGGGGGCTGGACGCCGTAGCCAAGGAAGGCGAGGGAGGATTCGACAAGGACGGCGCCGCCGACCTGGATGGAGGCGCCGACGATGACCACGGGCAGCACGTTGGGAGCAACGTGGCGGAAGATGATGCGGAAATCGGAGGCGCCGATGACGCGGGCGGCTTCGACGTACTGGTTCTGCTTGGCGGCGATGGCGGCGCCGCGGATGACGCGGGACTGGCTGAGCGCGACGAGCATGCCGACGGCGAGGACGATGCGGAGGTTGACCGGGATCTGCTGGATGGAGGTGACGAAGAGGATGATGAAGATGAGACCGGGGAGGGCGATGCCGATATCAACGAGGCGCTGGACGAGGATATCGAACTTGCCGCCGAAGTAGCCGGAGACGATGCCGAGGACGAGGGCGGCGGAGGAGGAGATGGCGACGACCCCGAAGCCGATGAGGATGGAGTTGCGGGCGCCGTAGACGATGCGGGTGTAGAGGTCGCGGCCCTGCTGGTCGGTGCCGAACCAGTGGCTGGCGGAAGGCCCCTGGAACCGTTCGGAGAGGACGCCGATGTTCGGGTCTTTGCCGAAGGTGAAAGCCTGGGGGAAGGCGGCCATGAGGATGAGGAGGATGACGACAGCGGCGCCGAAGGTGCCGAGCGGCTTGGTGCGGATGAAAGTGGCCACCGAGCGGCGGATGCGGGCGGCGCGGGTGAGTTCGGCGCGGACGGCGTAGGTTTCGAGGACGTGGGCGTCGGTGGCCATGGCTACGAGTACCGGATCCTTGGGTCGATGACAGAGTAGAGGACATCCACGGTCAGGTTGGCGAAGACGACGACGAGGGCAACGACGATGTTGACGGCCTGGATGACCGGGTAGTCCTTCTGGTCGATGGAGGAGACGTAGTAGCGGCCCATGCCGGGGATGGAGTAGACCGTTTCGATGATGACGGTGCCGCCAACGAGGACGGGGAGCTGGAGCCCGACGACGGTGATGACGGGGATGAGGGCGTTCCGCATGGCATGGCGGACGATGATGACGCGCTCGCGGAGGCCCTTGGCCCAGGCGGTCCGGATGTAGTCCTGGCGCAGGACTTCGAGCATGGAGGAGCGGGTGAAGCGCATGACAGAGCCGCTCAGGCTGCCGCCCAGGATGAGGGCTGGCATGAACATCAGCTTAAAGTTGCCGACGGGGTCCTCGGTGAGGGGGATGTACTTGGCGGGGGGGACGCCCCACTGGAAATACCGGGCAGCGAGGGAGATGAGGAGGATCGCGATCCAGAAGTTGGGTGCGGCGAGGAGGCCGATGGCAAAGCTTCGGCCGAGGTAATCGGCCCAGGTGTCCTGGCGGATGGCGGAGATGACGCCGACCGGGATGGCGATGAGGAGGGAGAAGAAAATCGCCATGGCGCCGAGCTGGAAGGTGACCGGCAGGCGGTTGCGGAGTTCGGAGGTGACGTCGCGGTTGGAGATGAGGGAGCTGCCGAGGTCGAGCTGGACGATATCGCCGAGCCAGCGGATGTACTGGGCGACGACGTTTCCTTCGAGGCCGAACTCTTTGCGGATGGCCTCTTTGGCGGCCTGGTCGCCGGCGCCGAATTCGCCGAGGACGAGGTCAACGACATCGCCCGGGACGGCCCGGACGATGACGAAAACGACGAAGGTGACGCCGAAGAGGGTGGGGACCATCAACAGGAGACGGCGAAGGATGTAGCGTTGCATGCGGCGCGAACCCGGCGGGCGTTGTGCGGGGTGGGCCGGTGGGAGCCGGCCCACCCCGGAGGGCGTAGTGTAGGGGAATTCCGTTCCGTTGTGTCGGGGTGCTCCTGGATTTTAGGCCTTATCGAGCCAGATGAAGGGGACCTCCTCGGTGCCGCCGGAGTAGGCGCCGGGGACGGTCTGGATATCGATGTTTTTGACCCATTCGCGGTAGCCGGTCCAGGCGGTGCCGGCGCCCTGGTTCTGGGGGATGTACCACATCTTGGCGGCGTTCTTGCGCTGGATCTCGAAGAAGAGCTCCTTCCGCTTGGCCGGGTCGAGCTCCCGCTGCTGCTTCTTGGCGAGGTCCTCGAGCTCCGGGTCCTTGATGCGGCTGTGGTTGAGCGGGTTGTCGGTGAAGAACCGGATCGGGTAGCTGCCGGCCTCCGGGAAGGGCGTTTGGTAGCCGAAGGCGATGCCGGTGAAGTTCCCCGTGAATGTCTGGGTGATGTACTTCGACGAGTAGTCCTGGACGTCGGTCGTAGTCTTGATGCCGATGGCGTTCAGGTACTGGATGTTGGCTTCGGCCACGGCGTTGAAGGCAGAGCCGTAGCGGTTGGCGGTGTACTGGTAGACGGTGCTGAAGCCGTCCGGGTAGCCGGCGGCAGCGAGGAGCTTCTTCGCCTCGGCCGGGTCGTACTTGAAATACTTCGAGGTTTCGCCCTGTTCTGGGGAGAGCGGGTCGAGCCAGAAGCGGACGAGGCCGGCCGGGATGAGGTTGTTCCACCGCTCGGAGACGGCGAGGCCGGCTTCCTTCAGCTTCTTCACGTTGTAAGCGAGGTCGAGGAGCGCGGCCCGGTCGGTCGCCATGGAGATGGCAAGGCGGACGCGCGGGTCCTTGTTCCACGGCGAATCCGGCTTCGAATCCATGAAGAAGAAGGAAAGGAGCTGCGAGACTTCGCCGTAGAGCTGGACGTTGGGGAGGGCGCTCTTGACGTTGACGAGGTCCTCGGCGTTGAGGCCTTCGGCGTCGGTATTGCCGGCCTGGAACTGGGCGAGGCGGTTGGCGTACTCGGGGATGATGGAGATTTCGACGCGGTCCATGAGGGGGAAGCCGCTCATGTACCACTCGGGGTTCTTCTTCAGCTTGAAGCCGACTGACGGGGTGTAGGACTCGAGCATCCAGGGGCCGGAGCCGATGGAGGTCTTGGTGGGGTCGAAGCCGCCCTCGGCCTCCTTCGGCATGATCCAGAGGAGGTTGGCGTCGGCGAGGACGTCGAGGAAGGCGGCGTTCGGCTCTTTGAGCTTGAAGACGACCGTCTGCTTATCGGGGTACTGGACGCTGTCGACGAAGGCGAGCTGGCTGCGGTTGGTGTTGGTTTCGGCGGTCGCACGGCCCCAGGAGTACTTGACATCGTCGGTGTCGACGGTGCGGCCGTTGACCGGGGCGACGTTATGGAACTTGACGTTGGGCTTGAGCTTAACGGTCCAGGTCAGACCATCGGGGCTTGCCTCTGCGCTTGCGGCGATATCGGGCACGGGGCGGAGGTCGGCCTGGCGGACGCCGGGCCCGGCGTTGTACTTAAAGAGCCGGCTGTAGACGTACCCCGAATAGCCCTTGGTGAGGAAGGAGAGGTTGCCGTAGGGGTCGATGGTGGGCGGGTCGCCGGTGAAGGTGATGCGGTAGGTACCGCCGCGCTTGGCGTTGGCGAAGGGGTCGGACGGGGTTGGGGTGGCCTGGGGGCCCGGGGTCGGGGTGGCGAGGCCTGAGAGGCCGCCTTTGTCATCGTCGTCATCATCGCCGCAGCCGACGAGTGCCAGACCGGCCGCGCCTGCGGTGAGGGCAGTGGCGCCGCCGAGGAAGCGGCGCCGGGTCCGGCGCTCCTTCCAGTAGCGGTCCCAGTAGGAAGCAGACATTGAGAATCCCCCTGCGAAAGGTTGGTACGTGGACGGTACGTCCGGCGCGGCGGATAGGATGCGCCTATCTCCCCGATACGTACCCATAAGGTCACGCGATATGTACGTGCGGCGGGACTGGAGTGTCAATGGATGACCGGGCCGATTCGCTCGAAACCGAACCGGATTCGCCAGATTGTCATTGAGGCGTTCGGAAAGGTTGACCGGCCAGTCGAACCGGCCGGTGACTGACGGGGAGCCGGCGCGGGATGCTCCCTTCACTGCCGGGCGGAGCTGCCGACACTCATTGCGTGATGGGTAAGGATGCTGCTGCGCTGCTCTCCCGTATCGACGACCTCCCGCCGCTGCCTGCAGTCGCTGCCCGGGTCATGGGCATGGCCGAGGACGAGCGCACCAGTGCGATGGACCTGGCGCAGGTGCTGGCGACCGACCAGGCGCTGACGGCAAAGCTGATCCGCATTTCGAACTCGGCGTTCTACGGGTTTGCCCGGCGGATATCGACGGTGCGCGAGGCGGTTGTCGTTCTCGGGTTTAAGCAGGTGCGCCAGGTTGCTATCGGCGCGAGCCTGATGAACACATTCCGGAAGCTGCCGGGCGAGTCGTTCGACCTCGATCTCTTCTGGGGACACAGTGTGGCGGTGGCGGTTGCTGCTGAGGCGCTGGCGAAAAGGACGTTCACCGTGAAGCCGGAGGACGCGTTTACGGCTGGAATTCTGCACGATATCGGGCGGCTGGTGATACGGCAGGTCCTGCCGAGGGAGTTCGAGGAGGCGGTGCAGATGGCGAAGCGGGGCGAGGCGCCGCTCCACGTGGCGGAGCTGATGACAACCGGCTACGCCCACGACGAGGTCGGGCGGGCGCTGGGCGAGCTGTGGAAGTTCCCGGGGCACCTGGTCGAGGCGGTGCAGTGCCACCACAACGAGACACTGACGCCGGAGAACGACGGGCTGGCTGGCGTGGTGGCGCAGGCGAACCGGCTGGTGCTGCACTACGGGCTGTTCTGCGGGTACGACCTAGAGGGCGGCGAGGTGGCGCCGCTGCCGCCGGACCTGGCGGCGGTTGAAGACGCCTGCGGAGGGATCGAGCGGGTGCTGAACCGGGCGTTCTCCTTCATCGAGGCGGCCTCGGGGACGCCCGACACCTGGTACGCGCGGGCGAGCTGACACGCGGCTGCGGGAGGGCGCTAGGATGCGCCCATGGAGTATCCCGGGCCGGCGGGAGCGCGGAATCCGTGGCTGCCGTGGTTCGTCGCGAGCGTGGCCGCGTTCGGCCTGAGCCTTGGTGCGCTCGCCGTTGTGCTGGTCGAAGCCGTGACCGACGGGGTCGGCGGCCCGGCTGCGGCGCCCCCGGCGGCGGGGCCGACGCCTGAACCGCCGCTCCGCTACCGGGGTGCGCTCCCGGCCGGCGCGGCAGGCCTTGGGCTGGTGCCGGCTGGTCCCGGAGAGCCGGCAGACCTCGCGTTCGAGCCGGCGGGGCCGGGCGAGGGCGTGCCGGTGCGGCTGTTCATCCCGGCAGCGGCGCCCGGCGCAGGGGTCGATGCGCTGACACGGGAGCAGCTGGCTGCGGCGCTCCGGGGCGAGGCCGCGAGCTGGGCGGCCTTCGGCGGGTTCGACCGGCCGATCGAGCCCGCGTTCGCGGGGACGCCGGCCGAGGCGCAGGGGATCCTCGCCGGGCTCGGCGCGGGGCCGTTCGACCTGTCGCGCTTCCGGTTCTTCGCGACGGCGGAGGAGCTGCGGGCAGCGCTGGCGTTCGATTCGGGCATGCTGGCGATCGTCCCGTTCGAGGGGCTGCGGCCGCCGATGGTGGCGCTGGCCATCGACGGGATGGACCCGGCGCGCGGCTACGGCGAACCGGCCCGCTGGCCGCTGGCGGAGCGGGTGGCCGTGCGCGCGCTGACGGCGGCCGGCCAGTCTGCGCGGGCGCGGGCGGAGGCGGCGATCGCCGTGCAGCTGCCGCCGATCACGAGGGTGGTGGCGACGGGGGACATCCTGATGTCGCGCTGCACCCTGGCGGCAATCCGGGCCACGGGGGACTGGACGAGCCCGCTCCGTTCGCCGGTGGGCGACTTCCTCGCAGCGGCCGATATCGCGGCGGGCTCGCTCGACGGGTCGATCCAGGACTACGCGGAGCCGTACGGCTGCATCCCGACGACGAACCTGACCTCGCCGCCGGAGGTGATTGCGGCGCTTACGCACGCCGGGTTCGACGTGCTGACGGTGGCGACGAACCACGTGTTCGACTGCGCCGACGGCGGCTGCGGGTCGCGTGCGATGCTGCGGACCATCGAGCTGCTGCGGGCGGCGGGCATCGCGACGGTGGGGGGCGGGGCGAACCTCGCGGAGGCGCTGGAGCCCGTGGTCATTGAGCGGAACGGCGTGCGGTTCGGATTCCTCGGGTTCGACGATATTGCGGCTGAGGATATCGGCGCGACAGAGACGGAGCCCGGGACGGCGCCGCTCGATGATTCGTACGCGGACGAGCGGAGCACACCGCCGCGTGAGCCGGCGTTCTACAAGCCGGCGGAGATGCTCTCGCTCAGCCGGTTCGCGGGGGCGATCCGCGACCTGAAGGCAAGGGCGGATGTCGTCATTGTGCTGGTGCAGTCGGGGTACGAAGACACCCATGAGGCGAGCCCGCGGAGCATCAAAGCAGCGCGGGCGGCGGCGGATGCGGGGGCCGACCTGTTCGTAGGGAACCAGGCCCACTGGGTACAGGGGGTGGAGATGCGGGGGGACACGTTCATCGCCTACGCGCTGGGGAACTTCATCTTCGACCAGCGGTGGACGCCGGAGCACACGCAGGGGTATCTGCTGGAGGCGACCTTCCACGGGGCGAAGCTGGCGACGATCCGCATGCTGCCGTACGTGATCGAGGGGCAGTACCGGCCGATGTTCGCGGAGGGCGGGACGCGGCTGAAGGTGATCGGGGATGTGCTGGGGAAGTAAGGGAGGAGGGAGCCCCACCCGGCCCCGGCCCAGCCCCAAGGGAGAAGGGAGGAGGGAGCCCCACCCGGCCTCCGCACCTCCTCGAGGGAGCGGGGAACGGGGAGCAGGGTTTTCCCGACTGTTCTTGACGGTGGTTTGTGCCGTTCGCTACGGATAAGGGGAGAGTGCAGCAGGGAGGGAGGCAGATGCCGGACCCGGAACTGTTGACGCAGGAGATCGCAGGGCTCCGCGAGACGATCCGCGCGCACGACGGGGCGAACGTGGCGACGAGCGCCTTCGTGCGGAAGGTCGACCAGCTGATCAGCGACTTCTACGACGATATCGATGAGCTGACCGCGCTGCGGCTGGGGGACATCCTCGACCTGTTCCTGATCAAGGCGCTGTACGTGAACCGGCGGAGCCGGGATGCGGAGACGCTGACCTACCTCGGGCGGCTGCTCGAGCGGTACCTGCAGGCGTCGGAGCTCTCGCTGGGCCCCGGGCGCGGATTCCTGCCGTACCTGACGGACCTCATGGAGGAGACGGCGCAGCCGAGCGGGGCGTACCAGAACGCCTTTGAGGCGTACCGGAAGTACGGAGACAATGCGCTGTTCATCTCGGGGGTGTTCCCGGCCAGCCTGGGGCGGAAGCGTGGCGGCGGGCCGCTGGGCGTGGCGCCCCACGTGGACCGGCAGTACTTCATCACGCTCGGGCGGCGGTACTACGAAATGGCGGCCCGGCACGACATGGCGGAGTGGGTGCGGCTGCGGGCGACGCTCGAGCGGCTGAGCCGGTTCTTCGAGATCTACGTGGAGGCGCTGAACGAGATCTCGGACCGGTACGTGCTGGGCATCGACATGCAGCTGATTGCGGACAAGATGCTGGACGCGTTCAACCGGTACCGGGAGACGCGGGACGAGCGGCACCTCGAACTGGCGCGGAAGTATGCGGCGCTGCTGCGGCTGGACGCCCGGAACTGGCCTGCCCTGGCGAAGCTGGAGGCGCAGGCCGCGGAGGGCCCAGCCTACTACTGATGCAGGTGGCTGCGGGCCGGGCTGCCGATGGTGCGGCCCGGTGCCCGGGGACAGGTGAACGCCGGCGCCCGGACGAGAACACAGGAGGCCGCCCGTTGCGGGCGGCCTCCTGATCTTCGGCCGGAATGGCTGGCTAGGCCGGGCGGCCCTGCCAGGTCGGGTCCTTCTGGTCGAACCAGGCCTCGGTGACGGCCTGGTGGCTGGTGACGAAGGGGACGATTTCGCCGGACTTGAAGTAGTTCCAGCGCATGATGCGGGAGACGCCGACGAGGGTGTAGGGGATGCCCGCGCCGTAGTTCTTGATCAGCTCGCGGACGATCTCCTTGTTCATCTCCTGGCGCTTGGCGATGTCGAACTCGAGCATGAGGGCGTCGGTGAGCTGGTCGACCTTGTCGATCTTGACGCCGTACTGCCGGAACTGGGGCTGCTTGGAGTTGTAGGTGAGGAAGTTGAGGAGGGACGGCTCGGGGTCGGTGATCTCGGTGATCCAGCCGAACCAGATATTGTTCTTCCCGTTGCCGTACTCCTGCTTCACGATCTTGCCGGTGATGGTGGCGTAGGGCTCGATCTTGGCGGTGAACTTGTTGCCGAGCACCTTCTGGAGCTGGTTGGTGATGAGGGCAGCGCCGCCGGAGTAGAGGCCCTCCCAGATGTCGGGGATGTCGACGATGATTTCGCCGAGGGCGGGGCCGCCGCCGGCCTCCCACATCTTCTTCGCCTCGGCCTCTTCCTTGGCGCGGTCCTCGAGGTAGCCGGGGAAGGTGATCAGTTCCTTTTCGGTGATCGTGAAGGCGGCCTGGGTGGGCGGCACGTTGCCGGAGAGGACGGCGTTGCCCTGGAGGAGCGACTGGATGAGGGCGCGGCGGTCGAAGGCGCGGAAGATGGCGCCGATGAGGTTCGGGTTGTTCCAGGGGGCGGCGCCGCCATAGTAGGTGCCGGCCTGGGGGTTCGCGGAGAACTGCTTGAACTCGGTGATTTTGCCCTGGAACCGCTTCAGGAGGTCGTCGGCGACGGCGTTCTGGGTCGGCGTGAAGGAGTCGAGCTGCTTCTGCTCGAAGGCGGCGAGCTGGGCCGACTGGTCGGTGAAGAGGTTGAGGTACTTCACGCCGTCCCAGTTGACCTGCGTGTAGAACTTCTCGTTGCGGACGAGTTCGAGCTCGCCTTCAGCCTTGAAGGACTTCAGGATCATGCCGCCGGTGCCGATGACGAGCTCGGGCTTCGGGTTGGCGTAGTCCTTCTCGAAGGCGTCGATCGCTTCGGGGGCCTGCACCTTGGCGTAGGCGCCGGCGAGGGTGTTCAGGAAGAAGGGGTTGGGCGTCTTGAGGGTGACCTTGACGGTCTTCTCATCGACGACCTCGACCTTGTCGACGACCTGGAACGCGGACTTGCGGTAGAAGTTCGGGTCGTCGGTGCCGTCGCGGAGTTTGCCGGCGACGTTGCGCTGGATGAACTTCGCGATGTCCTCCGCCTTCGCCTGGCGGCCGTTGACGGGCGGCTTGTCGTGCCAGTAGACGTTGGGGCGAAGGGTGAAGACGATGGTCTGCTTATCGGGCTGTTCCCACTTCTCGGCGAGCGCACCGCCGATGACGCCCTTGGTGTAGCTGTCCCACTGGACAACGCCGAGGTTGGTCCAGCCGAAGAGGACGGAGACCGGCGTGAAGCGGGAGCGGTCGATGTCGAAGGTGTCCCAGGTGTTGCCGGCGGAGGTGAAGCGGACAACGCCGCCCTTTTGCTTTGCGGCTTCGGTGGGCGATGCAGCAGCGGTCGGCGAGCCTGCCGGCGGCTTCGTGGCGGTCGCCTGGCCGCCGCCGGTGTCATCGTCGTCGTCGCCGCAGCCGACGAGGCCGAGGGCGGCGACGCCGACGCCGGTGACGCCCGCGGTGCCGAGGAGCCGGCGGCGGGTGATGCCCTTGCGGGCGAGCTTACGGGTCCAGTAGTTGTCGGAGTCAGGCACGGTGAGCATTCCCCCTCGTTCGTTCGGCAGGGTCTATAGCTGCCATAGATCCTGCCGCCGCGGAGTATACGCATCATCGGCCGTTTGTCGATGCATCCGCTTCGGGGGTGCCTAACTATTCCGTTTCGATTGGCGGGAGCCAGCGGGCGAGGAAGGCGTTGGCGGCGCGCTGGATGTCGCGGACCTGCGCCTGCGGGGAGCCGGGCGGGTAGGGAGCGAGGTCGTCGTCGGCGGCCGAGCGGAAGAGGGCGCCGGCGGCCTGGAGGCCGGCGAAGATGGCGGCCGCAGCGGCGCGGAGGAGGCGGTCGGCCTCCGGCCAGGCGGGCGCGGCGGCGATGCGGGCGAGGGGGTCGGCGAGGCCGCCCCCGCGGATGGCGGGGGAGTGGCCGCGGGCGAGGCCCCAGTGGAGGTGCGGGCCGGTGCTCAGCCCGGTGGAGCCGCAGAGGCCGAGGCCGTCGCCGGGGCGGACCGGCTGGCCGGGCAGGACATCGACGCGGGCGAGGTGGGCGTAGAGGGTTCGCCAGCCGCCCGGGTGGGCGAGTTCGACGGCCCGGCCGAAGACCGGGTCATCGGCGCGGACGTCGATGACGACGCCGGGTGCGGGCGCGCGGACGGGCGTGCCCTGCGGCGCGGCGATATCGACGCCGGTGTGGCCGCCGGCGTGCTGGGGGATGGCTGCGGAGCCGAATGCCGCGGTGATGGTGCCGGAGATTGGCAGTCCGATATAGTTGGCGCCGTCGAGGAGGGCAGGACCGAATTCGATGGTGCGCATGCCGCGAGCGTGAGCTATCGACAGCGCAGCCCGAAGGGCGGGTCGTCACCGCGGGCGCGGATATCGGGGATTCCCCGATGCGCCGCGGCGCGGCCGCACCCGAGACTGATGGGAAGGGGGACAGGGACGCGAGACAATGGCTCCCGGCCAGAGCGTGACACCCGGTGACCGGGCGCTCCTGCAGGAGCTTGCCGTGGTTGCCGCCGGCAGCGGACCGCTTTCTGAGCGGTTCCCGCGGTTCGCCGCGCCGCTGTGCGAGGCCACCGGGGCTGACCTCCTGCTGCTGGCGGTGACGGAAGGCGACGGAGCGACCGCGCGGGTGGCGGGGTCGTGGCCGGTGGAGCATCCGCCGGCGCTGGTGGGGCGGGTCCTGCCGGCGGAGTCGCTCGGGCTGGAGCTGGGTGCGGCGCTGGCGCACGGGGAGGTGTTCCGGGCGGGGGCAGAGGAACACCCCGCGGCTGCAAAGCTGGAGGAGCTGGGCTACCGCGCGGGCTGGGTTTGCACGCTCGTTGACCGGGGCGAACCGGTCGGGCTGGTCGTGGCGGCGTTCCTGGCCGGCGAACCGGATGCCCGGGCGCGGGCGCTGCTCCGGGCGGGGGCAGACCTGCTCGCAGCCGCCGCGGCGCGGGAGCGGGAGATTCGCCGGGCGATGACCGCTGCCGCCCGGGCGCGGGCTGCGGCGGAGCTGGCCGCGGGCCTGAGCCGGGGAGACACCTTCGAGACGCTGTTCGCGGCGCTGGCCGGGCTCCTGCCGGAGGCGCTGCCGGTCGACTACCTCGGGCTGGTCATGCGCGGGCCGGGCGGCTTCGCGCTGGTGGGCGAGACGCCGGCGGGCGTGCACCGGGGGCTGCCGCCGACGGCCGAGGGGAATGCGTTCATCGAGCAGCTGGCGGCACAGGGCGATGTGCTGCAGTTCCGGCCGGAGGCAGGCGCGAGCCCGGACGACGGGCTGGCGCTGGCGGGGTACGGCCGGGCAGCGCTGGGCGTCATCCGGGAAGATGGCGCGACGGCGGGGCTGCTCATCGTGGCGCGCCGCTCGCCGCGGCGGTTCGACGACGAGGAGCTGGCCTTCATCGAGCTGCTGCGCTCGCTGCTCTCGCAGGCGCTGACCGGCCAGCTCCGGCAGCGGCAGGCGCTGGCGGCGGCCTCGCGTGCGCGGGTGCTGAACGAGCTGGCGGTGCACCTCTCGGTTGGGACGCCGCTCGATGCAGTATTCCGGGAGCTGACGCAGCTCCTGCCGGAAGCGCTCGCGTACGACTGGGTCGCGCTTGCCGCAGTGGACCCCGCAGGGGCGGCGCTGGAGGTCGTCGGCGTTGAACCCGAGGGCATGCTGCGGACGGGGATGACGTTCCCGCTGCAGATTGCGCCGCCACCACCTGTCGTATTCGGCGCGGACGGCATGTACGAGTATGACTCGGCGAAGGCCGTGACCGCGTTCGGGAAGGCGGTCGCCCGGGCCGGGTACCGGCGGGGGCTGGTCGCGCGGCTGTTCGACGAGGGCCGGCTGGTCGGGTCGCTCAATCTCGCGCGCCGGGAAGCGGTGCGCTTCAGCCCTGAGGAGCGGGAGTTCGTCGCCGCCCTGGCGCGGCTGCTGGCGGTGGCGGTCGGGAACCGGCGGCGGCTGCTGGAGGCGACGCGGCTGGCCGAGCGGACCCGGATCCTGAACGAGCTGGCGCTCCTGCTGAACCGCGGCGAAGGGCCGGAGGCGTTCTTTGCGGCGCTCTCGTCGCGGCTGCAGGCGGTGCTCGACTTCGACGGCCTGGGGCTGTGCGTCACCGCCGGGCCGGGGCATTTCCGGGTGGTCGACAGCCTGCGGCGACGGTCATCAAAGCCAGGCGACATGCTCACCCGGGCAAGCTTCGGGTCGCTGTTCGACCACCTTGCCCAGCTGACAGTGTTCGAGGCGTCGATCGATGAGTTCGACGGGCCCATTGCGGAACGGAACCGGGCTGCAGGGGTGAAGCGGGTCGCAGCCGTGGCGCTCCGCCACGAAGGGCACGACGAAGGACTGCTGCTGATCTCGCGGATGAGCGAGCGGCCGTACGACGCGGTGGAGCTGGCGCACCTGGAGACCGTGGGCGCGCTGCTCGGGCAGGCGCTGGCGAACCACCGGAAGGTCAGGGAGCAGCTGAGCGCTGCGGTCCGCCGGCAGGCGCTCTCCGAGATTACGGCGCTGCTCGAGGGCGGGCGCGACGTGCGGGAGCACTTCGACGCCCTGGCGCAGACGCTGCTCCAGGCAGTGGGGTTCGACCTGCTGTCGATCACGTACCGCGACCCGGCGACGGGCGAGTACCGGCCGATCCGGTCGCACCAGCTGGACATCGACGACGACCCGGCTTTCCGGGAGGAGAGCATCCCCGAGACGGCCGGCGCGGGGGGCGTCATCCAGTACCGGACGGAGCGGAATCCGCGGCGGGTGCCGCAGGCGCTCCACCGGGCGGGCTACCGCCGCGCGGCGACGGCGGTGCTGACCTCGGCGGAGGGGCTGGAGGGGCTGCTGACGATCGGCCGGGTTGAGGACGAACGGTTTACGGACGAGGAGCTGGAGTTCATCCGCCTGGTGGCGGCGCTGCTGGGGCAGGCGGTGGCGAACCGGCGCGGGGCCGAAGCGCGGCGGCGCGAGGAGGAGGAGCAGCGGATTGTCGCGGCCGCAGCGGCCGCCGTGGCGCGGGAGCGGGACCCCCGGAAGCTGGCTGCGGCGCTGGTCGAGGCCGTCGCGGGGTTCATCCCGGAGCCGGTGGTGCGCATCGCCTTCCTGCGGGACGGCGAACTGGCGGTTTTGCGTGAGCACGATGAGGTGCTGCGTGTGCCCATCGGGCCGAACGTCGCGCGGGCCATTGCAGAGGGCGTGCCGGCAGTCTTCGGGCCGGAGGCGCCGGCCGTTTCCGAGGTTGCGCGGCGGGAGATGGCGGAAGCGGGCATCGTCTCGCGGATTGCCGCGCCGGCTCGCGCCGGCGGCGAGACAGTCGGGATGCTGCTGCTCTTCAGCAAGGCGCCGGCGTTCCGCCCGGGGGCCCGGGAGGCGCGGCTGGCGCAGCTCATCGCCGACTTCCTCGGGCCGGCCATGGCGAACATGCTGACGCTGGAGCGCGAGCGGCAGGAGGCGGAGGACCAGGCGATCGTGGCGGCCGCGGCGGCCGCGGTCGCCCGGGAGGATGACGCCCTGGCGATTACGCACGCCCTGTCGGGGACGGTCCGGCGGTTCGTGCCGGCGCCGTTCGTGACGTTCGGGTTCCTCGAGGGCGAGGTGTGCGTCTTCCCGAACCGGGCAGGGCCGCCGACCGTCGTGCCGGTCGGGGCGACCTTCCGCAAAGCGCTCGAAGAGGGCTGCGCGGTGGTGCCGTCGGTTGCGGAGCGGATTGCGCCGGGGGGCGCGCTCCCGGAGCTGGAAGCGCTGGGCATCCAGGCGCACATCATCGCGGCGGCGAACTCGGCCGGCGCGCCGGTCGGGCTGCTGGTCGTGGGCTCGCGCGACCCCGCCTTCGCACCGGGCGAGCGGGAGACGCGGCTGGTGCGGCTGATTGCGGACATCACGGGGCCGGCCATGGCGAATGCGCGGGCGGCGGAGCGGGCCCGGCTGGAGGCGGAGGACCAGCGGCTGCTGGCCGAGATTGCGGCGGTCGCTGCCCGGGAGTCGACGCCGGACGCGATGACGGTCGCGCTCCAGCGGCCGCTCCGGTCGCTGATTCCGCTGCCGATCATCGCCTTCGGGTTCCGGGAGGGCAACCGGATCGTGTACCCGCTCGGCGACGGCACGGTGTTCGAGTCGGACGTGGACACCTACTCGCGGCTGGCTGAGGAAGCGGGGCAGACGCATGCGGACAGCCTCCCGGAGGACCTCGACCCGCGGAGCCCGCTCTGGCGGATGGGCGCAAAGGCCGCGTCGACGACGGCCGCGCGGGCCGGCGGGCGGACATTCGGCTTCCTGGTGGTGGCCTCGCGCGACCAGGAGTACCGGTTCGGCGAGCGGGAGCTCCGGCTGCTTCGGCTCATTGCGCAGATCGTCGGACCGGCGATGGAGAACGCGCGGGCGGCCCAGCGTGCGCGCGAGGATGCGGAGGAGCAGCGGTTCCTCGCGGAGGCGGCGCGGATTGCGGCGGCAGCGCCCGACGAGCAGGAGCTGGTGCGCGGACTGGGGCGGCACTTCCGCACGCTGGTGCCGGCGAGCCGGTTCGACCTGCTGGTGCGGCAGCCGAACGGCGACCTGGAGAGCGTGGCGGTGCCCGGCCTGCGGTTCGCGTTCGATGCGAACCTGGCACGAACCTCGTCGGAGGGGCAGGTGGTGGCCTCGCCGGCGGACCCGCGGGAGAGCGAGGAATCGCGCCAGCGGATGCAGGAGCTGGGGATCGTGACCTACGTGTCGACGCGGCTGGCGGCCGGGGGCCGGGAGATCGGCACGTTCTGGATTGGGAGCAGCGACCCGGACTACCGGCCGACCGAGCGGCACCTGCGCATCTTCCGGATGGCGGCCGACCTTGCCGGGCCGGCGCTCGCCAGCCTGCTCGAACTCCGGCGGAGCCAGGAGGAGGCCGAGGAGCAGCGGTTCCTCGCCGACGCCGCGGCTGCCGCCGCGCGGGCGACGACTGACGCGGAGTTCCTGCGGGGGCTGCAGGAGCTGTTCGGGCGGATGGTGCCGCAGGCGACCGCGGGCTTCTTCTACGTGGAGGGCGACGAGCTGGTGAACGCCGCCGATGGGTCGCGGTGGCGGGTGGGCCCGGCGCTGCGGCGGGCGATCAGCGCGGGGCAGTCGGTGGACACGGTCGACACCTCCGATGCGCTGCCCGAGAACCGGGCCCGGATTGCAGCGGCCGGGCTGCGCCGGTGGGTGACGACGGCGGCAGCCTCGGAGGGCGCGTTCATCGGCGCGCTGGTCGTCGGGACGGGGGACGCTGCGTACGAGTTCAGCGAGCGGGACCTGCGCCGCTGCCGGCTGGTGGCGGACATCGCCGGGCCGGCGATGGCGAACTTCCGGGAACGGCGGCGCCGGCTGGAGGAGGCGGAGGACGAGCGGGTGGTGGCAAGCGTGGCGGCCGCGGCGGCCGCGGCGCGGACGATCGCCGAGGTGGTGAACTGCCTGCCGGCCGCGCTGGGGGCGCGCATCCCGGGGGCGTACGCGATGTACGGGTTCGTGGAGGGCGACAGCATCCGCTACCAGGTCACGGATCCGGAGGGGCTGCGGGTCATCGGGCAGGAGGAGCTGGTGATGCCGTTCTCGCCCGTCGGCCGGGCAGCGCTGGCCACCGGCCAGGGCGTGGGGGACCTGGCGCCGTACCTGGAGAAGTTCTACCCGGAACTCGGGCTGTGCGCCTATGCGCTGACGGCTTACCACGCCGCGGGCGGAATCCCGGGGATGCTGATGGTCGCGAGCCGGGACCCGGCGTTCCGATTCGGGCCGCGCGAGCTTGCGCTGCTGCGCCGGGTGACGGGCATCGTGGGGCCAGTCATCGAGACGGTGCGGGCGCACGCCGAGCGGGACCGCCAGGCGGAAGAGGAGCGGATCCTCGCGGAGGCGAGCGCGGCAGCGGCGACCGCCCAGGGGCCGACCGCCATCCTGCGGGCGGTGCTCCCGGCACTGGAACGGTTCGTGCCGCGCGCATTTGCCGCGTTCGGGCGGTTCGACGGCGACGTGCTGGCCTGGCCCCATGTGCTGGGGGGCGAGCTGCGGCTGCCGGTCCTCCCGCACGAGGAAGAGGCGCGGCAGACCGGGCAGGCCGTGGTCCCGGGCGAGGCGCTGCCGGCCTCCCACTTCGGGCCGAACTTCGGCTTTTCGTCAGTGAGCTATACCGCCATCTATTCCGGCGGCGCGGTCACGGGGCTGCTCCTGGTGGCGAGCAGGCTGCCCGGGCACCGGTTTTCGGAACGGGACCTCGCGCTCATCCGGCGGATCGCCCAGGTGGTTGGGCCCGCCGTGGAGGCGTCGATCGCGACGCAGGAGCGCGAGCGGCAGGCGGCGGTCTACGGGCTGATCCTCCGCTCGCTCTCGGAGGCGGTGATCCTGTCCGACGCGACGGGGCGGACGGTGTTTGCGAATGCGCTCGGGCGGCAGATCGTCCGCGCGGTCGACCCGGAGGGCCGGGCGACCACCCTGGAGGAAGCCGCCGCCATGCTGCCGGAGGACCTCCGGGAGGCGTTCCGGGTGGCGGTCAAAGAGGGGAAGGGCTCGCGCGGGCGGACGGCGCTCACCATCGGCGGCGAGACGCGGTGGTTCGACTACGAGTACGTGCCGCTCGACGATCCGCAGCTGCGGGTGCTGACGGTGGCCGCCGACGTAACGGAGGAGGTGCGGCGGCAGGAAGAGGAAGAGCGCAAGCGGGAGCGGATGGAGCAGGCCTCGCGGCTGGCGGCGCTGGGCGAGCTGATCGGCGGGGTGGCACACGAGCTGAACAACCCGCTGACGGCGATCCTCGGGTTTGCGGAGGTGCTGGCGCTTTCGGACACAACCGGGCAGATGGGCGAGGAGCTGGGGATCATCCAGAAGGAGGCGCTGCGGGCGCGGAACATCGTCCGGGACCTGCTGTTCATTGCGCGGCCGGGAACCGTCGAGCATGGGCCGGTCGGGCTTGCGGAGGTGGTCGGCCATGTGCAGCGGCTGCGGGAGCGGGCGTGGCAGGCGGCCGGCATCGACGTCCAGGTCGCGCTGGCACAGGGGCTGACGGCCTGGGGGAACGAACACCAGCTCACGCAGGTGCTCATCAACCTGGTCACGAATGCCGAGCACGCGCTGGAGGGCAGGGCGACGCGGCGGATTGTCATCGAAGGCGGGCGGGACGAACGGGGGAACATCCGCATCGCGGTGAGCGACACCGGCGCGGGGATGGACGAAGCGACCCGGGCGCGGATCTTCGAACCGTTCTTCACGACGAAGCAGGGCTTCGGCACGGGTCTTGGACTCTCGCTGAGCTACTCCATCATCCAGTCGCACGGGGGGACGATCGACTGCATTTCGGCGCCGGGCGTGGGCACCACGTTCGTCATCACGCTGCCGGCGCCGCCGGAGGATGCCGGCCGGGGGGATGAAACGGGAGCGCCCGCCCCGCGACGGCAGGCGACCGTGCTCGTCATCGACGACGAACCGAGCCTGCGGAAGGTGTGCCGGCGGCTGGTGGAGAGCCTCGGGCACCGCTGCCTCGACGCGGAGAACAGCGCGCGGGCGCTGGAGCTGGCGGCGCAGGCAGACCCCGATATCGTGCTGTGCGATTACCGGCTGGCGGCGGAGACGGCGGACGCGGTGTTCGCGGGGTTCGAGGCGCAGCTGCCGCACCTCATCCCGCGGACGATTCTCGCCACGGGTGCGACGACCGACGCCGGGGTGGTGGCGCTGGTGGAACGGTACGGGGTGGAGCTCCTGCCGAAGCCGTACGGCGTGGAGGAGATCGGCCGGATATTGCGGGAGCGGCTGGGCGAGGACGGCGCGGGGGAGCCGGCTCAGGCAGGCAGCTCCGGCTGACACTGCCGGCAGAAGCTGGTGATGCGCTGGTTTGCGGTGATTTCGGTGATGGGCGTGCCGCAGCGGGGGCAGGGCTGGCCGCCGCGGCGGTGGACGCGGAGGAAGTCGCGGCGCTCTTCGTAGTCGAGGGTACCGTCGCGGACCATGGCGGCGCGGGCGAGGGGCGTGGCCCAGTCCATCACCTCGCGGGCGGCGCGGAAGAGGCGTCGGAGGTCGTCCGGGGCAAGTTTCGTGCGCGGGGTGTAGGGGTTGATGCGGGCTTCCCAGAGGATTTCGTCGGCGTAGGCGTTGCCGATGCCCTGGACGAACTCGGCATTCACGAGGATGTTCTTGATGCCGCCGCGGTACCTCGCGATGCGGGCCAGCCAGGCATCTTCGGTGAGGGCCGGGTCGAGGAGGTCGGGCCCGCCGGCGGTCCAGCCGGGGATGGATTCGAGGCCGTCGGCCGTGACGAGGTAGAGCTTGCCCATGAGGCGCTCGTCGGCGTAGCGGAGGGAGCGGCCGCCCTCGATGTCGAGGACGAGGCAGGTCTTTGCGGGGAGCTTCACGGCAGGGTCGACGTACTGGAAGCGGCCGGTGAGCATCGGATTGACGGCGAGGACGCGGCCGGAGGCGAGGGAGAGGAGGAGGAACTTGCCGCGGCGGCCGAAGGCGGTGAAGGCATCGCCGGGGAGGGTTTCGCGGAACTCGCTGGCGGGCGTGCGGAAGACGACGGGGATGCGGACGGCGCTGGCGGCGATGCGGCGCCCGGTGAGGTGCTCGGCGAGGAAGCCGCCGATGGCTTCGAGCTCGGGGATTTCGGGCATGGGTGGAGTATAGGAGGGAGCGGGGAGCTGGGAGCTGGGAGCTGGGAGCGGGGAGCGGGGAGCGGGCGGGCTCGGCCTGTCAAGCTCCAAGCTCCAACCTCCAAGCTGGGGTGGGGTGCCTGGCGAGGATGGGGCACGCTCCAAGCTCCAACCTCCAAGCTGGGGGGAGGGTGTGGCGGGGGCTAGCGGGTGAGGCGGCTGAAGTCGACGGAGATGAAGATGCCTTCGGCCTCGGCGCAGAGGGTGTCGCCGGCGTGGAGGGTGCCGGCGGCGAAGATCTTGCGGCCCTCGACGCGGTCGACGCGGGCTTCGAAGACGACCTCGGTGTGGAGGGGCGTCGGGCGGCGGTAGCGGATGGTGAGGGTGCCGGTCATGCCCGGGCGGCCGGTCCGGGCCTGCGCCATGCCGAGCACCTCATCGAAGGCGGCGGCGATGATGCCCCCGTGGACGTGGCCGGGCGGCCCTTCGTACTGGGCGCCGAAGTTCGCGCGGCCGATGATCCGGTCGCCGTCGATCTCCATGCGGAGCGGCGGCGCGACGGGGTTGCCGAGGCCGATGACGGGGCTGCGGTCGAACATGGCGCGGGCATCGCCGGCGGGCGCGGATTCGGCGAAGCCCCACGGGCGGTGGCCGGTGCGGGTAGCTTCAAGGCGGGCGCCGAACTGCTCCATCGCCTCGGCGGCGGCGATGAGGTCGGCTTCGTCGGCCTGCATATCGGTGAGGGCCTCGGCGACAGCGCGCATGGCGGCGGCGAGGCGGTGGAGGGCGGCGCGCTGGCCGGTGGGCGGCTCATCGGGCGGCACCCAGTTCGCGAGGGAGGCGATGGACTGGCCGAACGGGTCGTCGCTCATGCGTGAATTATCGGCGCCGGTGGCGAGCCGGGCCATTGCGCAGGGGGCCGGCGCGGGTCAGCCGAAGACGCTGCGCTCGGCAAGGGCCGCGATGTCGTCGTCCGTGTAGCCGGCGGCGCGGAGGACGTCGAGAGTATCGGCGCCGGGCGCGGAGGCGGCGCCGCGGACGCGGACATCGGCGCCGCGGATGCGGAAGGGGGCAGCGACGGTTTCGAAGGTGCCGGCGGGCGTTTCGAGCGGCTGGAAGGCGTCGCGTCCCCGGAGCTGGGGGTCGGCGACAACCTCGGGGAGTTCGACCATGGGCGCCCAGATGAGCCCCTCGCGGTCGAGTTTTTCGGCGAGCGAGGCGAGGGTTTCGGCGAGGAAGGCCTGTTCGATGCCGGCGGCGAGTTCGGCGCCGCGCTGGCGGCGGCCGGCCATGGTGGCGAGGTCGGGGTCGGCCGCCCAGTCTTCACGGCCGATGGCGCGGCAGAGGCGGGGCCAGTAGGGGTCGGGGGTCATGTGGACGAGCATGACCCAGTGGCCATCGCCGGTTGGGTAGGTGTTGAAGAGCGGGTTTTCGGGGGCGGTGCGGTCGAACCGGCGGGGCTGGCGGCCGTCGACGAGCGTTTTGGCGACGTCGGTGGCGATGGTGTAGAGGCCGGTCTGCTGGAGGGAGATATCGACGACCTGCCCCTTGCCGGTGAGGTCGCGGAGGCGGAGCGCGGCGAGGGCGGCGGCGACGGCGGCCATGCCGGTGGTATGGTCGCCCTGGGCAATGCGGCTGATGACGGGCGGGCTGCCGGGATGGCCGATGAGCGACATGATGCCGCTGCGGGTCCAGAAGGCGGAGAAGTCGAAGCCGGGGCGGTCGGCATCGGGGCCTTCGAGGCCGTAGCCGGTGATGGCGACGACAACGACGCCGGGGTTGCGGGCGTGGACCTCCTCCGGGGTGAGGCCGAACCGCCGGAGCCGCCGGGGGAGGAGGTTGGTGAGGAAGATGTCGGCGCCGGCGAGGAGGCGGTGGACGACCTCCGGGCCGCCGGGGGCGTCGAGGTCGACGGTGACGGAACGCTTGCCGCGGTTTTCGAGTTCGAAGAGGAAGTTGAAGGGGGCGGTGCCCGGGCCGGAGCCGGTGGGGACAACGCCGCGCATCACTTCGCCGCCGGGCGGCTCGATTTTGATGACCTCGGCGCCGAGGTCGCGCAGGAGGCCGCCGGCGCTGGGAGCGGCGACGTAGTTGGCGAGTTCGATGACGCGGATGCCTTCGAGCGGTGCGGTCATGGCTGACGGCGGGACGTGAGGGAAGGGTAAACTGCGCGGCGATGTCGGGCGAGCTGTTCCGGCTGACGCACAGCAAGATGGAGACCTTCCGGCGGTGCCGGAAGCAGTACTGGTTCGCCTACGTCTCTGGGCTGCCGTGGCCGGAGCAGGAGCAGACGGCGGCGCTGATTGTGGGGAACGCGGTGCACCGGGCGATGCAGAAGCTGTGCGACACGGGCCACCCGGATGACGGCTACGCGGAGCTGGACGCCTTCCTCCGCATGCCCAAGCACGCGCTGGCCGCGCCGGGGACGGAGGGGTACGCGGAGGCGCTCGCCTGCTACGAAGCGGGGATCGCGGCGCACGAATCGATCGCTTCGGAGGCGCGCTGGGCGGAGCTGGAGAGCTGGGCGCCGTGGGAGCGCGGGGGCATTGCCGTGCGGTCGCGGGCGGACCGGGTCGACCGGCTGGCGGCGGACCGGTGGCTGGTGATCGACTGGAAGACCGGGAAGTTCGAGGTCGAGGATGTGACGGACCGGCAGCTGGACCTCGCGCATGTGATTGTGCGGACGGTGCGGCGGCTGCCGGCGGAGGCGACGGTGCGGGCGGTGGCGTGGAACCTGCGGACGGGGCAGCAGCGGGTGCGGGAGCTGACGCGGCAGGACGCGCTGCACACCATGGCGTATGCCGCCCGGATGGCGGAGCGGATGCAGGCGGAGGCGGAGTTCCTCGCGAACCCGGGGCCGCACTGCGGGTTCTGCGCCTGGCGGGGGCGGTGCGAGGCGGCGGCGCAGCTGGAGGCGGAGGGGCTGGAGTGG
>Ga0308392_1000249_pt1 | contig 23008 bp, 19 predicted proteins | sample Hotspr20Samplem2_FD_202361 | JGI IMG/M metagenome (GOLD analysis project Ga0308392, IMG submission 202361) | Hot spring phototrophic mat microbial communities from Octopus Spring, Yellowstone National Park, Wyoming, United States - 20050624_m2 ... | reverse complement strand
GCTCATTGCCGAACAGGATGAAAAGGAAGAGCGTCGCAAACAGGTGCAGGTATTTCGGACCGTGGCGGCCGATGATCTCCTCGGACTGGCCCCGCAGAAAGCCGTAGATGATTTCGAAGAAGTGCTGAAGGCCTCCGGGGTTGTCCATCGACAGGCGCGGCCGCAACCAGCCAAACAGCGCCACGAGCAGGAAAAAGACCACGATCTGAAGGACGACGAAGTTCGACCACGGCTTGTCGGCGTGTTCAGCCTCGAGCCCGACCAGCGCCAACACCCAGTTGGCCGGGCCCGCCAGATAGCGGTTGAACAACGCGGTTAGCCAAAGCTCATGTTCGGGCATAGATGAGCTCGTAAACGATCTCCACCAGGACGGCGGCGACGGCGACGAAGAGGCCCACCAGCGCGGCCAGGATGTTGACCTTGAAGTATCTCACTATAACATAGCCGGCCGCCGCGAAAAGCACGTAGCGCAACGGCAGCAACAGCTTCAGGCCCTTGCCCGGCTGGGGTGCGGCGGCATCGAGCGAATCGGCCAGCCGATGAAGCCAGCGGAAATTGATCGCCGAGACGGCGGCGCCGATGAGGAAGCCCAGCGCGGTGGTCCAGCCGGCGTGCCAGGCGGCGGCGAGCGAGCCGGCCACGGTGATCCAAAGCATGTGCAGGTAGATCCTCCGGACGGCTCGCTGGTAGAAGAGTTCGTCGGCGGGAGGCGCTTCAGTCACCGCTGTTGCGCTGCACCTCCCGAATGAGCTCGATGAAGCCGGCGGCGATGCCGATGAGCAGAAAAACGATGTGGAGGAAGGAGGTGCCGAACAGCCGGTCCAGCAGGTGGCCGATGAGGTAACCCACCACCACGCAGGCCGGCAAGACAAAGGCGAGCGAGGTGTATCGGCCTACCGCCGCCCAGACGCTGCGGTTGGTTTTGGCCATCCAATGGGATTCTACCGTGCCCGGCCGCCGGGCAAGGGACGGAAGGCGGTGGGAGTGGGGCTAAAACCCGGCCACTGGCCATCCCGAGGGGGTTCCGTCGAAGAAACAGAGCACAGGGCTTCGTGCGGATTCAAGCCGCTCAGGGCTGGACGGGCGGGCGGCGCAGGGCCACCTCATCGCCGGCGTTGACGCCGGAGAGCACGGCGACTTCGGTATGGTTGCGGAAGCCCAAGTCGACCGGCCGTCTCTCGAATCTCTCGCCGCGCTTGAGGTAGACGTAGGAGGCCCCGGCCTCCTCGAACACGGCGGCCCGGGGCACTCGCACGACACCCTCCACCTGGTCGACGAGGATATCGGCATAGGCGGAAAGGTCCGGGATCAGCCGCTCGTCCACGCGATCGATTTCGATCCGGATGGGAATCTTGCGGACGTAGTTGCCCTGAAAGCCGGTCACGCGGGCCAGCGCGCCGATGCTCGACACGCGCCCCTCATAGGAGGCCTCCGGAAAGGCGTCGAGTCCGATGCGCGCCTTTTGCCCGATGCGGACGAGATGACTTTCGGCCTGATTGATCTCGGCCTCGACCTGCATTTTCGAAGTGTCCATGATCTTCAGGAAGAGCTGGCCCGGAAAGAGCTGGTCTCCCTCGCGGACGAGGCTCATCTCACCCCCGCGCCAGATCGCCTGGCGCACCACCATGCCGTCCATGGGCGCTACCACGGCGTAACGCTCCAGGTCATAGGCGTGCCGGTCGCGGTGGCGTTTGTGCCGCTCCGCCGTCAGCTCGAGAATGCGCAGTTCGGCGGCATGAGCCACCTTCTTGGCGTTCAAGTCGGCGAGCTTCTGCTTGTAGGCGGCCTCAGCCTCTTCGACGGCGAGCCGAATGATTTCCCGGTCGATACTGGTGCGGATCTCGGCGGCGCCGGCCTCGAGCGTCCAACCGTCCAGATCGGCTTTCGCGAGCCGGACGTCTTGCTGGAGGTTCTCCCAGTCGATGGCCTGCTCAGCCTGGCGCTTTTTGACGTCAGACAAGGTGGCGAGCACCGTCGAGTGAACGTCGTCGATGTGATCCTTCAGGGCTTGGCCGTCGATGCGCGCCACGACCTCGCCTTTGCGCACCCGGGTGCCGGATTCCTTCAATTCCAGTAGAACCAGCGAGCTGCGTTCCGGGCCCCGCTGCTCCGGGGCCCGAATGTTCACGAAATTGATCGAAGAGGTCGTGCCGGAGATTCGAACGACGCGTTCAAGCGTGCCAAAGGTCGCCTTCGCCGTGGGAATGGCTGCCGGCAGAACCTTGGCCGTCTGGGCAGGCTTGAGCCAGAGCTGATAAGCCAGGGCGGCACCCAAGGCGCCGGCCAAAAGGAAGACACCTAACTTCCAGCGCTTCGGCCTGGGCGGAACGGGGCGGCTTACCGGGGGCGGAACGAGCTCCGGCTCGCGGACCGGTCTGGGAGAGGGGCTGGTGATGGCCGACATGGCGCTCTCTCGGGGGTTACCTTCAGCATACACGAAGATTCCCCCCTTCTCTATGGCGTATTTGGACGACAGACAGGTTACATGGACCGCAGCGGGGAGCGCCGGCGTGGATGATTTCGCCGCCGGGCGACACCTGCGTGAATCGATATAATTGATGTGGATGCCCTTCAATCTGGTCTTGCTTTTGCTTGCACCGCTCACGCTCTCCCATGCGGCGATGCCGTCCTTGGAGGCCGAGACTCTCACCGGAGAGAAGGTGAGGCTCCCGGAGCTGTGGCTCGGGCAGCCGGCGGTGGTCGTCTGGAGCTTTTCCCGGGAGGCCGGTGAAGGGATCAAAGCCTGGATGGCCGCGCTCGAGCGGGAGGGCGTCAACGCCTGGGGCGCCGCCGTGCTCGAGAAGGCGCCGCGATTCGTCCGGCCGATGATCCGACGGGAAATGCGAGGCGACATCCCTAAGCAGTTCCATAGCCGGACCATCTGCTTCTATCGCGGCGACAAGGAGCTGCGCGAGACTCTCGGCGTCGGCGATGATCGATTGCCGCTCGTCGTGATGCTCGGCGCCAACGGCGCGATCGTCTGGAAACATTCCGGCCTCTATGAGGAGGCGGCGCGCAGCGAATTGATGGACCGCTGGCGGCGGCTCTTCTAACGTTCGAATGCGTCCTCGGCGCTGCCTGCCAAGGCGCTCATGATCCTTGCCGCCGCAACCCTCCTTAAGCCAGGCCGTTCGAAGCCGCCCCGGACGTTTGTAGCCCAACTGGTTGTTAAAAATGATAAGGGCAGGTGCGATTGCGCTGCTGGCATACACGTTTCTCGAGACTGGCGGCTGCTGCGCTTTTCCTCGTTGGCGCCTCCCTTAATGGGCAGGAACGCACCTTCCCCAGCCCGCGCGTCGAGCCGCTTCAGGAAGCCGAGGGTTTCGACGACGAGCCCGCGCTCGCCCAGGCCGCCGACGGCACTCTCTACGTGGCGTGGATCCGCTTTCGGGACGGAGCTGAGTCGTTGCAAATGGCGCGGTACCGCTTCGACGGCGCCGGCTTTTCGCGGCTCGGCGGCCGGCAGATTGTCGGCGAGCCCTTCACCGGCTTGCTCGGCCCGAAGCTGATCCCGGCGGGCGATCGGGTCTGGGTCGTCTACGCCGCCGAGCAGCGAGGGGACTGGGACATCTGGGCGGTGGAGTGCTCGGCGCGCGGCTGCGGCCGGCCCTTGGCGGTGAGCACCGGCCGCGGCGCCGACGTCAATCCGGCCGCCGCTTGGCACAACGGGGAGCTCTGGGTGGTTTGGGAGGCCAGTCGCGGCGGCGCGCGGCGGATCCTGGCTGCTTCGGTGGCGGGCGGCAGGATTTGGCCTGAGGAGACGGTGAGCGCAACCAGCGACTCCAATTACAACCCATCGATCGCGGTAGATTCGGCGGGCACCCTCGCCGTCGCCTGGCACCGTTTCGCCGACAACAACTACGACATCTACCTGCGCCGCCGACCGCGCAACGGGTCGTGGGAACCGGAGCGGCGCCTGACGCGTGCGCCCGGCATCGACCGCCATGCGTTTCTGTTCACCCGCGGCGAGGAGCTTTGGATCGCTTACGAAAACGCTCAGATGGAGCGCTACTTCACCGGCCGCACCAGCCGGCGGCGGGCGATCGTGGCCGAGATCTCGCCGCGCGGCCTGGAGTCGTTTCCGGAACACCGTTCGCCCGCCCATCTCTGGGAGCGCGCCGAGGCGCCGGTGGCGGGATTCGACGGCGAGGGCCGCCTGTGGGTGGCGTATCTCAAGCCGCGCCTTCCGCGCGGGGGCTGGGAAGTGCATCTGGCAGCGCATAACGGCGAGAGGTGGATCGGTCAGACGGCGGTTTCGCGGCGCAAGGGGATGGATCGGCGGCCTGCACTGGTCGTGGGCGGCCGGCGAGCGTTTCTCGCCTTCCAAGCCGACGATCTGCCGGAGACGTGGACGCAGGATGACCCGGCGGCGACCAGCGAGGCGCGCAGCCGGATTCTGCTGGCCGCCGTCGATATGGACCGGGTGCCGTCCAAAGCGGTGCCCTTCCGCGTCGAGCCGCTGGGGGAACCGCTCGAAGACTTCGAGGCCGCGCGCTTGCGCCTTCATTACGGCGAGGATCTTCCGACGCCCGTGACCGAATACCGGGGCAGGAAGCTGCGGCTTTGGTTCGGTGACCTGCACGCCCACTCCGACATCTCGGTGTGCAACCGCACGGCCGACCAGTCGATCGAGGAGAACTTTCAGGTCCGTCGCGACATCAACCGGCTGGACTTCGCTGCGGTGACCGACCACGACTACAACATGGTCCCTTATCTGTGGCATCGGTCGGCTAAACTGGTGCGGGCCCACGAGGACCCGGGGAGATTCCTTACCTTCCTAGGGCAGGAGTGGACCTCGTCGTTTGAGATCTACACGGAGGAGAATCCGCACGGCTACTACGGTCACCGGAACCTGATTCACCAGGATCCGTACTTTCCGCGCTGGTGGAACGCCCACCTAGGCGGGACGCCGGCCGCACTCTGGGCGGCGCTGCGCAGGATGAAGGCGAGCTTCGTCACCATCCCGCATCAGCTCGCCGATACGGGCAATGTCCCGGTGGACTGGAGCTTCGCCGACGAAGAGGCTCAACCGGTGGCCGAGATCTTCCAGGTGCGCGGTTCGTATGAAGGCTTCGGCGCGCCCCGGCAAGCCCAGCGCTCGATCCAGGCACCGGGCCGCTACCTGCGCGACGCCTGGGCGGCGGGCAAGATCATCGGCGTCATCGCCAGCCCGGATCACGGCGGCGGCTATGGCAAAGCCGCCGTGTGGGCCGAGGAGCTCTCGCGCGCCTCGATCATCGAGGCCATCCGCGCGCGGCGCACCTATGGCACGACGGCGCCGCGGCTCGTGCTGGATGTGAGAGTCAACGGCCACATGATGGGCGAGAAGGTCCGTGAGCCGGCCGGCGGGCGGGTGGAGGTGAAGATCCGCGCCCGGGCGCCGTCACGCATCACCACCGTCGAGGTCTGCCGCAACGGGGAGTTCATCTATGTGCACGAGGCCGATGACCGCGAGGTGGATCTCACCTTCCTGGACGCCTCGCCGCCCGCCGGCCGCGTCTACTACTATGTCCGCGTCTTCCAGCAGGATTACGAGATCGCCTGGAGCAGCCCGGTATGGCTAGGAGCCCAGTGAAGCCTCCAGGCGCGTGACGCGCAGCCTGAGGCCGACGGCCGCGACAACGCGCACCCGCTCGTTCGGCGCGATAGGCCTGGCCTCCGGTGCCGCCTCGGCCAGCCACAGCTCGCCGCGCAACTCGACGTAACCGGCGGGATCGAGCCGTTCGCGCGCCACGCCGGTCAAGCCGATGAGCGCGTCGGCGCCCGATTTCACCTGCGTCTCATAGGCGCGGCGCAGGAATGGGTAGAGTAAGAAGTCTTTGGCCAGCAGAACCGCCATGACGCCGATAACGGTCCAGGGAGGCAAGTCGAACTGCTTCTCGAGCGCATAAAGGATGATGCCGGCTAGCAGCCAGCCGGGCACCTGCAAGAGCACATAGCGCCCGAAGACTTGCATCGACAAGTGCGTCCCGCCGCGGTGTCGGCGGCTCTTTTTTATAGTAATGGGAGGGCAGGAAGGCCGGGCGCGCATTTCTTCGCGCCGCAGAAGAGCCGGAAGCTCCCAAGGAGGTGAACCAAGCATGCCGAGAGCGAATCCGCTCGCCTGGTTAGGTGAGGAGATCGCGAGCTGGAAGAGGGAGGGCACCTATCAGCGCCTGCGCGTGCTCGAGTCGGCCTGCGAGCCGGTGGCGCGCTTCGACGGTCGCGAGGTCATCAATCTGGCTTCGAACAACTACCTCGGGCTGGCCAATCACCCCAAGCTGGTCGAGGCGGCCATTGAGGCCACGCGCAAGTACGGCGCCGGCTCGGGAGCGGTACGCACGATCGCCGGCACGATGACGCTGCACATGGAGCTCGAACGGCGCATCGCTGAGTTCAAGAACGTCGAAGCCTGCGTCGTCTTCCAATCCGGCTTCACCGCCAACGCCGGCACGGTGGCGGCCATTCTCGGCCCGGAGGACACCATCATCTCCGACGAGCTCAATCATGCCAGCATCATCGACGGCTGTCGCCTGTCGAAGGCGAAGATCCGCATCTTCCCGCATCGGGACGCGGCCGCCGCCGGGCGGATCTTGGCCGAGCTCGACGGCACGCCGGGCCGCAAACTGCTCATCACGGATGGGGTTTTCTCCATGGACGGCGACATTGCGCCCCTGCCCGAGCTGGTCGAGCTCGCCGAGCGATACGGGGCCATCATGATGGTCGACGACGCCCACGCCTCGGGCGTGTTGGGCCGCTGCGGCCGAGGCACAATCGACCATTTCGGGCTGCACGGCCGGGTGGATATTCAGGTAGGCACCCTGTCGAAGGCGATCGGCTGCCTGGGCGGCTATATCTGCGGCAACCGCGACCTGATCGAATATCTCTACCATCGCGGCCGCCCGTTCCTGTTCTCCACCTCTCATCCGCCCGCGGTGGCGGCAGCGTGTCTTGCTGCGTTCGATCTGCTCGAACAAGAGCCGGAGCGGATCGAGCGGCTTTGGGAGAACACCCGTTACTTCAAGCAGCGCCTGCGCGCGGAAGGTTTCGATACGGGCGTCAGCGAGACGCCGATCACGCCCATCATGGTGGGCGATGCGGCCCTGGCGCATGCCTTTTCCAAGGCGCTGTTCGAAGAGGGGGTGATGGCGACCGGGGTCGGCTACCCCACGGTGCCGCGCGGCAAGGCCCGCATCCGGACGATCGTCACGGCCGTTCACACCCGCGACCATCTGGACCGGGCGCTCGAGGCACTGGTCCGCGTGGGAAAACGGCTACCCCAACTTTCGCCGTTTGAAGAATAGAGTCTTTGTTTTCAACAGGCACACGGCCGAGCTTCCACTACCTCAGCAGGTCGGCCAACAAGCAAACCAAGATGGGCGCCTGCACCCGGTCTTCTGTCTGATGCCACAGCGGGCGGATGGTCAGGTCGGACTTGGGAATGCGAAACGCCGCCTCGGCCTCGGTCCACGGGATGTAGGCCCGCCACAGATCTTCCGCACTCCAATCCGTCACCCTGCTGCGCAGCAGGTAGCAGTCCTCACTCAACCGGGCCCACTGGCGCCAAGCTTCCCGCTTGGACCACCGCAGGCGAGCGAAACCGCTGGCGTCCGCCTCCACCTGCACCTCAAACAGCGCGGCCGCCCGCCTGTTCCGCTCCAACAGCCGGCCCACCCTCGTAGCGATGGTCACCGGCTTGGGTTTCTTCTTCTGGCCACTGGCCTGGATTTCCGAAGACCTTCCTCGATCCGCTTCACGAAGCGCTCGTCGATGGCCTGCTCCTTGGCCCGCCGCTGGGCGCTCCGGCACAGAAGGAAAACCTCCTCGCCGCCCGCCTTCCCGCAGAAACTTCACGTTGTCTTCGCCGGCCATGCCGCGATCCATCACCCAGATCCGGTTGGCCCGGCCGTAGAGCCCTTCGATGTGCTCCACCATCTCTTCGAGCGTGGTCGCATCCTTGCGATGGCCGGCGAAGATCTCGTAGCCCAGCGGCATCCCGCAGCGGCTCACCACCAGGGCGATGTTGACCTGTTGGCAGTCCGGCCGATGATCCCGCGAATTGCCCCGCTGGGCTTGCGGGTTCTTCTCCGCCTGACCTTCAAAGTAGGTGCTGGTCACCTCATACAGCAGCCGGTCGTAGTCCAGTTCAAACCGCTCTCCCAACTTCGGCTTCAGGTGTTTCTCCAGTGCCGGCTTGTGCGGCAGCAGCGCATCCAGCGCCCGCTACAGGCGGTCCTCGTTGACCTTCTCGGCCGGCACACCTAACAGATCCGCCAGGGCGCTGGACTCATAAAACTGCTCCGCCCGGTGCAGCTCGCTGGAGGCGTCGCACAACCGCCCCAACCCCAGCACCATGACCCTCAACGGCCAAGGGATCTGCTCCCGCCCCTCGGGCAAAGTCTGTTCGAGAAAGCGATCCAGTCCCAGCCGGCGCAGCAATTCCCGCCCCAGCCAAGGGCCGCCAAATTTCCGGCTCCGCTCAACATGCACTGGCTTGAGGTCGACTTCCACCCAGCAAGGCTCGGTGTCTTCAAATAGGTGGCGCTGCGACGCGATGGCGGGCGCGGCCGAGCGTCTCACTCCCAGCCGGCCCCGCTCATCCATCCGCCCAGCCAGGCCACCACCCGCTGCCGCAGCCCGCCTGCGGTGCGATAGCTCTCTACCAGGGCCCAATACGCGTGGCGCGTGCCATCCTTGTTTCGATAGCCGCGCCGCAACTACATCGCCCCATGTTATGGATCTGCCGCGCGAATTCAAGAGGGTTGGTCGTCACCACATCAGCGTCTCGCGAGCTTGCCCCCAGGTCGGCGGCGCGGCGTGATGCAAACAAAGGGGCGCTGTCTCTATCTCCTGGACTGACGGCCTTCCAACCCGCGCAAAAAAGTTGCGCAGTCGCCCAAACTGCGGAAGTTGGGCTAGTCATCGGAAAGATCGATTGGTTCGTGAGCTTCGAGTCTGCGGCGCATAACAGCCACGCCGACTAGGGCATGGCGGTCAAGGCCGGTCCGGCTTCTTCTCGTCCTTGCGGTAGAGCGTGGGTGCCTTGCGCTTGTGCTCCTCCTCTTTTTTCTGCATCTCTTCGGCCTGCGCACGGCGCTCGCGCACGCTCTCCGGCGTCATCAGCTCCTCCAGGCGCCTCCGCTCCTGCTTCTCGCGTTCGGCCGCCTGGGCGGCGCGCTCGCGCAAGTCCTCGCGGTTGATCTCCAGACTGTCCTCGGTCGCCTCGATGGCGTTCTCCAGAGCAAAGCGGTAGCGCGCCATGTCACGCGGGGCCGCCGTCTGCACCTTTTTGAGCGCCGCCAGGAATTTCTCCTGCGCCTCGGCCACCGCGGCGATGCCTTCTTCGATCCGCTCGCCGCGCAGGAGGGCGTCGTCGGCCACCGTATCGATGGTCTCAATGATCTTGGTGTAGTCCTCGAGCGCTTCGTGAATCAGGTTGGTGCGTCCCGGTCGGTCCTTGGCCAGCAGATGCTCGATCATGTCGATGCGCTGAGCGGCAAACTGCGCATAGAGCTTCAGGCGGGCATTCGGCTCCTGCACCAGCCGGATCTGGTCCGCTTCGTCGGTGGTGAGAAAGTCGCGGCCTGGGGCCGCAACGAGCGCCGCGGCGGACAACATCGCCGCCAGGAAAGTCCTCCTCATCTTCGCCCTCCCATGATGTCATGAAGCAGGTCCTTGTTGACGCGCTCGACCCGCTCGATGACGGGCTCGATCAGCTCGCGGTCGAGATAGCTCATCTCATCCCGAAGACCGTCGAGCCGGCGTAGAAGCTGACGCGTCGTGATCTCCGCGTGTTTGTAATGCCGGAAGCTGCGCCTCGGATCCTTGCCGGTCTCCCTCAAAGACTGGTAACAGAGCTCGACGGAGGCGGCCACCTCCTCGAGCGCGGCGGCGACCCGCGTCGCGTCGCCGTTCTGATACGCCTCGCGGGCTGCCGTGATCATGCGGTCAGCGTTCTCGAGCGCCAGCCGGGCGCGTCTCTCTAGTTTCTTCTCCGCCCGCACCGCCTCAAGATCCGCTTCGGCCAGCACCGCGCCCAGGTGTGCGAAGGCGAACAGGACGAGCGAAAACGGCCAGCGGATCATCGCCGGTTCAGCTCCTTGCGAATCACCTTGATGCGCTGACGGGCCTTGAACTCTTCGTTCGGGAACGAGCCTGCACTCATCGCCAGAAACTTCTCATAACTGGCGAGCGCCGGCTCGTACTGTTTATCTTTGTCCAAAAGCATCGCCCGAAAGAAGTGGACAGCGGCGTTGCCGGGATCGAGCGCCTCCAGGCGACTAAGCGCCTGAAGGGCTTGGGGCCGATTGTCGAGCAGCACCAACATCCCGGCCAGCTCGCTCCAAGCCTCTTTGGAGTCCGGTGCCAGCCTCGTCGCGGCGAGGAACTCTCCGGCGGCCGCGGGATAGTTTTTGAGGTCGCGGAGCAGGCGGCCGTAAGTCAGCCGCAGACGTACGTCGTCCGGGCGCGCCTGGCGGGCCGCCTCGAGCAGGGGGGCGGCCTCCTCCAGCCGCTTGCTCTTAAGATAAGCGACAGCGAGCAGGAACCGGTTGGCAGGCGTCGGTGAGGCCTTGACCGCCGCCTCAAGGTGCGGCAAAGCCTCTTCCACCTTGCCGGCCTCTAGCAGCAGGTTCCCCAGACGTTCGTCCACCTCAGGCGCCGGCGGGCACTCCCGATACAGTGCGATGGCCTGCTCAGCGTGTCCTTTCTCTTCCAGGCGAGCGGCGAGTTCGATCAGGTAGACACGGAAGTCGGGGTCAAGCTTGCCTGCCTCCCGATAGAGCGCCAGCGCCTCGTCGAACTTGAGCTGGTTGGCCAAGGCCCGGCCCAGGCCGATCCGAGCCGGAGCGCTCTTCGGGTCCAGGGCCGCGGCCTTGCGGAAGTGCTCCTCGGCGCCGGCATCGTCGGCCAGGGCATCCAAGGCCCGCGCCACGTGGTAGTGGGGCTCGAACTTCTCCGGTTGCTGGGCTGCGGCTGCCTTAAGAAGCGGCAGCGCTTCGGCCGCCTGGTCCGCTTCCAGCAGCAGGATGCCCAGGTTGAGTTGCGCCTGGTAGAGTCCGGGTTTGAGCTCAAGTACCCGACGGTAGGCGGCGATCGCCCGCTCGCGCTCGCCGAGCATCGTGCGTGCGTAGGCTAGGTTGAATTGGGAGGCGAAGTCGCCAGGATCGGCGGTGACGGCCTGCTCGAGCGCCTCGGCCGCCTCCTTGTAGTTGCCGGCCTCGAGCGCCTGGAGTCCTCGTCTGGCCGGGTCGGAATTCAAGGCCAGCACAAGAAGAGCGCCGACCGCCACGGCCCTCATACTCTTAGTCTAGCCTGCTAGCCGGAGACCGGACAGGTGCATCCCGCATGGGCGTCTCCGAGCGGAGCCAAGATTCTCCGGGCTGGTGCCGCCTTGCTCGTCTGCCGTCTCCAGGCTTGGCTGCTGAAGCTGACCGGCGGATATCCGCGGTAGCGTGACGCCGGCTCAGGCCGCCAGATCGTGATCGAGCAGGCGCCGGCAGTTGAGAATCTTCTCGGCCAAGTCCAGAGGCCGGTAATAGTAATGGTTGGAGGATTCGAAGGCGATCGTCGAGTTTCGCCGAGCGATGAGATACTGGCGCCGTGCGACCTCGAGTTCGGCCGCGACGATGGCGCGCATGCGCCGCTTGATCTCCGCACGCCGCGCCGGCTCTTCGTTCAGCCTGGCGCGCAAAAGATAGAACTCCACCTGGTGGGCCGTGCTCTCGAAGTGATTTCGGCACGTCTCGGCGATGGCGAGTTCAGCCTCGAGCGCCGGCCTCTTCTGCGGGGAGACTTTGCCGGCGGCGCGCCGGAGTGCGGTGAGCCCTGCCTCCCATAGTGACGCCATCTTCGAGAACTGTGCCGCCACCACCTCGGGCGGATAGCTCCCGCACCAGGCTTTCACATCATCGTGCGGAAACAGAATCATCCCCGGCCGGTAGCCGGTGGGTTGCAGCCGCAAAAGGTTCGCCGGGCCGTGCTGGGCTGGGATGAAGTAGATCGCCACGCCGTAAGGATACTCGCGAAAGGCCTCGCTGAAGCGCCGCCAGGCCTCGACCACGTCCGGGGCCGCGCTTTCGCCGAAGCGCCGGCGGGCGACGTCGCGGATGGCTTCGGCGGCGGGTTTAGCCGGCTCGAAGAACAAGGCATTGGCCGCCTCCAGATTCGGCGACGGGTAGCCGCCGCAGGTCCAGGAGAGCATCAGCCCGGAGACGCCGGCGCGCCGAAGATTCTCGCAGTGCTCGCCGACGAGATGCGGCACCGGCACGTAGGGAACGGCGGAGATCTCCCAGGTGACGTTGAACTGGACCTTCGCCGTGGTCTTCAAGCCGTGCTTTCTAGCCAGCTCCCAATTCCGCAGGGCCCGCGGACCGGGCCCGACCACCGAGATCGAGGATTCGTTTACGCGCGCCTCCACGCCGCCGCGCCGCACCGGCGCGTCCCATTCGCTGACGCTTTGCAAGTAGACGTCCTCCGGCAGCAGCGGGATCAAGCGCCTGGCCAGCTCGTCGCCCCAGCCCCAGTCCCAGACGATCAGTTCGGCGGCGCGGCTGCGGCGGCGGATGCCGTCGCGGAAGGTGTGGATCAGCTCGGCGATGACGTCCCAGCTTGGGCGCTTCGAGCAGCGCGGACAGTCATCCGCTTTCGGGGCGCGCTCACCCCAGGCCCCACCGTGCGAGAAGCAGTTGGTATGGTTTTCCGACATGGTGATGCAGAACCACCCGCCCAGACCGGGCACGTGCTCGGTGACGTGGGCCAGGGCGGAGGCGATCGACTCGCGCACCGCCGGCACGCTGGTGCACATGGCGTAAAGATCCTGGTAGCGGCTGCCGCGAATCTCCGGATGCTTCTCGAAGAAGCCCGCGGGCATGGCGCGGGGTTCGTTCAGGTAGAGGTAGATCTTGAGCCCGAAGCGAGCGGCTCGCTCCACCAGCGTCGCCAGCCTCGCCAGGCGCTGCTCGCAACCCGCGCCGAACTCCGGAAAATGCGCGGAGGGCGCCAGCGTGCGAAGGACGGCCTGCATCCAGACCCCGTTCGCGCCGGAGCGCGCCAGCTTCTCGAGATATCCCTCGGGAAACGGATCGATTTCGGGCTCAAGCAGCGGGTCGCCGTAGAGCGCCACATAGGAGTAGGACAAGCGAGGATGCCAGACGGCGGTGCGGCGACTGACGCCCTTCTCAAGGAAGGGCCCTCCGCGGAGCTCCATCTCGTCCTCGAGCCAGTGGATGGCCCGCAGCAGGCCCGCCTCGGAGGCCGCGGTGATCCGGATCTCCTCTTCGGCGACTTCGACCTCGAAATCCTCAGCCCCTGCCAGCCGGCGCGGTTCCAGCGCGAAGCGGATCGCCCGGCCGGTGTCTTCCAGCCCCACCTCCGCCTCCAGTGCCGAGCGAAGAAACTCAGCCAGGCGCCGGGCCGCGCCGGCTAGCGGCTCCTGTTGCGGGGCGCGAATGCTCCAGCCGCGGCTGAGGTCGACCTCGGAGGCGGCCGCGCGCCGGGACCGCTCGCGCAGGGGGCGAAAGTCTGTGGCGGCAAGGCGCCTGACGAATTCGAAAGGTTCTTCTCCCGCCTCGGCCAGGCTCGCGCCCAGCGTTCGCCGCAGAATCTCCCGGATGCGCGCCGCCTGGCGGCGATGCTCGGGCGCGGGCGGCTCCCAGACGAGCTCACGGCAATCGGGCTTCGGGCCCAGCTTATGGTCCAAGAAGTCGTCCTCTTTGAGCGTGAAGGCGAACTGTTCGCGCGACCAGCCGAGCAAGGCGATGATCTGCGATTCCGGCAGCAGGTGCCAGTTTTGGCGGATCACGGTGATGTAGAGCCGCCGTAGCTGATCGTCGCGGAGCCGCGGTTTGGCCGGCAGGCCCATGGAGGCGCCGAGCTCGAGAATGTCGCTTTCCCGAGCTCCGATCACTTCAGCCATCCGCGAGGCGTTGGCGAGTTCCCAGTTGCGCCAAACGAACTGGTGGAGCCGGCTAGGGAAGTGGGGTTCGGCGATCGGTAGCGGCGCCGCGTGCATCCTGCTGGCGAGCAGGGCGGCGCCTCCGAGAAAAAATTTTCTGCGGTTCATAAACCCAAACAGGGGCGGTAGCGGATTCGCCGCCGCCCCTGTTTGGAACGCGGCGAGATCTTAGAACTCGAGCCGTGCGCCGATTTGGATCTGCCGCGGGTTGCCGACCGTGCTCGAGATCGTGCCGGCCGTCGGCGAGCCGATCGTGGCGTCCGGGAAGCCGAACTGCGGCGTGTTCCAGATATTGAACGCCTCGCCGCGCAGCTCCAACTTGAAGCGCTCGCCGATCGGGAAGTGTTTAAACAGCGACATGTCGAAGTTGACGCGGCCGGGGCCGAACAGAATGTTGCGCCCGGCGTTGCCGAAGCGGATCTCGTTCGGGCGCGAGAAAACGGTCGTGTCGAACCACCGGTGGATGGAGCGCTGGCTGGAGGGCAGCACCGGGTTGCCGTTGACGTCCGGGCGGCTGCCGCCGGCCCCGTTCGTGTTCGGGTTGGCAAGCGAGGGCGTAAACGGCAGACCGGTTTGCAGCGTGGTGATGCCATTCATCTGCCAGCCGCCAAACAGATACTCGCTCAGGTTGCCCTGGTTCATCCACTTCCGGCCCTTGCCGAAGGGCAGGTGGTAGGTCCAGGAGATGGTAGCCCGATGGCGGATGTCGAAAGCGGCGTTGCTGCGGTCGCAACTACGGCACCTGCGATCCTGCGGCGTGCCGGTGCCGCCGCCGAACTCGGTGCCCACGTTGTCGATGGCGTGGGACCAGGTGTAGGCGAGCAGCATGGCGAAGCCGTGGCTGAAGCGCTTGTCAACGGAGACCTGGAGAGCGTTGTAATTGCTGAGCCCGTCGGAGACGGCCAGGTTGACGGCAGTCAGCCGCGGGCGAATCTGCCCGTACGGCCTCCGGCTGATCACGGTGCCCGGGCCGGGCTCCGGCTGGTTGAAGTCATAGACGGTGCCGAGCCTGCGCCCCAGATTGCCCACGTAAGCCACCTTGAACAGCATCTGCCACGGGGCGACCTCGTGCTGGATGGTCAGGTTGTACTGTTGGGCATAGGCCGAGGTGTAGTAGCTCGGGACGCTGAAGACAACCCCGTAAGGATCGGCGGCGACGCGGAAATCGACCTCGGGCGGGGGCGGGAAGCCATCGCTGACACGAGGCCCGACGAAGACGTCGCCGGGCGTCACACTGTAGACGGGGCCGAACGGCACGTGACGAAACAGGCGCATGAGCGCGCCGCCGTTGCCGTTCGGGTTGAAGAAGATCCCGTAGCCGCCGCGCAGAACGGTGTGCTCCATCAGCCGCCAGGCGAAGCCGAATCGCGGCGCGAAGTTCTTGAAGTCACGCTGCATGCCGAGGCGCCGGTCCACGCCGTCGCGGCCGGCGATCTTCATCGTCGCCGTGCCGAGATCGAAATTCGAGATGCGGTTGGCCACCTCGGTATAGGGGCTGAAGTACTCCCAGCGGAGGCCGAGGTTGAGCGTCAAGCGGCGAGTGACGCGCCAGTCGTCGGCGATGTAGAGACCGTGCTCCCAGCCGCGCTGTCCCGTCCAGGCCAGCGTGTAGTCCTGCTCGATTAGACTAGCGTAGCCGAGCAGAAAGCTGGCCATCGAATGCCCGGTGGCGCCGCCCTGCCGCGAGTCGGTGAAGGCCGCCGAGAAGTTGAACCGCCCGTTGCCACGGTTGGTCTGGTACTCGGTGATCTGCCGGCGAATCACCGTGGCCCCGAATTTCAGCGTGTGCGCGCCCGCGGTGTAGGTAACGTTATCGGTGTACTGGAAGGTGTTGCTCCGTCGGTAGATCGGCAGGGAACGGGTATGGCCCACGCCGGTGTAACCCGCCGGGCTGAAGATCGGAAACACGGTTTGCAGCGGGTGGCCGTTGGCATTGGGCACCCCCAGCTCGACGCCGAGCTTGCCTCCGGGCACGTGGCTCACGTCGGTGTAGTCCAGCCGGAACCGATTGAACCCCATGCGGAAGTCGTTCACCAGGCGCGGCGAGAGCACCTTGACGTAGCTGAGCACGGCGTGTTGCACCGGGTTGAAGGCCGGGCCGGCGAAGGAGTCCTCGTTTCCTACACCCACCTTCCGCGACACGCCGGGGATCTGGACCTCGGGGAAGGTGTTCGGCGCGAAGGTGGTGGTGTGCTGAATCGAATAACGGGCAAAGAAGTTGTCATTCGGCGTGAACTGGTGATCGACGCGGATGTCGCCCTGGTCCCAGTCCTGCGTCTGCTTGAGCTCGGCGACATAGTTGTTGGCCAGCCCCGCCGTCTGAGGTGCCGGATAGGCGTTCATCAGCTTCGCGGTGACCGGATCCCAGCGATTCGGCGGAATCCGGTTGCCGGCAAACGGTGTGCGGACGAATCCGCCGCCCTGCGGCGTCGTCGTCAGCGGATCGAAGATCGTGTTCGGCTGGCCGGAGAAGTCGCCCTGACGCATGGCGAGCGTCGGCACCGTTCGCGTCGTGGTGTTCAGCAGACTGCGGCGGAACCCCTCGTAGTTACCGAACCAGAAAGTTCGATTGCGCACGATCGGACCGCCCACGGCAAAGCCGAACTGGTTGTAACGGAACGGCGGCACGGGAGCGCCCGGGCGGGTAAAGAAGTTCTTGGCGTCCATGGCCGAGTTGCGATGGAACTGGAAAACGCTGCCGTGGATCTCGTTGGTGCCGCTCTTGGTGATGACATCCACGACGGCGCCCGAGTTGCGGCCGACATCGGCCGAAAACAGGTTCGTCTGCACCTTGAACTCGCGGATCGCCTCGACCGCCGGCCGGTAGACGATGAGCTGGATCAACCGCTCGTTGTTGTCCACGCCGTCATAGAGGAAGTTGTTCGAGCCCTCGCGGTTGCCGTTGGAAAAAATCTCGGTGCCAGGCCGCCGGTCGTCGGGCCGCGTACCGCTTTGAATGGTGCCCGGCGTGGAATAACCAGTTCCATTTACGCCCGGCGTTAAGATCGCCAGTTGGACGAAGTTACGCCCGTTGAGCGGCAGCTCGCTGACGAAGCGCTCGCCGATGACGCTGCCGAGCGAAGACGACTGACTTTCAAGCAGCGGCGCCGTAGCCTGCACCTCGACGGTCTCGGTCACCTGGCCGACCTCGAGGCGCAGATCGAGCTGGGCGCGCTGGTTGACGTTCAAGGTGATGCCGGTCTGCTGGAGCTTGCGGAAGCCGGGTGACTCGGCCGTGATCGTGTAGGTGCCGGGCGGCAGCAGTGTCATGACATACTCGCCGTTGGCGCCGGTGAGCGTCTCGCGGACCAGGACGCCGGTGGCGGCGTTGATGGCGGTTACCGTGGCGTTCGGCACGGCGGCGCCGGTGGGATCGGTCACCGTGCCGGAGAGCTCGGCCGTGGCCACCTGCGCGCTCAAGGGCAGAACCGAAACGGCTGCGATGAGCACGAAGCCCGCCAGGCGCAGCGCACGGCTAACAGTTTGATTACCCCGTTCGTCGGAAACCCTCATTGGACCTCCCTCGCGTGAAAGCGAAATGGATTATACACCGACCTGAAAACCGGTTGCAAGCAGCGCCGCTAATAGAAAACGCAGCAGGTCGGGCCGCTCTTTCGCGCTTGCCCGCGCCGGCGCCGATCTGCTGTACTTCGATACATGAGACTGGCCCCCGTGCTGCTTGTGGCGGCGCTGCCCGCGGCCCCCGAGGTGGTGGTCAGACAGGGCGAGGCAAGCGTCAGAATCGACATCGACGGGCGCCCCTTCACCGAGCTGTTCTTCGGTCCTGGGACCGCCAAGCCTTACCTTCACCCGCTGCGCTCGGCATCGGGCAAAGTCGTTACGCGCCGCTATCCCATGGAACGGGTCGAAGGCGAACGCCACGACCACCCCCACCATCAGGGACTGTGGTTTGCGCACGGCGACGTCAACGGCTTCGATTTCTGGTCGGCCACGGCTGAGCGCACGGGAGGCAAGTTCGGCCGAATCGTGCTCAAACGCCTGATCAAGCTCGAAAGCGGAGCGCGGGCGGGCACGCTGACGGCGGAGTTCGACTGGCTTGCGCCGGACGGAGCCGCACTGCTGCGCGAACTCCGCACCATGGTTTTTTACAGGGATCCGGCGCTCCGGATCATCGACTTCGACATTCAACTCAAGGGCATCCAGGCCGTCCGCTTCGGCGACACCAAGGAGGGAACCTTCGCCATCCGCGTCGCTGAGTCGATGAACGAGGCCCGCGGCGGCCGCCTGGTGAGCGCCGACGGCCGCTCCGGTGAAAGGCAGGTCTGGGGAACGCGCGCCCCGTGGATGGACTACTGTGGCCAGGTCGAAGGCGAAACGCTCGGCATCGCTATCTTCGACCACCCCTCGAGCTTCCGCCACCCGACCTACTGGCACGTGCGCGGCTACGGGCTGTTCGCCGCCAACGTGTTCGGCCGCCGCGACTTCACGCGCGACTCAGACGCCGACGGCAGCGCGGCGCTTGAGCCGGGCGCCACTTGGCGCTTCCGCTACCGCGTTGTCATCCATCCGGGCGATGCCCACGCGGCGCGGCTGGCCGATCTGTACGCCCGCTACGCCCGCGAGTAGGGCGCTCAGGCCGAACGCATCATTTCCTCCCAGGTGACCTCGCGCCTATACTCGTAGGCCATCCGTCCGAGGATCGCCGTGAGCGTGCTCTCGGCCGCCTCCATCGCCATGCTGAAAGGCTTACGCTCGACGATGCTGGTGAAGAAGGCTTCGACGGCGTCGATGGTGATCTCGCGCTTGGAGTCCACCCGTTCGATGAGACTGCGGTCCCGCAGGTCGTCGGCGTTGGTGAGCGGCGAGGTGGGAATCGGCCCGTGCCATTTGTAGTACGTTCGGGCCGTTTCGAGCATGCCTTTGGAGCCGTAGAACTGCTCTTTGACGTCCCGGTAGCCGGCGGTGAACTTGATGGAGAGCAGCCATCCGGTGAGGCCGTCCGGGTAGATGTAGATGATGTCGTGGTGGTCCGAGGTCCAATCGCCGTACGGAACCGGATAGCGCAGGCCGCCGCGCCCGACGGCGCTCAGCGGGCGAGCCCGCGCGAACCAGTTCAGCGTGTCCAGGCCGTGGCAGTCCTGCTCGACGATCGGCCCGCCCGACAGCTCCGTCCAGCGTCCCCAGTTCCGCAACTTCTCTTCCTCGGGCGGGTACTTGGACTCGAAGTGCTCCGGGGGCGGACCGCCCAGGATCCAATAGCTCAGCATGAGCGTCATCTTGCCGATCTTGCCCTCGCGCAGGATCCTCTCGGCGGCCAGGTACTCCGGACTGAAGCGCTGCTGGAAGCCGAAGGCGATGGTCTTGGTCTTGTCGGCCTTTTCGGCGGCGCGCATGAGCCGTTTGACGCCTGCGACGTCAGCGCCGGCAGGCTTCTCGCAGTAGATGTGCTTGCCCGCCGCCACGGCGGCCTCGAACTGCTCCGGGTGCAGGAAGACGGGCGTAGCGATCAGCACCGCGTCGACATCCGCCTGGGCGAGCAGGTCGCGATAGTGTTTGAAGGCGCGGGCCTTGTCGGCGCCCGGCACTTGCGTCTTGGCCAGATCGATGCGATCGGCAAAGACGTCGCAGATGGCCGTCAGGCGCGCCCGCGGATCGCGCGCCATGTGCGTGCCCACATAGCGCCCGCGGCCGCCCGTGCCGATGATTCCAAAGGTCACCGCGGAGTTGGCTTGCGAGCCGAAGACGGTCTTTGACGGCAAAATCATCAGATTGGCGGCGGCCCCTGCCAGAGCCTGCCGCCGGCTGATGGCAGGCATAGGATAGCTCCCCTTTGTGGATCAGTCCAAATCGATATCCTTGAGCGGCCTTGGAGCCTCAGGCTTCTCCTTGGCTTGCTTGAACAGCTCGTCGAACTTCTTGGCCAGTACCTCCTGGCGCGTTTTCTGCTCCTCGAGCGATTTCCGAAACAGCTCCTCGCGGCGTGCGGCTTCGCCGCGGAGCTTCGCCACGGCAGCGTCGAGGTCTTCGATGGGACCGGGCTTTTCCTTTTCGCGATGGCTGATGACGGCTTTGGTGTCGGGGTCGACCTTCAGCGTCGCCTGGCAGACCGGACATTCGACTTCAAACATCGGGCTCCTGGCTTTCGGCATATCCGCAATCTTAGCGCAACGGCATTCCGGCGGCGCCGTGCGAAAATGGCCGGAAGAGGCATGGCAAGAATGGTCAAGAGCTTATTGTTCGCGTTGTTGCTGGTTGGAGCCGCATCCGCCGCCGAGCGGCGGGTAATCGTGCCGCCAGTGGGACCTCCGCCGGTGGGCCCTTACAGTCCGGGCATCCTAGTGGGCGACTACCTCTACGTTTCGGGTCAAGGCGTGCGCGGTCCCGACGGCAAGCAGCCGGAGGGCGTCGAGGCGCAAGCCCGGCAGTGCCTGGAGAACGTGAAAGCCATCGTCGAGGCCGCAGGGCTCACGATGGGGCACGTCGTCTACGCGCATCTGTATCTTGAGCGAATGTCGGATCTGGAAACGGTGGATCGCGTCTGGCGGGCTTACTTTCCGAAAGACCCGCCGGCGCGGGCCGTCGTCGGCGTCAAGCGCATGCCCACGGACACGCCGATCGAGATCACGGTGGTTGCTGTGCGGGATCTCGCTAACAAGAAGGTGGTCGAGCTGGCGGGGGGCGAGGGGCGCGGCGTGCTGACTCACGACCGCTTCTATTTGGCGGCGGTCAACGGCGTCGACCCGGCGACCGGCCGCGCGCCCGCCGATCCGGCCGAGGAGGTTCGCCGGGCGCTCGAACGCGCCGGCAAGGTGCTCAAGGCCGCCGGCTTGACCCATGCGCACCTGGTCTTCACCAATCCTTACCTGAGTGCGGCGATGCCGATGGAGACGATGAACAAGGTCTACGCCGGCTATTTCGAGTTCGGCAATACGCCCGCGCGCGCCACGATCCGGATGAACGAGCTGCCGGCCGGTTCCAACTTCGAGCTGACGGGCGTGGCGGTGCGCGATCTGGCCCAGCGGAGGGCGGTGCGGCCGAAGAACATGGCGCCCAGCCCGACGGCAAGTCCGTGCGTTTTCGCCGGCGACACGCTCTACTGCTCGGCCAAAAGCGGCTTCATTCCGGGACCGAATAGCGGCATCTGGGCGCCGGACATCGAGCTTCAGGTGCGCCAGTCGATGCGCAATCTCCTGGACGGGCTCGAGGAGGCGGGTCTGGACTTCTCGCACGTGGTGGCGGCCAACGTCTATATCGACGATCTGAACGAGTTCCCGAAGATGAACAAGGTCTACGGCTCGTTTTTCCGGGGCGCGCCGCCGACGCGCACCACCGTGCAGCCGCTGGCGCCGGTGGAACGCAAGCCGGACGAGCAGGGCCGTTGGCCGATGCTCGGGCAGATCTCGCTGATTGCGGTGAGGTGAGCGGCGGCGGTGAACCGCTCCGGCGGCGCCTGCTATACTGGTTCCAAACGGCGCTATCGTCTAAGGGTTAGGACGGAGCCCTCTCAAGGCTCAAATACGGGTTCGAATCCCGTTAGCGCTACCAATATCCTGCCTGTTTTCAATCACTTACGATTTCCAGGATGCACTGGGATGCACTCCGCTACTGAATCCGTTCCGGGCGGCGCTCTACCTCCTTGCGAAGGACGCGCTCGAACGCCTCAGCAGCACGCTCTTCATCCGAGGGGAGGGCGTGGGCGTAGACAGCCGCGGTGATGTTCGGGTTCGCATGGCCGAGCCGCTTCGACACTGTAGGCAGTGGCACGCCGGCGCTCAGTAGCATGGAGCCGTGGGTGTGTCTCAGGGCGTGGAGCCCCACACCCTTGAGCCCTGCCCTGGCGGCGACCCGGCAGGCTTCGGCGGTGGTGGTATCTGGCTTCAGGAACCCGCCGTCTGGCGCCGAGAAAACCAGCCCCTGATCGCGGTAGTCGGGCCCAAGCTCGCGCTTCCATTCGTCCTGAAGCGCCCGTTGGAGCCGGAGGGCTTCGACCGCGGACGGGCCGATGCGGATGACTCTGGTAGTGCGCGTCTTGGTCTCCTTGATGCGCAGCCCCGCTCTGGTCTGTTCGAGCGATTTCGAAACGGTAATCGTGCCGGCGGAGAAGTCAACGTCCTGCCAAGTCAGGGCGAGAAGCTCGCCGCGGCGCATTCCCGTAGCGGCGGCGAGCCGTAGAATCGGCTCGATCCAGTGGCCGGCCGCCGCGGTGAAGTAGCGCTCGAGCTCCTCGGGGCTCAGGGAGCGGCGCTCCTTGCTCTCCGCGGGTGGCAACTTCACGGCGCCGGCCGGGCTGGACCGGATCAAGCCGAGGCGCACGGCATCATTGAGCGCGGCGCTAATGAGCCCCGCCATTCCCCGGACTGTCTTTGCTGCGAGCGGGCGCGCATCCCCTGTCTTGCGCCGCCGGCCGCCAGACTCCCGCAGCCGCCAGTATTCGCGCTCGAGCATCAAGGTGGTGATCCCCGACACGGGAGTCTCCATGAGGGTTGCGTCGAAGTAGGGCACCATGTAGCGGTATCGCTCGACCGTCTTTCGCCCGAGCCGCCGCGCGGCATCGGCGATGAAGTGCAGCACGACCTGGCGGAGTGTGCGGGGCTCGCCGGCGGTGAGCGCCGCTTGCTCCTCAAGCTCGCGAATCCGCTCCCGCATCGCCGCGGCAGCCTCGCGCTTGGTCGGGAAGCCTGAGCCGACGACCCTGCGCTGCTTGCCGGAGGCATCGCGCCCCAGGAAGATCTGATACGCCCAGCCGCGGTTCCGCCCGCGGAAGTAAATTGAGCCGGTCATACTTCAACCCCCATTGCCTGCGCTAGTTGTTTGAGCGCCGCGCGGGCGCGCTCCCGTTCGGATTCGTCCTTGTCGCGGAGTTTAAGGAAGGCATAAAGGACCGCTTCTAGAAAAGAGGTCTCTTCCTTGCCGCGGCGGACGATCAACAACATTCCACGCGGAGGGGCGGTGATTTCGTGGTACTTCAGGCGGCGCTCGTGGTCGATCACTTCTTTGGTAGGCACATCGAAATGGCCCAATATCGTTTCGCGCTCGTGAAGCCGGAGCTGCTGAAGCAGGTTGTTCAGCAATTGATTTGAGAGGTCGCGATGCCCTTCCTCGGCGGCGATCGAA
>Ga0308392_1000241_pt1 | contig 23308 bp, 18 predicted proteins | sample Hotspr20Samplem2_FD_202361 | JGI IMG/M metagenome (GOLD analysis project Ga0308392, IMG submission 202361) | Hot spring phototrophic mat microbial communities from Octopus Spring, Yellowstone National Park, Wyoming, United States - 20050624_m2 ... | reverse complement strand
TGGCGAAGAAGGCGAAAGAGTTCGGCTATGACGGCCTGGAGCTCGCTTGCTGGGGTGACCATTTTGAGGTAGACAAAGCGCTGTCGCAAGACGGCTACGTGGAATCGCGCTGGGAGATACTGAGCAAGTACGGTCTGAAGTGCTTCGCGATTAGCAACCATCTGGTCGGTCAGGCGGTGTGTGACCACATTGACGAACGGCACAAGGCGATTCTGCCGCCCTACGTGTGGGGCGACGGCAAGCCGGAGGGGGTGAAAGAGCGCGCGGCAGAGGAGATGAAGAACACCGCGCGTGCCGCTCGCAAGCTGTTCAACGCCGCCCCACCGGAGATGAAGGCGCAGCTGAAGCGCGTGGTGGTCAACGGCTTCACGGGCAGCTCCATCTGGCCCTTCCTGTACTCCTTCCCACCCAACCCTCCCGACCTGGTAGATAAGGGCTTTGCCGATTTTGCCGCGAGGTGGAAACCCATTCTGGATGTGTTCGAGCAGGAAGACGTGTATTTCGGGCTGGAGGTGCATCCGACCGAAATCGCTTTCGACATCGTCACCGCGCAGAGAGCGATTGAAGCGGTCGGAGGGCACAGGCGATTCGGCTTCAACTACGATCCCAGCCATCTGGGCTATCAGGGCGTGGACTACGTGGCGTTCATTCGCACCTTCCGCGAGCGCATCTTCCATGTGCACATGAAGGATGTATACTGGTCGTCCACGCCGCGCCTGTCTGGGGTGTTTGGTGGACACCTGAACTTCGGGCACCCCGAGCGGTACTGGGACTTCCGCTCGCTGGGGCGCGGATGCATTGACTTCGAAGCCATCATCCGCGCGCTGAACGAAGTGAACTATCAGGGACCGCTGTCGGTGGAATGGGAAGACAGCGGCATGGACCGCGAGCACGGCGCGAGAGAGGCGTGTGCCTTTGTGAAGCGCATGGACTTCGAGCCCTCGCGCATCGCCTTTGACGCCGCGTTCGCTGAGAAGTAGCGTATCGAGTTCCCCTTGTGCCCCTCTCCCGAGGGAGAGGGGCGTGGGGAAGAGGAGAAACAGAAATGCTTTCACCCTCAGCGTGGGCGGTAATTGTTCTCTTTTTACTCTCTGGATGCACGAGCGCACAGGAGGCGCAATCGCCAATGAAAGCCAGTGTTCCCGTGCAACGGGTGTTCGGTCCTGAGCATCCCGGAGGTCGTTACAAACACGCGCCCTCTATTACCCAGCTGTCCAATGGTGACCTGTACCTGGTCTTCTACGCGGGTTCCGATGAGTATGCGGAAGACACCGCCATCTATGGAGCGCGCCTGCCCAAAGGCGGTCAGCAGTGGACGACTCCCGTGCCCATTGCCGATGCGCCCCACCGCCCCGAAGGCAACCCCGTCATCTGGCAGGCACCTGACGGCAAAGTGTGGTTGTTCTACGTGGTGCGCTACGGGCCAACGTGGAGCAAATCCATCATTCAGGCGAAGATTTCCAACGACGGCGCGAGAACATGGTCGGACCCGATGGTGGTGAGCCTCACGCAGGGCATGATGGTGCGCAATCATCCGCTCGCTCCGCCCAATGGCGATATTTTACTGCCCGCCTACCACGAGGTAGGAGATGACCCCGAATCGGTCTCGCCCGAGACCTGTTCGTTGTTTTTTATCTATGATGCGAAAAGCCACACGTGGACGGAGACGAACCGCATCCGCTCGCGGCTGGGCAACCTGCAGCCGGCGGTGGTCGCCATCACGGACAAGCACCTGATTTGCTATTGCCGAGCAGGAGGCGGCTATGAGGATGTGCCCGACCGGCGCATTGTGTGGGCGGAGTCTCACGATGGCGGGCGCACTTGGAGCGAGGGCAGGGACACCGATTTTAGAAACCCGAACTCGGCGGTGGAACTCATTCGGTTGCGCAACGGGCACTTGCTGTTGATTTTCAACGACTCCACTTCGGAACGCACCCCGCTCACCGCTGCGATTTCCACCGATGGCGGCAAGACCTTCCCCTACCGCAGGAACCTTTTCGAAGGGGAGGACGCCTTCGCCTATCCGAGCGCGGTGCAGGCCGTTGACGGCAAAATCCATCTGGTTTTCAGCGCGCAGGAGCGCACGGTGATTTACCACAGCACTTTCGAAGAACGGGACATCCACCCCGCTCTGGCAAGGTAGAGAAGCAGCCGCCCCAGCAGGGCGGCTGCTCGCTTTTGGAGGCAAACCTATGGGTACACAGGGCGCCATGGGGACAGGGCACTGCGGCTGTTCCTGTAGTAAACAGGCGACCCCTGTCCGTCGAACTGCGACGAGTCGTAGGGTACGCGGGCATCGCGGATCCACTTCACATGTCCGTCCACGAAAGCGAGGTTCATGCCACTATTATGATTCATGAAAATCTCGTTATCCCTAAGGTCGACGTCGTTGGAGTCCACATCGGTATCGAAAGTGCTCTCCATGAACAAATACTCCGAGGCTGGCTGCTGCCATGCGGCTAGCGCGGTGAAGCCGATACCCGTTTCGCCAATGATGGAGTCGTTAATCGCATAGCTGCAGTGCCACTTCCATCTGCCATCCGGTGCGCGGGTCAGGCGGAACTCTCGCGCAAGGTCCCATCCCCAGAACTGCAGTGCTTGCTGCACTACACTGTCACTAACCAGCTGCAGGTTGGGATTGCTCGGACAGACGTAGATGTTTGCCCGTGCGGATGCCCAGTCGGCTGGCGGGGTCTTGATATAAGGCACAATGACGAAAATCCAGAGATCATCCATCAGCTGCGGGCGGCTGGGGTCGGGGTCTTGCGAGGGAAAGTGCTCATCGTAGTCCTGCACGTACATCATCATTGCAAGCGTGAACTGCTTCATGTTGGAAAGGCACACTGCCTGGCGCCCCTTCTCCCGTGCTTGCGCAAAGACGGGGAAGAGAATAGCTGCCAGTATCGCGATGATCGCGATAACGACGAGCAGCTCGATAAGGGTGAACGCACGCTTAGCTGGTCGCATCAATCTCCTCCTGAATGGATTGGCTTTCGGCTAAAGTTTACACAAAAGATGTTAAATATGTGTTAAAACTTTCGCAAAGACCTAGTCTTGTTGTAAGGGCTGCCAGCGGTAGAGATGGAAGTTGCGTGCCTGACTGTTCATCATGACGAGCAAGCCTTGTCGGAACTGTGTGCCCAACGGATATGCCGTAACCTCTATGCCGTCCGTCTCGTCGGAGTCGGTGTGTATGACAGCAACAGGCTGCTGATGGTCGTGGCGATTGGCAGAGGTTCCTTCACGGGGGAATACATATACCACGCTTCTCTGGGGTCTCTGGTCAACGCACAACAGGTAGCCCTTGTCGCCTCTCGTGGAATAGACAGCGATGCCTTCGCGGTCGCCTTCAAAGCCTTCCTTGCCAAAGACGGCAAGCAGTTTGGAGGCTTCGGGATGTTCAGGGTCAGCGTGGTATTTGAGGATGCCGTAGTTCTCGTCCGCGTAGTAAACATACCCCAGCTGGTCGTCGACGGCGACCGCCTCGATTTCACCGTCACCACTGAACTGCCCGAACTCGCGCACTTTGTGCAGGCGCACGCGCCCTCCTGCCGTAGGCACCAGCCGATATTGCCACAGGTAGGCGCCGGAGGGACCAGCCTTCCTGGAGACGACAGCATAAATGGCGCCATCTTTTGGACGCCGATACAATGCGATTCCCATTGGCGCTGCAGAGTCACCTTCCTGCCCTGCGAAAACGGTAGCACCTTTGGGGTCGGTGATGTCGCGCAGACGCAGGCTCGTGGAGTCGATGGCAAAGATGCGAAGCCGTCGCGCGTTTCGTTCGGTCGCCACTACAATGTCGGTGGTGCGCCCCGCCAGGGGGAGGCCATATTCCACATCCACGTTATTGGGACGAAGGATGCCTCCTATCTTTTGCACGATTTTGCCTTTCAGGTCAAATACGTAAAGCGCGTTGCCTGTCTTATCGGTGCCGATGATGAGGCTTTTCTCGGGGTTTATCGGATTTATCCAGATGGCGGGGTCATCGGCATCTCCCTGCACCGCAGCGGTTTGGGAAGCGGGTTGCCAGTAGAGGACACTGGTCGGTGCGAGCAGTAACGCACCTACGGTTGCCAGAACGAGACGGTTGAACACTCTCTTCTCTCCTGCGACAAAAATTGTTTGTCTTTCAGAACGCGGCTATACCCCAGTTCGTGACAGGGGTCACACCGGCGACGGACTTTTAACGCGATTACCTTCCAGATGATATTATAGAATTATTATGAACATTTTAAGGCAAGCGCACTGCCGCATATCGCAGGATGGTGCCGGAATGCGTTCCAACCCCAAACATGTCCAGCGTCCTTGACGGGCGGCTTCCACCGCGTTCGCAGGCGGTGAAGAATGCGGTGAACGGCTCTCGCAAGGCTATTCGGGTCGCCTCCCCGCGTTGCGGTAGCAGAGGCATCACCGCATTGAACCACGTGCCATCTGGCTCGGTGGCAGAGTACACGACCAGCAGCCGCCTGCCATCGGGTGAGTGGAAGCGACCATAGTGAGGGTGAGGCGTGTTCAGCCCTTCGCCACCTTCCATCAGCGTTTGCTTCCGGAGAAGGCGTCCGTCCTTCACCGTGCAGTATTCCAGTGAGGTGCGCAGCGGCAGGTTGGGGAAGTAGCGATCCCGCAGAAGGGAGGTGGTTTGCTGGCGCAGGTATAGCAGATGGGCGACGCCCCGTTTGTCCAACCACAAATCCAGATTCATAATATGCCCGCCGGTCGTGTCCACATTATCGATCTCCAGCGGGGGACGGAACGGCTCCGAGGGCACATGGGGCGTCCACGTGTAGAAAAGCCGTCGGAAAACGTAGTCCCACTCCCGCTGTGTCCTCTCGCGTTTGTAGCGACGCCACTCTTCCACCGGTTCGTAGATGTCTCCTATAGCGAGCACGTGTGCCACGCGACGGCGCAAAGCCACCTGCGGATAGCAGGCGCGGATGGGGAAGGTGACAACACCGGGCGCATCCCAGCGTCCGTCGCTTTTCAGCAGAGCGTAGTGGTACTCGCTGGTGTGGGCGTCAATGTGCATGACCAGTATTTCACCGCGCTGGCTGTCTGCCGCGATACCGCGATACGAATGGTCGGTGAATGTGGCGGTTTGCGGGAAGGGTGGGGTATGCTCGGTTGGGATAGATAGTTGGTTTCGGGAAAACTCCAGTAAGCCGGGCTTGCATTTGCCGTAATGAGTACCCGGCGGCATCACGGAGGTATTGACAGAAAGAAACAGCCTGGCCTGCGGCAGTATCACCAGAGGGCATGGTTCGCGCTCGCGGAAGGCGGGTGGCGCCCACACCATCTGCCAGCTTTCGTTACCCCGATTGCGGTAGAGGCGTGGTCGGGTGTTGCACAGCGGTGGCACATCGGCGCCGGTCTCCATGACGCTTGCATACACTTCGTCACCTGTTCGTGTGAGTATCGGTGCACCGTAGCACCATAGAGGACCCGAACCGTTATTCGGCGGTTCACAGGTGGCGATGGTCTCTTCCGCTAGCACGCGCATGGTGTGTTCCTCCTTTTGCCTGTGTGTCCATGTCATGGTTCGGGACGAGAGTTGAAAACCCTGCAACGACATCGGCTATTCAGGCTGGTAAAGTGCGCAGGAAGTGCAGGGCTTTTTCGCGGGGCAAAGGCGAAAAACCAGTAATTTTATCACCGCTCTGGCACGCATTTTGCAACTCATATACGCGCAAGGCAAAAAGAGGCGCTGCAAGACAAAGTGCCCGCCAATACGAAATCTAATACCTAAGGAGTGAGTGTCATGAGAACGCGAAAAGGCTTTACGTTAGTCGAACTGCTGGTGGTTATCGCCGTGGTGGCGATATTGTCGTCCATCTTGATGCCGGTTTTTGGGCGTGCCCGCGCGGCAGCGCGCAGCACGGCATGTGTGAGCAACCTGCATCAGATTGGACAGGCGTTTATGCTGTATGTGCAGGACTGGGACGGCAATCTGCCAGCTGCCATGCCCTACACAGCGGTTGCTCCAGAGGGGCGAGCCTGGATGACGGCGTTACAGCCGTATGTGAAGGATTCGCGAATCTGGGTATGCCCGGAGAACACAATACCTGTGCCCAGTTACGCTTACAACACACTGTTGGGGTTCCCGCGTCTGATGGGAACCGCTTACGGGTATAGCGGGCTGGCTCTGGATGCCATCACTGTGCCTGCGAACACATTTTTGGCGTATGATACGCCCAATCAGTGGGCGCATGCGAATAACCTGAACGGCGCGATGGGCAGCTATACGATATACGTGATGCCGGGTCAGCTTGCGGAGCGACATCCCGACTGGGAAGCGGAGTACCGCGAGCGGGCACAGTGGCAGCGCCCACGCCATAACGACGGCAATAACGTGGTGTTTGCAGACGGTCATGTGCGGTGGATTCGACTGGCGGTGCAGCGACCGTGGAGCGTCAGTCAGTTCAACCCGCTGCAGACGCCGTGACGACAGGCTTAACACTCAGCACCATCCTCCTCCTCTCCTCCCGCGAGGCGCCGGCTAACCCCGGCGCCTTGAACATGTTTCATGGGAAGCTCACCACGTACCCGCCCGTTTGATCCATCGGTAAACCGGCGAAGCGCGACTGAGCATGAATCACTACGACAGAGCCTGAGGGCAGGGTGGGCAATCGGAAGGTTACTCCTTCCTCGTCTACATATGCGTTCCTGCTCTGTTTGCCCGGTTTGGTTCGCAAAAGTGCTGTGGTTACCTCCCCGTTGGGCAGCAGAGTGTGTACGGTGCAGCTGTAACTGAAGCCAGAGCGGGGCTTGCTTCGGGTGCGGACATGAAAAACCGCCTGCCCGTTCTCCATGCGCAGTTCTGCGGAACTGAAGTCACCAGGGGCTTGCAGGTTCCTGAGTACATCCTCTTCGTCGGGTTCATCCCAGACCACGCCGAGCGACGGTTCCATGGGAACCACTACTCGCTGCTCGATGAACAGCTCGTTCTGGCGAACAAAGCTTTGTAGGAAGCGAGACATCATCAGCATCTGAGAAGTATGGGCTTTGATTGCGTTCATCTTCCTGACCTGTTGCGGCGGGGTCAGGCTCAACTTTACCCAGTGCAGCCCGATGTTGAAGAAAGCAGGGGGAGGAGTCAGAGGTTCATCCTCGTGCAGACCTTGCGGTTGGGGCCAGTCGCCGCAGTGGACCATATAGTGGCGTAACACTACCCTTTGTGCGAAACCGATGCCCTGCATCCGCAAGCGAGCCAGTGCGCTCATCACGAAGAGAGCGGTTGCCGTATGGTCGGGATGGTCATCGGCAGGATAGGTTACATAGACGTGTGTCGGCACGGTGCGGCGCAGCACTGATTCCACGTCGCGCAGCACGTTTTGCCCGCAGTATGTTACTCCAGGGCGCAGGGTATCGCGGTATGGGTTCGAGCCGGTATCGGTATAGTAGGATCGCAAGGGGTTAGAGGGCGTCCAGTTCGACCGCCAGAGGGAATAGAGCCCCCTGTCCGGGTAGCCCAGAAAGATAATACGCCAATCTGCCAGCCCCAGCAGGTGCATCGCGCGTCGTGCTTCTTTCTGGCGCATTTTGCCAAACTGGATATGCTGTTCGGGGCTGGGACGCGACTGACGAAACTGGCGTTCCACTGCGAGGCGGAAGCCGTCGCCGTTGGTCATGAATACGACCCACACCTGCGCACCTGCCTGCATCGCCTGCTGGATCACCCCGGCACAGCCCAGCGCTTCATCATCGGGGTGTGGGGCGAACACCAGCACGCGGTCTCCCGCGTGGTGCGGTGGCATCTCGGGGATGGTATTTATCACTGAAGGCGGCAGGGTACGCCCCTGGCGGTAATAGGTCGCGCCTTTATCGGCAAAGTACAGCCCGGCGGTCACCCATGCCAACCCCAAAAGCCATTTTATTGTACGGTTTTTCACCTGCGAACCTGTCCCCCAATGAACCCGAAGCCAGCGAACGGTGGCGGAGAGGGTGGGATTCGAACCCACGAGGCTCATCGCCTGCCGGTTTTCAAGACCGGTGCCTTCAACCACTCGGCCACCTCTCCGCAGAGATGGTAACGTGGATGATGGGCGTGTAATACATTACCACAAAGAGAACTGTTCGTCAATAGGGGCGGAGGGCAGGGACGGCGGGCAGAACCGTCCCTGCGCGGAGATCCTTAAACCTCCTGCTCTTCGTATCGCTGTCTGAGCGCGGCGACCACCGAGGGGTCGGCGAGGGTTGTGGTGTCGCCCAGAGCCCGTCCTTCTGCGATGTCTCGCAGCAAGCGTCGCATAATCTTGCCCGAGCGCGTCTTGGGTAGTTCAGAGGTGAAGTGCAGGTCATCGGGGCGAGCGATGGGGCCGATTTTCTTCACGACATGTTCTTTCAGCTCGTCCATGAGGTCACTACTTGCCCGGTAGCCCTCTTTCAAAGTGACAAAGGCGGCAATCGCCTGTCCCTTGATGTCATGCGACCTTCCGATGACCGCGGCTTCAGCGACCGCGGGATGATCGACCAGCGCCGACTCCACCTCCATCGTACTGATGCGGTGTCCCGCAACGTTCATGACGTCGTCCACGCGCCCCAGCAGCCAGTAGTAACCTTCCTCGTCCCTCTTGCAGCCGTCGCCTGTGAAATAGACACCTGGGAAGCGGCTCCAGTACTGCTTGACATATCGTTCGGGGTCACCATAGATGGTGCGCAACATACCGGGCCACGGCTTCTTAATCACCAGGTAACCGCCTGCGCCCAAGGGTACCGACTCGCCCCGCTCGTCTACCACATCCGCTTCGATACCGGGCAACGGACGGGTGGCTGAGCCAGGTTTGGTGGTGGTGATGCCCGGCAGAGGAGTAATCAGGATATGTCCCGTTTCGGTCTGCCACCACGTGTCTACGATAGGGCAACGCTCGCCGCCGATGTACACGTGGTACCACATCCACGCCTCGGGGTTAATCGGCTCACCCACGCTGCCCAGCAAACGCAAGCTGGAGAGGTCGTGTCGTTTCGGGTACTCTGGTCCCCATTTCATGAAGGCACGGATGGCAGTTGGAGCGGTGTAGAATACGGTGACCCGATACTTCTCCACGATCTCCCAGAGACGGTCGCGTTCCGGATAGTCAGGTGCTCCTTCGTACATAAGTATGGTGGCACCGTTTGCCAGCGGCCCGTACACCACATACGAGTGTCCGGTGACCCAACCGATGTCTGCAGTGCACCAGAACACATCGTCTTCCTTCAGGTCGAACACCCACTTGGTGGTGGCATAAACTCCGGTGAGGTAACCGCCAGTGCTATGGGCAATGCCCTTGGGCTTACCAGTGGAGCCGGACGTGTAGAGGATGAACAGAAGGTCCTCGGCGTCCATGGCTTCTGGCTCGCAGTGGATGGGAGCGTGTTCCATCAATCGGTGCCACCAGTAGTCACGTCCTTCGAGCATGGGAACGTGCGTCGCATCCATCGCCCGGTTCAACACGACGACGTGCTGTATGGTGGGGCAGTGTTCCACCGCTTCGTCAGTCGCACGCTTCAACTGTACAATGTTACCGCGCCGGTAACCACCGTCTGCCGTGACGACCACCTTTGCCCCGCAGTCGTTGATGCGCTCGCGCAAAGCCTCTGCCGAGAAGCCCCCAAACACCACCGAGTGTGGGGCACCGATGCGAGCGCAAGCCAGCATGGCAATGACGGCTTCGGGCACCATGGGCATATAAATGACGACGCGGTCGCCGCGATGCACGCCCAGCCGCTTGAGGACGTTGGCAAACTTGGTGACCTCTCGGTACAGGTCCCAGTAGGTAAGCACCCGCTCCTCGCCAGGTTCGCCTTCCCAGATGATTGCCGCCTTGTTACGGCGAGCTGTGCGCACGTGCCGGTCAACGCAGTTGACTGAGGCGTTCAGTTTGCCTCCCAGGAACCACTGTGCATGAGGCGGGTCCCATCGGAGTACCTGGTGCCAAGGCTCGAACCAGTCCAGCTCGCGGGCAAACTGCGCCCAGAAGGCTTCGGGGTCTTTGGCGGCAGTGTCGTAAATGTTCGGGTCGTTCACGTTCGCCTGAGCTCGGAACCATTCTGACGGGGGGAAAACTCGGTTCTCACTCAGAAGAGCCTCGATGGTGGCGTGCGCTTGCATTGCCTCGGCGCTGATGCCATCGCTCATGATGTTCACCTCCCCTGACGCGGTCTTGGATGTTTTGATTACCTGATATTTTACCATAAAAAGTGTCTCGGTGTGACTCCATAGCATAGGACGAACGGCGAAAGGTGCCGAACAGAAACCCGCATGCATGTAGAGGCCGGCGGCTACCGGCAGGACGGAGCCTTGGAAGTGGAGGCTACGAATGCGCTTGACAAAGGATGGACAAATGTAGTAACAATGATGTAGATGTTCTCCATTAGATTCATTCACTGAGGCGATGCAGATGGATGCGCAAGGCGCTGTCTCGGTTGAGCAGCAGGTAGCGGGCTTTTACCGTGCGGCACAGGTGGCGGTAGACCTGTTGCCGCTGGAGGATGCTTTGCAGCGCATTGCGGAAGAGGCATGCCTTCTGACAGAGGCGAGCGCAAGCGCGCTCGCCTTTCTGACAGACAACAGTTCAAAGCTGAGGCTGGTCGCGGTAGCCGGGGAAGAGGTTCAAGACCTGCGGGGCACAGTGTTCCGAGTAGAGAACTCGTTGATGGAGAACACCGTGCGGCGCGGGGAGAACGCCATTCCTTTTTACCCCGTACGCCCTGACCCTGTGATGGAAAGCCTTCTGGGTGGAACACGGTTGCGCGGGGCGGCGGTGGTTCCGGTGCAATGCGACCAGCAGGTACTGGGCGCGCTGGCTGTGCTGAACAAGCGAGACGGCTCGCGGTTCGATTCCTCAGATATTCGCACTTTGCAGATACTGGCGTCGTTCATTGCGGGTTTGTGGCGACGCAGGCAACTGGAACAGCGCAGCGAGCGGTTGGGGCGCGAACTGGAAGTGATGTACCACGCCGCGCAAAGCATCGGTAGCAGCCTGAACCTCAATCAGGTGCTGGATACGGTTCTGGAAGAGGTTGCGGCACATTTACCCCACGCTTTTGCGGTACTTTTCCTGCTGAACGATGAGCGGACGCATCTGTTCATCGCGGCGGAGCGCGGTCTGGTAGGAGACGAACTCGAGGTGATGCTTGCAGCGGATGAAGGGCTGCAAGCAGAGGTGCTGCGTAGCGGCGAACCCCGTCTGGTCAATGCAGCGGACGTAGACCCGCGCGTCGAGCAGTTCGTGCCGCGCCTTCGGATACACTCTGCCTTGTACGCGCCTGTCACGTCGCGTACGAAGACGCTTGGTCTACTTCTGGTAACCAGCACCAGTCGCAATGCGTACACCGAAGCAGACATGAAACTGCTGAACGGTGTGGCATCACTGGCGGGGATCGCTATTGAGAACGCCCTGCTTTACGAGGATGCCCATCGCCGCGCCGAGGAAGCCACTTCCATCTACGAACTGTCCCAGCTGGTGAACGCCTCGCTGGAATTAGACAGCGTGTTGAACCTGGTGGCTGATAGCGTCGTGCGACTGCTTCAAGTGGATAAGTTTGCGCTCATGCTTTATGACGGGAACGAAGGTGTGTTGCGCACCTACGTCAGTCGCGGAGTAGACCCCGCATACTTTGACCGCCTGCGTCCCCCCAAGGGTCAGGGTATACCCGGCTGGGTGCTGGAGTTTCAGAGCCCGGTGTATGTGCTGGACGTTGCGGCGGACCCGCGCAATGCGGCGGCGCCTCTCGACCGTCAGGGCGTGATTTCGCTGGCCTGTGTACCTTTGCAGGTGGGTATGGAGCCAATGGGTGTGATGCTGGCGATGAGCAGCCGTCGTCGGTTGTTCACCATTGCGGAGATGGAGCTTCTGTACACTATCGCGAATCAGGCGGCGGTAGCCATTGATAACGCTCTGCGCTACGAAGAGGAGCGCCAAAAATCGGAGGACTTACGACAGTACTTCCTGAGGGTAGCGCGGGCTATCGGTAGCACCGTGAAGCAGGGGGAGGTGCCTCAGCTGATTGCCAATATCGCCGCAGAGGTGTTGCGTGCAGACCGGGCAATATACTACACGGTAGAAGGCAATCGGATTCAGCCCCTGGCGGTCAGCGGTTCGCGGATGGCAACGCTTCTGGACGATGAGGAAGCGTCGGGCATGGCAAGTATGGCATGGGTCGTGAAAACGGGACGCCCCCTGCTGGCGTATCAGGCGTCGTCGGACGTGCGATTTCGGGATGACCCCTTTGTGCAGCGCGAGGGAATGGCATCATGCCTTGCGGTTCCAATCGGGGGGAAGAAGCCGAGCAGACTGCTGGCGGTATACACCCTGCAACCGCGCAAGTTTACTCGACACGATGCGGAACTACTGAGCACAGTAGCGGAGCTGGTGCTAGAAACCTGATAGGCATCAGCCCCTTTCGCTTCGGTGGAGAGCTATCGACGTGCGCTTAAACCTTCGAAGAGCACGTGCATGATGTGGTCTACTACCTCTTCTACCGGGTAGGAAGCCTGCTCCAGATAAGCGAGCGTTACAAACACGTTGGTCATTCCGAACAGCAGGTACACGCTCTTGCTGGTATCGTGAGGGATTAGTTGGCCGCTGGTTACTCCTCTTTGCAGTACCTGTTCCAGCTGGGCGATGGTTTCCATGAACTGCCGCACCAGTACCTTGCTTTCTTCATCTCCCCGCTGCGCTCCCACAATCTCGCGGTAGACGATGCGCACCAGCCCGGGGTCGCGGTAGGTGGTCTGCAGATACCCCAGCAGGAAGGTGCGCACTGCTTCACGGGCAGAGCCGGTGGTGTTGGTGGCGGCAAGTACCGTTGCACGCAACTTGTCTATGCCCTCCTGCAGCAGCTGGTGGTAAAGCTGCTCTTTATGCTCGAAGTAGTAGTACAGCAAAGCACGGTTCACGTGCGCGCGCAGGGCTATCTCGCCGATAGAGGTCGCTTCGAAGCCCCGTTCGGCAAACAGCGCCTCGGCTGCTCGCATGATGCGGTCACGCGCGCTTGGTCGCTTGCTGGATACTTGCTGTTCTGGCATACTGTTCTGCCTCCTCGTTTTTTTGTCTTTTTACGTCGAATCATTAACCAATTAGTTGAATGCACCTACAGTATACCTGCGACGGTATAACATTTCAACCTTGACAGCAGGAATCCAATTCCCATATGATGAATAGTAGACAAAGACTCATCTGGAGGGCGGGGAGCTGTGGCATCGGTCACGTTAAAACACCTGACCAAAGTCTTTAAAAACGTCGTTGCCGTCAACGACCTGAATCTGGAAATCAAAGATAAGGAGTTTCTCGTGCTGGTAGGACCCTCGGGCTGCGGAAAGACCACCGCGCTGCGCATGATTGCGGGGCTGGAGGAGGTAACCTCCGGTGAAATCTACATCGGCGACCGGCTGGTGAACGATGTGCAGCCCAAGGACCGCGACATCGCGATGGTGTTCCAGAACTACGCGCTGTATCCGCACATGACAGTGTATGATAACATGGCGTTCGCGCTGCGGATGCGAAAGTTCCCGAAAGCGGAGATTCAACGGCGGGTGCACGAGGCGGCCAAGCTGCTCGGGCTGGAGGGCTTACTGGACCGCAAGCCGAAGCAGCTCTCCGGCGGTCAACGACAGCGTGTGGCGCTGGGACGGGCTATCGTGCGTGAGCCGCAGGTGTTCCTGATGGACGAGCCGCTCTCCAACCTTGATGCCAAACTGCGCGTGCAGACCCGTGCCGAACTCATCAAACTGCAGCGGCGACTGGCGGTCACCACCATCTACGTCACGCACGATCAGGTGGAAGCCATGACGATGGGCGACCGCATCGCAGTGATCAAAGACGGCGTGTTGCAGCAGGTAGATACCCCGCTGAACATCTATCATTATCCTGCCAACATGTTCGTGGCAGGCTTCATCGGTACGCCCCCGATGAACTTCCTGGATGTGACGCTGAAGCGCAGCGGAGAGGACTACTATGTGGACGGCGGCGACTTCAAACTGCTACTGCCCAAATTCGCGGCGGACAAGGTGCAGCCCTGGGTAGACAAACAGGTGGTGTTTGGCGTGCGCCCCGAGGACATCTTTGACAAAAGCCTCGCCCCCACAACCACCGCACATGACGGCAACACCCTGAAGGCGATGGTGGACGTGATAGAGCCAATGGGAGCCGTAGTCACGATGTACCTGACGTTAGGCACCCACCAGATAGTTGCCACCATCGACGCCGATACGAAGGCGAAGGAGGGTGAGGAACTGGAGATTGTGCTGGACATGGACAAGACGCACCTGTTTGATAAGGAGACACAGAAGGCGATTTATTAACCCGATTGCACCTGCAAACGCATGGCATCGTGGATGCGGATGCGCTGGCTATTCAGCCACTGGATGACATCAGGGGGAGTGTGCATGACACTCGGCAGGATGACGCGCTGGTAGCCTTCACGCAGACATAAGCGCTGAAGAGTGGCGAAGTCTTCCGCTTCCACTGCATCGGATGAACCCAGCTCCCGGCTTACCTCCCGACACAACTTCTGCCGTTCTTCCCACTCCTGCACGCTGTCGTCCCAGTTTCGGTGGCAGTATATCAGCGTCTTCATCATGTCATCTCCTGTTTGCAGTTCCACCGTTTTTGATGTCGGCAGACAGGGACGGCTTTTGCACCGCAAATCTACGGGCATTCGCATTCTAGGGGACAAAAGCCGGTAAACAAACGGTCATCCCAACCTCACGCACGACTCGCGGATGACCAGCTCGGTGGGCAGGTAGATGGTTTGGCAGAGGGCGTTCGGCTCTGGGCTGGCGAGTAACTCCATGAGCAGGTCCATCGCGCGCTGTCCCATTTCATAAAGGGGCTGTCGCACGGTGGAGAGGGGAGGATTCAGGTGTGCAGCGCTCGATGGGTCGTCGAAGGCGATGATGCTGACATCGTCGGGCACACTCAACCCCAGCGAGCGCAGCAGGGTCAGCGTCTCCAATGCCAGGTAATACCCGGCGGTGAAAACCGCAGTGACGCGCTCTGTGCGGATGAGCAGGTCGGTGAGGTGCTGTCTGGCTTGCACGCACAGGTGCGAGTCCGACCCTGCCTGCACCACCCACTCCGGGCGTGCGGGCACATCCCACTTTTGCATCGCTTCCTCGTAACCGCGCAGGCGGTCGGCGCAATTGGTGCTGCCTTCCCAGCCGTTGATGTACGCGATACGGCGGTGCCCCAGGGAGAGCAGGTACTCGACCGCACGGCGTGCTCCACCGAAGTTGTCGCTATCGACACAGGGGAAAGAGCTGCTCTGCCACGACGCGCCCATCACCACGAAGCGCGTGCCTTTTTGCCAGAGGGACGAAAGCACATCCTGCGCATCGACAGGAGGGGCGACGAACAACAGGGCGCCATGCGCGTGCTGGTCAACGACCTGCGTGTATTCGGAGACGTCTGCCTGCACGATGTGCAGAGTCAGCCCGCGTGCCTGAGCCACGTTGCGCACCGCGCGGAACGGCTCGCGCAAGTAGGTATCCGCCTGCGGATGTTCGGCGTGCGGAACCACCAGCACCACACCGTGCACACGCACCGGTTGTACCGCGTCGGTGACGAAGGTGCCCGCTCCGGAACGGCGGTACAGCCTCCCCTTGCGCACCAGTTCCTGAATGGCGCGGTTCACTGTCATCTGGCTGACGCCGAACTGCCGTGCGAGGTCGCGTTCGCCGGGCAGCTGGCTTCCTGCGGGCAGCTTGCCCTGCAGAATCTGCTCTTCCAGAATACGCTGGATGCGCAGGTATCGCGGTTCATCGGTTTCCGTAGAGCGCATGACGCCCCTCCTCTGAGATTCATTTTCGTTTCGTTTTACTGATGCGGAGTAGTACTTGCGAAGACTCCTCCTCACTCTAACCGGTGTATCGTCATGCCGAACTCCGTGAAGCATCTGAGATTCTTCACTTCGCTCAGAATGACACTAAACGACACTAATGTTGTCATGCTAAGCGGAGGCGAAGCATCGCACCTGGCACCGCACGAACCGGCTGTGCATTTGCGAACGCACTCTTCAGCGTTATATAATGCTACGCCATCCTGTCATACACATTATATCGTGGGGCGTCGAAGATGTCAAACGGGAGGGGAAACACCCTGCTCGGTGCAAGGGGAGTTGTAGGCTCTGGAGAAGCGCAGCTTCCACGGTAGCCAGATGGCTTCCCAGATGACCCGTCTGGAGAGCTTGGATTTGCCGGCGCGCCGTTCGGTGAACACAATGGGTATTTCCTGCACGTGGAACCCCAGCCGGCAGGCTCGGTACGCCATCTCGATCTGAAAGGCATAGCCGTTGGAGCGGATAGTGTCCAGATTAATGGCTTCCAGCACCTCGCGCCGCCAGCAGCGGTAGCCTCCGGTTGCATCCCGAACGGGGATTCTCGTGATCATGCGGACATACTGATTCGCAAAAAAGCTAAGCCAGTACCGCTGGCGCGACCAGTTGCTGACGTCGCCGCCTGGAGCGTAGCGCGAACCGAGTACGAGGTCGGCAGACGTAGCAGTCTCAATCAGCCGCGGCAAATCTCTGGGGTCATGCGAGAGGTCGGCGTCCATCTGTGCGATGAGCGCATGGCCCATCTGCAACGCCTGCTTGAACCCGGCGACGTAGGCGCGTCCCAAACCCTCCTTTTTCTGCCGGTGCAGCACGTGGATTTGGGGGTGCTTGCGCGCCAGGGTGTCTGCCAGTTCGCCCGTGCCGTCGGGCGAGTTATCGTCCACGATGAGGATATGCACCGAGCCGTCGGTGTGTCGCAAGACCTGTTCGCACACCAGTGGCAGGTTATCGAGCTCGTTGTAGGTCGGGATGACCACGATGACTGAACGGTCTGGCATAGACATTGCTCCTTCATCAGTAGCCAACATTATAGCACAATCCACATCCATTATTGGCGATGAGGGGGCAGTGCAACAGGCGGAAAAATTCCGAAAATTTTTCCCTCAAAACCCCCAAATACCCCTCCTACGGCACGAATCTTGCATTATATATAGGATGGAAAGGGTTCTCGCAGCCCTGAACCATATTCCGAAAAGGAGGGAACGTGAGCATGAAACGGTTCGTACTGTTCGTATTGGTAGCCGGTCTGGTGCTGGCGGTGGGCAGCGCGTGGGCGCTGACGCTGCAGCCCAACGTATCTACGTGGCAGAGTTGGGATCCGGATGACCTAGACGAGAATGGCACGCCCTACTGGGACGGCAACTCGTCGGACTACAACCCTGAACCTGCGAACATCGGTTACTGGCTGATCAAACAAGGTGCGTTTGCACCGGGCGGTAGTGCACCTGATTCCGTAAAAAACGCTTCGCCCGGTGTCGCTTACCCATATCTGGGTAATGCAGATGGCTCGGCCATTACCGATGTCTACTTCCAGGCAACCACTCCCAACTGGGCAGCCATCAAGATCGAGGTTGCTGGGCTGAAGGACTTGAACTACTTCGGCATCTACAAGCAGGGCGAGCTGCCTAGCGACCTTAATGAGTTGCTGACCACGCCACCCGGCAGTTTGGGGTCTTCTGGTAAAAGTATGCTGCTGTTCAAGGGGGCCGACGGCCCGGGAGCGTCTCTGACCTTTGTCAGCCCCTGGACCGATTTCGGGTTCTACCTGGCAACAGAAGACCCGACAAACCCAGGCAACGTGCTGCGTGCCTTCTTCTCGGAGTCGAGCCTGAACAGCGGCACGGAGAAGGGCAAGCAGCACTTCGCGTTTTTCCAGGCTAAGACCGGCGCATACCCCGCGTATTACATCGGCGCCGAGGACAAGCCCCTGCATGAAGCAGACAGGGACTACCAAGACCTGGTGGTCTACATCCAGGCCGTCCCGGATGCTTCTACCTGGATGCTGTTCCTGAGCGGCGTGCCTGCACTCGCGCTGTTGCGCCGCAAGCGAGCGTAGGGTAAAGTGGAAGGACCTGCGGTGAGCCCACCGCGGGTTCCCTTCTTCCAGAGAAAAACCAGTAACCGGCTACCAAAAAGTGTGGAATGCGCCGTGCTGCAGTGAGAGACTGCCTATCGGCGCATTTTCCTGTATTGCCTTCGGGCTTCTCCCTCCGTCAACGTCCGCCCGCAACGAGATGCATCACTTGGTTCAGCATGACAAGCGGCTACGTGTCATTCGGAGCGTTAGCGAAGAATCTCCAAACCGTGGTACCGTGAAAAAGGCTCTCGGCTTTATATTGCTAAACACCCTAAATACACACACGCTTCCCGCAAGGGTGCTTGTTTGCATCGGGCTTTTTTTATCAGAAAATGCCCTGCGGGCGCAGGGAACCCCGTATTTGGCACGGTTTTTGCAACATATAAGGGGCGCGTAGGGTGCAATCGCCCTATAGTTCGTTTCGAGGAGGGAAAGGATATGAACAGACTGGTTCCACTGGCTGTGATAGCCAGCATCGTTCTCGTGATGGGAACGGCGAACGCGCTGACGCTGCAGCCCGCCGCCACCGGCGTTACCTGGGAGCCCACGTGGACAGCCAACGAGAACGGCGATCCCTATTGGGATGGCAACTCATCGGATTACACGCAGCCCGGCAACATCGGCAACTTCATAGCGGGGACGGGTGCATTCGCAGGACATCCGCAAAGCCCGAACAATCCGTCCATGCCATACCTGAAGGGAACGGGCACTAACGCGGGTGCCAACGGGATGCCGATTGACGTCTACTTCCAGTCCGCCGCGCCCAACTGGGCAGCCCTGAAGATTGAGGTCGCGGGCTTGAGCAACTGGAACTACTTCGGCATCTACAAGCAGGGCGAGCTGCCTAGCGACCTTAATGAGTTGCTGACCACGCCACCCGGCAGTTTGGGGCCTTCTGGTAAAAGTATGCTGTTGTTCCAGGGTACCGACAGCCCAGGCGCGTCTCTGACCTTTGTCAGCCCCTGGACCGATTTCGGGTTCTACCTGGCAACAGAAGACCCGACAAACCCAGGCAACGTGCTGCGTGCCTTCTTCTCGGAGTCAACCCTGAACAGTGGCACGGAGTCTGGAAAGCAGCACTTCGCGTTTTTCCAGGCGAAAACTGGCGCTTACCCAGCATATTACATCGGGGCCGAGGACCTGCCACTGAGCAGTTCTGACAAGGATTACAACGACCTAGTGGTCTACATTCAGGCTATCCCGGATGCGTCTACATGGATGTTGTTCCTGAGTGGCGTGCCTGCTCTCGCGCTGTTGCGTCGCAGGCGGGCATAGCACAAAGGCTTGACAGTTAAGCTCACTTCCCTGCCCTTGAGAGGGCTTCCCTTTCCGAAAACGGAATCAACGAAAGCGAGAGAGAATGCGTCGCGCTGCAGATGTGAGCTGCCTAGCGGCGCATTTCTCATTTTGGGTGCAGCAAACGCTCGCGGTAGGGGTTGAAGGGGCACAGCGCGCGGACGCCCAACAGTCGCGCGGTTTCGTAGGTGTCCAGTTTCGTGCGGGGGTTCACTTTGCCGATGGTGCATCGACGCCCTGTCCGGTCGTACAGCGGACAGCGCGGACAGAGGATGCGTTTGGGTTGTGCTTGCATTTTGCCAGTATCTGTCATCGTGGGTTTGCCCCGCCCGAGAGCGCAGGCTAAAGCCTGCGGCTACATTCCACATTCCGTGCGTTTTCGAACACTCTCCGAGACCCTTCGCTATGGCTCAGGGTGACAGGAATGAGATGCTTCACTTCGTCCGGCATGACAGCCTCAGTGCCCTTCACGTTCGCCGCGAAGAGGCATATTTTCCTGCACATCACCAAGGGTATAATGGCAATGGAGGTTGAAGAGTTGCGGCGATGGTTCGGAAGTTTGTGCGACAGGTCGTCATCATTCTGGAGATGATTAAGTTCGAGCATACGGTTTTTGCGCTGCCGTTTGCCCTGCTATCGGCGTTGCTGGCGGCACGGGGATTGCCGGAGTGGCGCACGCTGGGCTGGATGCTGGTGGCGATGGTGGGGGCGCGCAGCGCGGCAATGGCGTTCAACCGTATCGCGGATTTGCACTATGACGCACTCAACCCCCGCACGGCAAACCGCGCACTGCCGCGCGGCATTCTCTCCGTCGGTCAGGTCGCCCTGTTCACCGCGGTGTCGGCGGCGTTGTTCGTGCTGGCGGCGTGGCAGCTCAACCCGCTCTGCTTCGCGCTGTCGCCGGTGGCGCTGCTCTGGATTCTGGGCTATTCCTACACCAAGCGATTTACCGCCCTGAGCCATCTGTGGCTGGGGCTTAGTCTGGGTATCGCGCCGGTGGGAGCATGGCTGGCGGTGCAAGGACGTCTCGACATTGTGCCGGTATTGCTCTCGCTGGCGGTGATGCTTTGGACGGCGGGTTTTGATATCATCTACAGCCTGCAGGATGTGGAGTTTGACCGTCGGGTCGGTTTACGCTCGCTGCCGCAAACCATCGGGGAAGCGCGTGCGCTGTGGCTGTCGCGCCTGATGCATGTGGGCATGGTGGTGCTGCTGGTTGCGGTAGGGCAGATAGCCCGTCTGCACTGGGGATACTACGCTGGGGTAGCGGTGGCAGCCGCGCTCATCACCTACGAGCAGAGCCTCGTGAAACCCAACGACCTCAGCAGGGTAAACCTTGCCTTCTTCACGCTGAACGGGTGGGTGAGCGTGTTGCTGCTGGCGTTTACGGTGGTGGACTGGTGGGTATTCTGGAGGTGATGGGTGCGAATCGGTAGCGTCCCTTACCTGAACGCAAAGCCGTTGATTGCGTGGTTCCAGACCCCTGAGGGCAAACGCAGCGGCGTGGAAGTAGTGTATGATGTGCCATCGCGTCTGGCGCGCATGGTGGAAGCGGGTGAGGTGGGGTGCGCGATGGTCTCCTCCGTCGAACTGTTTCGTCACGCGGACTGGAAGGCGGTTCCGGGCATCGCCATTGCCAGTACGGGCAAGGTGCTTAGCGTGCGTCTCTTCTCGAAAGTGCCTGTGGACAGGATACGCTCGCTCGCGCTGGATACCAGCTCGTTGACCTCTTCCGCGCTGGTGCGGGTGCTTTTCGCACGACGGTGGCACGCAACCCCCCGTTATATCCCGGCAGCTCCCAATCTGGAGGCAATGCTTCAGCAGGCGGATGCGGCTCTGCTCATCGGTGATAAGGGCATGATGGCGTGTTCTGAGGGACTGTTTGTGATCGATTTGGGTGAGGAGTGGTATCGGTGGACGGGTTTGCCGTTCGTGTGGGCGTTGTGGCTGGGGCGAGCGGAGAACATCACGCCGCCGCTGGTGGACTGTCTGCATCGTGCCAAGGCATGGGGTCTGGAGCATCTCGATACCATCGTGCAGCAGGAAGCGAGCCGACTGGACATCTCCGAAAGCCTTGTTCGCCTCTACTTGCGCGACATCATGCAGTACGCGATGACCGACGCCCACGAACAGGCGTTAAACCGCTTTGCCCACGAGTGTAAGCAGCTGGGGTTGGTTTAGCCTCACACAGGGCGGTAGCCGCCTGCACTGCGCAACGCTTCCACCAGTTCCGCCGACAGGTGGTTCAACGGGATATTTGCCATCCGCGCCATCACGATGATGCGACAGCTCATCTCGAAAGACTCCACACGCATCAGCACGTCGGGGATGGAGCGGTGGAAGGTGATGACGCCGTGGTTCGAGAGGATGATGGTCTCATGTTCGCGCACCGCTTCTGCAACGGCGTCGGCGAGCTGCTGTGTACCCGGCTGGATGTAAGGCACACGGGCAATACTTCCCAGATAGAAGATGTTTTCGATGTTCAGGTCGGTGGGCACTTCGAGGCTGGAGCAAGCAACCAGCGTGGAGTAGGGCGGTGAGACATGCACCACCACCTGCGCTTCCGGGCGGGTGCGGTAAATCGCCCGATGCATCGGCGTCTCCACCGACGGTTTGGCTCCTGAAACGGCGTCGTCGTGCAGAGAGCACAGAGCGGTTTGTTCTGGCGTGAGTTTGCCCAGCCACGCGCCGGACGCGGAGATGAGAAAACGCTCCTCATCCACACGCAGGCTGATGTTGCCGGAGGTGCCCCAAGCCAGCCCGCGCTCCCCCAGATAGTGCCCCAGTTCACACAGGTGTTTCTGCCAGCTACTCCACTCTGTCATGGCTCAGCGTTTGCCGAATGCGTCGCACGGTACGGCGAAGCCGTTCGCGCAGGTGAGGCACGGTTTCGCGAAGCAACGGATACTCGCCTTGCCGGTAAACGACCTTACCTACCACCATGGTCATCAGCACCTCAGAGGCGCGCGCGGAGAAAACCAGCGCGGCGTAGGGGTCGTAGACGGGGAAAGAGTGTGCCCCCTTCAGAGACACCACACACAGGTCTGCCTGCTTGCCCGGCTCCAGCGTGCCGATACGTTCCGCCATGCCCAGTGCGCGCGCCCCGCCCAGTGTTGCCATCTCCACCGCTTTGCGCGCGGTCATGCAGGAATCGACGCCGAACACCGCCCGCTGTAGCATCAGCGCACTGCGCATCTCCGCGAACATGTCCAGCGTATTGTTGCTGACCACGCTGTCGGTTCCCAGACCGACCTTCACGCCCTGTTGCAGCCACTGGCTCAGAGGAGCGACGCCGTCAAACAACTTCGCATTGGACTGGGGGCAGTGGGCGAGTGCAACGGATGTCGAGGCAAAGAGTTCCGCGTGGCGCGAGTCGGTTTGCACTGCGTGAACCAGCAGGGTGTCGCTGTCCAGCCAGCCCTGTTCGTGCAGGATGTCTATCGGGTGCTTGCCCGGCGTCTCCCAGGCGATGCCTCGCTCGGCATACATGATGGCGAACTTGCCCTTACCCTCGTGCAACAGGGCAACCTCCTCAGTGGATTCGGCGGCGTGGATGCACACGGGGTAGCCTTTCTCACGGGTATATTCGCGCAGGGCGGTCATGACATCGGGCCGGACGGTGTACAGCGTGTGAGGGGCAACACCGATTTCCACCAGAGTGCCCTGTGTGGCACGGTGAAGCCAAAGAAGCTTATCCTCCAGCTCTCGAAGCGTTTTCTGCGCAGACTGGTCGGGCTGCACGGCGAAAACCTCCTGATATGCGCGCCCGCGCAATCCCGTCTGTAACATGGCGTATACCGCCGCTCCCGTGTCGGTGGTATCCGCTATGGTGGTCACGCCCGAGGCGGCGGCTTCCAGCGCGCCCCATAACGCCGAGTCGCGCCATTCCGACTCCGACAGCACGCCCTTGAGCTCTACCAGCCTGCGTATCCACTCGAAGAAGGGAAGGTCTTCGACGACACCGCGCAATACGGTCAGTTCGAGGTGCGTGTGCGCGTTCACCAGCCCGGGCAGGATAATTGCCTCACCGAAGTCGAGCACATCCGCGCCGCCGCGCGTGCCCGAACGCCGGCGTACGTCCACAATCACCCCGTTCTGTATCACCACCTCGCCCTGTTCAAT
>Ga0308392_1000240_pt1 | contig 23324 bp, 22 predicted proteins | sample Hotspr20Samplem2_FD_202361 | JGI IMG/M metagenome (GOLD analysis project Ga0308392, IMG submission 202361) | Hot spring phototrophic mat microbial communities from Octopus Spring, Yellowstone National Park, Wyoming, United States - 20050624_m2 ... | reverse complement strand
GCGGACGCCCGGGCGGGGCGAGAGGGAGCGGAGTTCGACGACGGGGGTGTTGCCGGCGAGCTCGCGGATGGAGGCGTAGCGGGGCATCGATTCGATTATGACGCGAACGGCCCCGGCGTGTGCCGGGGCCGCGTCTGCGCTGCGCGGGGGAGGGCTACTCCTCCTCGTAGTACTCGATGCCGAGGTGGGTGATCTGCTCCTCGCCCATGAGCCAGCGGAGCGTGTTCTTCAGCTTGGTCTGCTGGATGAAGAGGTCGTGCTCCGGGTAGACGGTGGGCGCATGCTGGGGGCTCTTGAAGTAGAAGCTGAGCCACTCCTGGATGCCCTTCATGCCGGCGCGCTGGGCGAGGTCGAAGAAGAGGGCGAGGTCGAGGACGAGGGGCGCCGCGAGGATGGAGTCGCGGCAGAGGAAGTCGATCTTGATCTGCATCGGGTAGCCGAGCCACCCGAAGATATCGATGTTGTCCCAGCCCTCTTTGTTGTCGCCGCGGGGCGGGTAGTAGTTGATGCGGACCTTGTGGTAGATGTTGCCGTAGAGCTGGGGGTAGAGGTCGGGCTGGAGGATGTACTCGAGGACGCCGAGCTTGGATTCTTCCTTGGTTTTGAAGCTCTCGGGGTCATCGAGGACTTCGCCGTCGCGGTTGCCGAGGATGTTGGTGGAGTACCAGCCGGCGACGCCGAGCATGCGTGCCTTGAGCATGGGCGCGATGACGGTCTTGACGAGCGTCTGGCCGGTCTTGAAGTCCTTGCCGCCGATGGGGACGCCGCGGTCGTTGGCGAGCTTGACGAGCGCGGGGATATCGACGGTGAGGTTGGGGGCGCCGTTGGCGAAGGGGACGCCCTCCATGAGGGCGGCGTAGGCGTAGAGCATAGAGGGGGCGATGGCGTCGGAGCTGGCCTCGAGGGCGGCTTCGAAGTTTTCGAGGTTTTCGTGCTCGGCCGAGGGCTCCATGAAGACCTCGGTGGAGGCGCACCAGATCATGACGAGGCGGTCGCAGCCGTTGCGGGCCTTGAAGTCGCGGATGTCCTGGCGGATCGCTTCGGCGAGCTCCATCTTGGAGCGGCCGGACTTCACGTTGGTGCCGTGGAGGCGCTTGACGTAGCGCTGGTCGAAGGCGGCGGGCATCGGTTCGATGCCGCGGAGGAAGTCGGCGATGGGGTCGAGGTGCTCGTGGCGGTCGAGGACGCCGGCCTTGAGGGCGGCCTCGTAGGCGTTATCGGGGATGGGGTCCCAGGCGCCGAAGACGAGGTCGTCGAGGCTGGCGAGGGGGACGAACTCCTTGATGAGGGGCGAGCGCTTTTCGGTGCGCTTGCCGAGGCGGATGGTGCCCATCTGGGTGAGGGAGCCAACGGGCACGGCGCCGCGGGAGCGAATGTCCTCGACGCCGGCGATGAAGGTGGTAGCGACGGCGCCGAGGCCGACGAGGAGGACGCCGAGGCGGCCGGTTGGGGGCTCGATGGGACGGGGCTGGGGCTGAACGAAATCTTTGGGTTCCAGGATGACACCTCGTTGGCGGGCGAGGGAGATGAGGACGCCGTGCCATTGGGCAGGGATGCGTCCGGTTTTCGCCCAGTGTTGGACGGTGCTCTGGCGCCTGCCGAGGAGGGCGGCGAGGGCGCTCTGGCCGCCGAAGCGCCGGATGATGCGTTCGGCGGGGTTGAGCCGGTCGTCCACTCTGCAAGCCTAACGAAAATTTCGTTAGCCGTCGAGGGGACCGGTCGGGCCGCAGCCAGGGGCCCAACGGCCGCTGGACAGGGTCATCAGCAACGGAGCAAGCTTCGTATGGATGGTAAGCAGCCGGCGCACAGCGAGGCGCCGGGCAGGAGGTACAGCGATGGGACTGGCGAAGTTCATGGCATCGACGGCGGGGCGGCTGCTGCGGGTGGTGCTCGGGATCGTCCTGATCATCGTCGGCGTTGTGGTCGGCGGGCCGGCCGGCTGGGTGATCGCGATCATCGGGCTGGTGCCGATTGCGGCCGGGGCAGCGAACGTCTGCCTGGTCGGTCCGGTGCTCGGCGCGCCGTTCAAGGGTTCCGAGCTGCGGCGGTAGGCGTCAGCGGTCGTTCATCTGTTCGAGGGCGGCCGAGTACTCGCCGGTCATGCCGGCGAGTAGTGCCAGCAGGTAGCCGAGGAGGATGAACGGCAGGCGGAGCAGCGAGACGCCGATCGCGACCGGCAGCGGGCCGAAGATGAACCACAACGCGGTCCAGAGCACGTAGCCGCTGAGGAAGAGGCAGACGAGGATGCCGCCCCAGGCGGCGAGGTAGATGAGGGTGCTGGCGAGTTCGGCGAGGCCGGCGATGATGACGGCTGACCCGAAGAGTGCCTGGCGCATGGGCGCACCTCCGCTGTGTGCCGGGCCGGGGCCCGGCGGTCCTTGCGCGGAAGGTACCGGGCCGGTGCGTCAGGCGATGTCGCGGGCGGGAGCGGCTGCCGACGCGGCGGCGCGGCGCTCGGCGGCGCGAGCCATCGCGCGGGGCATGCGGCGGAAGACGAAGAAGTGGGCGGGCGCGAGGGCGTACCAGTAGAGCAGTCCCCAGACGCCGTTGGGGTGGAAGCGGGCCGTCGTGACCAGCTCTGAGCGGCCGGGGCCCTTTTCGCGCACTTCGAACTCGAGGACGGCGGCGCCGGGCAGGCGCATCTCGGCGAGGAGCGTGAGGCGCCGGCCGGGCTCGAGGGCGACGACGCGCCAGAAGTCGAGGGTATCGCCGACACGGAGGTCGGTGGGATGGCGGCGGCCGCGGCGGAGGCCGACACCGCCGACGAGGCGGTCGAGCAGGCCGCGGAGCCACCAGAGGGTATCGGCGTAGTAGTAGCCGGTGCGGCCGCCGATGCCCCGCACCACCTCCCAGAGGAGTTCGGCGGGGGCATCGACCGGGACGGTCGTGGTTTCGCCCTTGGAGTAGAAGGAGGTATCGGGGTTGTAGCCGCGGTAGGCGAGGGCGCCCTCGGCCCAGCGGGCGGGCAGGGGCTCCTGCCGCTCCCGCTCGAGCGCGGCGCGCACGGCCTCCTCGTAGGTGTGGAGCGGGATGGGCAGGACGGCGCGGATGGCGGAGTCGTCGGGAAGGAGGTCGGTCTGGAGGCCTTCGACGAGGGGGCGGGCGACGTTGAACGGGACGCTCGTGACGAGGGCGAGCCAGAGGGAGGAGAGGCGCGGGGTCAGGAAGGGCACGTCGATGGCGCGGAAGGGCCGGCCGACGACGCGGGCGTAGCCGGCCATCAGGTCGCGGAAGGTGAGGACCTCGGGGCCGGCGACGTCGTAGACCTGCCCGGCGGTTTCGGGGTGCTCGAGGACCCCGACGAGGTAGGCGAGAAGGTCATCGAGGGCAATCGGCCGGGTGCGGTTGCGGACCCAGCGGGGGGTGATCATGACCGGCAGGTGGTTGACGAGGTCGCGGATGACTTCGAAGCCGGCGGAGCCGGGACCGACGATCAGCCCGGCGCGAAGTTCGGTGACCGGGACGGGCCCCGCGCGGAGGGTTTCGCCGGTGGCGAGGCGGGAGGCGAGGTGCTCGGAGATGGGACCCTGCGGCCGGGGGCCGCCGAGGTAGATGATCCGCTTGACGCCGGCCGCGGCTGCGGCATCGCGGAAGTTGCGGGCGGCTTCGTGGTCGAGGCGGGCGAAGCCGCGTCCGGCGCCCATGGAGTGGACGAGGTAGTAGGCGGCATCGACGCCGGCGAGGGCGGCGGGGAGGGTCTCGGGGCGGAGGGCATCGGCGGCGACGGTTTCGATGCCGGCCCAGGGGCGCGCCTGGAGCACCTCGAGGCGGCGGGCCGCGGCGCGGACGCGGTGGCCGCGTTCGGCGAGGAGCGGGACGAGGTGGCTGCCGATGTAGCCGGTGGCGCCGAAGACGAGGACGTTCACGGGTTCGCGGGGGCGGCGGGCTCGAGGTCGAGGGCTGCCCGGAGCTCGGCAAGGTGGGCGATGACGCGGTCGGGGATGGCCGGGGCGTCGTCGGTCAGCTCGAGGCGGTCACGATGGATCCAGGTGGCGTGGAGGCCGGCGCGGCGGGCGCCGCCGATATCGGCGTAGAGGTTATCGCCGACGTGCCAGGCTTCAGCGGGGCGGGCGCCGACCTGCTCGAGGGCGTGTTCGAAGACGCGCGGGTGGGGCTTGCCGTGGCCGAATTCGCCCTCGATGACGATGACGTCGAAGTGCTCGGCGATGGGGAAGCGGCTGAGCTTCCAGCGCTGCATCTCGGCGGGGCCGTTGGTGAGGAGGCCGAGGCGGAAGCCGGCCTCCCGGAGGCGGGAGAGGGTTTCGAGGCTGTCGTCGAAGAGGCGCATGCGGGCGGCCTGCTCATCCCAGTAGCGGTCGGCGATGCGCGGCGCGGCGGCGGGGTCGAGCTGGAGGCGCTGGAGGGCGAGGGCGACGTTGTGCCGGCGGGCATCGTGGAGGCGGGTGCGCCAGTGTTCGACGGCGGCTTCGTCCTTCCAGAAGCTGATGAGCTGTTCGCGGATGGCAGATTCGAGGCGGGCCGGTTCGATCCCGAGTTCGGGTGCGAAGGCGGCGCAGGTGCTGCGCCAGGCTTCCTGCACGCCGCCGGAGGTATCGAGCAGCGTATCGTCGAGGTCGAAGAAGATGGCGCGCGGGGTCACGATCCCATCGTAGGCGGCCCGGGCGAGGGGTGTCGATGCGCGAGGCGTCAGCTGCTGGCGATGATGGCGGCTTCCCAGGCTTCGGGGGCGATGGCGCGCGGGCGGGCGGCGCCGGGCGCGGCGAACCGTTCGCGGGCGGCATCGTAGACGTCGGCAATGCGGAGGCCGACGGTGCTCCAGCGGAACCGTTCGACGCTGGCGCGGGCGGCGCGGCCGAAGTTGGCGCGGAGCTCGGGGTTGGCGAGGAGAACATCGAGCTTTTCGGCGAACGGCTCGGGGCAGCGCCAGGGGATGAGGTAGCCGGTGACGCCATCGATGACGGTGGAGACGAGGCCGCCGACGCGGGAGGCGACGACAGGGGTGCCGCAGGCCATGGCTTCGACGGCGACGAGGCCGAAGCTCTCGTAGAAGCTGGGCACGACGCAGACATCGGCGGCGCTGTAGTAGCGGGGAAGGGCGGCGTGGTCGACGGCGCCGGTGAACCGGACGCGGCCGGCGATGCCGAGGGCGCGGGCCTGGGCTTCGAGCTCGGCGCGAAGCGGCGCGGCGCGGTCGTCGCCGCCGACGATGAGGAGGAGGGCGTCGTTGCGTTCGAGGCCGGCGACGGCATCGAGGAGGATTTCGAGGCCCTTGAGCTTTTCGAGGCGGCCGACCCAGAGGAGGATGGGCCGGTCGAGGGGGAGGCCGAGGCTGGCGCGGGATTCGGCGCGGGGGAGGGGGCGGAAGAGGTCGAGGTCGATGCCGCAGGGGACGGTATGCATGCGGGCAGGGTCGGCGCCGTAGTACCGTTCGAGGAGCTGGCGTTCGTGGTCGCTGGCGGTGACGATGGCGGTGGCGCGGCGGGCGATGGTGCGTTCGTGGCGGATGCGGAGGGTGGGCTCGGCCTCGCCGAAGCGGGCGCGGTTCTTGACCTCGCCGAGGGTGTGGAACATGACCACGTGCGGGAGGCGGAGCTGGCGGGCGAGGATTGTGCCGGCCCAGCCGGACTGCCAGTAGTGGGAGTGGATGAGGTCGTAGCCGGGGCCGCTGGAGGCGAGTGCGCGGAGGCCGCGGACGAACTCGGGAAGGTGGCGGACGATCGCTTCTTTTTCGATGGGCGCGGCCGGCCCGGCGGGGAGGCGGACGAGGCGGAGGCCGGGTGCGACGGGTTCGACGGGCGGGAGGTCGCCGTCGAGGCGGGTGAAGATATCGACTTCGTAGCCGAGGCGGGCGAGCTCGCGGGAGAGTTCGAGGACGTAGACGTTCATGCCGCCGGTCTCGCGGCCGCCGAGGGGCGCGAGGGGGCTGGTGTGGGCGGAGACCATTGCGATGCGCATGCGGGTTCCATTGTGCCGGATTTGGGGCGGGCGTTTGCAGCCCGAACACCTGTGCGCAAGAATCTCTGCTCTCGGAGGGTAGGCGATGCAGATGGCCGAGCTTGCTGCCGAACTGGCGGACGGCATGTTCCCGACGGAGGTCGTTGCCGAGGTTTCGGATGTCGACGGGAGGACGGTGACCTTTATCGCGCCGAGCACCCGTGTTGTCCGGCGGACGAACGGCCGGGGACAGGTGCGGGTGCGCGTTGTCCAGCAGGGGAGCCGGGGGCTGGTCGTCGAGCTGCCGGGTGACGTTTACGGAGCGGTCCGCTACGTTGAGGTGCCGCTGACGGCTGTTTCGAGCTGAGCCCCGCGGTGATCCTGAGCGACGCGGCGATTCTCGATGCGCTCCGGGACGGGCGGCTTCGCATCGACCCGCCGCCGGCGGCGCCGGCTCCGGGCGGGAACCCGGGCGCCTTCGACCCGACCTCGGTGAACCTCCGGCTTGGACAGCTGCTGCGCATCCCTGCGGCGGGCGTCAGCATCACCTTCGACCCCGCGGCCGGGAGGGTTGGGCCAACCCTCGAACGGCTGTACGACCCGTACGAGATTCCGCCGGAGGGCTTCGTCCTCGACCCCGGGCGCTTCATCCTCGGGATGACGATGGAGCGCATCGCCCTGCCGCTGCCCTCGGAGCTGCCGGCTGGGGTTGCTGAGCGCGGCTGCCTCGCCGGCCGTGTTGAAGGGAAGAGTTCGCTGGCGCGGATGGGGCTGCTGATCCACTTCACTGCACCGACCATCCATGCGGGGTTTGAAGGGACCATCGCCCTGGAGATGATGAACCTCGGCCCGGCAGGGATCCGCCTCCGCGCCGGGATGCCGATCTGCCAGCTGATCCTCGAGCCGGTGGTCGGCACGCCGATGAGCGCCGGCGGCCAGTTCCTCGGGCAGGCAGACCCGGCGGGCCGGGGGTAAGATCGCGCCACCAGGAGGGAGCCGTTGGAACCGTTTCGGGTGGGACTGTGCCAGGTGCCGGCGTATCCGCTGGAGCAGGCAGAAGAGAACTGGACCGCGATCCTCGCGGCGCTCGATGAGGCCGGCCGCCAGGGCGCGCAGCTCGTGGGGCTGCCGGAGTGCTCCTACCCGGCCTACTACGTGCGCGACGAGCGCCCGTACGACCGGCCCGGGGTGCGCCCGTTTGCCGAGGTCTCGGCGGCGCTGGCCGCGAAGTGCCGGCAGTGGGGGTACTGGCTGGCCGCGGGACTCGCGGTGCCGCACCCGGACGGCAGCCTGACCAACAGCGGGCTGGTGTTCGACCCCGCCGGCGAGATTCGCGGGCGGTACGACAAGAGCTTCCTCTGGCATTTCGATGCGCGCTGGTTCCGGCGGGGGCGGGAGTTCCCGGTGTGGGATGCGGGCTTCGCCCGGTTCGGCGTCCTCATCTGCGCGGATGCGCGCCAGCCGGAAGTGGCCCGGGCGCTGGCCGTCAACGGGGCGGAGGTGATCCTCGACCTGACCGCGTGGGTCGCGTGGGGACGGACGATGGCGGAGCTTTCGACCACGCAGTGCGAGTACCTGGTGCCGGTGCGGGCGTTCGAGAACGGCGTGTGGATTGCGGCGGCCGACCGGTACGGCCCGGAGGGCACGTCGCTGGTGTACGCCGGGCGGTCTTCGGTGTACGACCCGGAGGGGGTGACGCGGTTCTGCGCGCCGGCCGATGTGGGGACCACGGTGGTGTTCGAGATCGAGCCGATGCGCGTCGAGCGCCCCGCACGCCGTCCCGGGCTGTACCGGCGGCTGACCGAGCCGACGGCGTCGCTGCCGGTGATGGAGCTGCTGGGGCAGGCGGTGGTGCCGGCGGCGGAGAGCCGGCGGGTCGCGGTGGTGCCCTCGCGGCCGGCGTTCGACCCCGAGGCGGTGCTGGCAGCCTACCTGGACCAGCGGGAGCAGGATGCAGACCTGGTGGTCATCGGCGGGGCGCCGGCGGCGGAGGGCTGGGAGGCGGCGCTGCCCCGGCTGGAGGCGGCCGTCCGGGAGCGCGGCGGGAGCGTGCTCTTCGGCGTTGCCGGCGACGGCGGGCGGCCGCGGCAGACGGCGGTGCTCGTGCACCCGGGCGGGACGGTGGTGCACGAGGCATCGCACGGGCGTGGGATCGCGACGGGCGAGACGCTGCCGCCGGTGGTGGCAACCCCTGCGGGGCGGGTCGGCATCCTCTGCGGGGAGGAGGGGTACGTGCCGGAGGTGGCGCGCATCTTGATGCTCGAGGGCGCGGAGGTGCTGGCCTGGACGCACTTCGCGGATGCGCCGATGACGGAGCAGGTGGCCCGGGCGCGGAGCGACGAGAACCGGGTCTACACCGCGGTCGCGGGGCCGGAGACCGGGATCATCGTGGCGCCGCACGGGGCGCCGATGACGATTGCCCCGCGGGGGAGCGGGCTGGCGATGGCGGCCCAGGTGAACCCGGCGATGACGCGCTGGAAGGACATGGCGCCGGGCACGAATGCGCTGACCGACCGGATCCCGGAGGCGTACGGGGTCCTGACGGCGTAGGGCCGGCGGTCAGTCGTCGAAGCCTGACGCAATCGCGAGGACGTTGGCGACGTACTGGAGCGTTTCGTCGAAAATGCCGAACTGCTCGATACTCCACCAGCCCTGGTAGTAGAAGGCGAGCGCGATTTCGAGGTCGCCGCCGGCCTGCCAGAGCATGTGGGCGAAGACCGCGGCGCCGAGGCGGATGTTGTCGGCGGGCTCGGTGCGCCAGTTGACGGCGCCGGGAGCGAGGTATTCGAGGCCCCACTCGGCGGTGGCGGGCATGAGCTGCATGATGCCGACGGCGCCTGCAGGGCTGACCATCGCCTGGTTCCAGCCGCTCTCGAGCCAGGCGAGCCCGAGCAAGACGGACGGCGGGATGCCGTATTCGGCGGCGGCCGCGCGGAGGAGCGCCTCGATGGCGGGGCGGGAGACGGCGGGGTCCGCGGGCGCGCGGGTGGGCGCGGGGATCACGAGCAGCTGGCCCGCGAAGATGCGGTCGTGGTCGTCGATGCCGTTCGCCTCGGCGAGGGCGTGGACCGTTGTGCCATGGGCGAGGGCGATGGCGGAGAGGGTATCGCCGGGTTCGACGATGTAGCTGCGGGCGGCCGGGGGAGCGACGGCGCCGCCGGGCGGCGGGACGGCAGGCGACGATTCGGCGATGGTGAGCAGCTGGCCGGCGAAGATGAGATCGGGGTTGGCGATGCCGTTGGCGGCGGCGAGGGCGTCGACATCGACGCCGTAGCGCAGGGCGATGGCGGAGAGGGTTTCGCCGGGCTGGACTTCGTGGGTGCGGGCGCTGGCGACGGCGAGCGGCGCAGCAGCGGCCGCCGCCAGCATCGCGAGGAGGATGCGGCGGAGGAACGGCGCCCGGTTCGCCGCCGCGGGCGGGGTGTGCGGCAGCATGGGGCGTTGATACTGCCGCAACCGTTATGGCGAATGCAAGGGGCCGATGGGCCGCAGCCGGCAGGGCGGCTACCGGAGGGGACCGGTCGCGACGGGGTTCGTGCGGTTGATGACGCCCTCGAAGCGCTGCCTGACCGCCTGCCAGATGTAGTCCTGCATCGGGAAGATGTAGAAGGTGTCGTTCTTGATGGCGTCGACCACCTGCGCGGCGACCTCTTCGGGCGGGAAGCCCTGGCGGAGGAGGGATTCGACGACGGCGCGGCGCTGGCGGGCTTCTGCGGGGAGGTCGGCGGTGCGGGCGGGGCCGAACTCGGCAGGGCGGTTCCGCTCGGCATCGAGGATCTGGGTGTTGACCCAGCCCGGGCAGAGGACGGAGGCGGAGAGCTTCAGGTTCATGAGCCGGAACTGCTTGTACAGCCCCTCGGTGAGGCAGACGACGGCGTGCTTGGAGATGGAGTAGGCATCGGCGCCGGTGAGGAGGCCGGCAGCCGAGGCGGTGTTGACGATGTGGCCCTCTTCGCCGCCGGCGATCATGCGGGGGACGAAGGCGCGGATGCCGCGGAGGACGCCGTGGAAGTTGACACCGAACACCCAGTCGAAGTCGGCCTGGGGAGCTTCCCAGATGGGAACGCCGGCACCGCCGGAGACGCCGGCGTTATTGCAGAGGATGTGGACGGCGCCGAAGGCCCGGTAGGCGGCATCGGCGAGGGCCTCGACGTCGGCGTCGGCGAGGACGTTGGTGCGGACGGCGAGGGTCCGGGCGCCCTTCTGGCGGAGGCCGGCTTCGGCGATGGCGAGAGGCTCGGCTTCGATGTCGGCGAGGACGACGGCGGCGCCCTCCTCAGCGAAGCGGGTGGCGAGGGCGAGGCCGATGCCGCTCGCGGCCCCGGTGACGACGGCGACTTTTCCCGCCAGGTCCTGCATGGTCGAATCTCCTTCGGGTTTGGCGAAGGAATCTACGGGAGCTGGACCGGGGGCACAAGCGAAAGCGGGGAAGGGGCCGGGAAGCGGGAAGGGATGACGTGGCGGAGAGGGTGGGATTCGAACCCACGGTACCTTGCGGTACACACGCTTTCCAGGCGTGCCTGATCGTCCACTCCAGCACCTCTCCGCGGGGGGCAGGCGGTGAACCCAATGCTCCATGGTAACAGGTTCGGCGGTGTGCGCTGGCCGGCGCGGGCGGGGGCGTGCGTTTACCGGGCGGTTACCGGGTAGCAATTTTCACGGGGAGCGGGCATGATGCGAGGCATGGCAGGCAAAGCCCCGCTCCTGCTGGCTGCGTTCCTGTTCGGCATCGGGGCGAGCGGCCTCCTGATTCTTTCGTTCGCCGACCGGGCGGCGTGGGGTCCGTTCCGGCCCACCGCGCAGCCGCAGCCGCCCCAGCGGGTCATCGTCATCGACGTTGGCGCGCCGGTCACGGCGCCCTCGCTCGAAGGGCTGCTGGCGGGCGGGGCCGGGAGCGCTGCCGAGTCGCTCGCAGCCGAACCGGCGCAGGTGCTGCCGGCGGGCGGCGACGCGGGGGCGGCGAGCCAGCCCTCGGCAACGCCGACGCCCGTGCCGCCGATCCGCATCCACGGGGTGGCGGCCGAAGACGGCGTTTCGGCGGCCGGTGCGACGCCGACCCCGCCGCCGCCGGTGCGCATCGTCAACGTGGCGGCCGGCGATGGCGAGTAGAACGGCTTCGCCGGGAATGCAGGCCTTCCGGTAGACTTTCGGGCCATGGCACTCCGGGACGTGCGCGCGCTGGTGTTCGACGTCTTCGGCACGGTGGTCGACTGGCGGTCGTCGGTCATCCGGGAGCTGGAGGCGGCGGGTGCGCGGTACGGCGTTTCGGCCGACTGGGGCGCGTTCGCCGACGCGTGGCGGTACGAGGGGTATCTCGGCGGCATCGCGAAGGTGAACCGGGGCGAGTGGCCGTTCATGACGACCGATGCGCTGCACCGGCGGAAGCTGGACGAGCTGCTGCCGCAGTACGGGCTCGGCGGCATGCCGGAGGCGGAGCGGGAGGACCTGAACCGGGCATGGCACCGGCTCGACCCGTGGCCGGACAGCGTGCCGGGCCTGTGGCGGCTGAAGCAGCGGTACGTCATTTCGACGCTCTCGAACGGGAACGTTGCGCTGCTGGTGCACATGGCGAAGCGGGCAGGGCTGCCGTGGGACTGCGTGCTCGGTGCGGATGCGCTCGGGGCATTCAAGCCGAAGCCGGAGGCGTATCTCGCGGGGGCGCGGCTGCTTGGATACGCGCCGGGGCAGGTGATGCTGGTGGCCGCCCACAAGGCCGACCTGAAGGCCGCGCAGGCTGCGGGACTGCGGGCGGCGTTCATCCCCCGGCCGAAGGAGGCGGGGCCGAACGTGCAGCCCGACCTCGAGCCGGAGCCGTCGTTCGACATTACGGCGCGGGACTTCCTCGAGCTGGCACGGTTGCTGGAGGAGCAGACGGCGTAGCGGCCGGTCAGGGGAGCCAGCGGGGGAGGTCGCCGCCGACTGCGAGCGGGGTGCGGTCGCCGGATTCGAGGTCGAGGGTGATGGTGGTGAACTGCTGCGCCGTTTGGACGGTGTAGACGATGGAGCGGCCGCCGGGGGCGAGGTCCCAGTGGAGGACGAGGTCGGTGCCGGCAGCGAGGTTGATGGCGCGGAGCTGGCGGCCGTCGCGGACGGATTCGAAGACGAGGTCGGTGCCGGTGCGCTGGGGACCGATGACGCGGCGGAGGGTGGCGACCGTCTCGCTGTCGAGGAAGCGGGGAGCAGAGCGGATTTCGCCTTCCCTGCCGAGGACGAGGTCGACGGCGGCATCGAGGCTCACGACGCGCACGGGCTGCAGCGGGGTGGCTCCGGCCGCCGTCCGGGGCACGCTCTCGAAGGCGACGATGCGGGAGTCGGGCGACCAGGCGGCAGCGCCCCCGCGCGGCTGGCCGAGGTCGCGGCGCTCCTGGGTGGCGAGGTTGACGACGATGAGGCGGGCATCGCTCGGCGAGACGTAGGCGAGGTGCTGGCCATCGGGCGACCACGACGGATAGAGGGAGGGGAGGCCTTCGGGGTCGAGGGTGGCGACGAATTCGCCGGAGAGGCGGACGAGCCAGGCGCGGGGCACGCCTTCGCCCCCGCCGGGGAGGGCATCGCGGCGGACGACGGCAAGGGTCGCGCCATCGGGCGACCAGGCGACGCCGCCGACGTTGATGGCGGGGTCGAAGACGAGGGATGCGGCCGCGCCGTCGCTCACCCGGACGAGGGCGAGGCTGCCGCGGCCGTCAGGGCCCGCGGTGACAACGGCGACCTGGGCGCCGTCGGGCGAGACGGCGAAGTCGATGATGCGCGGGGCGCGGGCGAGGACGCGGGGCTCCTGGCCGGCCCGGAGTTCGACGAGGCGCTCTTCGGTCCGGCCGGGTGCAACCTGCACGACGGCGACGCCGGGTTCGCGGACGGTGAAGCGGTGTTCGAACGGCTCGCGGAGGGGTTCGGCGCGGCGGCCGAGCGTGCCGGGTGCGAGGCGGATGCGGTACTCGCCGGGTTCGAGCGGGCCGGCGGGCACGAAGACGAGCGTCCGGCCGCGCCAGCGGACGGTGCCCTCGAGCGGGGGTTCGAAGGCGAGGGCGGCTTCGACGGCGGCGCGGTCGGGTTCGCGGTCGAAGGCGAGGGTGATTTCGCGGAGGGTGACGGGCGCGGGCACGGCGGCGTCGGGGGATGCGAGGACGACGCGGATGCGGCGCTGGTCGCCGAGGAGGAGGACGGCGAGGAGGATGCCGAGGGCGACCGCGGTGACGGCGCCGAGGGCGGCGAGGGCGGGGCGTTCGTCACGGATAAAGGTACGGATTTTGGGGTGACCTCCGAAGATAGTGCGTCTTCGAATCTGTAACTCGGCATAAATCCGAGATTTTCTGGTCTCTGGCACCTATGTGGCACCTATTCCCCGGTTTAACCCGGCGGCCTCCCCCGACGGCCTTCCCGCGACCCACACCTAGACACGTCTCTATGTACTCCCTGTTTCCCGGCTGACATTCTTGACATCCCGACATAACCTCGGCCGCGGACGTCCGCGGCAGTGTGGGGGGTTGCGGCGACGTACGCCGAGGAACCCGACGCTAACCTACCATCGATGGCAGAGTAGTCAGGAGTTAGCCGCGGAGAGCGGCGTCGATGGCCCGCGCGGCGGCCTCTGCGGCGCGCGGGAGAGCGTGGCCGTAAACGTCGAGGGTCATCTTGGCCGAGGCGTGGCCGAGCAGGGCGCCGGCCGTGCGGACGTCGACGCCGCTGGCGATGGCGAGGGTGGCGGCGGTGTGGCGGAGGTCGTGGAGGCGGACCTTCCGGAGTCCGGCGCGCTCGAGCACCCTGTGGAACCATTCCAGGGGGGCCTTTGGGTTGAGGTAGTACCCGTCCTCGCGGCAGAAGACGAGGTCGAGGTCATGCCACGCCGGGCCGGCTTGCAGCCGCTCCTCCAGCTGGCGCTGGCGGTGGGACCGGAGGGCCGAGCAGGCGAGTTCGGCGAGCGCCACCGCCCGGCGGCTGCTGGCCGTCTTCGGCTCCTGGATGCGGTATTCACCGCCGAGGTACACGAGCGTCCCGGTGACACGGACGACACGGGCCTCGAGGTCGACGTCGCGCCAGCGGAGGGCGAGGAGTTCGCCCTTACGCATGCCGGTGGTGAGGGCGAGCACGGCGAGGGCCTCGAGCCGGTCGCCCCGGGCGGCAGCGAGCAGCTGGCGGGCCTCCTCAGCGGTGAGGGCGGCGCCAGCGGCGGGGTGAGCGGCCCGCGGGGGGTCGACGCGGTCGGCAGGGTTGGCTGAGAGATAGCCGCGCCGGACGGCATCGGCGAGCGCCTTGTGCACGATGCTGTGGACGCTCCGCACGGTAGCCGGCCCCAGCCCCTCGTCGAGCAGGCGGCGGTAGAGCCGCTCGAGCTCAAGCGGCTGGAGCGCGGCCAGGCGCCGGTCGCCAAGCAGGGGCAGGATGTTCCGCTCAAGCCGGATGCGGTATGCCTGCACCGATTGCGGCTTTAGTCGATGTGTAACACCAGCGAGCCACTCCTCGAGGAACTGGCGCACCGTCAGTCGCCCAGGAGGCGGTAGCACGCCGCGGGCCCGCTCGGCCAGGAGTTCGTGCACGAGCCGCTCCGCCTCCCGCCTGGTGGCCGCCCACCTGATGCGATACCGTCCCCCGCCGACATGCACCTTCGCCCGCCAGGGCTTGTTGCGCCGCCGGGGGTCATTCACCCGGTGGACCGAGCCGCTGCCGTAGGGTCTCCGCGCCATCGCTTCCACCTCACAATCTGCCAGAGTGCGCCGACGCCCGCCAGCAACCCGCGGCGGGCCGCCGGCTGGGCAGGTCCTGCTCAGGGCTGCGACCCCAGCTGGTCGCGGTGGGGCCGCCACGGCTCCGGCGCCGGGTCATCGAGCACCACCACCGCCGGCGGCTCGGGCGGCGCGTCGCGCTCAACGTCGGCGAGCAGCCGGACGTGTCCGCAGCCCCGCGGCTGGGGCGGCACCCGGCGACCGCCACCCCTGCAAGCTCCTTGCAGCGGGCGGCCCCCCCTGATTTCGAACGCGCGCGATTTTGGGCAGGGGACCGCGCTTCTGCCGGCACGTGCCGAACTTTCCGCCCGGCCCTCCCGCCATCGGGGCGCCGTCGCCGCGTTGTGCCCCGTCATCGTCGCCCTCCATCGAGCGGCAGGGCCGGCTGGACGGCTGCCGGGGACGGCGCCGGCGGCGGGTCGTCCGGCCCGCTGACGTCGTCGACGCGCCATACCCCGAAGGGCCCAAGCCCCAGGTGGTAGTCGCGCACGAGCTCGGCCAGCGCGCGGCGGAGCTTGGCGCCGACGGCCGCCCGCCAGAGGACCGGAACGCGCTCGCCGTCTAGCTCGACGGCCACCATCAGCACGGCCTCGCTCCCCCGGTGGCGACGGCAGAGGTCGGCCACCGCCTGCGCGAACCGCTGCGCCGCTTCGGGGTCGCCCTGCTCGCGCACGGTGAACCGGCAGCGCGGCCGGAGCCCGAGCGCGAGCCCCAGCCGGAGGAGGTGGCCGCCGGGGCGCGGCAAGGCAGCGACCAGCGCACCCACTGCGTCCCGGTGCCGGCGCAGCTCGGCGAGCAGGCTTTCCGCCCTGGGCGTGTCGGGCCACGTGACGTGCACCAGCCCGTCATCGTCGAGGTCGAACCGGATGCCGGCCTGCAGGCAGCGGTCGATGAGCGCCCGCACGTCCGCGGACAGCGCGCCGTTCACAGGACGCCCTCCCGCACCCCGGCGATGAGGGCCGCGGCCCGGAGGTGCCAAACGTCGCGCTGCACCCCACCGAGTGACCGCCGGACCGTGGCCGTCTCCCTCACCCGCTCAGTGGAGGCGAGCAGCCCGGCTTGCCGGAGCGCCCGGCTCATCGCGTGCCGCGTCGCGCCCAGCGATTCACCCGCCGGCGCGGCGGCCTGGGCGACACGGAGGGCGGCGTCCGGGTCGAGGTAGAGGTCAGCGCCGTCGAGCCAGCCGATGCAGTCTCCCCCGGGGCGCCATTCCCACCCGCCCCGGCCTGGCATCTGCCGCCACCCCCAGGCGGCGGCGTCATCGAGCGGCGGTGTCCCCCCGTCACGGTTGGCCACGTGGGCCAGCCCGCTCCCCAGCGCGGAGCGGACGAGGTCGATGAACCGCCGCGCCGGGTCGCTCTCCCGCTGGGCTGCGACCTGGGACGAAGCGCCCTCGCTCCCGAGGGCTTCGACGGCCCGTGCCATCACCCCGTCCGCCTCAGCACCTGCGACGGCGCCGGCGCCGACTGCGAACTGGAGGAAGGTGTCCAGGGCAACCTCCAGAGCCGCCTGCGCTGCCGCCGTCCGGCCATGGCGTCCCGCCGCAAGCTCAGCCCTGCGCGCCTCCACGCACGCCCTGGCCGCGGTGCGGCGGGTATCCAGCTGCGGAGCAAGCCACGCGAGGTAGCCGGCCATGGAGCGGGCAAAGACGCCGTCAGCCGCCAGCTGCTGGAGCTCCGTCAGCCGCTCGAGGTCGACGTCGTCCGGCTCGACCTCCACCACCCAGGTGCGGGCCCGCAGGCTGTGGCCGGGCGGGATATCTTCGCCGGTGCTGAGGACGAGGCAGCGCGGGGGGCGAGCGGCCCGCAGGTGGGCGTCCCGGGTGAGCCGCTGGCGCCCGGCGTGGTTGCCTGCGGCGCGCAGCAGCTGCTCCGCCTCCCGGTACAGCCGGGCGGCGTCCTGGGCTGACCCTGTCGGGACGAAGTCGTCGACCACCAGCAGGCAGTCCTTGGCGAGGAAGGCAAGCGTCTCCAGAGCATTCGCCGTCGACCGCCAGCTCGCGGGCAGGTGGCGGGCGTCCATGCCGGCTCCATAAAACCGCTGGGCAAGCGCCGCCAGCTCCGTCTTGCGGGCGCCGGTCGGCCCGGCGAGGTGGACCGAGAAGTCCGGTTCGAGGAGCGGCGGCAGGACGGCCGCAGCGAGCAGGGGGACGGTGACGCGGTAGGGGGCCACAGCGAGGAGCTGCAGGGCGCCGCGGATGGCAGCCCGGAGCTCGTCGTTCCCGGGCGGCGCCGGCAGCACGAACCGCTCGAGCTCGGCAGGCAGGCGGACCTCCAGCCCGTCGGCGCCGATCGCTCCGCCGGCGTGGAGGAAAGCGTGCCGGCCATCGGCCTCCCGCCAGCCGAGGTGGGCGTAGACGTGCCGCCGGGCGATGCCCGCGCGGGATGAGATGGCCTGGATGGCGGCGCGCAGGTGGTCGCGTTTCGACGGGCCAGCCGCCACCTGGGCCTCGGGGCCGAGCTTCGCCACTGGCCAGCGCATCGCCTCGAACTCCTCCGCCCGGACCTCAGCCCGGACCGTGCGGCCGGCGACAATCGCCTCCAGCTCGAACTCCCGCACCTGCTCGGCGCCGTCGTCGACCGTGACGTCGGCCGTGATGCGGGCGGTGAAATTGGCCAGCTGTTCAACCACTTCCTCTCCCTCGCGCCCCCGCCGGCGCCGCCAGGTGCCCTGCTCGTCGGCGAAGTACTCCTCGCCCGCGCCGTCGGCTGCCGACAGCTCCGCCTCCGCCGGGCGGCCCGGCTCGTAGCGCGCAATGGACGCCGCAATCCGGCGCACCTCGGCCTCGGGGAGCGGGGGGACGCAGCACGCGGCATTGATGGCGAGGAGCTCCGCCTCAATCCCCGCCTGCGAGAGCCCCATGCGGCGCAGCTTGCCGGCCAGGCTGGCCAGGTAGGCGTTCCGCTGGCCTTCGCGCACCGCCTGGCCGTCTTGCTCCTGGTACAGGGGCGCCTTGCGGGCGCCAGCGGCCCCAAGGAGCCACGCTGGCGCCGGCGCCGGCGACAGGTACTCGGTGCTCGCCTCCGGCACGTACTTCCGGCCGCTCTGGTGCACCGACGGCGGGGCGACCACGTAGCCGCCGTCGCCCTTCAGGTCGACGCCCTTGGCCAGTTGCCGCGACGGCACGGGCCCGTCGATGGCGAAGTAGTAGTGCTGTCCGCCGCCGCCGGTGAGCACGGTCCAGGTCTCGGGGTAGCCGCCGCCGGTGAGCCCGGTCCAGGTCTCGGGGTAGCCGCCGTCGGTGGGCACGCCCCAGCCGCCGTGCTGCGCGAGCAGCCCCTCGAGGGCCTCGTCGCCGCCGTTGCGGGGGTCGATGTCCAGCACGACGAGCCCGGAGACCGCACCTGTGGCGATGCCGACGTTCGCCTTCGGCCAGCGGCGCCACCACTCCTCGATTGTGTCGAGGTCGGTCGTCGCGTCCTTGACGCCGTGCTCGGTCAGCGGCTCCTTGCCGCGCGGCTTGAGCGGCAGCACGGCCCAGCCGCGGCGGGCGTAAGAGCGGGCGGCCTCGAAGAGCTCGCTGCCATAGGGGGCGCTTGCATCGCCGCCCCCTCGTCCGTCAGAGTGTGGGCGGCGGGGCTCATCGGCCATCGGGCGCTCCTCGCGCAAGGAGCTCCTCGAGGGCCGCGGCGGGGACCAGCCGCCGGCGCCCCACCTTGATGCTCCGCAGCTGGCCGGACTGGACGAGCTTGTTGGCCAGCGTGCGGCCGATGCCGAGGGCCTGGGCGACCTCGGGGATGGAGTACGCCAGCTTCCGCTCCATCACCGGACCTCCAGGCCCTCTGCCTTCAGGCGGCGCTCAATGAGCGCCTCGACGTCAGCACGCAGCGCCATGCGGCGCCGCCCGACCTTGAATGACGGCAGCTCGCCCGTTCGGAGCAGCTCCTGAAGCTTCGACCGGGAACACCCCAGCATGCGGGCGGCTTCGTCTGCAGTGAGCGTTTCCAACGGAATCCTCCTTTCCCTCTGCGATGAGAGCTTCCAACGGAATCCACCTTGCAGATGCTGGTGGTTACGCCCTCAAGACTGCACGTGGTATCGTGACCCTGTGAAGACCCAAAACGGGACACGAAACGGGACAGCCCGCAGGTCGACCAAGGACCAGTTACAGTTTCAGCTGGCTGGTGCCGAGCCACGCCTGGTCCCCACGCTGCGGGACATCATGCTCATCCGGCAGGTTCCCGTTAGCGTTGAGCTAGTTGGAGACCAGCTCCGGTCCGTGTACGGCCCTACCCAGCGTGGTTCCTACGATTCCACCGACGTGACCGGCTTGCTTGAGTCGTTCGCTGCAATTGAGACGGCTGAGGATGCCCTCTGGTTCGTGACCACATACGGATGGCTGTGGCTTTGTCGCGAACATGGGATGCCTTCCTGCGTGCTCTGTTACGCTGCGCCTAGTAGCCGCTGGAGCGACCCAGACGAGGGCCCCGACGCGAAGGGCAGATCGACTTACTTGGAGCCGGTCGAGGGCTACCTGTTCTTGGCCAAACTTGCCCGCGCGCTTATCCGTCTGGGTTCGGAGTTACATGAAGGGGAACCTGGAGATAATCAAGACTGGGAGCTTGTCAGAGAATGGACCAGACACATGCAGCGGGGATTTTCGTTGGAAATTAATTTTGATCAAAGGAAAATTGATGAAGTTAATGCGATGCTTAGGCGACAGATTATCGTCGATAGCATTGACGAATGGATCACAAGAGGTCATTGTTTGATTTCCTGTTCCCTAGATGCAGGATGGATAAGGCGTGAGAGTCCGCCGCGGATAAAGATAGCCACCGACACAATGGCGACCATAGGTCTACAACTCATGGCAACCATCGCTAACGGCTCCTTGGTGGAGTGTATGGGTTGTCAAAAATTCTATGAGCGCACTGTGACCATTAATCGAAAACGAAAGCACTTCTGCGAACAGTGCCGAGAAAACGGAACGGCCGAGCGGATTCGAAAGCAAGAACAGCGCGCCCGGCGGCGCCTGCAGCCCAACTAGGCCGGGGACCGGAGAGCTCACCTACCGGCCCGACCACGGCTACGCGCTGGCCACAGCCTTTGTCCGCACCCCCACCAGCCTCTGAACGCCAATTGCAGTTCCCTCCGAGCCGCCGGGCTAGCCTACGACGTCGCCGGAGCCGCGAAAGCCGGCACTCCCGTTGACTTTCCGGCTGGCCCGCGCCCATCAGGTGGTGCACCCCACCCACACCGGGACGGGGACCCTCGCTCGAATCCCGGGCAGGAAGTCCGACTGACCGTCGTGACACCTGACCCACGGTCCCGCCAGTAGCCGCTCGCAGCGCCTCCGGCCTGAGTTCAGCGACGCCCCAGCGATGACGGCGCCGCCCGCGAGGCCCAGGACCAAACCGGTCACGGCGAGGTGGCCCGTCAGGACCTATCGAGCCCCAACGGGCAAGGGGAGGCTCCGCACGACACATGGGCACCTCCGCCCCGGCTCGCCCCACCGGTCCCCCGTGGCCCGGCCCGTGCGCTGCCTCCTGCCGCACCCTGTGCGCAATCGCCGTCGGCAGCGCCGCCCGAACGGCCCGACGGGTCGGCGGGACCAGCCCCGACCCCGGAGCCCATGCTCGGGATGCGGATGATCCGCGAGTGGCCCGCCCGCTCAGGCGTGGTCGCGCCGACCTTCGGCACGGGCGCCCAGGCCCGCTGGTTCATTCCGTCGCGAGCTGGAGATTTGCGCCGGCAAGGTTCCAAGCGGGGAGCAGCAATCCGGCTGGCCAGCGCTGGGATGGCCGTCGAATGGCGAACGGCAGAGCAGGGTGAATCTTCGCACTATAAAACTTATGTAGTATCCAGATTCAAAAAGTGCGCCTTCCGGCCTCGCCTGTGTTGCCCGGAGCCGGGAGGGGAGGTGCGGAAGCGCGGCATTGACCGTCCCCCGCCGCAATGACCTCCGCCGGCCGCCAGCCTGCAAGAACCGCTTCCCACGGGTCGCGCTCCGGCACGCTCACATGCTTTGCGCCATTCGCCCGAATCCGCAGCAGGTGCGCAGCAGCACGGAACTCCCCACGTGCCGCTGCCTGTTCGAGCACGGACTCCAGCCGCGCGGCCCCGATGTTCCGCGCCGCCTCGACCGCCAGGGCGAATGCCTCGTGTTCCGCGCACGTCCGGGCCAGCGTCGCCCGGCCAATCCCGGCCACACCGCACGCCGCCGCATCAGACAGCCCGCGCATCAGGGCAAGCAGGAGGGTGCGGGAGTTTCCAGCGGGGACCATCCCGAGCAAACCCGATACGACTGCCTCGGCGGCGGCGCGATCACCACCACATGCTGGCAGCGACAGCTCAACACCTTGTGCAACTTCATCGACAGTCGGCGGCTCCCAACGCCCGGTGGCCACCAGGTCTTTGCCACAACCCCAGACGTGCATGCCTTTATGGTAACTCGTACTCGGTGTTCCTGCGTGCCCCGCATGGCGCACAGGATCTTGAGTCGCCCACTCCTAATGTCATCCTGCGACCAATGTAAAGAGCATAGCCGGGTAATCTCTTGAACCATGCCGGCGCTTGGCAACGGATACCTGCATTGACAGAATTCACAGACGTCTGATACGTTTCGCCCCCGACGCACTTCGAGGCGGGCATCGCAATGCACGGCCAGCCCCCAGACACCAACCGCGACCGTCTTCTCCATTTCCCCGACAACTGGAAGCCCTGGTTATGGCTGCGTCCCGGCACCTGGGGGGAATTTGAGTCGGAACGTCGATCCGTTTTCTTTTCCCGACGCCGCGACCCCGAAGACCTTGGGTTCTCGAGGTTCGCACCAGCTCGGGGAGTGATTCGAGTCCCGCAACCGTCAGTCATCCTCTTGGACCTGCGGAGCCGACTCGTGACAGACGCAGAATTCGCACGGCTGACCGCCCTTCAACCCAATCATATTGACATCATCGATTTATCCTCTGCCGTTTTGGAGAATGACCATCTGTCGTATTTTCGAACCTTTGAATCCCTCCGGTCCCTCAAGCTCACGCGAACTACAAGAGATCGGACATGGCAGACAGTTTTGCTCACCGGGTTTCTCGTCCCTCCAATCGGCGAAGGAACTTGCGGTCAGAGGAATCCGCGCGTGGAATGGGGTCGACGCAGGTCTGGCTCATACTCTCCCCTTTGAACAGACTGGAGGCATCGCACACCTCCGGGCACTTCCTGTCCCCACCACTCCGCCGCCGGTTTCGTCCGCCGACGAATCATCGCGTACGCGGCCATCCGGCAACCTCCGGCGGCACAGCGCTGAGGCGCTGGCTCGTGTTCCTGCAGGACGGGGCACGATGCCGCCTGAGCTAAGCCCGGCGGCGAATGCCTCCATGCCGCACGCCCGGTCCGGCCCCAGGGGCACACAAGGCCGCACGTGGTGTCGGTCGGGCAGGCGCAGGGCTTGCTCCCGCTCGGCCGTCCCGGTCGACTCGCTCAGCCACGCCGCGACGACCATCCCGTTCAGGCGCTCGGCAAGCAAACACCGGATGACGCTGAGCTTCGCCTCCTGCCGGGGCCCATTGCGCAGCGAGCGCGCTGCCGGGTCGGCGGGCGAACCATGCGGCGCGTTGCTCCCCGCCTCCTCACGCCAAAGGCCGGGTCAGGGGCGGTGAGACCCGCGCGCAGCGTGAAGCGTGTCGTGCTTTGAGACGCTCGCCGAACTGGCGCTCGGAGCGGACCGCGGAGCGGATAACCAGGAGCGCGGCCTTCAGCGGGAAACTGCCCGGGCGGATCCGAGAGCCGCCTATGCTCCCCGCACTTCACACCAAACGGCGGCAAACGGTCCTCGAGGATGGCAGCAACCGCCGCCCGGGCACGGCGGATTGGGTGCCCCGCCGGGGCCAGGTCGTCCTGTCCCACACCCGCCTGCATCTCCGGCCGTCGTCCCTGCCTGCCCTTCACGCGCAACGTTCTCTTGTGCCAGGGCTTCGGTATGTGGCACTTTCAGCACTCTGCCGGCGTGGATTCGTGGTTCGAAAGCCGTCCGGGCGAACGCCGAGGGACCGAGCGGGTTGAGGTTGGGTTTCAGTCCCCTAGCGGGGATTCGAGGGTTGCAACAGGGAGGCCTCGAAATACCAGACAATCCAGCGGTGGGCAGTTTCAGTCCCCTAGCGGGGATTCGAGGGTTGCAACTACCGACGCGGGCGCCGGGAAGCTAAATCTAAAAGGAGGTTCTAAGTTTCAGTCCCCTAGCGGGGATTCGAGGGTTGCAACTACGTTCGGACTGAAGCGGGCCTTGCGATCGAGCAGGTCGAGTTTCAGTCCCCTAGCGGGGATTCGAGGGTTGCAACGGTGAAACCCGCGTCAAGCGCGTCCGGCGGATCAAGGTTTCAGTCCCCTAGCGGGGATTCGAGGGTTGCAACTACTGGCGGCAGGCGGTCGCTGAGCTTGCCGCCCGGCGCGGTTTCAGTCCCCTAGCGGGGATTCGAGGGTTGCAACCCTGACAGCGCTGGGGTGGCTGGCACACCCGAGCATCAGCGGTTTCAGTCCCCTAGCGGGGATTCGAGGGTTGCAACTCTATTGACTTCTTTCCCTCCCTGTGGTACTCGGGGCGGCGCCGTGGCGGGCGGCCGCGCCCGTACTATGCCACGCCAGCCCCGGCATGACAAGGGGGTTCCCCTCACACGATGAACCACCTGGGCCGCGGCCGCGCCGGCGGGCCGGCCGGGACTTCGATCGACCGATAGCCTCGGGCGCCGAGGTGGTAGACCCGAACCTGGTCGGCTGCAG
>Ga0308392_1000236_pt1 | contig 23415 bp, 17 predicted proteins | sample Hotspr20Samplem2_FD_202361 | JGI IMG/M metagenome (GOLD analysis project Ga0308392, IMG submission 202361) | Hot spring phototrophic mat microbial communities from Octopus Spring, Yellowstone National Park, Wyoming, United States - 20050624_m2 ... | reverse complement strand
CTCCGGCTTTGACAGGCCTTAGGCCAACGTGATAGTTTCATTGCGTCATGCGCTCCACGTGCACAATCCTCTTGCTGGCCGTTTCCCTCGCCGGGGGCTGCCGGCGGGAGCAGCCTGGCGCGCCCGCCACGCGTGAGATCTCGCTCGAGGTATTGCAGGACAAGATCCGCGGCGGCTGGGCCGGCCAGATGATCGGGGTGAGCTACGGCGCCCCGACCGAGTTCCGCTGGCGCGCCGAGATCATCCCCGAAGAGAAGCTTCCCGAGTGGAAACCGGAGATGATCGCGGAAGCCCTCGACCAGGACGACATCTACGTGGACATAACCTTCGCCCAAGTGCTCGAGGAGAAAGGGCTCGACGCCACGACTGAGGACTTCGGCGAGATGTTCAAGAAGTCCCAGTACCGGCTCTGGCATGCGAACCTGGCGGCCCGGCGGGCGCTGCGGCGCGGCGTGCCCGCCGCCGAGTCCGGCACGCCGAAATACAACATCCACGCCAACGACATCGACTTTCAGATCGAGTCGGATTTCGTCGGCCTGATGTGCCCGGGAATGCCGCAGAGCGCCATCGATTACGCAATGCGCGCCGGGCGGGTGATGAACTACGGTGACGGCATCTACGGCGGCGTCTTCGTATCGTGTATGTACGCGGCGGCGTTTTTCGAGTCCGACCCGCGCAAGATCGTCGAGGCGGGTCTGGCCTGCCTGCCGCCGGAGAGTCCCTACGCGAAACTGATCGCCGACACACTCCGCTGGTCGCAGGAGAACCCGGACGACTGGGTGCGTACCTGGCGGTTGATAGAGGAAAAGTGGAACCGGCGCGATCCCTGCCCGAGCGGCGCCCTCACCCCGTTCAACATCGACGCCAAGCTCAACGGCGCCTACATCGCGCTCGGGCTTCTTTACGGGCGCGGCGATTTCGAGCAGACGCTCAGGGTGGCTACGCGCTGCGGCCAGGACTCCGATTGCAACCCGTCGAACGCTGCGGGCATTTTGGGCGTGGTGCTCGGCTACGAACGGATTCCCGAAATCTACCGCAGTGGCATTCCCGCCATCGCCGAGAAGAACTTCAGCTTCACCAAACACAGCTTCCGCACCATCGTCGAGAGCACGACGCAGCTGGCAGTGGCTTTAGCCCAGCGCCGGGGCGGCCGCTTCTTGGGCGACAGGCTCGTGATCGCCATCCAGCAACCAGTCCCGCCGCCGCTTGAGATCTGGGATGACTATGGCGAGCCTGTAGAGCGAATCCCGCACACCGACCCGCGCTTCGTCTGGAAAGGCCAGTGGTCCGAGCACGGCAAGGGCGCCGCCCGCCGGTCCTCCCAGAGGGGCGCCGAGGTGAGCGTGACCTTCGAGGGCACGGGCTTCATTCTTGTCGGCTCCTACCTGCCGAGCGGGGGCAAGGCGGAGATTTCCGTCGACGGCGGCGCGCCCGAGCTTATCGACGTGTATGAAGACGAGGAGCGGGCGATGGAGAGCCTGGCTCATCGCTTCAAGCTCGACCCGGGCCGGCATACGGTGCGGCTGGTGGTGCGCGGGGAGCCCTACGAGGGCAACCCCGCAGAGAAAAAAGGTCGCGATGTCGTGGTCCGGGATCTGATCGTGTTTCGCTGAGGCCGCCGGCTCCGGCGATGCGGCGGCTGCAAGGCGCGGCCTGCTCGCAGGCGCGGCAGGCGGATGATATAGTCCGAAAAGGCAGGAGAAGAACATGACCGGATTCACACGACGCACGCTGCTTGCCTCCGCCGCCGCGGCGCCGATTGTCGGCGCGCCCGCCTCGGCCGCCGGCCGCCGGGAGCGGCTGCGCATCACCAAGGTCGAGACCTTCCGTGTGGTGGTGCCGATGAAGCCGGATTCGACCACCGACCCGGAAACGGCTGAAGACAGCCGCTTCGACCTGGTTCCCAAGACCATCCTCAAGATTCACACCGACTCGGGCATTGTCGGCATCGGCGAGAGCGGGCGGGGTGAGGATTACGCGGCCATCCGCCGCAACGCCGAGTTCCTGCGCGGCAAGAACGCCTTCGACATGGACCTGGCGTATCTGGAGCTGCCCGAGCGGGCCGGCTACGCGGCTTTTGAGATGGCGGTGTATGACGCCGTCGGCAAGGCGCTCGGCTGGCCCGTCTACAGACTTCTCGGCGGGCTGGCCCAGCGCAAGGTGCTGGTCAGCTACTGGACCGGGCGGCGCACGCCGGCGGGAATGCGCCGCGTGGCGGAGCGCGCTCTGGCCGGCGGATTCACCTCGATCAAGATGAAGGCCAAACAGGGCGACCCGGTCGTCGAGTCGGTGGCCGAGATCGCCAAAGTGGCGCCTCACATTAAGGTGATCCTCGATCCCAACACGCGCTACAAGAGCTTCGCCGACTTCCTCCCGGTGGCGCAAGAGCTCGAGAAGATCGGCAATGTGCTCGTCTATGAGGACCCGTTCGACAAGTCGGACTTCGAGGGCTACCGCCGGCTGCGGCGCCAGGTGAAAGGCCACGTCGTGCTGCACCTCAACGATCCGCGCGCGATGATCCGCGCCATCCGCGAGGACGCCTGCTCGGCCTTCAATACGGGCGGCAACCCCGGAATGGCGAGCTTCGTCGCCAACTCCTATCTGGCCGGGGCGGCCGGCATGCCGGTCTGGCACGGCTCGGGCAACGATTGCGGCATCGTGGATGCCTCCTACCTGCACTCCTGCGCCGCCGCACCGAACTGCACCTTGCCGAGCGACATCCTGAGCTTCTTGCGGGAGGACGATCTGATCGTCGAGCCGATCGAGATCCGCGCCAGTTATGCCATCGTTTCCGACAAGCCGGGCCTCGGCGTCGAGCTCGACGAAGACGCCCTTCGCCGCTACGAGATCAAGGGGTAGCCGATGATGCGGAACCGGCTCGGCGGAACGGCCGTTGCGGCGCTCCTGGTTGCGGCGCTTGTCGCCGCCGGCTGCGCGCGCCGGCACTACGACCTCATCCTGCGCGGTGGAACCATTTACGATGGCTCGGGCGGGGCGCCGTTTGTCGCCGACTTGGCCGTCAAAGGGGACCGTATTGCCGCCATCGGTGATCTGTCGGAGGCGCGGGCCGCGACCGAAATCAACGTCGAGGGGCTGGCCGTGGCGCCGGGCTTCATCAACATGATGAGCTGGGCCAACGAGTCCCTGATCGAAGACGGCCGTTCGATGAGCGACATCAAACAGGGCATCACGCTCGAGGTCATGGGCGAGGGCAACTCGATGGGGCCGTTGAACGAGGCCATGAAGGAGCGGATGCGGGCCGCCCAGGGCGACATCAAGTACGAGATCGAATGGACGACGCTCGGCGAGTATCTCGAGTACCTCGAACGAAGGGGCGTCTCGCCGAACGTCGCCTCCTTCATCGGGGCTACCACGGCGCGCGTCTACGTTCTAGGCTACGAGGACCGGACGCCGACGCCGGAGCAGCTCGAGACCATGCGGGGACTGGTGCGGCAGGCGATGGAGGAGGGCGCGCTCGGCGTAGCCTCCTCGCTCGTCTATCCGCCCGGCTTCTTCGCCAAGACCGAGGAGCTGATTGCGCTGGCTCGCGTCGCCGCCGAATACGGCGGCCTCTACATCTCCCACCTGCGCAGCGAAGGCGAGCAACTGATCGAGGCGGTCGAGGAGTTCCTCACGATTGTGCGCCAGGCGGGCGTGCGCGGAGAGATCTATCATCTCAAAGCCGCCGGCAAGGACAATTGGGCCAAGTTCGACCGCGTGATCGACATGATCGAGAAGGCCCGGGCCGAGGGCCTCGAAGTGACCGCGGACATTTACACCTATCCGGCGGGCGCCACCGGCTTGGATTCCTCGTTGCCGCCGTGGGCGCAGGAGGGAGGCTTCGAGAAGTTCATCGAGCGGCTGAAGAACCCGGCCATCCGGCGCCGGATCGCGCGCGAGATGCGCCAGTCCAGGCGCGGCTGGGAGAACATGTATCTGCAAGCCGGCTCGCCGGACCGCGTCCTGCTCGTCGGCTTCAAGAACGAGAAGCTCAAGCCGCTCACGGGTAAGACGCTCGGGGAAATCGCTCGGATGCGGGGGAAATCGCCAGAGGAAACGGCGATGGACCTGATCCTCGAGGATGACAGCCGGATCGGCACGATTTACTTCAGTCAATCCGAGGACAATGTGCGGAAGGCGGTGCGCCTGCCCTGGGTGAGCTTCTGTACCGATTCGGCCTCGGTGGCCGCCGAGGGCGTATTCCTGAGATCGAACCCCCACCCGCGCGCCTATGGCAGCTTCGCGCGCTTGCTGGCCAAATACGTTCGCGAGGAGAAGCTGATCCCGCTCGAAGAGGCGGTTCGCCGAATGGCGGCCCTGCCGGCTGAAGTCTTGCGGCTGGACGGGCGCGGCATGCTCCGCAACGGCTATTATGCCGACATCGTCGTCTTCGACCCGGGGCGCATCCAGGACCATGCCACCTGGGAGAAGCCCCACCAGTATGCCACCGGCGTCGTGCATGTGTTCGTCAACGGCGGGCATGTGATCAACAACGGCGAACACACCGGCGCCAAGCCCGGCCGCGTCGTGCGCGGCCCGGGTTGGAAAGGACGCAAGGGAGACGGATGAGGAGGGTTTCGCGGCGGCGCTTCCTCGCCTCGACGGCGGCGCAGGCGAAGGCGGGGCAGGGGAGGGCGCTGGTCATCGATGCACACTGCCATGCGGGCACCGGACAGGCGATGTCGGCGCCGTGGACGACGCGCGCCGACGTCGAGGTGACGCTTCGCCATATGGCCGAAGCCGGCATCGACCGTACGATCATCTTCCCCATTAACAACGCCGAATATGCGCGGCCGAATCGCGAGATCGCCGAGATCTGTGCGCGCTACCCGGACAAGTTCATCGGCTTCGCCAAACATGATCCCCAGACGGAGGCGGGCCGCATCCGCGCCATGCTTCGCGAGGAGGTGGAGCGGATGGGGCTCAAGGGATTGAAACTCCATCGGCTGCCCACACGCGAGGTGTTGGATGCGGCCGCCGAGCTCGGCATTCCGATCCTCTATCACCCCGAGCGGGTCGCCAACTTCCACCTGATCGCTTCCGAGTATCCCCAGGTGGCCTTCATCATGGCCCACCTCGGCAGCTTCGCTTCCCAGGACTGGACGGAGCATCTGGCGGCGATCGCCGTGGCCCGACGCTATCCGAACGTCTATCTGGACACCTCTTCGGTCGTCTTCTTCCGGTTCCTCGAGCTGGCGGCCAAGGAGGCCGGGCCAGACAAGCTGATCTTCGGCAGCGACGGCCCGGAGTTGGACTCGCGCGTCGAGCTGTACAAGGTGAAGCTGCTCAAGCTGCCCCCGGGCGAGGAAGCCAAGGTGCTCGGCGGTAACATCCTCCGCCTGCTGCCCAAAGGTACTCTTTAATCCATGAAGCAATGCCTGATCTGGTTCTGCCTGGCGGCCGGCCTGCCGGCCGCGCCGGGCCAGACGCGCTGGTGGATGGAGGAGCCGATCCGCCTGATTCAAACGAACCTGCGCGAGACCGACTCCGGCCTGGATGCTGCGCGTTTGGTAGAACAACTTGTCGAATTCCGCGCCAACGCCCTGCTATTCGGTATGGGCGGGATCGTGGCCCATTACCCGACCGAGGTAGAGTTTCACTATCGCAGCCCGTATCTCGTGCCCGATCGGGACACCTTCGGCGAGGTGCTCCGTCTGGCGCGTGCCCGCGGCATCCGCGTCATCGGCCGATTTGACTTCTCCCGGACCCAGAAGGCGGTCTGGGAGGCTCGCCCGGAGTGGTTTTTCCGCCGGTCGAACGGCGAGCCGTTCATCTACAACGGGCTGTATTCCACCTGTATCAACGGCGGCTACTATCGCGAGCACATCTTCAAGATCCTGACCGAGGCTCTCACGCGGTACGAGGTGGACGGGCTGTTCTTCAACATGTTCGGCAACCCGCGCAGCGACTATAGCGGCAACCGCATGGGGCCATGCCACTGCGCACCCTGCCGGCGTCTGTTCCGCGAGCGCTACGGGCGCGAGCTTCCCACCGACGACAATGACGCGGCCTACCGCGAATTTATGGAGGCTTCGGCGCGGGAAGTGGCCGAGCGCATCGGCGAGCTGATTCGCCGATTGCGGCCGCAGGCGGCCTTCTGGACCTACATCCAGCAACACGTGGACGGCATCATGTCGGAGTCCAACACCGCCGTCGACCGGCCCTTGCCGCTGTGGCCGTACTCGGCCTCCGACAACGTCAACTACAACCGCAACTCCGAGCCGCAGAAGATGGCGATCAACCTCTCGATGAGCTTCATCGACTACGCCTGGCGCTTCGCCGCCGTTCCTCCGAACGAGATCCGCGTGAGGCTGAGCCAGGCGATGGCGCACGGCGGGGCGCTGGCGCAGAACATGCACGGCACGATGGACCAGGAGGACCGGTCGTTCTTGGCGGCCGCCAAGCCCCTGTTTGCCTGGCACGCCGAGCATGAGGATTTGTACGTCGGCCAGGAGAACGCCGGACGCGTGCTGCTTTTGGGCCCGCGTAACGACTCCTATCGGGGCTTCTACCGGCTGCTCAGCGAACAGCACATCCCCTTCCGGGCCTCGAGCAATCTGCGGACGCTCGCGGCGCGTCCGAGCGAGTTCGATCTGGTGATCGCCACCACGAACGTGCCCGGCGAGCTCGAGTCCTGGGTGCGCTCCGGCGGGCGGCTGCTGGCGGCAGGCACGGCGCCCCCGTTCGGCCTGGGCGAGCCGGTGAAGCGCTGGGAGGGGGTGCGGGGCTACTTTCGCATCCGCGACCATGCGCTCTTTCCCTCGCTTCGCGAAACGAACTTGCTGTTTCTCTACGGCGATTACCTGGAGTTCGCTCCCGAGGCGCGGCCGATGCTGACGCTGATCCCGCCGTCGATGTTCGGCCCTCCGGAGAAGGTCTTCACCGACAAGGTGGAAACCGACAAGCCGGGCTTGATTCTCAAAGAGATCGGCCGGGGCAGGCTGGCCTATCTGCCGTGGGACGCCGGGGCGCTCTACTACCGTTACAGCTCGCACCACCACGCGGGTCTCCTTAAAGACCTCATCGATCACCTGCTCGACGGCAAGCGGCAATTGACGACCGACGCGCATCCGCTCGTCGAAATCACCCTGATGCGCCAGCCGCGGCGGAATCGCACGCTCGTGCATTTTGTGAACCTTTCCGGCCACTCTCAGACCGCCTGGTTCGATCCGGTGCCGATGCGCGGCCTCCGCGTAAGCGTGGAAGGGGAGTTCGCGGCGGCGCGCTGGGTGCGCGGAGCAAGCGACCTGCCCTTGCGCCGCCAGTCCGGCCGGAGCGAATTCACACTGCCGGAACTCGGCGGATATGAAGTCGTGGTGCTCGAGGGCCCTCCGAGATCAGCTCCACTGAACTAACGTTCGCTTCTCGATCCTGCTGTCGTCGAGCTCGATGCCGAAGCCGGGCCGATGGGGCAGCCCGATGCGCCCGCCCTCGGGACGGAGCTGGTGCTTTTCGAACAGGTAGTAGTAGCTCATCTTGTGGATGAGATACCCGGCGAGCGGGCAGGTCATTGGCGACTGGGCGGCAATGACGTGCAGCGCGGCGTGCAGGCTGTGGCCATGGGGGACGAGTTGCACGTCAAAGAGCGAGGCCACCGTCGCGATGCGCACCAGCTCGCTCACCCCGCCGCACCACTCCGGATCGCACTGCACCACATCCAGCGCGCCGGCTCGCAAGTAGTCGTTCACCTCCCAGCGGTTGTAAATGTGCTCGCCGGAGGCGACGGGAATCGAAGTGGCTCGGCGAAGCTCGACAAAGCTCTGGAGCTTTTCCGCGTGAAAGGCTTCTTCGATCCAGCGAGGCCGGTAGCGTTCGACCTGCTTGGCCCAAGCCACGGCGTAGTTGAGATCCCAGCCCATGAAGGCGTCGAACATCAGCTCGACGTCATCGCCCACGGCTTCGCGCAGCGCGCGCACCAGGGCCACGTTCTTCTCGAGGCCCGCGGCGCCGTCGCCCGGCCCGTAGGCGAGAAACCATTTTTGGTGACGGAAGCCTTCGCCCTTGAGTCGGGCGGCCGTGGCCGCGGCGGCTTCGGGTTCGACACTGTAGCCGAGGCAGCTTCCGTACACCTCGACCGCGCTGCGCGTGGGACCGCCGAGCAAGCGCCAGACGGGGACGTTGAAGTAACGGCCCCGCAGGTCCCACAAGGCGTTATCCACAGCGCTGATGGCCATCATGAAGTGGCCGCGGCGCGAGTGGCGGTTCAGCCGGAACATCTGGTCCCATAGCGCCTCGCCCGCCAGCGGATCCTTGCCGAGCAGAAACGGCTTGAGTTGCCGGTCGACGACGATCGCCGCCTCGACGTCGATCGGGCCGTAGAGGCCTTCGAGATCCGCGTCGGTGAGGATCTTCAGATAGAGCGCCGCCACGGTCGCCCTCTCCTTGCTGGGCTGCGGCTCGTCCCGGTAGGGCTTAGGCCGATGCTCTTCATAAATGTGGAGCGGCTGGACTTGGTGCTGTCGGTGGAGACCCCGCATGGCCTCGCGGCTTCCTTCGAGCCGCCAGAATTCGATCGCGCGGATTCTCAGGCTTCGTCCCGGCGGCTGTTGCGCGGGGGCCGGCAAGAGCGAGGCCGCCGAGGCGCCGAGGGCGGAAAGGAAACTGCGCCGTCGCATGAGGAGCGATTCTATCAGCTTGCGGCGCGCCGCACGAGGATCGCGGCCCAGCCGTCGCGCGCGTGGTCCTCCAGCGGCTCGAAGCCCGCGCTCTTGGCGGCTGAGAGGACCTCCTCGCTTCGGTTCGGCTCGAAGCCGCTGAGTACGACGAGGCCCCCGCTCCGTACGACGCGCGCAATCTCGCCCGCCAGCCGGACGGCGGCGCTGGGGCTGATGTTGGCGGCGACGAAGTCCGCCGTTTCGGCGGCGACGGCATCGACCGAACCGTGAAAGAGCAGGGCAGCGACGGCGGCGCGGGCCAGATTCTCAGCCGCGGCCTCTACTGCCTGAGGATCGATATCGCAGGCGATGATCCGGTTTGCGCCCAACAGCGCCGCGGCCTGCGCCAGGATGCCCGAGCCGGTGCCGACGTCCAGGAACACCTGTCCGGCAACCAGCCGCCGCTCCATCAGCTCCAGGCACAGTTGCGTCGTCGGATGATAGCCGGTTCCCAAGGCAAGGCCCGGACGGATCTGAAGGCGCAAGCGCCCGGGCAGCGTCGGATCGTCCCGCCAGTCGGGAGCGATGAAGAAGCGCTCGCCCACCGGAATCGGCTCGAAGCTCTCCATGGTGAGCCGCACCCAATTCACCTCTTCGACCGGCTCCCAGCGAGCGTTCCAGGCGGCATAAGCCTCGGCGGGAAACGGCTCGCGGAAGAAGGCCTCGAGCACGATGCGGTCGGGCGAGCGATCATGTTCGATGAAGCCCGTGGCGCCGCGCTCCCACAGCTCGGCGATCAGCCGGTCCTTATCTTCCTCAGAGCAGTCGAGTACAAGAACCTGCATTCAGCCCTGCACCCGCTTCTGCCTGCCGCGCCAGAGCGCCTCCTTGAGTTCCGCCTTGCGGATCTTGCCCGTGCCGCTCTTGGGCAGAGGCTCGTCGCGGAAGTAGACGTGTTTGGGGAGCTTGAAACGCGCCAGCCGTCCCGCCAGGTGGGAGCGCAGCTCCTCGGCGGTGAGCGTTTCGCCCGGTTTCAGCACGACGAAAGCCGCGGGAACTTCGCCCCACTGATCGTCCGGGGCCGCGACCACCGAGCACTCGAAGACGGCCGGATGCGAGGCGATGGCGCTTTCGACCTCGAGCGAGGAGATGTTCTCGCCGCCGCTGATGATGATCTCTTTCTTGCGGTCGACGATCTGTAGGAAGCCCTCTTCGTCCCAGGTCGCCATGTCGCCCGTGTGGAACCAGCCGCCGGCCATTGCCTCCGCGGTCTGCGCCGGATCCCGCCAGTAGCCTTCCATGACGTGGTCGCCCCGAGTGACGATCTCGCCGACGGTCCTGCCGTCGCGCGGCACGTCCTTCATGGCGGCGTCCACCACGCGCACTTCGACGCCGATCACCGGGAAACCGGTCATGGCCTGGCGGCGGTAGCGCTCCTCCTCGGAGGCGAACTCGACGCCGGCCTTGGGAATCGCCGCGGCCAGCACCGGCGCGGTCTCGGTGAGGCCGTAGCCGGAGAAGCAGCGGCAGCCGAAGGTCCGCTCGACGCGCTCGATCAGCGTCGGCGTCGAGGCGGCGCCGCCGATGAAGACACGCCGGAGGCTGGAGAGGTCGTACCGGGCGACCTCGGGATGGTTCACCAGGGCGTTGGCCATCGCCGGCACCAGATACATGTCCGTGCCGCGATGCTCTTCGATGAGGCGGAAGACGGTGGGCGGGTCGAAGCGGCGCACCATTACCTGTTTGACCCCCAGATAGGTGAGCGCCTGCGGGCCGCCCCAGCCGTTGGCGTGAAAGAACGGGATCGTGTGCAGGTAGACCATCGAGTCGACTTCGACGTACAGGGTCATGACGGCGAGCGCGTGCAGGTACAGCGTGCGGTGGCTGAGCATGACGCCTTTCGGGCTGCCCGTGCTGCCGCTGGTGTAAAACAGTTCGGCCACCGCGTTCTCATCGATCGAGGAAATGTCGACCCGCTCGGGCTGCCCGGCGGCGATCAGCTCCTCGTAGTTCAGCTCCGCCGGCGGCGCCGTCTCACCGATCGCGACCCAGTGAGCCACCTTGGGGCAGAGAGCTTTGAGCTGGCTTGCCGCGCTAGCGAACTCCGCATGGAAGATGAGCATTCGCGGCTCGGCGTGATTGACGATGGCGGCGAGCTCCACCGGCGTCAGGCGCACGTTGAGCGGCAGCAGGATCGCGCCGGCTTGCGGGACTCCGAAGTAGCCTTCGAGCAACTGGTGGTTGTTGAAGCTCAGGTAGGCTACACGGTCGCCCGGCTCGATGCCGTGCCGGCGCAGGCCGGAGGCCAGCTTGCGGGAGCGCTCACCGAATTCGCCGTAGGTGAACCGGCGCTCGCCGCAGACAACTCCGAGGCGGTGCCCGTACAGATCCGTGGCGCGATTGAGACACCGCAGCGGCGTCAGAGGTGTGAACATTTCGCGTCCTTCCCGTCTGGTGTCGCTCTCCGCGCATTTTACTCCAGCGGCACGCTATGCTGAGAGCCTCGCGGGAGTGAGTCTGCGGTATTACCTCTACGCTCTTGTCGCCGCCGTCGTCGTTTACTTGGTGCGCGAGCTCCGGCGGCGCCGTCTGCGGGTGAACCCCCGCCTGCCCGAGCTCACCATGGACGAGGCGGTCGAGCTGTGGCGCAAGGGCGGCGGCAAGGATCCGGACGCCGCACTCCTGCCGGAGAGTCTGCGCAGCGCGCCGGAGGGCCCGGTTCTCGAGGCGGCAGTGCGCGTGGCCCGCGAAGCCGAGCAGCGGAGCCTCCGCGCCGCTTCCTCCCGCCAGGCGATCCGCGAAGCGATCCTCGCCCAGGCAACGCTGGCTTTGAAGCTCGAGGCGATTTGCGCCCGCGACGAGAGGGCCCGCGCCGCCCTGGTGAAGGGCTACCAGCCCGGCATGGAAGAGTTGCTCGGCGAGGGTGCCAGGATCTGTCACGCCAGTTGGCGCCTCCTGCGATGCTACGGGCGTCTCAAGTTCGACGATGCGGCGCCCGAGGACTGGTTCCACCGCTACGTGCGCCTGGCCCGGCCGTATATTCGCGAGAAGGTGCGCCTGGCCGAGGCCGCCATCGTCGAAATGGACGAAGGCGCGCGCCGCTTCGCCGAGATCTACGATCTGCTGCTTGCGGACCTCAAAAAGGAGGCGCTCGCAGCCCCACCGAAGAAACGCTTCGTCCGTCCCGATCTGCCGGAGGCCTGAAGCGGCGTCCTCAGGCGGCCCAGTGACGCTCGCTCATTGCGCGGAGCCGTTCGGCCGCTGCCTCGGCGGTGATGTCCCGTTGCGGCCAGGCGAGCATCTCATAGCCGACGAGGAATTTCCGGATCCGCGCCGAGCGCAGCAGCGGGGGGTAGAAGTGCACGTGCAGGTCCCACTCCGGATGCGGCTCGCCGTCGGTGGGCCGCTGATGAAAGCCCATGGAGTAGGGGAAGGAGACCTGAAACAGGTTGTCGTAGCGGACGGTGATGCGACGAAGCGCGTCGGCGAGCGAATCGCGCTCGGCGGCGGAAAGCTCATCGAGCGCCGTCACGTGGCGCCGCGGGACGATCATCGTCTCGAACGGCCAGACGGCCCAGAAGGGCACCAGGACGAGGAAATGTTCGTTAAAGAAAACGATCCGCTCGCCGATCTCCTGCTCGACGGCCGCATACTCGGCAAGCAGCGTGACGCCGCGCCGCCTGAGGTGATCTTCCTGCGCCGCCGTCTCCGCGGCCACTCGGTCCGGGATCGACGCGTTGGCCCAGATCTGGCAGTGAGGGTGCGGGTTGCTGCACCCCATCATCTCGCCGCGATTCTCGAAGATCTGCACATGCCGGATGAAGGGCCGGCTGCCCAGCTCGACATACTGCTCCACCCAGGCGTCCACCACCTGCCGGATCGCGCCCCGCTCCATGCGCGCCAGCGTCAGATCATGCCGGGGATGAAAGCAGAGGACGCGGCAAACCCCCGGCTCGGTCTCGGCCAAGAGCAGCTCGGAGGGGCTCCACCGTCGAGCGGGCGCCTCAGGCCACATCGTCGGGAAGTCGTTGTCGAAGATGAACGTCCCCGTATATCGGGGATTGCGGTGCCCGCGTGCCCGAACGTTTCCCGGACAGAGGTAGCAGTCCGGATCGTAGGGGGGCAGGAGTTCCTCCGGTGCCGCCTCCAGCTGCCCCTGCCAGGGACGCTGGGTCCGGTGGGGGGAAACCAGCACCCATTCCCGCGCCAGCGGATTGTAGCGCCGGTGCGCCTGCTCGCTCAACCAGGTCTCGGAGATCGCTGGCATGGTGCCTTGCCGGGTTTCATGGTAATCGATCCGCGGCCTGGCGATTCTTGCCCTGTGGGATCAGATCCAGCGGAGAGTGCTCCACCTGCCGACGCTAAACCGGAACAGGTGCTCCGAAACGGACTCAGTTGAAGCCAACGTAGAGAGGCGGGCTTAGACCGGGTGGTGCGGATGAGAGGACTTGAACCTCCACGGGATTGCTCCCACATGGACCTGAACCATGCGCGTCTGCCAGTTCCGCCACATCCGCACGCAGCGGTTCAATTCATATTCTGCAAAAGCGGGCCGCTGGTGTCAATGCCGGGCGGCCCGCTCCGCTCCGGCCAAAGATTACCACTCCAGACGGAATCCCATCCGGAAGGCGCGTGGTCCGGGCTGGTCGCCGGTCGAGGCTCCGTTGACTCCGCCTACCCCGCTGATGACACCCACCTGGCCGATCTGGGTGATGTTGGTCACCGGATTGCTCCAGTTCGGATGGTTGAAGATATTGGTCGCCGTCAGCTCCCAGCGGAACACCACTTTCTCGGTCAGCTCGAAGTTCTTGATCAAGCCCATGTGCCAGACGTTGACCCACGGTCCCTTGATCACGCCTTTGGCGGAGGTGCCGAATTGACCGGGCTGGGGCGCGGCGAAGGCCGAGGCGTCGAACCAACCGGTGACCTTGCGCTGATCTTTGGGCAGATTGGCGTCCCGCAGATGGTCCGGCCGAATGGTCACCAAGGGCGCCGTCCTGCTTGTGGTGAAGGCCGTGCCGGTCGGGTCCGGCCCGGTCCATAACGGCGTCAAGAACTGTCCGGAGTAGTAGCTGTAGACACCGCTGAGCTCCCAGCCGCCCACCAGGAGGTTCAGGCCTCGGCCGGCGTTGCTGAGGCACTTCCGCCCGCGTCCGACAGGGAATTGGTACAGCCAGTTGGTGGTCACGCGGTGGGTGGGAATATCCAACCAGACGGCCCGCTCGCGCCGCCGATCGAAAGGATTCTCCGGCGATTCTCCCCGCTCCAGATCGCCGATGTCGCGCGCCCAGACCCAGGAGAACTGATAGTAGAGGCCGTTGCGGAGCTTGCGCTCGGCTTCCGCCGTAAAGCCGTGGTACTGGTGCCCGGCGCCGTTGGTGAAGTAGCTGATGCCCGGATACTGCGGAAAGGGCCGCGGCTTGTCCACAAAGGGCCGGGTGTCCGGAATGGGCGAGTTATAGTTATAGCTCCAGTCGCCTTGCCGCGTATTGGTGCCGATGTAGGAGAGGCGGAACCCGGTATCCCACATCGAACGCTCGATGGTGAGGTTCCACTGCATGCTGTAGGGTATCTTCAGGTCCGGGTTCACTGCGGCCGGCAGGCCCACGGTCGATGGTCCGCCGGTGCCCGTGGCCGGGAAGACCTCCGGCAACACGATCGCCGGTGTTGGCGTCGGGTTGGTGAAGCTCGGCTCGTTGATGACGAAGGGCACGCCGCCGTGACTGATGTTGCGCGGCACGACATCGTAATAGATGCCAAAGCCGGACCGGATTACCATGTTCTCGCCCCAGGGCCGCCAAGCCAGGCCGAGGCGCGGAGCGATGTTGTTGCGGTCGTTGCGGATCAGCAGCCGACCGGGAAGGCCGAGGCTTTGCGCCTCGACGACATCCACGTAGCCCTTGGGCATCAGAGGGCTCACCAGGTTCATCGTCCCGTTCGGGATCACGATCTTGCCCGAGGCGATGTCGAACAGCGAAGCCAGTCCCCGCTCCTCGTCCCAGGCCGGATGGTATTCATAGCGCACGCCGAGATTCATCGTCAGCCGCGGCGTGATCTTGAAGTCGTCCTGGAAGAAGAAGTCGTATTGCCAGCGCAGCCGGTCGATGATGACGAAGGGGAAGGCCCGGGCGGCAGTCGAAGGCAGCCCGAGCAGGAAGTCGCTGTAGGGGTGCCCGGTGTACCGATTGGAATAGGTGTGGCTGCCGAACAGGTTGGCATTGGCGGCGCCGTCATCCCACTCCACGCGCGTTAAATTGAAGCCGGCCTTCAGGTTGTGGCGGCCGCGAAACCAGCTCAGGTGTTCCTGAAACTGCATCAAAAAGTTCCGGAAGCCTGGCCGGCGGTAGTCCACCTGGGTGATCGGCGTCAAACCGATGCCTGACCAGTTCACCTTGAAGATGCCGCTGACGTCGGGCAGGTTGGGCACCAGGCCGGTGAGGCCGAGGTCGCGGACAACATCATTGCCCTTGAGCGGACCCTCGATGGGGTTGTTGTTCAGGGCAAAGCCCCAGCGGAACTCGTTTAAGAGCGTGGGCGAAAAGGTGTGGGTGTAAACGATGCTCGCCGCGCGGTTGTCCCGCTGCTGGTAGCGCTGGCCGATCGTGGGCAGGTTTCCTTCGTAGGGGCGGTTGTAGAGCCGCTGCCAGGTGTAGCGGCCGAAGATGGCGTCTTTGCTCGAGAAGCGGTGATCGATGCGGGTCGTCCAGTAGGTGGAGGGATCGCGCGGCCGGATCTTCATCTCACGGTAGTTCTGGCTCACCAGAACCGTCGGGTCGCCGAAGTTCGGCAGCGGGTAAAAGCGATCCTGAATCTTTCGGGCCACCGGGTTGATACGGTTGGAAGGGATGACGTTGCCGGCGAACGGCTGGCCCGTGGTGGGATCCCGGACGACGCTCGTCAGGCCGGTGAAATTTCCCTCGCGCCAGGCCGGCAGCGGCACCGTGGGGTTGAGCAACTGCTGGACCGCGCTTCCGCGAGAGGTCTCGAAGGAGAAGAAAAAGAATGTCTTGTCCTTGCCGTCGTAGAGCTTGGGCAGCCAGACCGGCCCGCCGACGCTTCCGCCGGGGGTGTGGCTGATGCCGGTGCCGCGCTGCAAAGCGAACGGGTTGCGTGCCCGGAACCAGGGCGTGCTGTAGTAGTCGAAGATGTTTCCGTGCAACTCGTTGCTGCCGGACTTGGAGATCATGGTCACCGTGCCGATGGTGCCGAACTCGGCCGTGTTGTTTGAAATGTCGATCTTGATCTCCTGAAACGATTCGATATAGTTGGCGAGCGGTCCGATCTGTGTCTCGCTGACGCCGTCGCCCATCGTCGTTCCGTCGATCGACCAGTGAGACTGGTTGGTCCGGCTTCCCGCGAAACGGATCGTCGAAGAGCCGCCGCCGGCCTGAAGCACGTTCGGCGACAGCGCCAGGAAGGCCCAGATGCCTCGCGTATTCAAGGGAATCGATTTAAGCAGGTCGGCTGTCTTCGTGTCGGAGATCCGCGCCGTTTCGGTTTCGATCAGCGTCGCTCCCGCGGTCACCTCGATACCCGTCTCCACAGTGCCGACCTCCAGCGTGATGTCCAGCCGGCGATAGTCGCGCGCCACCAGGATGATGTCCTGGGCCACGAACTCCTTGAAGCCGGCTCCGCGCGCCGTCACCCGATAGTTGCCCTCGCGGAGCTGGGCGAGCGTGTAGATGCCGGCGGCGTTGGACTGCGTGGTGGTTTCGATCCCGGTAGCCAGATGACGGGCGGTCACCGAAACGCCCGGAATCACGGCTCCCGTGGCATCCGTCACCGTACCCGTGATCGTAGCGAATGTCGTCTGAGCGGCGACGGGTGCGGCGGCCGCGAGCCCCAGGGCCAGTGACACCCAATACACCAAACGGATGTGGACCATCTCAAACCTCCTGTTCAACCTGCCAAGTTGAACTCCTGAAGCGTTGTACAGGATATTTTCCTGCCGAAAAAAAGCTTAAATGGAATGCGGGCCGATTGTCAACCGGCAACGCCTTCGAGCACCGAGGCGTACCGAGCGGCGCAACGCGCCGGAGCATGTTCTTGTCGGATGTGTTCGGCCGCCAGGCGTCCGATCGAGCGGCCGGCCTCCGGGTCTACGGCCAGCCAGGTCATATATTCAAGAAGCATCTCTTCTTCGGCAGGTCCCGCATCGACACGCAGGCAGGTTCCCTCGGGCAGGTCGGCATTCTCCGGTCCGCCGCTCAGGATCACGGGCTTGCCCAATCCCATCATGCGGATGGTGATTCCAGACGTCTCGCCCGCGGCGGGATAGCGAAGGTTGAGTGCGACATCGATGGCGGAGGCCGCGATCCAAAATTCTCGCTCTGGAAGAAAGCCGGCTCTGAGGATTCCCGGCTCGGTCCAGGCCGGTGCGAGCGCCCGTTCGAGCTCCGCGGAGGCGAATCGGCCTGCCACAAGCAGGGCCGTGTCCGGGCGCTTGCGCCTCAGGCGGCTGAAAGCCCGCAAGATGGTGGCGAGCCGCTTGGATTCCCGCAGGTGGCCGAAAACGCCGAAGAGCGTGGCCGACGGCGGCACGCCCAGCCGGGCGCGCCACCGCACCGCCTGCCAACCCGGCACCGGCTCCGGCGGCGCGAACAGGTGCGGGATCCGAACGAGGCGCACTCCGGGCGCGTGAGCAACCACCATCTCTGCGGCGGCCGGATTGTGCACGATGACCGCGCGGGCGCGCTCGACGACGCGCCGCAGCATGGGGAAACGGAAATAGAGGGGGTCTTGTGCGGAGCGCGCGCGCCGCTCCCAGAGCCGCGCGGCCAACTCGACGTACCAGGCGCCGTAGTTGTAGATGAACTCCTCGATGTATGCCTGCCGGTCAAGCTGCCCGAGCAGGAAGTGGTGAAGCACCGCATCGTGCAGGACGACGACCCCGGGCCGCGCCAAGGCTCGTTCGTAGATGCGGCGGTGCAGTGCGTTGTTGCCCAAATGGTAGAGCTCGACGTCGCAAGGCGCCCTCGGATTGCGCCGAACCTCGCTGAGGCGGGCCAGCTCCCCGGCGAGCGCTTCGGCGTAGTCGGCAACGCCGGTCGGCGCCGGCGGAAACGGGGCGTGGAAACCGATCCTCAACGCCGGACTCGGGGACCGAATAGCGCCGTGCCCAATCGGATGTGGGTCGCTCCTTCCTCGATCGCCACCTCGAAATCGCCCGACATGCCCATGGACAGGCACGGCAGCGAGAAGTCTTGAGCAAGCTCGCGCAAGCGGGCGAAATAGGGCCGAGCGCGCTCCGGGTCTTCAAACCACGGGGGCATGGTCATCAGCCCTCGGAGCTCCAGGTGGGCGGAGCTTCGCACGGCCTCGACCAGCGCCGGCAGCTCCTCGGGCCGAACGCCGCTCTTGGTCTCCTCCTCCGAAAGGCGAACCTCGATCATGACCTCGATTCGCCGCCCGCATTCGTCGAGCCGGCGCGCCAGCTTGATCGTGTCCAGGGTCTGGATGGTGTCGAACAGTTCGGCGGCGCGGCGGGCTTTGTTCGATTGCAAGTGCCCCACCAGGTGGAAGCGCGCTCCGCACATGTCGCTCACCAGCGGGCGCTTGGCCTCGAACTCCTGCACGTAGTTCTCGCCGAAATCGCGCAGCCCGGCTTCGTAGCCCTCTCGGATCACCGCGGCGGGGAAGGTCTTCGTGACCGCGATCAGCGTTATCTGGTCGCGCCGCCGCCCGGCCCGATCCGCCGCCCGGCGGATGCGCTCTTCGACCTCAGCGAGCCGCTCCTTGACCGGCACCTCTGCTATTGTATGTGCCGCGCCAGCGCGTTCAGGTGCGCCGCCGCGTCCTCGCCCTCCTTCAAGCCGGCAAAACCGAACAGATAGCGGCCCTTGCGTGCCGCGCACATTCGCCCCAGCATGCGATCCGTGCCGGCGTAGGCTTCCTCGGCAACCTCGAGCGGCGCCGCCTCGCTCCAGCGCGCCTTGAGCTTGGCGAGCACGGCGGCGGCCGCCTCCGGGGCGTCTTCCATCACCAGAAACGCCCGAGCAAACGTGTAACTCGCCACATAGCCGCGTCGCAGCAGGCGCAACCCCAGCACACTTTGCGGCACCAACCGCACGGAGTCGATTTCGAGGCCCTCGCGGGGGAACCAGCCGAGCGGGGCGGGTGGATCAGTGGCGCCTTCCAGCCGCGCCTCCAAGTGCCGCGCGAACGCTTCGAGCGTCTTGCGGTGGTCTTTCTCCGTGTCGGCCGCCAGCTCGACGTAATAGTTACCTTTGACGAACGTCGCCCGCCTCTCCAAAATCTGTCCGGCGGCTCCGATCCGGCGGACTTCGTAGCTCGGGTGACGGTTGGCGCTGAAGATGCCGTAGGCCATCTCCGGAGAGGCCATCTCGGAGATGTCGATCAGGATCGTATCTTCGCCCGAGCGGCAGGTCACGCCGGTCATTCGCCGGAACTCGTAAAGCAGGTAGCCCTCGGCATTGCCGTTCATGTACTCGAACAGGGTGTCCGGCACGTAGGCGCGGACCTCGCCGTGCTGCTTCCAGCCGGGCACCGCCGAACAATCGATCACCGGGGGCCAGGCTCCCGCCCGCGCAGCGGTCAGAAGCGCAACCAGGCAGAGCCGGCAGGCGGGTGTCATGCCAGCACCTCCTGGGCGCGCCGGAGGCGCTCGGCGACAAGAACCCCGTTGGGACACCGCACGGCGCAGGCGGCGCAGTCCCGGCAGCGGACCGCCCGCACCGGTTCGGGCAGGCTGAGGAAGCTTTCGCGCGCCAGTTGGAACTGCCCGTATCCGTCAAGGTACGTGAGAGCGCGCAACAGGTCCGGTACAGGAAGCCCCTTCGGACAGTGACCTTCACAGGCGCCGCACGTGCGGCAATAGTAGGGCCGAATGCGCTCAGATTCGGCGGCGAGCAGCCGCCGGTCTTGCTCGGTGAACGGCTCGCTCATGGCCCGCATGTTCTCCTCGAGCTGATCGAGATCCGCCATGCTGGGAATCGCCGTGTCCACTTCCGGGTTGCGGAGCACCCATTTGAGCGCCGCCAGCATCTTCCTGCTCTCCGGCTGGAACTTCTCCCGGAGCGGCCGGCCCGGCAGATAGCGCCAGAGTCCGCCCCCCATCACCTTCATCGCTACGATCGCCTTGCCCGCCCGCCGCGCCTGGCGGATCACGCGGCTCATCTCCTCGCCCATCGTGTAGTTATAGGAGGCCAGGATCACGTCGATCTGCGGATTCGCCGCCAGCGCGGGAATCAGGCCGGTCTGGTTGCTGTGCGTGCTGACGCCGGCAAAGCGCACCTTGCCCTGTTTCTTGGCGGCGGCCAGCGCCTCCAAGAGCTCGTCGGTGATCTGGCTGGGCCGGCTCTTGGCGTGCAGATACCAGATGTCAACATAGTCGGTGCCCAGCTCCCGAAGGCTGGTCTCCAGATCCTCCAGCGCGGCGGCTCTGGTGCCGGCATGCGTCTTGGTGCCGATCAGCACGCTCTTGCGCCGGGCCTTGAGCGCCGCCCCCACCATGCGCTCGTTGTTGCCGCCCTGATAGCTCCGGGCGGTGTCGAAGTAGTTGATGCCAAGCTCGGCCGCCTTTTCAAGCACGGCCGGGTCCGAGCTGATCAGGCAGCCGAAGCCGACCTCGCTGACCTTGAGTCCCGTGCTGCCGAGGACGCGGTAGCGGACCGGTGGGGGCGCGGTGGCCGCACCGAACACCGGCAGCGCCAGCCCCGCGCCCAGGAAACTGCGGCGAGACGCTCGTGGCCCCATAAGGCCTCCTTGCCCCACTCTATCGCAGATTCAGGTTCGCTTATCAGGGAAATCAGACCAGTCCGCCCATAGACTCTGCCGCGCCGCGCTACCATCGAGGTATGCGGGGCAAGTGGATCCTCGCCTCCGGTGCGGCGATCCTGCTTGGCGCCGCGCTCGGTGGGGTGACGCTGTTGTGGAAAGGCCGCGCCGGCGGATCGGATCGGGCGGATGCGGCCTTGCCCGGCGCGGTCGAAGAGATCAGCCTGACCGGCATCGTCCGGGCGCAGCACGTTGTCGGGCTGGCGGCGCCCATCGAGGGAACTCTGTTCAACGTGATGGTGGCGCCCGGCGAGGAGGTGCACGAAGGCCAGCTTCTCGCCCAGATTCGCAATACGGCTCTCGAGGAGGAACTCAAGGCCGCGGGCGAAGAGGTCCGTCGCCTTGAGGAGAGGCTCAAAAATCTTGAGAGCGCGTTTCTGGCCGCCCGGCTGGAGGCCTCCCGCGCCAACGCCGATTTCAGCCGCGCTCAGGCGGAGTTCTTCCAGGCCGAGAAGGCCGCGCTTCGCCAGCAGGTTCTCTATCGCGAGGGCGCCACGCCGCGCCGCGTCTACGAAGCCGCTCAGGCCGAGCTCAAGGTGAAGGAGGAGGAGTACGAGATCCGGCGCAGGGCGGCTCAAGCGGCCGACGAGCAGGTCTCCGCGGTGCTCAACGAGACCGAGATGGTGCGGAAGGCGCTTCAGGAGGCCAAGGAACGCATGGAGCTGGCCGGCTCGGATCTGCTGGCCGCCGACGTGGTCTCGCCGGCGAACGGCATCCTCACGGCGCTTTCGGCCAAAGCGGGCGAGGAGGTCCATCCGGAGGCGGGAGATCTGTTTCAGATCGCGGTGGACCTGACGCGGATGGAGGTTGTCCTGGAGCCGGAGCCGCCCGTGCGCCAGAAGATTCGGCCGGGCCAGCAAGCCAGCGTGCACGTGGCCGATGCCCCCGGGGAAGTCTTTCCGGGTTCCGTACGCCAGGTGGGTGAGGAAAGGGTCGTCGTCGAGTTCAACAGCCCGGCGCCGGTGGTGCGGCCGGGACAAAGCGCTCACGTCCGTATCCGGCTAACATAGTCGTGCGAGGTCATCCTATGGAGTTTCTAGTCAGCAGTCTGATCGAGTTGATCACACAAACGTCGGCCAACCTGCCGCCGGACGTGCGCGCCGCCATGGCGGAGGCCCTGCGACGGGAGACGCCCGGCACGCAGTCGCACCAGGCGCTCACGGTCATAGCCGTCAACGTCGACATGGCTTATGGGGAGGAAGGACCCATCTGCCAGGACACGGGCATGCCGACCTTCCTCATCCACACGCCGGTCGGCTTCGATCAGATCCGGTTTCGCAAGGCGGTGCACGAGGCGGTGGCCGAAGCCACCCGGCGCGGCAAGCTGCGCCCGAACTCCGTCGACTCGCTCACCGGAAAAAACAGCGGCAATAATCTCGGGACGGAGACGCCGGTGCTCCACTTTGAGCAGTGGGAGCGGGACGACGTCGAGGTCAGGCTGATCCTTAAAGGCGGCGGCTGCGAGAACATGAGCGCGCAGTATTCGCTGCCCTGCGAGCTGGACCACCTCGGCCGGGCGGACCGCGACCTCGAGGGGGTCAAAAAGTGCATTCTCCATGCCGTCTGGCAGGCGCAGGGGTTGGGCTGCTCGCCCGGCGCCATCGGCGTCTGCATCGGAAGCGACCGCGCCTACGGCCACACGCTCGCCAAGTACCAGCTCTTCCGCACCCTCGATGACGTCAACCCGGTGCCGGAGCTGGCTCGGCTGGAGGCCGAAATCATGGAGGAAGCCAACCGGATCGGTGTCGGCGCGATGGGCTTCGGCGGGCGCGCCACGCTGATTGGTTGCAAGATCACCGCGGCCAACCGCCTGCCGGCGAGCTTCTTCGTTTCCGTGGCCTACGACTGCTGGGCCTTCCGGCGGCTGGGCGTGATCTTGGATGCGGCGAGCGGCGCCATCAAGCAGTGGCTCTACCGCGATCCGGACCGGCCTGTCGAGCGCATGGTGGAGGGCGAGGGCTTCCCGCTCAGCGGTCGCGAGATCGTCCTCCGGCCCCCGGTCAGCGAAGCCGAGGTCCGGGCGCTCAAAGTCGGCGATGTGGTGCTCTTAAGCGGCCAGGTGTTCACCGGCCGCGACGCCATCCACGCCTACCTGATGAAGAACCCGCCGCCGGTCGATTTAAGCGGCGCGGCGCTTTACCACTGCGGCCCGGTGATGCTCAAGGAGGGCGAACGCTGGGTGACCAAGGCGGCCGGTCCGACCACGAGCATGCGCGAGGAGCCCTATGAGCACGAGGTGATCCGCCGCTACGGCGTGCGCATCGTGATTGGCAAGGGCGGCATGGGGCCGAAGACCTCAGAGGCGATGAAGGAGTGCGGCGCGGTCTACCTGAACGCCATCGGCGGCGCGGCCCAGTTCTATGCGCGCACCGTCAAGCGGGTCCTCGGGGTGCATTTGATGGAGTTCGGCATTCCCGAGGCGATGTGGCACTACGAGGTCGAAGGCTTTCCGGCTATCGTCACCATGGACGCTCACGGCAACAGCCTCCATGCCGATGTCGAACGCGCCACCGGCGAGGCGCTTGCCGCCCTGAAGGCTTGACTGCGGCCGGGCTTTGCTAAAATAAGGGTGCTCCGGCCAGGTAGCTCAGGTGGTAGAGCGCAGCCCTGAAAAGGCTGGCGTCGGCGGTTCGAGTCCGTCCCTGGCCACCAACCCGAAAATCATCCGCCCTCCTCAGCGAGTCTCGGTTGCCGTCCGCTTGAGGCGCCGTCGAGCCGCTCGTTGGCGCTCGGCTCTGCGCACCCGCGCCTCGTCCATGCCGAAATAATGGGCCACCTCGTGCCATACTGTATCTTCGACCAGCTTTTCCAGGTGGGCCGGACTGCGGGCCAGACGCTCATGCGGGCGCTGGTAGATAACGATCCGGTCTGGAAAGCGGAAGCTTTCGCCGACGCTGCGCTCGGTCAGCGGGCGGCCGTGGTAGAGCCCCAGCAGATTCGGATCCGGCCCCTGCGGCTCGACAACGAACACGACGTTTTCAAGCCGCCGACGGAAGCGTGCCGGAATGCGAGCGACGGCGCCTTC
>Ga0308392_1000233_pt1 | contig 23509 bp, 18 predicted proteins | sample Hotspr20Samplem2_FD_202361 | JGI IMG/M metagenome (GOLD analysis project Ga0308392, IMG submission 202361) | Hot spring phototrophic mat microbial communities from Octopus Spring, Yellowstone National Park, Wyoming, United States - 20050624_m2 ... | reverse complement strand
CCGCAGGTGGATTGAAATAGACGCCGCTTGTCCACCGCCCCAGATTTGGCAGGCCCGTCATCGACGGCTCCTCTCCGCCTGTCGCTCCGCAGCTGCGCCCGCGGAGCGGCCCTCCGGCATCGCCTAATCATACCCCCGCGCTTGACAAGCGGCGGCGGGGTGTGTAATTATTCAATATTGTGAATAAAAATTCAATCGCCGTGAGCCGGGGCGGCGCCCCGCCGCGGATCGCGGCGGGCAACCTCACGCAGGACCTGGACTTGTCGCAAGACGAGCTGCACGAGCTGCTGGCGCTCACGCGGGAGCTCAAGCGCTCGCCGCAGGCCTTCGGCCGGGCGCTGGCGGGCAAGTACGCCAGCATCTTGTTCGAGAAGCCTTCGCTGAGGACGCGGCTGACCTTCGAGCTGGCCTTCAAGCAGCTCGGGGGCGACTCGGTGACGAGCAACGGTCCGATCGGCGCGCGCGAGCCGCTCAAAGACGTGGCCCGCAACCTGGAGCGGTGGACGCACTGCATCGTGGCTCGGACCTTTTCCCAGCGGACGATCGACGAGCTGGCGCAGTGGGCATCCGTGCCGGTGATCAACGCGCTCAGCGATCTGTATCATCCCTGCCAGGCGCTGGCCGACGTGTTTACGCTGCTCGAGCAGTTCGGCGAGCTGCGCGGTTTGAAGCTGGCCTTCGTCGGCGACGGCAACAACGTGGCCCATTCGCTCATGCTCGATGCGCCGCGGCTGGGCATCGATTTCGCCATCGCGACTCCGCCGGGCTACGAGCCCAACGCCGAGATCGCCGCCGCGGCGGCGGGCCTGGCGGCTGTCGCCGGCACGCGACTCGAAGTGACCCACGAACCCGAGGAGGCGGTGCGCGGTGCGCAAGCCGTCTACACCGACGTTTGGGCGAGCATGGGTCAGGAGGCCGAAGCCGAACGGCGCCGGCGGGATTTTGCGCCCTATCAGGTGACGCCGGAGTTGCTGGCCAAGGCGGCGCCGGAGGCGGTCTTCATGCACTGCCTGCCGGCCAAACGCGGCGAGGAGACCGTCGACGAAGTGATCGAATCCTGCCGCTCGGTCGTCTTCGCCCAGGCCGAGAACCGCCTGCACACGCAGAAGGCGCTCTTGCTGATGCTGCTCGCCTGACGGCTTCGGCTACAATTCGAGTTTTATGAACAAACCCAAGAAGGTTGCGCTCGCTTACTCCGGCGGGCTGGACACATCGGTCATCATCCCCTGGCTCAAAGAGAACTACGGCTGCGAGGTGGTCGCCATCTGCGGCAACATCGGCCAGGGCGACGAAGAACTGGAAGGCCTGGAAGAGAAGGCCCGAAAAACCGGCGCCTCAGAAGTCTACATCGAGGACATGCGGGAGGAGTTCGCCACGGACTATCTCTGGCCGCTGGTGCGCTCCGGCGCAGTATATGAGCACAAGTACCTGCTCGGCACCTCGATTGCTCGGCCGTTGCTGGCCAAGCGACAGGTCGAGGTGGCGCTCGCCACCGGCTGCGACGCCCTGGCGCATGGGGCCACCGGCAAAGGCAACGATCAGGTCCGGTTCGAGCTGGCCTACAAGGCTCTGGCGCCGCATTTGACGGTGATTGCGCCCTGGCGCGAGTGGGACATCCGCTCCCGCGAGGACGCCCTGGAATACGCCGCGCGGCATAACGTCCCAGTCAGCGCCACCTCGCGCAAGATCTACAGCCGGGATCGCAACCTGTGGCACATCTCCCACGAAGGGGGCCCGCTCGAAGACCCGGCCAACCCGGCGCCGGAGGACGTCTGGATGATCACGCGCCACCCCAACGACGCCCCGGACACACCGGCGCGCGTCACCATCGGCTTCGAGGCGGGCACGCCGGTCTCGGTCGACGGCTGCCGCCTGAGCGGCGCGGCGCTGATCGAGACCCTGAACCGCATCGGCGGCGAGCACGGCGTCGGCCGGGTCGATCTGGTCGAGAACCGTTTTGTCGGCATGAAGAGCCGCGGCTGCTACGAGACGCCCGGCGGCACGCTGATCCTCACGGCCCTGCGCGAGCTCGAGTCGCTCACGCTCGACCGCGCCATGCTCCACTACAAGCAGAAGCTCGCCGTCGACTATGCCGAGCTGGTCTACAGCGGCCACTGGTTCACGCCGCTCCGAGAAGCCCTCGACGCCTTTTTCAGCCGCATCGTTGAAGACACCACCGGCGAGGTGACGCTTGAGCTCTACAAGGGCAACGTGCAGCCGGTGGCGCGTCGTTCGCCGAACTCCTTGTACTCGCTCTCGATCGGCAGCTTCACCATGGGCGCCGACTACAATCAGCAGGATGCCCTCGGCTTCATCAACCTGATCGGGCTGCCGATCAAGATCCGGGCGCTCGCAAAGCAGGGCGGCCCGCAATGAAGCTCTGGGGAGGCCGCTTCGAGCTGGCGCCCTCGGAGGTGTTCGAGCGCTTCTCCGGTTCGCTCTCCTTTGACCGCCGCCTGCTCGAGGCCGATATTCGCGGCTCGCAAGCCTGGGCGCGCGCGCTCGAGCGTGCCGGCATCCTCACAGCAATCGAGCGCGAGCGGATCGTCACGGCCCTCGAGGAGATCCTGGCGGAGGCAGCCGAGCGGGACGTCTTCGCCGGGGCCGACGACGAGGACGTACATACTTTCGTGATCCGAAAGCTCGGCGAGCGGGCCGGGGATCTCGCGGCCAAGATCCACACCGGCCGCAGCCGCAACGAACAGGTTTCCACTGACGTGCGGCTGTGGCTGCGCGCTCGCATCGACGAGACGCTCGCCTTGCTAGCCGAGCTGATGGAAGCGCTCGTTGTCCACGGGCGGCGCTATCAGGGCGCCATCATCCCCGGCTACACGCACCTCCGGCGCGCCCAGCCGGTGCTGTGGCCGCACTATCTGCTCGCCTATTTCGAGATGTTCGCCCGCGACGCCGAACGGCTCCAGCAGACCCGCCGCCGCGCCAACCTGTTGCCGCTGGGCTCCGGGGCGCTGGCCGGCTCGGGCATTCCGATCGACCGCGAGGCGATTGCGCGCGAGCTCGGCTTCGAGGGCCTCACCCGGAACTCGATGGACGCGGCCGCCGACCGCGACTTTCTTCTCGACTTTCTCTATGCGGCGGCGCTCACGATGCTCCACCTCAGTCGGCTGGCCGAGGACTGGATTCTCTATTCAAGCGACGAGTTTGGATGGCTCGAACTCGCCGATTCGGTCACCAGCGGCTCGAGCCTCATGCCTCAGAAGAAGAATCCGGATTCGCTCGAGCTCATTCGCGGAAAGTGCGGCCGCGTCTTTGGCAGCCTCACGTCGCTGTTTGTAACCGTGAAGGGCCTGCCGATGACCTACAACCGCGACCTCCAGGAAGACAAGATCCCGCTGTTTCAGGCGGCCGATGAACTCCAAGCCAGCCTGAGGATGGCGCGCGTGGTGGTGGAGTCGGCGGTCCTAAAACCCGATCTGGCCCTGCGGGCGCTCGAGCAGAGCTGGGCCGTGGCCACCGACCTGGCTGAGGCGCTCGCTCGCGCCGGGGTTCCCTTCCATCACGCCCACCAGCTCGTCGGCAAGCTGGTGCTCGAGAGCCTCCGGAGCGGCAGGGCGCCCAGGGATTGGAGCGCCGAGGAGCTGGCCTCGTTCGCGCCGAAGTTCACCGCGGAGCTGGCCGCGCTGCTAGAGCCGGCGGCCGGACTCAGGACACGGGAGATCTTGGGCGGAACCGGACCGAACGCCGTCGCGGCGGCGCTCGACGCCGCTCAGGAGCGCCTCGGCCGACTGCGGCGATGAACAAGGCGTTCCGCCAGGGCCAAATTCTCAACCTCATCCGGCAGAAGCGGATCCGCACGCAACAGGAGCTGGCGCGCGAACTCGCCCGGCTCGGCATCCGAACGACGCAAGTGACTCTTTCGCGCGACATCCGCGAACTCGGCCTGGTGAAAACCTCCGAGGGTTACCGCCAGGTCGAGGCTACTGCCCGGTCCAAGGGGCCGCTGTTTGCCACGGTCGCCGCGGAGTTTCTTTTGGAGGTCCGTGCGGCCCGCAATCTCATCGTGCTCAAGACTTCGCCCGGCAACGCCAACACGGTGGCGGCCGCCCTGGACCGCGAGGACTGGCCCGAGGTGGTAGGCACGATCGCCGGCGACGATACCGTGCTCGTGGTGGCGCCCGACGAGGCGACCGCGGGGGCCTTGCGCGACAAGCTCGCCGGATTTCTTTGAACGCCTAACAGCACTTCGGGCGCTGATATTTGGCCCGCATGCGCTGCTCGGCGAAGCGGCGCCATTCCTCCGGCGTGTGGCGGCGTCCGCGCGAAGCCAAATGGCGCTGGTAGGCCCCCTCGTCGGCCAGCTCGCGCAGCAGCGCGAGGATCGCCTGTCCCAGACTTTTGAGCTGCTTCATATCTCCTCCGGAGAGAGCTTCGAGAGCACGAACGGCGCCTCGGTCAGGCGCGACTCACGCGTGCCGCGCAACAGACCGACCCACAGGCGTACCGAATCGAGCAGGATGGTCGTCACCAGCACCAGGAAGATCCCGCAGACGACGGCGTCAAGCCGGTTGTTGAAGATCACGGCGTGGGTTTCCGCGATGCGATGAGCCGGCACCAGCCCGGCCGCCAGGTCGGCTTCGAGCTTGGCCGCCTGGGCGAGAAAGCCCAGGCGCGGCGCCTCGGCGAAGATCTTCTGCCAGCCGGCGGTGAAGGTGACCGTCACCAGCCACAGCAGCGGCGCGACGGTGATCCACATGTAGCGGGCGCCGTGCATCTTGATCAGCACCGTCGTGGCCACGCACAGCGCCACGGCGGCCAGAAGCTGATTGGCGATGCCGAACAGCGGCCAAAGCGAGTTGATGCCGCCCAGCGGATCGAGCACCCCTTGCACCAGAAAATAGCCCCAGGCCAGCACCACGGCGGCGCTGGTCAGGATCACGCCGGGGATCCAGCTCGTGCGCCCGAGCGGCTTCCAGACGTGCCCCAGCAGGTCCTGGAGCATGAAACGGCCGACGCGCGTGCCGGCGTCCAGGATCGTCAGAATGAACAGGGCCTCGAACATGATCGCAAAGTGGTACCAGAAGCCGAGCAGCGCCCTGCTTGTGCCGCTGCTGGTGAAGATATGGGCCATGCCGAGGGCAAACGATGGGGCGCCGCCGGTGCGATGAAACAGCGTCTGCTCGCCGACATCCCGGGCCAGCTGCTCCATCTCGGCGACCGTAACCGGAAATCCCCAGCTCGAGATCGTCGCCACCGCCTCGGCCGGAGTTTCGCCCACGACGGCGGCAGGCGAGTTCACGGCAAAATAGACGCCGGGCTGAAGCACGCAGGCGCCGATCAGGGCCATGACGGCGACAAAGCTTTCGAGCAGCATCGAGCCGTAGCCCACCGGCAGCGCGTGGCGCTCCTTGGCGATCATTTTGGGCGTTGTGCCCGACGAGATCAAGGAGTGAAAGCCGGAGATGGCGCCGCAGGCGATGGTGATGAAGCAGAAGGGGAAGATCTTGCCGGCAAAGATCGGCCCTTCGCCGTCGACAAAGCGGGTGAAGGCGGGCAGCTCGAGCTCGGGTCGCACGAGCAGAATTCCGATGCCCATCATCAGAACCACGCCCAGCTTGACGAAGGTGCTCAGGTAGTCGCGCGGGGCCAGCAGCAGCCAGACCGGCAAGGCGCTGGCGAAGAAGCCGTAGATGATGATGGCGAACGCCAGCGCCATGCCGCTTAAGGTGAAGGCCGGGCCGAGCACGGGATGGGCCGCCACCCACTCGCCGCCGAAGATGCTGGCCACCACCAGGACGAAACCGATCAGGGAGATCTCCAGAACCTTGCCCGGACGCCAGTAGCGCAGGTAAAGCCCCATGAAGATGGCGATCGGCATGGTGGCGGCGATGGTGAAGGTTCCCCACGGGCTGCCCTTTAACGCGTTGACCACCACCAAGGCCACCACGGCCAACAGGATGATCATGATCAACAGCACGGTGAGCAGAGCTGTCAGGCCTCCGAGGCGACCGATCTCCTCGCGCGCCATCTGCCCAAGCGACTTGCCGTCGCGGCGCATCGAGCAGAACAGGATGACGAAATCCTGAATGGCGCCGCCGAGCACCGCCCCGACCACGATCCAGAGCATGCCGGGCAGATAGCCGAACTGGGCCGCCAGCGTCGGCCCGACCAGCGGCCCGGGACCGGCGATGGCGGCGAAATGGTGCCCGAAGAGGATCCACTTATTGGTCGGCTCGAAGTCCAGTCCGTTGCGCAGCCGCTCGGCCGGCGTGGCTCGGTCGTTGTCCAGGGCCATCACCTTGGCGGCAATCCAGGAGGCATAGAAGCGATACCCGACCAGATAGATCGACACGGCGGCGATCACCAGCCAGAAGCTGTTGACCGGCTCGCCGCGCTCGATGGCGATGCCAGCGAAAGCGAAGGCGCCGAGCAGGGCGAGCGCCGCCCAGAACAAGCGTGTCAGGAGTTTGCGCATCGGGAAGATTTTAACAAGGCAGGCGGAAGTAGCCGAGGCTGTGGCGCTTGGGGCAGGCGGTGCTGTGGCACGATCTGGCAAGGGGACTTGACAATAGAAGACTAAAGTTTGATAATAAAATTGTGCTAAGGATGAGGCGCTGGTCCCGAGCCCCTTAAAGCCAGCCGCCCATCCCCAAAGCTTCGCAAAGGAGGATTTTACCTAAGATGAGCAAAATCATTGGTATAGACCTGGGTACCACCAACTCCGTCGTCGCCGTCATGGAGGGTGGCCAGCCGGTCGTTATACCAAATCAGGAGGGCGGCCGGACCACCCCATCGGTCGTCGCCTTCACCAAGAGTGGGGAGCGTCTGGTCGGCCAGGTCGCCAAGCGCCAGGCCATCACCAATCCGGAAAACACCGTCTACTCGATCAAGCGGTTCATGGGCCGGCGCCTGGAGGAGGTCCCGGAAGAGATCAAGATGGTCCCCTACAAGGTCGTCCGGGGCGACCATGGCGACGCCCGCGTGCTCATCCAGGGCAAGCTGTACTCGCCGCCCGAGATCTCCGCGATGATTCTCAGCAAGCTGAAGGACGCCGCCGAGGCCTACTTGGGCGAGAAGGTCACCCGCGCGGTGATCACCGTACCCGCGTACTTCAACGACTCGCAGCGGCAGGCCACCAAAGACGCGGGCCAGATCGCCGGCCTCGAGGTGATGCGAATTATCAATGAGCCGACCGCAGCCGCGCTCGCCTATGGTCTGGACAAGAAGAAAGATCAGACCATCGCCGTCTACGACTTTGGCGGCGGCACCTTCGACATCTCGATTCTGGAGGTCGGCGAAGGTGTCGTTGAGGTCAAATCCACCAACGGCGACACCCACCTGGGCGGCGACAACATCGATCAGCGCCTCATCGACTGGATTATCGACGAGTTCAAGAAGGAGCAGGGCATCGACCTGTCGCGCGACCAGATGGCGCTCCAGCGGCTCAAGGAGGCCGCCGAAAAGGCCAAGATCGAGCTGTCGACGCTGCTCGAAACCGAGATCAACCTGCCGTTCATCACCGCCGACGCCAGCGGCCCGAAGCATCTGGTGATGAAACTGACCCGGGCGCGCTTCGAGCAGATGGTCGAGGACATTCTCCAGCGCTCGGTCGGGCCGTGCAAGCAGGCGCTGGCCGACGCCGGCCTGACGCCCGGCCAGATCGACGAGGTCGTGCTGGTGGGCGGCTCCACGCGCATCCCGCGCGTGCAGCAGATTGTGCGGAACCTCTTCGGCAAGGAGCCGAACAAGAGCGTCAATCCGGACGAGGTGGTGGCCGTGGGCGCCGCCGTGCAGGGCGGCGTGCTCGGCGGGGAGGTCAAGGACGTGCTCCTGCTCGACGTCACGCCGCTCTCGCTTGGCATCGAGACGCTGGGCGGCGTCTTTACCAAGCTGATCGAGCGCAACACCACGATTCCCACCCGCAAAAGCGAGATATTCTCCACGGCGGCCGACAACCAGACCTCGGTCGAGATCAAGGTCTACCAGGGCGAGCGGGCCATGGCGGCCGACAACCGGCTGCTCGGCGTCTTCCAGCTCGTGGGCATTCCGCCGGCGCCGCGCGGCGTACCGCAGATCGAGGTGACCTTCGACATCGACGCCAACGGCATCCTCAACGTCACCGCGCGCGATCGCGCCACCGGCAACGAGCAGAAGATCACCATCACCTCCTCGAGCGGCCTGAGCAAGGAGGAGGTCGAGAAGATGGCCCGGGACGCCGAACTGCACGCCGCCGAGGACCGCAAGCGCAAAGAGGAGATCGAGCTCAGGAACCAGGCCGACGCCATGGTCTACAACATCGAGAAGATGTTGCGCGAGCACCGCGACAAGATTACGGCCGCGGACGCTCGCCAGGTCGAAGAGGCGCTGGAGGAGACCAAGAAGGCCATCGCCTCCGGAGGCTCCGACAAGATCCGCTCGGCCATGGACCGGCTCACCAACGCCTCGCACAAGCTCGCGGAAGCGATGTACCGCGCCGCCGGGCAGCCCGGCGAGCAGGCCCGTGCCGGCGCCGAGCAGGCCGGAAAGAAGGACGAGAAGGATACAGTCGTCGATGCCGAGTTCGTCGACGTCGACGACGGCAAAAAGTCGTAGCTGACGCCCAAGAGGCGGCCGGCGGGCCGGTGCGGCCGCTCGAGCCCGGTCCGGCCCGCCTGCTGACGTACTCATGGCCCGGGACTACTACGAGACGCTCGGCGTCAAACGCAACGCCTCGGCCGAGGAGATCCGGAAGGCGTACCGCCGCCTGGCGCGCAAGTACCATCCGGATCTCAACCCCGGCGACAAAGCCGCCGAGGAGCGCTTCAAGCAGATTCAGGAAGCCTACGACGTACTGAGCGACGCCAGAAAGCGCGAGATGTACGACCGTTTCGGCTTCTATTCGGAACGGGTTCACCCCTCCGAGGGCGGCGGCCCGTTCGAGACCGGGCGCGGCACAGGCTTCGACTTCAGCGGCTTCGATTTCTCCGACTTTCTGTCGCGCGCGGGCGGCCGCGCGCAGGCCGGAGGCTTCGCCTCGAGCTTCGGCGAAATCTTCAACCAGTTTTTCGGTCGCAGCACGAAACGGCAGCCGCGGCAGGCGCCGGAGAAAGGCGCGGATCTGGAATATGCCCTGAACGTGGATTTCTGGCAGGCCATCCGCGGCACGCAGGTCCGCCTGAAGATCAACCGCCACGAGGCCTGCGCGGCCTGCGGCGGCACGGGGTCGATCGGCGGCAGCCGGATGGTCTGTCCGGAGTGCAACGGCTCGGGCAGCGTCTCCCAGATGGCCGGCGCCATGCGTTTCAGCCTCACCTGTCCCCGCTGCGAGGGTCAGGGCTTCCTTCGCAACGCCTGCCCGGTCTGCCACGGCGACGGCCGTACGGTCCAGACGGAGGAGGTCGAGGTCCGGATTCCGGCCGGCGTCAAAAGCGGCGACCGGCTGCGCGTCGCCGGCAAGGGCAATGCGGGAGTCATGGGCGGCCCGCCGGGTGATCTCTATATCACCGTCCGGGTCGAGCCGCATCCCTTCTTCGAGCGCGAGGGCGACGACATCAAGATCAAGATCCCTGTCACCGTCTGGGAGGCGGCGCTCGGCGCCAAGATCGAGGTGCCGACCATCGATGGGCGCGCCTTGCTGAAGATCCCGCAAGGCACGCAGAACGGCCAGAAGTTCCGCCTGCGCGAGAAAGGCGTCTTCAACAGCCGGAAAGGAGTTCGGGGCGATCAGATCGTCGAAGTCGAGGTGCTCGCGCCTTCACCGCGCGACGAGCGCACCCGCTCGCTGTTACGCGAGCTGGCTGAGTTGCACACGGAAGACCCCCGGGCTGAGATCTGGACCAAGGTGTAAGCCATGGCCAAGCCGAGAAAGAAAGCTGCCTACATGATCTCCGCAGTGGCGCAGGAGTACGGCATCCACCCGCAAACGCTTCGCCTCTACGAACGTGAGGGTCTGCTCAAGCCGTCCCGCAGCGAAGGCAACACGCGCCTTTATACGGACGAGGATCTCGAGCGGCTCGAGATGATCCTGAAGCTGACACGGGAGATGGGCGTCAACCTCGCCGGCGTCGAGATCATTCTCAACATGCGGGAAAAGATGGAGGCGATGCAGCGGCAGTTTGAGGAGTTCATCGCCACGCTCAACCGCGAATTGGCCAACCGGATCGTGGCTCAGAATCCCGGAGAGGAACACTCGCTCATCCCCGTCATTCAGGTGCCCCAGTTTGACACGGACTTCGAACCGAAGAAGAAGACTCGCCCGTAGCATCAGGCGCGGCGGCTGATATAGGTGGCGTGCCGCCCCGGTGCGATCTCCTCGGAATGAACCAGGCAGCCGGCTCGCCGAAACGTTTCAAGCAACGGCTCGGGCCGGAACGAGCTGACTAGTTCGACGATCTCGCCCGGCTCCAGCGAGCTCACGCTCCGGCGGATCCTTCCAATCGGGTGCTCGCCGGCCGCCAGCATGGCGTCGGCGTCGAATCGGCTGCGGATCTTCTCCGGGCGAAGCCAGTCCGGTGCGGCCGCCTCCGGCGGCGTCTCCTCCCCAAAGCACGTCTCGGGTCCGCTCTGGCCGGCGGCCTGGCGGAGGCGGCGCACCAGATCGCGCACGCTGAAGCCCCCGATGCGGGCGGCCTGCTCGAGCGTCGCCACGCGCGCCACGGTCCGCCGCAGGATCGGGTTCTTGAGCTTGGCGAAAGCCGGCGCGCACTCTATCAGCGTCGACTCGAGCTCCGGGTAGGCCTCAAGCAGCGCGCTCACCTTGGTTTCCGGATTGATCGGCAGGCTCATGCCGCCTCCCCGACGGGCGCCTCGTCGTACTGGAGCAAGCGCCGCTCCCCTTCAAGCTTGCGGATGCGCGTCACATCCTGGGTGACCTCGAGCGTGCCCAGATAGCGCCGCTCGCGATCCCGCACGGCGAAATAGCGAATATGAACGAAGCGGCCGCGAAAGTCGATCCAGAATTCGGCCACATCGTGCCGGCCCTCGCGAAAGTCGCTGAGAATGCGATCCACGACTGCGACACTGCGCGGCGGGTGACAATGCTGCACCTTTCTGCCAAGCACCGCCTTGCTGCGCGCAAAGATCCGCTGGGGACCCTCGGAGAAAAACGCCACGCGGTCCTCGGCATCGACGAAGGTCAGGTCGACCGGTAAGGTGGAGAAGATCGCCGTCAACTGCTCGAGCGAGAGCGTCCCCGTGGGCATTTCGATTCCCTCGGAGACGGGGACTTTCAGACCCTCCCGCAGGACCGATTCCGGCGGCCGGTAACCTTGGCGGGGCTCGACCAGACACCAGCCGTAACGGGGCGAGGCCAGCCAGATCTCGCCCCAGTCCTCCTCGGTGAAGGTGTCCTGGCAGAGCGGCAGGAAGATGGCCTCCTCTTTGTAGATCATCTCCTCGACCGCCGCCAGTGCCGTCGCGCCGAGGGTGGCGGCAACCAGCTTCCATTCCCCCGCCGTCGCCTCCGGCACCTCGAGCGCCTGGCCGAGCTCCTTGAGAAGAGCCCGCACCTCGTCGTCCTTGCCCCACATCACTTTGCAGGGACCGGTGATGCCGTGCCGCTCCAGGCGAGAGAAGAACACATGCTCCTTGCGCTGGTAGTGCTTGTCGAGGTCCATCAGATCGTTGAGCGCCTGTCGCCAGGCCAGCACCAACGCGCCGGCATCGGCGTCATCCTCAAGCGCCTGGAGCTTGGCAAGGATCTCGCGCATTCGGGCCACGACGACGCGGACGGCGTCGTTCTCGCGCCGAAAGGTGTCCACCGGGTGGCCGGGCGGAAAGACGCGCTCCGGCAGCTTCACCAGCACCTCACGGGTGACCTGGGAATGCAGGTCGCACATCGACTGGATCTCCTCGACCGGCATGCCCTCGGCCATCAGCTCCTGTTCCATGGCCACGATCTCCGAGGCGTCAACCTCGCGAACCAGCTCGCGCAGCCGACCCCGGACCTCGTCGGGAGACCCGCCGGCATGCAGGTGCTGGATGATCTGCTTCAGCGTGCGGATCCGGTGAGCCCGATTGTCGATCAACTCGCTCATCTCTGGCTCCTTACCGCCAGCCTAAGCCGGGGAGGCGTGCCGCCACCATGACTTTGGTCACATCGTTTATCTCCCCGCGCCAAGGATGGACGGCGAGTTGCGTCAAGCTGGCCCGCACCGGCGAATTGAGACAACGCGCGCGAGCTGCGGTCCATTCATCCGAGCTGCCGCCTCTGCCCGCGGCAATGCGGCGTCAACCGGCGGCGCGGCCACACCGGGGTTTGCAGCTCGACCGCTCGAGCCAAGCTCGTCTCCTTCGATCGCCGTTTCGCCGAGGGCCGACGTCGTGCTGCACCCCCAAGAGATCGGTTGCCACTGCATCGATTTGGTGACGCCCACACACCTTGTCCCGAACGTCGTCAGTGCGCTGGAGATCGCCACGGAACTCTCCTCCGGGGAAGGGACTATCCGGAGCGTGCAGGAGAAGTGATCAAGGAGATGCGCCGCCAAGTGGGAGACCTCGTGGTGCGAGTGGGCGCGTGCGGCGGGGCTCAAACGACTCTACACGAGCTAGCTCGCCCGGGGCGGATGCGCAGTCGGCGGGAGGCGGGGACGGCGCCGAAGGTGCCTTAGTACTACTGAGTCATAAACGTCTCGCCCCACAAAAAGGGCAGCATGGCAGCTGCCGGATCAGCCAGGCAGTGAGGGCGCTCCGGATGCTGGCTATGGAGTCCGCCTCAAATCGCCGCTCCTGTCGGCGCGCCGCCCCGCGGCCGGTAGTCCGCCGGCAGCTCCGCTGCTGCCAGCTTGAGGCTCCCCGCACGCGCCGAGGGGGAAAAAAGGCTCCTCTCGGCGACCAGGAACCCATAGGCCGCAACGCACAGCGTCGCGTGATGGTGAAACCCTCGCCACGAGCGGCCTTCAAAATGCCCCAGCCCCAGCTCCTGCTTCAGCTCCAGATAGTCCCGCTCCACAATCCAGCGATGCCTGGCCAGCCGCACCAGCTCTTCGAGCGTCGTCTCCAGCGGCAGGTTCGACAGCCAGTATTTGGCCGGCTCGGCCGCCCCGCGCGGCCACTCCGCCAACAGCCAGAGCTCCGGGTGCGGCTCGGCACGTCAGTAATCCCGATGCAGCGCCGTCTGGCCCATCTCCATGACCGGCTCGCGCGCCGCAATGGGCCGATGATCCTTGCTGCGCCGCAGCAGCTTCGGGGGCCTGCCCGTGCGGCCTCGCGCCTTCGGCGGCAACGGCGCCTCGCCGGGCCGCCTGGAGGCGATCCGGGTGGAGCCGGGCGGCCATGGGTTCAATCGAGTTGCGTTCGCCCGGCAGCAGCAGGCCGCGGCAGTCGTCCTTCAGGGGTTGCTGTCGGTCCCGGTGCCCCGCGGCTTTGGCCAAGCCCTCCAGATAAGCCGCCAAGCGCTGTTCCTGCCGGCTTGGCCGCGGAGAGGCGGTTCGACCGAAACAATTCCACCACAAATTGATATTTTTATGCCCCAGTAGTACCAGCGAGACTTATGGAAGTGGCTGGATGAGCCGTACGAGCCGCCGCCGCAACCGATCGCCGGGCTGCCGACACAATTGGTTATCCAGTGGTGAGGGAGTCTTGGACAGCCGTGGCGCACCGGAGGGTGAAACCACGTCTTCGAACGTGTCCCGAAAGCGGTGCAAACCGCTTGTTCTCAACAACGGCCGTCAGCCAGGCGGGCTATTTTGGACAGCAGTGTCTCTCCAGATGTTTCCGTCTTTTTCCATCCAGAGACGCTGCGTGCCCACCATGCCCTTGGAGCGCACCTTGCAATAGCCGAAAAGCAAGACCTGGAGATCACGGTGGCCGTCGTGTATGAAGGGAATTGATGGCGCTGCCCGGGTCAATGAGTCTAGTGTTCTTCCGAGGGTGTTTGTCAGGTCGCAAAAAAGGCAGGGGTAGGCCTGCCGGCATTGTCGCTGCCGCTGCCGTCCTGTTCGTAGTGTGTGAGGTGCGCGGCCAGAGAATGGCCGCCGGCATCGTTGTGGGCCGAAGTCTCACCGGTGCTTATGCCGACCGGGTTTACTATTTCAATGTGCCGCCTTCGCTCTTTGAACCAGGCAGCCCGTGGCAGGTCTGGATCGGCAGGAGTTGGTCGCGTTCCGGGGATTGGGTTGTCGGTGGGATGTTGGAAACTCGCCTCACCGAATCATGGTCGCTGGAAGTGAACGCGCTCTTCCGACAACTGCACGGGCAAAAGGGAAGTCTTCGGTTGACTCCCGATTGGCGACCAGGGCAGAAGCCGACGGCGCCCGACGGACGCCTCGGCCCAGTTGTAACCTGGCAGTTCCCGGTGCTCGCCCGATACCGGTTTGAAGGCCGCAATTTCAGGCCTTTCATTGCTCTGGGGTCCCGTATTTCGCACAGCGGGAAACTTGGAGGAAGAATTCCCGTCACGTCATGGGATCGGTGTCGGAGCTGGTTTTGAGTCTCGCTGGCGAAGTCTTAAGATCTCGCCAAATCTCCGTTATACCCTTTGGGCTGGGGACGCCTCGGGCAGGTACCAGTCCGATCAAGTCGAGTTTCTGGTGGGCTTCAGCAGAGCTTCGGAGGAAGCCTGGCGGCCCTTTGGTCCGCGTCTGTCGCTGGGATTCACCCTGGGGATGAACCTGGTCGCTGACTTGCCCGCCAGCCAGCTGGGCGTATTTTACCCGGAGGGTCCCCCATCTTCAGTTGAATCTGGGAGAGAACTCAGGACCATTGTCCATCGGATCATGGGCGGCAGAGCCATCCTCTACGGCACCATGGTCGAGCTCCATTTGGCGCCGCGCTGGTCCCTGGAGGTAAACGCTCTGCATCGTCCCGTCATCCAGACGTTCCGCCATGAGGCGATGGAGGGGGGAGAAAGCTCGATTTTGTACTCAAAGCGCTCCCGCAGTGCTGTCATTTGGCATTTCCCCGTACTTGTGAAGTACGGGTTTCCACTGGGGGGCCGGACATGGTATCTTGGCGCCGGACCCTCGTTTCGGCTGAGGCAGACCTACCACCCCTCGGCATCCTCCTACGGTGTCTCAGCGACGGCAGGGATTGCAATCCAGACCGGGCCCGTCAAGCTTCTCCCCGCCCTGCGTTACACCTATTGGGCGCCGCACCCCGTAGGCGGCTTGCGCCGGAATCAGGCAGATATCCTCCTTTCATTCCGCTTCTAATCCCACGGCCGCACCCGACCGCGGCACTTGGTGCCGATTGGACTCTCGACGGCAAGCGCCAGATTAATATGTGGCATCAATTGAATTTCGCGAGCGCGAGGCGGAACTGGGCGCCGGGCGCGGCGCGTAGCTTGCGGCTGCCGAATCCTGATCGGAACGCCGTGGCGTTCCTCGACTGGAGGGGTCAGGCCGAGCCGGTCTTCCTCCAGCGTTTCACGGACGAACGCCGAAGCGGCATCTTCGAGACGCCAGCGTGTCTTCCTTCGGTGGGAACCTAGCCCTCAGGAAAGTGTTGCCGGTCGCGGGTGTGCTAGGCTTCCGATGCAGGAGTCCTCGATGTCTGTGTTAGCCGTGCGCGGCGGCCGGCCCGTCCGCTCGAAGCCGTTCGCTACCTGGCCGCAGTATTCCGCGGCGGATTTGGAGCGGCTCATTGGTGTCGTCGAGAGCCGCAACTGGGGTGGATTTCCGTTTCCGAACCATGGGGCGCGGCATTTTGGTGCGCGATTTGCCGAGATGCACGGCGCCCGTTACGGCGCCGCCGTGGCCAACGGCACGGTGGCCTTGCAGGTGGCGCTGCGCGCCGTCGGCCTTCGTTTTGGCGACGAAGTGATCGTGCCCGCCTACACCTGGGAGGGGACGGCGGCGGCGGTGCTGTTCGAGGGCGGGGTGCCGGTCTTCGTCGATGTGCGCGAGGACACGCTGTGCCTGGATGCGTCGCTCGTGGAGGCGGCGATCAGCGAGCGCACACGGGCGATCATGCCGGTCCATCTGGCGATGCGTTTCTCAGATATGGACGCGCTCGCCACGATTGCGCAGAGGCACAGGCTGGCGATCATCGAGGACTGCGCCCACGCACACGGAGGCCGCTGGAAAGGGCGCGGCGCGGGTTCGATGGGGGATCTCGGCTGCTTCAGCTTCCAGACCAGCAAGCTGATGACCGCCGGCGAGGGCGGCGCCGTCATCACCAGCAACCCGCGCTACCACGAGGCGGTTCAGGCTTATGTCAACTGCGGCCGTGTGGGCGAGACGGACGAATACGGGGTTCGGCTGGTGGGTGGGAACTTCCGCATCACGGAACTCCAGGCGGCCTTGCTCATCGGCCAGCTCGAGCGGCTGGGCGAACAGAACGCCCTGCGGCGCGAGCGGGCGGCGCGACTGGCGGCGGGTCTGGCCAAGATCCCGTACGTCGCTCCTCTGCCGCCCGATCCGAACATCACCGAGGAGGCGATCTACCAGTACGTGTTCCGTTTCCTGGCCCGCGAAACGCCGATCCATCGAGACGTCTTCGTGCGGGCGCTCGAAGAGGAGGGCATTCCCTGCGAGGGGCGGTTCTATGAGTCGGTCCCAAGGAGCGACCTGTTTCCGGCGACAGCCGAGCAGTTCCCGGCGCTGGCCTACAATCGCCCGGCGCCGGTCGATTACCGCAGTGTGCGATGCCCGGTGGCCGAACGGCTGGCCTACGAGGAAACGGTCTGGTTGCCGCACTTTCTGCTGTTGGGCAGCGAAGAGGATATCGACGATATCCTGATGGCCATCGAGAAGGTGGCGACGCACTTGGAGGAGCTCGAGGGCGTCGAGGCGGGCGTGAAGGGTGTGAGCCGCACCGGGCGGTCGCGCCTGGAGCGTCACCGGCAGTGGTAGCGTGCGGCGGTGGTAGGATGTTAGCTCCGGAACGGCGAGGAGCGCCGACTGCGACCGCGCGCCGGCGGCTCGCTTTCCGTTTGAAGCCGCTCGCGGGGGCGCGCCGTAGAAGGTAAAGCGCGCCGACAGGAGCGGGACGCGGTCCGGGGCCGCCTGCGAGGCGTTTGGCGATCGCAATCAGGAGCTAATTCCAGACGATGCAAGCGACGATCGGAGTGATCGGCGGCAGCGGGCTGTATGCCATGCCCGGCTTTGCCGCTCAAGAAGAAGTGACGTTGGAGACGCCCTGGGGCTCCCCTTCGGAGGCGTACGTGGTCGGCGAGCTTGCCGGTCGGAGGGTGGCCTTCCTGGCGCGGCACGGTCGCGGCCACCGCCTCTCGCCGTCGGAGCTCAACTTCCGGGCCAACATTCACGGCTTCAAGCAGCTCGGCGTCGAGCGGATCATTTCGCTAAGCGCGGTCGGCTCGCTCAAGGAGGATCTGCGGCCCCTGGACTTTCTGATCCCGGACCAGTTTTTCGACCGGACGCGGGGCCGCCAGTCGACGTTTTTTGGCGACGGGCTGGTCGCCCACATCAGTTTCGCTCATCCGATCTGCCCCCAACTGGCCGACGTCGTGGAGGCTGCCTGCCGAAAGGCCGGCGTCAATGCGCGGAAGGGCGGAACCTACCTGTGTATGGAAGGTCCGGCCTTTTCGACGTTGGCCGAGTCGAACCTCTACCGGGCCTGGGGGATGGACGTCATTGGAATGACGAACCTCCAAGAGGCCAAGCTGGCCCGAGAGGCCGAGATCTGCTACGTCACCATAGCGATGGTGACGGACTACGATTGTTGGCATCCGGATCATGACGCGGTGAGCGTGGGAGACATTCTCGAGAATTTGAGGCAGAACGCCGCAAACGCCGCCCGGGTGGTGGCTCAGGCGGTGGCGGACATGCCGGCCGAGAGGCGCTGCAAGTGCGGCTCGGCGCTGGCGCACGCGATCATCACCGAAAAGAGCCGCGTTCCGGAGGAGACCCGGAAGAAGTTGGAGCTTCTGATTGGGAAATACTTCGCCTGAGGAGCTGGCGGCGACGCTGCTCGAGCAGTGCCTTCAAGGCGCCGACGTCTCCATTGCCTTGATCGACGAGCTGACCGAGATGGCCGCCAGCGCGGACCGGCCGACCGCCCTGGCGGCCAGCCGGGCGCTGTTTTCCGGGCTGGCGGAGCCCTTGGCCGACCGTTTCGAGCCGCGCCTGTGTGAGGCCTACGTGAGGATCTTCAGTCGCGTGCTCGAGCGGGTGGAGCCGGAATGGAACGCGGCGGCGCTTGCGGCTCGCTACGAACGGGTACGCCGCTTCCGTCCCTTCGATGCGGCGCGGGAGCGGCCGGAGCGAGTTTATGTGCTCTCGCGGGTCACGCTGGGCGCCGACGTGGCGGTCACCAGCGTGATGCTCGACGCGGCCAAGAAGCGGTTTCCGGCCGCCGAAGTCTATCTCGTCGGCGAGAGGAAGGCATGGGAGCTGTTTGCGGCCGACGCTCGGATTGCGCACCTGCCGGTGACCTATGCGCGGCAAGGGACGCTGCGGGAGCGGCTTGAGGCCGGAGGCAGTCTGCGCGAGGCGCTCAGCGCGCCCGGGGCGATCGTCATCGATCCGGACTCCCGTCTGAGCCAACTGGGCCTGCTGCCGCTGTGCGACGAGCAGCGGTACTACTTTTTCGAAAGCCGCTCCTACGGGGGAGAGGGGGGCGAGAGTCTGTCGCGGCTGGCGATGCGCTGGGTGGCCGAAGTCTTCGGCGTGGCTAACGCCCTTCCCTATGTAGCGCCGCGGGCCGAGGGCGAGCCGGGTGAAGCCGGCATCGCAGTGAGCCTTGGGGTGGGAGGTAACCAAGCGAAACGACTGGCTGATCCCTTCGAGGAGCGGTTGCTGGCCGGCCTGTTGGGAAAAGGTCTGCCTGTGACGATCGACCGCGGCGCCGGGGGTGAAGAGGCCGAGCGCGTGGACCGGGCGTTGGCGGCGCTCGGTCCGGCGGCAAGCCGCATCCGCACCTGGGACGGCTCTTTCGCGGGTTTCGCTTGGAGGATCGCGAGGAGCAGACTCTTCGTGGGCTACGATTCGGCCGGTCAGCACGTGGCGGCCGTGTGCGGCGTCCCGCTGGTGAGCATTTTTGCGGGCTACGTCTCGCGGCGGATGTTTCAACGGTGGCAGCCGACAGGGCTGGGTGCGGCGGTGGTGGTGGCAGCCGAGGGGGAGGGAATCGAGACCGTGCTCAGGCAGGCGTTGGCCGGGGTGGATCGTTGCCTTGGGGCCGACCATAGCCGGTCAACTCTCTGAGATCACGGAGGTTTTCATTTCCTCGCGGTGGGACTTGCAATCGGCGGCAAACTTTGCTAGCCTACGGCTAGAGCCGTCGATCAGGGTCAAAGCGAGGTAAAAAGTCCGAGCAGGGCTTGACGCGAACCGCGAGGCCTGCTATTCTGATTGATGGCGACAAAATCTACTTCAAGGCCTAGCCGCCGATCATAGCGGGGTGCAGGGTCTTGGGTTCTTTAGGGATTTCCGAGTTTGCCGCGCTGAAGCCCGATTCGGCCTGACCGGAGCGGGCAAGGCCGGCATCGTCGAGGCCGACGCCGGCCGGCTTTCCGAGTAGGGATCGCTGGCCAGGCGGGCAGATCTTTGACAATCTGGTTGGACGCACGGCTTGATCCGTCAGAACTTCGGGTTTTGATCCGGGCGACCAGAAACCACGAACGGTTCAAACGAGAGTTTGATCCCGGCTCAGAATCAACGCTGGCGGCGCGCCTAACACATGCAAGTCGAACGAGAAAGGGGAGCAATCCCTGAGTAAAGTGGCGTACGGGTGAGTAACACGTGGGTAACCTGCCCTCCGGTGGGGAATAACCCTGGGAAACCGGGGCTAATACCGCATACGTCCGATCGGGCGCATGCCTGGTCGAAGAAAGCCTTCGGGCGCCGGAGGAGGGGCCCGCGGCCGATTAGCTAGTTGGTGGGGTAACGGCCCACCAAGGCGATGATCGGTAGCCGGCCTGAGAGGGCACACGGCCACACTGGCACTGAGACACGGGCCAGACTCCTACGGGAGGCAGCAGTGGGGAATCTTGCACAATGGGGGAAACCCTGATGCAGCGACGCCGCGTGAGCGACGAAGCCCTTCGGGGTGTAAAGCTCTTTCGGCAGGAACGATGATGACGGTACCTGCGGAAGAAGCTGCGGCCAACTACGTGCCAGCAGCCGCGGTAATACGTAGGCAGCAAGCGTTGTTCGGAGTTACTGGGCGTAAAGGGTGTGTAGGCGGTGCTCTAAGTTCGGTGTGAAATCTCCCGGCTCAACTGGGAGGGTGCGCCGAATACTGGAGTGCTCGAGCGCGGGAGAGGAAAGCGGAATTCCTGGTGTAGCGGTGAAATGCGTAGATATCAGGAGGAACACCGGTGGTGAAGACGGCTTTCTGGACCGCTGCTGACGCTGAGACACGAAAGCGTGGGGAGCAAACAGGATTAGATACCCTGGTAGTCCACGCCCTAAACGATGCATACTTGGTGTGGGCCGTTCAGTCGGTCCGTGCCGTAGCTAACGCGTTAAGTATGCCGCCTGGGGAGTACGGTCGCAAGGCTGAAACTCAAAGGAATTGACGGGGGCCCGCACAAGCGGTGGAGCATGTGGTTCAATTCGACGCAACGCGAAGAACCTTACCTGGGCTCGAACGGCTGGGGAAACCCTGTGGAAACACGGGGCCTCCCTTCGGGGACCGCAGTCGAGGTGCTGCATGGCTGTCGTCAGCTCGTGTCGTGAGATGTTGGGTTAAGTCCCGCAACGAGCGCAACCCTTGCCCTGTGTTGCCACTCCCGAAAGGGAAGCACTCTCAGGGGACTGCCAGCGACAAGCTGGAGGAAGGTGGGGACGACGTCAAGTCATCATGGCCTTTATGTCCAGGGCTACACACGTGCTACAATGGCCGGTACAAAGCGCTGCAAACCCGCGAGGGGGAGCCAATCGCAAAAAACCGGTCTCAGTTCGGATTGCAGGCTGCAACTCGCCTGCATGAAGCTGGAATCGCTAGTAATGGCGCATCAGAACGGCGCCGTGAATACGTTCCCGGGCCTTGTACACACCGCCCGTCACATCACGAAAGTGGATTGCACTAGAAGTCCGCGCGCTAACCCGAAAGGGGGGCAGCGGCCCAAGGTGTGATCCATGATTGGGGTGAAGTCGTAACAAGGTAGCCGTAGGAGAACCTGCGGCTGGATCACCTCCTTTCTAAGAGAGAACGTGGGTGGAGCCACGGCGGGTCCGGCGCTGCCGGGCCGGTGGCAGCCGTTCCACTCCAGACGTCCGGAGCTCTCTGCTCGAGTTCTGGGCGAGCCGAAGGCCGCCTGCCGGGAGCAGGCGGTCGCGTCCAACCGGCCTCGATCCGCTGGTCAGAGGCGGAGTGCCGGAGGCGGTGGGCCGACGGCGCCGCGCAGGGGGCTGTAGCTCAGCTGGGAGAGCGCCTGATTTGCAATCAGGAGGTCGTCGGTTCGATTCCGATCAGCTCCACCAGCCTGCCACCCGGAGGCAAGACGGGCCGGCGGCCAAAGAAGGTGAAGGCCGGGCCTGTAGCTCAGGTGGTTAGAGCGCACCCCTGATAAGGGTGAGGTCGGTAGTTCAACTCTACCCAGGCCCACCATTCGCTGCGGGGGGCCAGCAGTCCGCGGCCGGCTTTCCCCAAAAGGGGCAAAGAGAGCCGGGCGCCGACGGCTGGCGAGCCGTCCGCGTGGTTCTTTGACAACTGAATATTGACGGGCAACAGCAAGTTGCCGTAGCGCCCAGGGACGTGTTGTGTCCGGAGTGAATTTTATGGTCAAGCTACTAAGGGCATGCGTGTGGATGCCTTGGCGCAGGTAGGCGATGAAGGACGTGGTCAGCTGCGATAAGCCTCGGGGAACCGCCAACAGGTCGTGATCCGGGGATGTCCGAATGGGGGAACCCAAGCTCCGCGAACGGAGCTTATCCTGCTCTGAATTCATAGGGGCAGGAGGCGAACCTGGGGAAGTGAACCATCTCAGTACCCAGAGGAAAAGAAAACAACCGTGATTCCGAGAGTAGTGGCGAGCGAAATCGGAAGAGCCCAAACCGCGCGATTCGACGAGGAGAGCGCGGGGTTGTAGGGCCACAAGAAAGAGGGAAGGGGCGCGTTAGCAGAACGGTTTGGAAAGGCCGGCCGGAGAGGGTGACAGCCCCGTACGCGAAAACGCAAACCTCCTTCGAGTGGACCCTGAGTACCGCGGGACACGTGGAACCCCGCGGGAATCCGCCGGGACCATCCGGCAAGGCTAAATACTCACCTGCGACCGATAGTGAACTAGTACCGTGAGGGAAAGGTGAAAAGAACCCCTGCTAGGGGAGTGAAACAGGACCTGAAACCGCATGCCTACAAGCAGTCGGAGGGCTATGGTCCTTCGGGACAAAGCCTGACGTCGTGCCTATTGAATAATGAGCTGGCTAGTTATTCTCGGTGGCGAGGTTAAGCGAAAGCGAGCCGCAGCGAAAGCGAGTCTGAACAGGGCGTTGAGTCGCCGGGAATAGACGCGAAGCGGGATGATCTACCCTTGGCCAGGGTGAAATTCGTGTAACAGCGGATGGAGGCCCGAACCGGTGTCGGTTGAAAACGGCTCGGAGGAGCTGAGGGTAGGGGTGAAAGGCTAATCAAATTCCGTGATAGCTCGTTCTCTCCGAAATAGCTTTAGGGCTAGCCTCGCGCGGTCCGTCCCGGTGGTAGAGAGCTGGATGGACTAGGGGCCCTTCCAGGCTACCGAATCCAACCAAACTCCGAATGCCGGGAACGTGTAGCGCGGGAGTCAGACAGTGGGGGCTAAGCTCCATTGTCGAGAGGGGAAGAGCCCAGACCGTCAACTAAGGTCCCCAAATCTGCGCTAAGTGGGAAAGGAAGTCGAGTGGCTCAGACAGCCAGGAGGTTGGCTTAGAAGCAGCCATCCTTTAAAGAAAGCGTAAAAGCTCACTGGTCGAGCCGCTCGGTGCCGACAATCCAACGGGGCTCAAGCGCGGTACCGAAGTTGCGGATCCGACCGCCTTCCGGGCGGGCGGATGGTAGGAGAGCGTTCCCCGCCGCGGTGAAGGCAGACCGTGAGGACTGCTGGAGCGCGGGGAAGTGACTCTGCCAGCATAAGTAGCGAGAAACCAGGTGGGAACCCTGGTCGCCGAAAGTCTAAGGCTTCCTGAGAAAGGTTAATCCGCTCAGGGTTAGTCGGGGCCTAAGGCGAGGCCGCGAGGCGTAGCCGATGGACACACGGTTAATATTCCGTGACCGCCTCGATTCGATCAAGACCGATGGGGGGACGCAGCCCGTAAGTCCGGGGGAGGAATGGTTTCGAATCCGGATGAAGGGAGGCCCGGAGAGGCAAATCCGCCGGGCCGTCTGCCGGGAAAAGCCTCTAAGGGGAATCGGGGCGCCCGTACCAGAAACGGACACACGTGGACGAGATGAGTATTCTCAGGCGCTCGGGTGATGGGTTGTTCAGGAACTAGGCAAATTGGCTCCGTAACTTCGGGAGAAGGAGTGCCCGCGCAAGCGGGTCGCAGTGAAACGCGCCAGGCGACTGTTTAACAAAAACACAGGTCTCTGCAAAGTCGAAAACGACGTATAGGGGCTGACGCCTGCCCGGTGCCGGAAGGTTAAGAGGAGGGGTTAGCCGCAAGGCGAAGCTCTGAATCGAAGCCCCGGTGAACGGCGGCCGTAACTATAACGGTCCTAAGGTAGCGAAATTCCTTGTCGGGTAAGTTCCGACCTG
>Ga0308392_1000231_pt1 | contig 23578 bp, 17 predicted proteins | sample Hotspr20Samplem2_FD_202361 | JGI IMG/M metagenome (GOLD analysis project Ga0308392, IMG submission 202361) | Hot spring phototrophic mat microbial communities from Octopus Spring, Yellowstone National Park, Wyoming, United States - 20050624_m2 ... | reverse complement strand
TGCTGGCGGCGGTGGGCGCCGTCGGCCAGCAGGCCAAACTCCGCATCATCGCTTTCGGGGCGCATCCGGACGACTGCGACTTCCGCTTCGGCGGTACGGCCATCAAGTTCGCTCGGGCCGGGCATGCCGTCAAGTTCGTCTCGGTCACCAACGGGGACGCCGGGCATCACGAGATGGGCGGCGGAATTCTCGCCCGGCGCCGTCACGCCGAGACGCAGGAGGCGGCCCGGCGCTTGGGCATCGCCGAGTATGAGGTCTTTGACAACCCGGACGGCGAGCTTTTGCCCACGCTCGAGGTCCGCAAACAGATCATCCGCGCCATTCGGGAGTGGCGCGCCGACATCGTGCTCGGCCCACGCCCGAACGACTATCATCCGGATCACCGCTATACGGGCGCCTTGGTGCAGGATTCCGCCTACATGGTGGTGGTGCCGAATCTGGTCTCCGACGTGCCGGCGCTGCGCAAGAACCCGATCTTCATCTATTACGAAGACGGGTTTCAGAAGCCGGCTCCCTTCCGGCCAGACGTGGTGGTGGCGATCGACGACGTCTGGGAGGCGAAAGTGAACGCGCTGGATGCACACACCTCGCAGATGTACGAGTGGTTGCCCTGGGTCGACGGGCGCCTGAGCGAGGTGCCCAAGGAGCCGGCGGCACGCAAGAAGTGGCTGGCTGAAAGCCTGGAGCGGCGCATGAGCGACGAGATTCGCGCTGCGCTCGAGAAACGCTATGGCCCCGACCGAGCTCGCCAGGTGCGACGCTGGGAGGCTTTCGAGCTGTGCGAGTACGGCAGCCGGGCCAGCCTGGACGAACTGAACCGTCTGTTCCCCAAGTGAGCGAACAAGAGCCGCAGGTATCCTCGCCCGACGTCAATTAGCGTTCCGAGCGAGCCGGGCAGCAGGGCTGTTTAGGCGCGTTCCAGATAGGTGCCTTCCTCCGTATTCACCCGAATGCGATCGCCTTCATTGATGAACGGGGGAACCTGGACGACCAGGCCCGTTTCGAGCTTGGCCGGTTTGGTGACGTTCGAGACGGTGGCGCCGCGCAAACCGGGTTCGGTTTCGACCACGGTCAGGTCGACGGTGGGCGGCAACGACACGCCGATCGGCTTGCCCTCGTAGAACTCCACCTTCAGGCGGAGCTGGGGCACCAGATAGTTGACCGCATCGCCGAGCTGCTCCTGGGCGAGCGCAATCTGGGAAAAGTCTTCCGTATTCATGAAATAGTAGGTGCCGCCGTCTTCATAGAGGTACTCGACCTCCTGCTCCTCCAAGAAAGCCCGCTCGACGAAGTCGGTCGAGGCAAACCGGTGGTCGATCATCGCGCCGGTGCGCAGGTTGCGCATTCTGGCCTGGACGAAGCCGCGGAGATTGCCCGGGGTGCGGTGCTCGGTCTTGAAGATGGAGAACAGCTCCCCGTTGAACTCGATAATCATGCCCGGGCGCAGTTGTGTCGCTTGAATCATACGGGTTTGCCTTTAAATTTTAGCAAAGCGCCCCGATCGTGATATGCTATTTAGGCTGCCGGTACGCCACGGGCGTTGAAAAGGGAACCCGGTGAGAATCCGGGACTGCCCCGCAGCGGTGAGCAGGAACGAAAGCCGCAAGAACGCACTGGCCCGAACGGAGGCTGGGAAGCGGCGGCGAGTAGGCAACTTTAGGGGCCTGCAAGTCCGAAGACCTGCCGGCGGCGCGCGCCTGGCGCGCAAGAGAACTTGAACCTACGAAGGGGAGGTTAAGTTGCATCGCCTGAGTCGAGTTTCCCACACGATCCTGTTTTCCCTGACTGTGATTCCGGCCGGAGGACTGGCCGGCCAGCTTTGCGGCCGGGTTCTCGATCCCTCGGGCGCGGCCGTGCCCGATGCAGCGGTCCGGATCGAGGCGCGCGGCACACCGGCCGGCAGCAGGACGATCACCGGTCAGGCGGGGGAGTTCTGCGTCTCGGGGCTGTTGGCGGGCAATTACCTGGTCGAGGCCGAGGCGGCCGGCTTCTCCGGCTCCGAGCCGCAAGAGGTCAGCTTGAGCGGTGAACGAGCGGACGTCGAGCTTCGCCTCAAGCTCGCCCAGCTTACTTCGCGCGTGGCTGTCACCGCCGCCGGCTCGGCGCAATCGACAGCGGAGGTCCAGAAGGCCTTCGATACCGTTGACCGAGGAGAGATCCGGGACCGCGCCGAATACTCCTTGACCGAGGCGCTCCGCCTGGTGCCCGGCTTGCGGGTGATGCAGAACGGGGGACCGGGCGCGTTGACCGCGGTTTATGTGCGAGGGATGCGGTCCTTTGACACGGCAGTGCTGATCGACGGTTTTCGCTTTCGCGACGCAGCGGCGCCGCAGGGGGAGGGCGGCGGCTTCCTCGCCGAGATGCTGCTCGTGAACGCCGACCGCATCGAGGTGCTGCGCGGCTCGGGTTCGTCGTTGTACGGGACCCATGCGATCGGCGGCGTGTTGAATCTCGTCAGCGATCCCGGCGGCGGGCCGCTGCGCGGGGAGATGGAGGCCGAGGGGGGCGGGCTCGGATTGCTCCGCGGTTCCGTTCGCTTCGGCGGCAGCGCAGCGGGCGACCGGCTGCTCTTCAGCGGCGGAGCGACCCACTTGAATGTCCTGCGGGGCGTGGATGGCGACGATCGCGCCCGAAACAGCTCCGGACACGGCTTTGCGCAGCTCCGCCTCGGCGCCGGCTCACGGCTTAGCGCCCGCCTCATGGCCAACGACGCTTTTCTTCAACTCAACGACAGCCCGTTTGCAGCGCCGGTGAGTCTTCCGGCGACGGGCGTGGTCCCGGCGGTTGCCTTGCCGCGCCAGGAGGTGAAACGCTTGGAGGCCGGACTGCCGGTGCAATACGGCGGCGCCACCTTCGTTCCCTCCGTGAACGATCCCGACGCCCGGCGCGCCTCCGGCTTCTATTCGGGAATGGCAGCTTTCACGCAACAGGTGGGCGGGTGGGCATCCCTGCGCGCCGCCTACCACGGCGTAGCGACTCGCCGGACCAGCCGGGACGGCCCGCAGGGGAGCCGCTTCGAACCGCTCTTTCCCAATGCCTATTCCTTTGACGGTCGCATCGATACGGCCGAATTGCGGGCGGACGTGCAAGCCGGAGCCCACCACCGGCTCTCGGCAGGCTACGAATTCGAGCGCGAGCGCTATGCGACGCTGGCCGCCGATGAGAACCCGAATCCGGCGCAGCGCGTTCGCGCACTCACCCAGGCCACTCAGCGCAGCCAGGCGCTGTTCGTGCAGAACCAGATGCGCGGGCTCGCCGACCGTGTGCTCGTCTCGCTCTCCGGTCGCTGGCAGACGTTTCGCCTCCGACAGCCGCAGTTCGCCGGCGGGCCCCCGGCCTACGCCGGCCTGCGTCTGCCAGCGCCGCCGGACGCTTATACGGGCGATGCCGCCGTCGCCTATCTGCTGCCGCGCACGGGGACTAAACTCCGCGCCCACGCGGGCAACGCCTATCGCGCCCCGTCGCTCTATGAGCGGCTCGGCGCCTCCTTCTTTTTCGGGGCCTTCAGCGCCTACGGTGACCCGCGCCTGCGTCCGGAGCGCTCCCTCGCCTTTGACGGCGGCCTGGATCAGTATCTGCTCGGAAGCCGGCTCCGGCTGAGCGGCACGTATTTCTATACGCGGCTACAGGAGGTGATCGTCTTCGACTTCAGCGGAGCCATCAATCCCGCCACGGATCCCTATGGGCGTTTCGGCGGCTACCGCAACACCGGCGGAGGTCTGGCGCGGGGCGTCGAGACGAGTTTCGAGGCGGCGCCTGCCGCCGGGATGCGCATCCACGGCTCTTACACGTTCACTCGCACGCTGAACCGGGTCCCGACCACCGTCGACGGAACGCTGCGGGCGTTCAACATCCCCGAGCACATGTTCACGCTGATGGCGACGCGCCGCCTCTGGCGCCGCTTCGACGCAACCTTCGACCTGCTGGCTTGCGGCGACTACTACTTCCCGCTGTTCACCGCCGCCGGCAGCCGCGCGTTCCGATTCTCCGGACCGGTGAAAGCCGACCTGGTTCTAAGCTACGAAAGACCGCTCGCCGAGACCCGGAGCTTGCGCCTGTTCACGCGGATCGAGAATCTGCTGGACCGCACCTTCTATGAGTCGGGCTTCTACACTCCCGGCCTCTGGGCCACGGCGGGCCTGCGGCTGGGCTTCTGAGGGCGCGGCACGGCGCGCCTTTCGAAGGTCGTAGACGCGGATCGAGTGGCCGATCACGGCGTCCGGCGGCAGGCTTCGCAGCCAGTCATAGCTGCCCGGCTCGACATACAAGCCGAGCAGCAGGTTCATGCTGATGGCGGCGACGCAATCCGGCAGTCCGGCGGAGGCAACCTCGCGGCTGGTGGGGAGCGGGCGCCGCCGGAGGCCGTGATAGGCGACATCGGTGGTGCCGAAGTAGGCCAGACAGACCTCGTCCACGCCGAGTCGGTCGAGGTGTTTTTTGAGCTTCTTGATGTCCTGGCCCCAGTCCAGATTCGAGTCCGCCAGATACCTCCAGCCACCCGCGCTGCCTCCGACAAAGGAGTTGAAGAAGGCCAGGTAGTGCGGGTGGGCTCGGACCGATTCGGCCAGCTGAAACGCTGCGGCCAGCGCAACCAGCGCCAGGCGCGTGCGCCGGCTCCAGCCTGCGTGGAAGACGGCGGCGCCCGCGAGCACGAACAAGAAGGGATAGACGGGCAGCAGGTGCCGGATGCCGAGGTTCAAATTGCTGGTGAGGCTCAGGGCAAAGTATACGGCCGCGGGCAGGAGGAGAGCGCCCGACTGGGCAAGTCGCCGGCCGAGTGCGCCGACGAGCGCCACAAGGCTGAGCACGAGCAGGACCGAGGGCGTTTTCACGAGGAAGGCGATCGGAAAGTAGTACCACCAGCCGTGATCGGCCACCTCGCCGAGCAAGTACGACGGCCGGCCTGCGCGGTTGTGCTCGGCCAGGTAACCGAGACCGAGCAGGAAGGAGTGCCGCGAAAGTGGCAGCTCGCCCCGAAGCACCTGCCAGGTCTCCGACCAATAAGAGAGTCCGATAACGAAGAGGGCCAGCACCGCCACGATGACGAGTCTCAGCCCACTCGCCGCGCGCAGGCGGCGGTTGCGCGCCAGATCGAGCAGGGCGAATATGGGCCACAGGACGATCGCCGAGAACTTGACCGCCAGGGCGGCGCCTGCCACGAGCCCCGCCAACAGGAGATCGCGCAGCCGCTGCGTGCTTAAGTAGCGCAGCCAGACCAGGCATGCACAAAAGATAAAGAAGGCGGCGAAAAGGTCCGTAGTGACATAGTGGCCGTGGGCCAGGAAGTTCGGATCGCTGGCGAAAAGAAACAGGGATAGGAGGGCTGCGGCCGGCGAAAAGTGCCGCCGGGCCCACAGGGCGATCACTAGGCCGAGCAGCAGAGCAAACAGCATCGTGACGGCGCGCCCCGCCAGGAGTAACACGTCCGGGCGCACGCGGTTTCGGTACAGGAAAAGGGCGCCCGCAACTGGCGCCGCCCGCATACGCCAGGCCGGATGCTCCACCGGCAGGCGAGGCCGAAGCACGAGCAGAGGCAGAGCCGACAACATGTTGCCGAGCGGCGGATGCTCGGCGTTGAAGCCGTAATCCTGGATGACGAGATAGGCGTAGCCGGCGGCGAGGTGTCCCGCTTCATCGTAGGTGTCGTTTTCCTCGAGGGCGGCCATCGTCATCGCCGCCGCCATCGTCACCAGCAGCGCCGCAACGGCGAGAGCAAACCGGAGTCTATCGCCTCGGGGGTCCATCACTGCCGCCCCGCACCTCGACGACGAAGTACGGCGTGGCTTCGGCCGGGTCCGGATAGAACCAGCCGCCACCGTCAGCCGCAAGCACCTCGAAATAGTACTGGAGATCGAACTGCCCGCCAAGGTCCTCGCCGGGGATGGTGAATACCGCCTTCGCCGCCGGCGCCTCGAGGGTGCGGAACGGTTCAAGCTGGTTGAGCGACCGATAGTGGAGGCGCACAGCGGCGATGCGGCCCGCAGGCGTGCAGAACAGCCGGAGCGTCAGCGACCGCCCCGCTTGGGCGAACCGCGGCCGTTGGTGCAACATCGCGGGCCGGGGCTTTCCCTCGGGAGCGCGCAGGGCGACCGGTTCTTGGCCTCGGCCTGCTTTCTTTACGATCAAGCCGGCCACGTCCCAATTGCCCTCCGGGAAAACGATGTCCAGTACGCCCTGCGAGCTCCGAAGCCGGCGCGCTCTCTCGCTGCCGTCGGGCAAAAGCAGGAGGGCCGTGTAGTCGGCCTCTTCCCCATCGGCCTCCGGTGGAACCCGGAGCCGGAACACTTGAGGACCTGCGCCCCGGATCGAATCTCCAAACAATAGGTTGGCGGGCAGCCGGACCGGATTTCTGGCATTCGAGCGCAGGACCTCGAGTGGAAACTCCTCGAGCGGCGCTGCGGCGCGCTCGCCCGACGTCGCCCAGCCGTAGCCGCGCGCCTCGTCGTAATCCGTCTCCGGACCGACCGGCCGGAAGCGCGGTTCCAGCGTGTTAGAAACAAGGGACGGCAGAGTGCGATACGCCGGCCCGCGGCGGGGCTCGGCAAGTGCGCCGAAATCGAATCCGGCGACGAACGATCCGAACCGCTTCCACAGGGCTTCCCGCTCGGCGAGCGTCGCCAGATCGTGCCGGACGTAGGGAAGCTTGTCTTTCCAGTGCCCGGTGTCGCTGGGGCCGAAGGCCATCTCGTCGGGATAGAGCCCGTCGGTGAACCGAACGAGCCGCTCCCAGACGCCGAGCGCGGCGCTGAGTTCGGCGCGTGCCGCCTCAAGAGCCGCCGGGTCGTCGATCTCATAAAACGTCGCGAGCGCTTCGGCCGCCCGCTGCTTGTGGGCGTGATAGCGAGCTAGAGCCGCAAGCACCTCGAAATCGGGCCCTGTTCCACGCCATTCGCGGTGAGCCTCGCCGAGTCGCGAGCGCGCTTGCGCCACGGCGCGTTCGATGCCGGCGGCGAGCGCCTCCAGGCGCGCCGCCGTCTGGCGAGGCGTCTGTTTGGCGGAGATCACACCCCGAAGGCGGTTCCGGACGGACTCTGTGGGCGAAGCCACGAAGCGCCAATCGCCCGGCAGAACGTCCTTGTAGACGTCGATCAGTCCGCCCGGGTTGATCTCCGGCCAGACGTACATGTTCGGGTCCGGCATATGCACGGCGGAAAGCTCGGGCAGCACGCGGCCGGCGAGGGCGTAGGCCTCGAGGACGTCCGCCGCCGCCACCCCGAACCGCCGCTCCGCTTCCGCCCGCCAGAGGCGCTCGGGCGTCTTCGGGTCGTAGCTCAAGCGACCCCAGAGCAAGTAGAACAGCCAGTAACGCTCGAACTCGTACTTCCAGAAAACCCGATCCTGCTGCGCCGGGGTGAAGATGCCCCACTTACCGGGTCGGTTTCCGAAACCCTTCTGCGCCAGGGGCTCGTCGATCTCGAAGCCTTGCGTGCCGGAAAGCACGAGCATCGGCACGATGCGGCGCACATGCTCCGGATCCCCCCACAACAACAGGCGGTTCGAGCCGAGCGCCCAGATCTCCCAAAGGAACTCGTAGGTCCGCGGCCGGCGGAGGAGATCGAGAAAGCTGTAATTGGGAAACGTCTCGGCAGGCTGATAAGGCCGGCCCATGTGCTCAGCCCAAAACTTCGAGGAAAGGCGAAGTGGAGCGCCGGCACCCGTGGCGGCTTCGAGCATCCCCGGCTCCATCAGCCAGCCGCGCACCTCGAGCGTCACCCGGCGCCCAGCCTCCCGGACGGCGCGATAGACGAAATCGCGAAAAAAGCTGACCTGGCGGCCGGGCGGAATGCCGGATTCGACGTTGGTGCGCACTTGGACGCCGCGAATCGTCGGACAGGCCGCCAGGACTTTTTTCAAAGCGGCATAGCTATAGGGGCCGATATTATCCGGGGTGAGGCCCTCCACCGACGGCTTCTGGCCGCGATCGCGCTGAACATCGTGTTGCCAGATGCCCAGGGTGAAGTCGATGCCGTGATCGGCCGCCGCTTGGGCGATAAAACACAGCGTCTCCAGGTTCCGGCGCCGCTCCTGCTCGCCGAGGTCCGGCACGCGAACCTCGGGAAAGTCTTCCACATCGACCCAGTATGGGTAGGGCGGCGCCAGATAGTCGGTCTGGTGAGCGAAGACCAAGTTAAGCCGATTGAACCGGTTGCGGGCGAGCATCCGCAGGTACTCGATCCAGTAGTCGCGCGAGTGATACCAGTCCTGCTCCAGATCGCGATTGTGCAGGAAGCGGCGGATTCCCCGGATGGGGGTGGCGGGCTTTCCGGCGGTCGCCGTCAGATACCCGCGCAAACGAATCTGCTCGGCCGCCTCGAGCAAGCCGTACATGAGCCCGCGCAGGTCGCCGCCGGAGACAAGCGAGCCGGAGATCCGGTAGGTTTCCGGATCCGCGGTGGAAAGTTCGGTACGGATGCGGAACAGCCGCGGGTTCAGACGCCGTTCAGCGACCGCGCGCTCAAACTCGGCCAGACCGAATTCGAGCGGCCCGGCGGCGAGCGGCCCGACGGCGACCAACCACACCAGCAGGGCGGAAGCGGGCCGCTTGCGGCTACGGAGCGTTCCGGCAACAGGTCCTCGCTTCGGCCGGCTCACAGGCCCTCCTCCCGCAGCCAGCCGCGCAACCGCTCGAGGTCGCGCTTCATCGCCGCGAACACCTCCTCCTCTGGCACGGCGAGCGTTCGTTGGCCGGTATCGGCGCCGCCGAGCGGATACTCGTAGTGAACTTGCAGGGGACCCCGGAAGCCGAGGCCGGCCAGCATCTGGAAAAACTTCGGGAAGTCGACCATGCCTTCGCCGAGCGGGCACCACCGGGGACGCCAGCGCCCGCGCTCGTCACGCGCCCAGCGGAAATCCTTCACCGCCACGCCGCGCAGCATCGGACCGACCAGGCGGAGGCTGTGAACCCAACCGCCAAACCCTCCCTCTATGGTGGCGTGCGCCGTGTCATAGTTGACGCCGACCAGCTCCGGATCGAAGTCCTTGAGCAACAGGTAGAGATCCCAGATCGAAGCGCCGACCCGTCCGACGCCGGAGTGAGTGTGGTACATCGCGCAGACCCGATAGCGCCGGTTGAGCTCGACCAAGCGGGCGATGCGCGGCCGCAGGACCTCGAGCTGAGCGGGAATCGGCTTGTCCTCAGCGTAGTTGAAACCGCCCCAGCGGTAACGGCGGATGCCCAGCTCAGCCAGCGTGCCGAGGACGGCCTCGGCGTGCGGCGTCTCGGCATCGACGATGCCGCTGGTGACCATCTCCACCTCCAGCCCTTCCTCCCGAATAAGCCGGACCAGCGGCGGCAACTCCTGTCCGACGCGTTGCGGCTCGACGTGGCCGCCCGGCCGCACCGTCAGGTCGACGGCGTCAAAGCCGAGCTCGCGGGCAGCCTTGGCCATCCGCCGGCCTTCAAGGAACTGGAGATGTTTGGAGAAAATCGAGACTCGAAGAGGGCGGCTCGAGGCGCCGGGCGCGGATTTATTCAGCGCCGCGGTCGCCATAAGTCGAAGAAAATCTCGTCGGTGCGTCACGGCTTACATCCCTCGGGTCTGTTCCCCACGCGGTCAAGACGGCTCAGACCGCGCTCAGGCCGGGTTTGTTGAGCAACCCGGTATTGACGTAGCCGTCCCGGACATCGAAGACGCCGGGAAAACGCTCCTCCCAGCCTTTATTGGCGGCCGGCACATACTGCCGCGCATTGGCCTCGATGGCCGCCACGCCGGGAACGTGCGCCGCCAGCCCGGCCGAGTGGATGAGCGAAGCGCCCGGACAGGTCAAGTCTTGAACGCACAGGAACATTTTGTACTTCTGGGCCGCCGCCGCGTTCAAAAGGGCTTGCGACTGTCCTTTGCAGGCTTTGAGCGCCACACCCGTGTAACCCATTTCGCGCGCCAGAAGCAGCATCTCGAGGTCGGTCAGGGACTCGTCGATGACCACCGGACGGAGCTTGGCCGCCTCGTGCATGACGTTGTGCCGGTCGGCCTTGAGATCGCGTTTCGTGGGCTGCTCGACGTACTGGATGCGCTCGAATCCCTCCGGCGCGCGCTCTTTGATCCGGCGGAGAAACTCGATCAGGTAGCCCACGTTCGGGCAGCGCTCGTTGAAGTCGGCTGAATAGTACCATTCGGTGACGCCGCGCTCGGCTTGCGTCTCGGTGGTGACGCGGTCGACCGCCAAGACCCGCTCGACGTCCCATTTCAGGTCATCGCCGTTGAGCTTGATCTTCAGATGGGTCAAGCCGCTGTAACGGATCCACTCGGGAAGGGTTTCCGGCAGGCCGTCGTTGATGCGCTGCTTTATGTCGGCGTCGGTAAGCGGATCGAGCGCACCCACTAAGTGGTAAAGCGGCATTCGGGATTTCGGCTCGCGCGTCACATACTGCTCGAGATACTCACCGCGGAATTCTTCGTTGAGATAGTGAGCCAGATCATGCCGCATAAACTCCGGGCCGTAAGTATGGTACGAGCTGACCCCGTACAACTTGCCGTAAGCATCGTGAATGGCGGCATCGAACGGGCTGGCGACCACCAGCGTCGCGAGCTTGGGAATTGGCACGGGGAGCCGCTCGCCGGAAGAGATCTCAGCCGCCGCGGCCAGATACGCCGGTTCGAGTGCGACGTTTAGATCGACCGGATGGCCGTATTCACGCCAATCCCGGGTGATCTGCTCGATGCGCCCGGCGAGCAGCCTCATCGCCCGGAGGGTTCCGTCATAGCCCATCTGCGGGGCCGGATAGGCCCAAATGTTGCCTAGCGGCATCGAGCCGAACCCTCTGGCCGTCCGCCCGCGGCGATCGCGCACCCGGCAGTGTACGTTGAGCAGCGTCACCCGGTCGACAGCCGTGCCGGCGAACTTAATGGGCGTCCGGTAAAGGAAGTCCTCGTATTCGGTGTGAAGCTCCTCAATGCGCACCTCGCGGGCCGATTGCCGCGAGCAGGCGATCACGGCCGGCGCTAGGACGGCAGATCGCAGGAACCTCCGGCGGCTGAGAGACATCACAGGCTCATTCTATCCCACCGCCATCCGGCGCCTGCGCCGGAGATCGGCGTAGCGCACCGCAACAAAGAGCGCGACAAACAGCAGGACGGCCCCCGCCGCCAGGTGCGGCAGGTGCGCCTCGAGCCAGGCTGTGGAATTTCTGCCCAACTGCGCGCCCAGCCAGGTCATCGCGGCATAGCGGGGAATGCGCGCCGCCAGCACCACAAGCAGGAAGGCGCGCGTCGGCACCCCAAGAGAGCCGGCGGAGATCACGAAGACTTTCATCGGCAGCGGCACCACCGGCACCAGGGCGGGCACGAAGACGGTGATGAGGCCGTAACGCCGGAACCAGTCGCGAAACCGGCGAGCGCGTCCGGAGGCGGTCTTCCTCTCCAGCCACGCTTCGCCGCCTTTGCGCGCTGCCTGGAACAGGACGAAGTTCCCCGCTAGCGAACCTGCCGTGGCCAGAACGGCGGCAGCCCAGGCCTGGTGAGGGCTGACCGCAGCCAGCGCCACGAGGAGGGCGTCCACGCTCCCCGGAAGGAGCACTCCGGCCGAGTCCAGCGCCGCAATCAGCAGAACTGCCGGCAACCCCCAAGCTTCGAGGAGCGCTTCAAGCCGATCCACCCGCCATCTCCCGCAGCTCGCGCTCACCAATGACAGGGATGCCCAGCTCACGGGCTTTGGCCAGTTTCGCGCCCGCCTCCTCGCCCGCGACCACGTAGTGGGTCTTCTTGCTCACTGAGCCGCTCACCTTGCCTCCGGCGGCCTCGATGAGGCGCGTAGCTTGCTCGCGCGTCATCGTCGGCAGCGTTCCCGTCAACACGAACGTCTTGCCTTCGAGCGGTCCGGCGCCCCGTTTCGGCGCGGCATATTCAAACTGAAGTCCTTCCTCGCGAAGGCGCTCGATGAGTTCCCGGTTGCGCGGCTGGCGGAAGAAGGTGTAGATACTGTGGGCCACCTTGGGCCCAACCTCCTCGGCCCGTTGGAGCGTCTCGATATCCGCGGCGGCGATTGCATCGAGGCTGCCAAAATTCTCCGCTAGGATCGCCGCCGTGCGTTCCCCGACAAACGGAATGCCGAGTCCTTTGAGGAGGCGGGGAAGGGGACGCGAACGCGAGGCCTCGATATTGGCTAGCAGCTTCCGGGCTGATTTCTCCGCCATGCGCTCCAGCCCCACCAGTTGCTCGAGCGTGAGCCGGTACAGGTCGGCGATGCTCTTGACCAGGCCCTTGTCGACGAGCTGGTCGATGAGCGCCTCGCCCAGGCCGTCGATGTCCATGACCGCACGCGAGGCGAAGTGGCGGATCGACTCTTTGAGACGCGCCGGACAGTTGGTGTTCAGGCAGCGGCTCGCGACCTCGCCCGGCTCGCGCACCACCTCGCCCCCACACACCGGACACTGTTTCGGCATCTGGAACGGCCGCCGATTTTCGCCCGGGCGGACGACGCGCACGACCTTGGGGATCACCTCGCCGCTGCGCTCGACGGCGACTGCGTCGCCTATCTGGACGCCTAAGCGTTCGATCTCGTCCTCGTTGTGGAGGGTGGCGCGCGAAACGGTCACTCCGCCGACATTCACCGGCCGCAGGTGCGCCACCGGGGTCAACGTGCCGGTCCGGCCCACCTGGACCTCGATGTTTTCCACCACCGTTTCGGCCTGCTTCGGGGCGTACTTGAAGGCGACCGCCCAGCGGGGCGCCTTGGCGGTCCAACCCAGGCGCCGCTGCTGCTCGATCGAGTCCACCTTCACCACGATGCCGTCGATTTCATAGGGCAGGCCCTCCCGGCGGCTCTCCCATTCGGCGATGAATTCGAGCAGCTCCTCCAAGTCTTGGCAGAGGCGCCGGTGGCGGTTGACCTTGAAGCCGAGGCGCTCGAGCTCAGCTAGCGACTCCCAGTGGCTGGGGATGAACGGTTCGCCGTCGCGCAGCAGCAGGTAGGCGTAATAGTCGAGCTGGCGCGCCGCCGTGATCGAGGGATCGAGCACCCGCAGCGAGCCCGCGGCGGAGTTTCGCGGATTGGCGTACAGGGGCAGCCCCTGGGCCCGCCGCTCCTCGTTCAACCGTTCGAAGGCGCGCCGGTTCATGATCACTTCGCCGCGCACCTCCACGTCGGGCAGCCCGTCGTGCAGGCGCAGGGGCACGGAGCGGATGGTGCGAGCGTTTTCGGTGACGTCCTCGCCCTCCAAGCCGTCGCCGCGCGTGACGGCCCGCACCAGCAGGCCGTTCTCATACCGAGCCGCCAGGGAGAGGCCGTCGAGTTTGAGCTCGGCCACATACCGGCAGGCCTCCCCGCCGAGCAGCTCCCGCACGCGCCGGTCGAAATCCCGAAGCTCGCCTTCGTTGAGCGCATTGTCCAGACTCAACATCGGCGAGCTGTGGCGCACCTTGACGAAGCCCTCGCGCGGCTTGCCGCCCACTCGCTGCGTGGGCGAGTCCGGCGTCACGTATTCCGGGTAGCGAGCTTCCAGTTCGCGCAGCCGCCGCATCAGCTCGTCGAATTCGGCATCGGAGATCTCCGGCTGGTCGAGCACATAGTACAGGTATTCATGCCGCCGGATCTCCTCGCGCAGCCGGTCGATCTGGCGGGCAATATCCTTGCTCATGGGCGCCTATAATATGAAGGAAAGGTTTCGAGATCGCTACTTATCGTAACATTCACTTAATCTGGAATCCCACGGCGGGCCGCTTAGTCCGCTCGCGCGCCTCACTTGTTCCCCGCCTCGAAACCATCTTACGTGGCCAGGGCGCCGAGGTGACCGTGGTCGCCACCGAGGGGCCCGGACACGCCACCGAGCTGGCTCGGCGGGCGGCCGAAACCGGAGCCGACCTGGTGTTGGTAGCCAGCGGCGACGGCGTGCTGAACGAGGCGATCAACGGCCTCGTCTACACGCCGGTTACGCTGGGCGTTCTGCCCGCGGGGACGGCTAACGTGCTGGCCAGCGAGTTCAGCCTGGCGCGAAGCCCGGCCGCGGTGGCCGAGCTGTTGCCGCAGCTCGTGCCGTGCCGCGTCTCTGTGGGCCGCCTGGAAGCTACCGGCGCGCCGCCCCGCTACTTTCTCCTGATGGCGGGTGTGGGCGTGGACGCACAGATCGTCGCCACGATCGATCCCGAGCTCAAGAAGCGCCTGGGCAAGCTCGCGTACTGGCTGGGGGGTTTCGACCAGCTCGGCCGGCGCTTTCCAGAGTTCCGCGTCCGGGTCAACGGCGACGACCGGCGCAGCAGTTTCGCCCTGGCCAGCCGGGTGCGCAACTACGGGGGGGATCTCGAAATCGCCAAGCGGGTCAGCCTGCTCGAAGACTATTTCGAGCTGGTGTGTTTTGAGGGAGAGGACTCGTTCCGGTATCTGAAGTATCTGACCGGGGTCCTGGCGAGGGTGCACGACAAAATGGAGGGCGTCTCCATCCAGCAGGTGCGCGAAGTTCGGTTCGAGCCGCTCGAAGTCCAGCCGATCCTGGTTCAAGTGGACGGCGAGCTGGCCGGGAAGCTGCCCGCCCGGATCGAACTGGTGCCGGAAGCGCTCACGCTGCTGGTGCCGCCGCGGCTCCGAACCAGCTAAGCCCCAAACTTCTCCAAGCGCCCGGCGTGGGCGAGCGCCAGCGACATCAGGTACTTGGCTTCAAACTGCCCGAGCCCGCCGAGGAGGCACTCCGATTCAGAGAAGCGCTGGGCGCGGTCCGGGCGCGCCAGCCGCGAGGCCAGCAAAACCGGCACCGGATGCCAGCTATGGCTCCGCCAGGCGCAGGGAGTACTGTGATCGCCGGTGACGATGAGCACGTCGGGCCCCAGTTCGACGATCTTCGGGATGACGGCGTCCAACTCCTCGATGCGCTTCACCTTCTGATCGAACTTGCCGTCTTCGCCGGTCGAGTCCGTGTACTTGAAGTGCAGGAAGAAGAAGTCGTAACTGCTCCAATGGGCGCCAAGTGCGGCCACCTGTTCGGCAAGAGTAGAGACGTCGGAAAGCACAGTCATGCCCACGAGCCGGGCCAGGCCGCGGTACATCGGGTAGACGGCAATGGCCAACGCTTTGAGACCGTAGAGTTCGGCAAAACTCGGCATCGGCGGCCGCCTGGCGAATCCGCGCAAGGTGAGCATGTTGGCCGGGCTCTCCTCGCGGAGCAGCTCCGCCGCCTGACGGATGAACTCGGCGGCGATGGCGGCGGTGCGCTCGCTGGCGGCGGTGCGCGCGCGGGGCGCACGCGGCGGCACACCCGTCGCCTGCGGGTCGGTATCCTCGACGGCGTCCTCGAGTCCCTCGCCCCGCAGGATCATGGCGAAGCGGTACTCGCGGACGGGCCGGAGGATGATCTCGACGCCGTCGATGCGGATCCGGCGGAGCTTGTCGACCAGGCGCGCGCAGGTCTCCGTCGGGATGCGCCCGGCCCGCCGGTCGATGATCTCTCCCTTGTCGTTCACGGTGCAAAAGTTGCCGCGGATGGCCACGTCGCCGGCTCCGACCTCGAGGTCGACGCCGAGCGCCTCGAGCAGACCCCGCCCGATGAGGAACTCCAAGGGATCATAGCCGAACAGGGCCAGATGGCCGGGCCCGGAACCCGGCGTGATTCCCGGCAGAACCGGAATGGAGAGCCCGCAAACGTTGGCCGCTGCTAACGCGTCCAGGTTGGGTGTGGAGGCCGCCTCGAGTTCGGTGGGTCCGCCGGGCTCCATCGGGAGGCCGCCGAGGCCGTCGGCGACCACGAGCACGATCTTCGAGCCGTTGTCGGTGTGGAGGGAACGCACCAGGTCATGAAGTTTCATAGCCTTACAGTGTACGTGAATGGTCGCGCGGCAGTGGATGTTATACTCCGGAAATGAGCTTGCGGCGGTGCTGACGGCTTGGCGCGCGCCGTTTCAGGCGGCTGGTCGATGTCGTTGTGGAGCATTCTCGGGTGGGTCTTGCTGATTCCGGTGGCGGCCGGCGCGCTCTATCACCTCCTCTGTGTGGCCGCCATGGTGCGCTGGCGCCTCCGCAAAGCTCCGCCCGCGCCGTCCTGCTGGCCGCCGGTGACCATCGTCAAGCCGGTAACCGGGCTCGAGAAGAACCTGCGGGAAAACCTCCGCTCCACCGTGATGCAGGACTATCCAGAGTTCGAGGTGGTTTTCTCCGTTCAGCGGCGCGACGACCCTGCGCTCGAGCTGCTTTACCGGATCCAGCGCGAATTCGGCCCGGAGCGGGTCATCGTCGCCGTCGACGAACAACGCGCCGGAGCCAACGGCAAGATCAACAATATGCTCGGCGCCATGCCCTATGTGCGCCACCCGATTCTGGTGATCAGCGACAGCGACGTGCGGCTGGAGCCGGGCTACTTGAAGGCCATCGTGGCCCCGCTTGCGGCCGACGAGCGCCTCGGTTACGTGTGCACGCCGTATAAGGCGGTCTCGGCCGAGCGCTGGTTCGAGAAACTGGAGTTGCTGTCGCTCAATGCCGATTTCATGCCGAGCGTGATCTTCGCCTACGAGACCGGCCTGTCGGCGTTCTGCCTTGGTGCCTCGATCGCGCTGCGCACCGAGATGCTCGAGAAGATCGGCGGGCTGGCGGCGCTCGCCGACTATCTGGTCGAGGACTACGAACTCGGGCGGCGGATCCGCGCGCTCGGCTACGACTATGCCTTCGTGCCCCCGGTCATCGACACCATGGTGGATCTGAAGACCGCCTCCCAGTGGTGGAAGCATCAGGTCTACTGGGACCAGAACACGCGTGCGGCGCGGCCCGTGGCCTTCTTCCTGACGCTGATCATCCGGATGGTGCCGTTTGCGCTGCTGACCGCCCTGGCGCGTGGATTGGACGCCTTCGGCCTCGCCGTGCTGACATCGAGCCTGGCTGTGCGGCTGGCGACGGCGGCGTTCCTGCTCGGCTGGGGATTCGGCGACCGCGAAGGCATGCGCGCCCTGTGGCTGCTGCCGCTGCGCGACCTGGCCGGCTTCGGCTCCTGGCTGCTGTCTTTCGTCAAGGGAACCACGCATTGGCGGGGCGCCGATTTCATCCTGACGCGAGACGGGCGGCTTTTGGCGAAGGGGTCCGAGCTGGGGAGTTAAACGGGTGCGCCGGTTGATCGTCACCGCGGATGATTTCGGACTGGCTGTGCCGGTCAACGAAGCCGTCGAGGAGGCGCATCAGCGGGGCGTGCTGACCACCGCCGGCCTGATGGTCGGCGCGGAGGCGGCCGCCGACGCCGTCACGCGGGCGCGGCGGCTGGGCACGCTCGAAGTCGGCCTGCACATCACGCTCGTGCGCGGGCGCCCTGTGTTGCCGCCGTCCGAGGTGCCGGACCTTGTCGGCCGCGACGGACAATTCCGCTGGAACCTGGTCCGCGCGGGCCTGGCCTTTTTCTTTCGCCCGGCGGTGCAGCGACAGATGGAGCGCGAGATCCGCGCGCAGTTTGAGGCGTTTGCCCGTACGGGTCTGGAGGGCGGGCACGTCGACGTGCACAACCACATGCACCTGCATCCGACGGTCTTGACGCTCGTGCTGCGGATCGGCCGCGACTACGGCATGCGGTCGATGCGGCTGCCGGCCGAGCCGGGCGCGTACGCGGCGCTGGCCCCGTTTCTTGCGCTGTTGCGGCGCCGTCTGCGCCGCGAGGGTATCGTCACCAACGACTGGGTGCTGGGCCTGGCGCACTCGGGCGACATGGATGCCTCTCGCGTGGCGGGCCTGCTCGGCAAGCTGCGCGACGGCGTGACCGAGATCTATTTCCACCCGGCGACGCGGTCTTCTCCGGCCATTGCGCAGGCGCTTCCGGGCTACCGCTGCCGGGCCGAATATGAAGCGCTGGTGGGCGAGGAGCTTCGCCGGGCGATCCGCGCCGCCGGCGCCGAGCTCACCAACTTTCGCCGCATCTGGCTCGAAAAGGAGGAACAACAACGTTGCTGCGTACAGTGATCGCGGTGGTGGTCGCCACGCTCGCCGGAGCTGTGGGACAAATCCTGCTGCGGCGAGGCATGCAGATTGTCGGAGCGATGGAAAGCTACATGCCCCTGGACATGCTGGCCTACTTCTGGAAGGCTCTTTGCCAGCCGCATGTGATCGCCGGCACGGCGCTGAGCGCCATCTTCTACTTCTGCATTCTAGCGGCTCTGTCCTGGAGCGAAGTAACCGTGGCGGTTCCGCTCACTGCGCTAGAATATGGGTTCACCGCTGTTCTTGCCGTCACGATCCTGAAGGAAGCGGTCCCGCCGATGCGGTGGGCGGGCATCGCATTCGTCATCGTGGGAGTGATCCTCATCACGGCCGGAGGCGAGCGGTCCGCTCCGGAGGCGAAGATCAGCGTGCAACGAACCACAAGGAGCGCAGACGTTGAGCGCCAGTAAGACAGCCATCACCGCCCCCGCGCGAAAGATTCCGCCGGCACGGGTCCAGTTCTCGGCCGAGGATCGGGCCTGGATCACCGAAAAGATCGACGAAGTGCTCTCGAGCGGCATGCTGACGCTCGGCCGCTATGGCAGAGAGTTCGAGCGGCGCTTCGCCGCCTTGTGCGGCGTCAAGCACGCCGTCTCGGTCTCGAGCGGCACGGCGGCGCTCGAGATCGCGTTGCGGGCCGTCGGGGTCGCGGGCAAAGAGGTTATCGTACCCACCAACACGTTCTTCGCCACCGCCGCCGCCGTGGTCCACGCCGGCGCCCGGCCCATCTTCATCGACATGGACGCGGCGAGCTTCGCCATCCGGCCGGAGGAGGTCGAGCGCGCACTCACCAGTCGAACGGCGGCCGTGGTGGTGGTTCACATCGGCGGGCTGGTCTCCGAAAGAGTGCCGGAGCTGGCCGAATTGTGCCGGCGCAAGGGCATCCCGCTCATCGAGGACGCCGCACACGCGCACGGCTCTTCCTTGCACGGCACCATGGCCGGCGCCTTCGGTCTGGCGGCTGCCTTCAGCCTCTACCCGACCAAGGTGATGACCTCAGCCGAAGGCGGAATGCTGGTGACCAACGACGACCGAATCGCCGAAGAGGCCGTCATCTATCGCGACCAGGGCAAGGCCAGCTTCCTGGTGAACGCCCATACGCGGATGGGCTACAACTGGCGCATGTCGGAGCCGCACGCCATCATCGGGCTTCGACACCTGGAGCGACTGCCGGAGATGATCGCCGATCGGCAGCGGATCGCCGCGCTTTACGACGAGGCGCTCGCCGGCTTCCAGCGGCTGAAGCCGTTGCGCGTGCCCGCCGGCGGCGTCTCGAATTACTACAAGTACATCGTGGTGATCCAGGAGCGGCGCAACCGCGCCGAGCTCAAGCGCGAATTGCGGGAGCGCTTCGGCGTCTCACTCTCGGGCGAGGTCTATGAAGAGCCGCTGCACAAGCAACCGGTCTTCGCTCCTTACGCGGGCGCGCCGCTGCCGGTGGCGGAGGATCTGTGCGCCCGGCACATCTGCCTGCCGATCTATTCCGGCATGGACGACGAGGAGGCGCAGCAGGTGATCGCCGCGCTCGCGGCGCTGTTCGACTGAAAGGAGATCGGACATGGCGAAGACGGTGGTCACCGGCGGAAGCGGCTTCATCGGCTCCCACGTCGTGGACGCGCTGGTCGAGGCGGGCCATGAGGTGACCGTGATCGACCACCGCGTCCGGCCCCACCGCGACGACGTTCGCTTCGAAGACGTCGATTTGATGGATTTTTCGAGCGTGCTTACGGCCATCCGGGGGGCCGAGCACGTCTTCCACCTGGCCGCCGTCTCCAACGTCAACGTGGCGCACAAGTATCCGGTCTACGCCACCGGACTCAACGTCATGGGCACGGCGCATGCGCTCGAAGCGGCGCGGCTCAACGGAGTGAAACGCTTCTACCTGGCCTCGACCGTCTGGGTCTATAACGGCGCGCCCAACGGCGCGCCCGCCGACGAGACGGTGCCGTTCTATCTCAACGGTGCGGGCCATATCTATACGAGCTCGAAGATCGCCGCCGAGATGCTCTGTCACAACTACCAGCAGCTTTACGACCTGCCGGTAACGATTCTGCGCTACGGGATCCCCTACGGCCCCCGCATGCGCGAGGAGCTGCTCATACCGATCTTCATACGCAAGGCGCTGCGCGGCGAACCGCTGACCGTGGCGGGCACGGGCGGCCAGTTTCGAAAGTTCCTCTACGTGACCGATCTGGCGCGGGCGCATCTGCTCGCCATGGACGAGAGGGCGGCCAGGGAAACTTACAACATCGAGGGCGCGCGCCGGGTGACGATCCTCGAAGTGGCCGAGGGAATTCGGGAGATCCTCGGCGACCAGGTGCGCATCGAATTCGTTGCCGCGCGGCCGGGCGACTTTCCGGGCAAAGAGGTGAGCTTTGAGAAGGCGCGCCGTGAGCTCGGCTGGGAGCCGCTCGTCGAGTTCAAGGATGGGCTACGCCGCACGGTGGAGTGGTTCCGCGCCAAGTGGCGGCTCTAGACTTCCCAGGCCGGCGGCTGGCCGAATTCCTTCCGGTTCTGCTCGCCGCCGTCGTGTATTCGCTCACGGCTCTGGGACGGGCGATCGCCGACGCCGATGAAGGCGTCTACGTCCACATCCCGCAACAGATGCTCGCGCGCGGGGACTGGCTCACTCCGTACGTCAACGGCGTCCGCTCGCTGGACAAACCCCCGCTGCTCTACTGGCTGATTGCACTTTCCTATGCGTTGTTCGGGCAGAGCGAGCTGGCGGCGCGCATCCCCTCGATCGCGGGCGTTTGCGGCACCAGCTGGCTGGTGCAGCGGATCGGCACGTTGCTGGCCGGTCCCCGCGCAGGCCTGGCCGCCGGGCTCGCCTTCGCCCTCTCCGTCGGGACCTTCCTGTTCACCCTCGAGGTGATGCACGATATTCTGCTCGTGTTCTTCCTCACGCTGGCCATGTATTTTTTCCTGCTGGCCGACCGCGCCGAGCGGCCGCGGCCCGGTCCCGTGCTCGGCCTGAGCGTTGCCCTGGCCGGAGCATTCCTCGCCAAGGGCCTGCTCGGTCCGGCTCTGCCGGCCGGCGCCATCGCCGTATACGGCGCCATCCGGCGCCGGCTGCCGCCGCTTCGATGGCGCTGGCTGCTCGCCGGCGGCCTCCTGTTCGCCGCTCTGGCCCTGCCCTGGCACGTCGCCATGGAGCTTCGCAACCCGGGCTTTCTCCGCGTGCACTTCTACCAGGAGCAGATTCTGCGTTTCCTCGGCAAGCGCGAACCGGTGGATTACGAATCCGTCCCGCTGCTTCTGTTCTGGGCGCTGGTTCCGGTCTGGTCCTTCCCTTGGAGCGTGTTCCTTGCGCGGGCGCACCGCGTCGGGGGCGCGGCGCTGCTGCCGGCGTGTTGGGCCGGCCTGCTGCTCGCATTCTTTTCCGTTTCCTCGCGCCTGGAGCACTACGCGTTTCCGCTGCTGCCCCCGCTAGCGATTCTCGCGGGCCTCAGGCTGGGAGGCGGCGACCCTCCCAGCGCGTTCACTTGCGAGCGAAGGCTGCTGACCGCGCTGGCGGTCCTGTTGCTCGCGGCCGCCCTGGTTCTTGCCTTCGCCTGGGTGACCGGATACGGCCCGGACGCGGATGGGGGACACCCCGAACGAACACATTCCAGAGACTTCAGCATACTAACCGATTTCCCGCCCGAGCTTTACAGGCGTCTGCTCGCCTTGGCGACGGGAGTGTCGCTTGCGCTGTCCCTCTGCTTGTTTGCCGCGCGGCGCCGAACTCTCTTCGCGCTCACGACGGCGATGACCGTCTTTGCCGGCGCGGCCGCCTACAGCCTCCGTGCCGCCGAACCCATCGTTTCCTCGAAGACATTCGGCCTCATTCTGGCTAGGCAAGCGCAACCGGATGACTTCGTGGTCGTCTACGGAGACTACGAGACGGCGAATTCGATCAACTTTTACGTCCCCGTCCTCCTCTATGTCTGCGAGGGGCAGGCGCCGTCGCTCGTGCCCGGATTAAGCTATCCGGATGCCCCGCGTCTCCTTATCCGGCGCGAAGAGCTGGCCGAGCGATGGGGCCGGCAACGGCGCGCTTGGCTGGTCGTTCGCGCTGAACGGGTTGGCGAGCTAGGGCTCGAGCCGGCGTTCGTGGCCGCCGAGTCGGCGGGCAGAATCCTGTTGACGAATCGGCCCTTGGAGGGTGCTATTCGCGGCCCACGCCGTTGATGCCGGCGCCGGTGCGCTGTTCCCAGTGCAGTTCCTGAATGCGGAGGACGCCCGGGCGTGTTTCGCGATCCCAAGGACGGCGTAACCGAAGAATGTTGGCGAAGGCCCGGGTGGGATTCAGCCACGAACGAGTCAGAGCGTTCACCACCGGATTTGCGGTGCGTTGCTCGAGCCAGCGGATGAAGTAACGGTCGATGGCGTCTTCCGTGAGGTGCCAGGCCAGCCCGACGGTCGGCGTGACCACGACATCCACCATCCCTTTATAGTCTCGGCGCATGCCCAGATTTCCGATCGCGGCGTCGCCAAGCGGTCCCAACTCATAGAAGGTGCTGAAGGCGGCGCTGAAGCCCAAGCCCTTCAGGCGGCTTCGCCAGTAGGCCCGGTTCATCTGGAACTCCAGCGGAGCGCCCCTCGGATCGTGATGCACCAGCATCCAGGTGCAGATGGAGCCTTGCATCGGGTGGGCGACATAGTTGGCGATCGGCGGATCGTCGTCGCCCCAACCGCCGAGTCCTTTGAGCGATTCGAAATAATCCTTGAAGAACGGGCCGCGGAGCGCCTGGCGGGTGTCGGCCTGGGTCGCCAGGCGGAAGCCCTGCGTGATGCCGAACAGCAGCGCGGCCTCGCGGAGCACCGGCCGCCACCGAATGCTGGTATCCTCCGGCGCCGGATCTTTGACGGTCGCGCCCTGCTCGACAGGAATGATCGGGTCGTCGACGGTGTGCGCTTCCCTTGCCAGCGCAGGAGCTACAGCCAGAACCAGGCCGAATCCGAGAACAGCGTGAACTGTCGTCATCGAGCAGCTGAGTTCGAGCCTGAGCTTGAAACCGGTTTTGAGCGATGAGCAGAACCCGCCGAGCGGGTCCCTCTTCGAGTATAAGTCAGCGGGGACGCCGTCTAGCTGGTGAGGGCGAGTACAAGCCGCTCCACGACGATGCGATCGTCGGGGCGCGCATCGCGAAGCGCTTTGTCGGCCTCCTGGATCCGCAGCAAGCCGGTGCGAAGCCCTTCAGAGGAGAACGTCGCGGCGGTTTCAGCGACCTCGCGAGCGCGAGACGGCCACATCGTAATGCCGAGCCGGCTCAAGTACCCCTGAATTTGCTGAGGGCTCCGCAGGCCGGCTTCTCGGGCAACCAAGGCGTGGCGGAACAAAGAGTTCAAAAATGTCAAAGCCAAGGGCAGATACTCGCGCTGGCGAACAAGCAGGTCAAGCTGGTTGAGGGCAGCCCGGCGGTCATTCCGGCCGAGAGCGCTGACCAGGCCGAAGACGGTCGTCGCCTGAGCGCTGGGCACCAGCCGGGCGATCTCCTCCACCGAGACCGAGCCGCCTCCGCCCGCGTAGAGGCTCAGTTTGTCGATCTCGGTTGCAATGCGGGCCGCTTCGCCGCCCGTCGCCTCGACCAAGGCCGCAAGCTCCAGTTGCCCCAGCCGGAGGCCGGCCTCGGCGGCGAGCTGTGCCGCCAGGCGCCGCGCCTCGTTTGCGTCAAGGGGCGCCAAAACGACCTGATCGCGAATGAACGAGAGTGCCTCT
>Ga0308392_1000225_pt1 | contig 23782 bp, 18 predicted proteins | sample Hotspr20Samplem2_FD_202361 | JGI IMG/M metagenome (GOLD analysis project Ga0308392, IMG submission 202361) | Hot spring phototrophic mat microbial communities from Octopus Spring, Yellowstone National Park, Wyoming, United States - 20050624_m2 ... | reverse complement strand
AGCTGTTGGAGCTGGTGGCCGACATGACCGACGAGCAGCTGGAAAAGCTCCGCCGCGGCGGCCATGACCCACAGAAGGTCTATAACGCCTACAAACGGGCGGTGGAACACCGCGGCGGCCCCTCGGTGGTGCTCGCCTTCACGATCAAAGGCTACGGATTGGGCGAGGCGGGCGAGGGCAAAAACATCACGCACCAGCAGAAGAAGCTCAACGAAAAGGAGCTCGAGTATTTCCGCCAGCGCTTCGACATCCCGATCCCCGAGGAGGCGGTGCACACCGTCTCCTTCTACCGGCCCCCGGACGACAGCCTCGAGATCCAGTACCTGCACCAGCGGCGAAAAGAGCTGGGCGGCTACCTGCCGGCTCGCAAGGTGAAGCGGATCGAGCTCAAGGCGCCCCCGCTGGAGATCTTCGCCGACGCTCTGGCCGGCTCCAAAGGCCGAGCCGCCATGACCACGGCCGGTTTCGTCAGCATTCTTCGGGCCTTGCTGCGCGACCCGCAGCTCGGCAAGCTGATCGTGCCGATCATTCCCGACGAGGCCCGAACCTTCGGCATGGAGTCCTTGTTCCGGCAGGTGGGAATCTATGCCAGTCAAGGGCAGCTTTACAAGCCCGTCGACAGCGATCTGTTTCTCTACTACAAGGAGGCGCGCGACGGCCAGATCCTTGAAGAGGGCATCACCGAGGCCGGCTCGCTGGCCTCGCTCACGGCGGCGGGCACCGCCTATGCCAACTACGGCGTGCCGATGATTCCGTTTTTCATCTTCTACTCGATGTTCGGCTTCCAGCGCGTGGGCGATCTGATCTGGGCCTTCGCCGACGCGCGGGGCAAAGGCTTCCTCATGGGCGGCACTGCCGGGCGCACCACGCTCGCCGGCGAAGGGCTACAGCATCAGGACGGCCACAGTCTCGTACTGGCCTCCACCGTGCCGACGTGCGCCAGCTACGACCCCGCCTACGCCTACGAAATGGCGGTCATCATCCAGGACGGCATTCGGCGCATGTACGAAGAGATGGAGGACCGCTTCTACTACATCACGCACTACAACGAGTTCTATGTCCAGCCGCCCATGCCGGAAGGCTGTCGCGAGGGGATTCTGCGCGGCATCTACCTGTTCTCGCCTGCCCAAAGCGGCGAGGCCGTTGTGCAACTGTTCGGCTCCGGCCCCATCTTGAACGAGGCGCTGCGTGCCCAGGAGATCTTGAGGGACCGTTTCAACCTCGCCGCCAACGTCTGGAGCGTCACCAGCTACAACGAGCTGCGCCGCGAGGCGCTGGCCATCGAGCGCTGGAACCGCCTGCATCCGGCCGAGCCGCCGAAGCGGCCCTACATTACGCAAGTGCTCGAGGGCCACGCCGGCCCGGTGATTGCGGCCACCGACTACATGAAGATCGTTCCCGATCAGCTTGCGCCCTGGCTCGGCGCCCGGCTGGTCTCGCTCGGCACCGACGGCTTCGGGCGCAGCGACAACCGGTTGCACTTGCGCCGCTTCTTCGAAGTCAACGCCGAGTCCATCGCCGCAGCAGCCCTCGCCGCCCTGGCGCGCGAGGGCGAGCTAAGCCCGGCGCGGGCGGCGGCCGCTATCGCCGAACTCGGCATCGACCCGGAAAAGGTGGATCCGGCTCGCGCTTGACGAGGCGCCCTTTGCTGTTGCTTACGGAAGACGACGTGCGCGCCTTGCTGCCTGTGCCGGAGGCAGTGCCCTTGATGCGGCAAGCCTTCCGCGAGCTGGCCGAGGGCAGCGCCATGAACCAGCCTCGACGGCGACTGGCGCTGCCGACGCGTGCCGTGCTTCACGCCATGGCGGGCGCCGGCCCGAAGTACTTCGGCACGAAAATCTACACCACCCACCCCGAACACGGCGCCCACTTCCTGTTTCTGCTCTACGAGGCCGCGACCGCCGCGCCGCTGGCGCTTATGGAGGCCAATCATCTAGGCCGAATTCGCACCGGAGCGACCACTGCCCTCGCCGTCGAGTTGCTCAGCCCGCCTGAGGCGGATCAACTCGGGATGATCGGGACGGGTTTCCAGGCCTGGACGCAACTCGAGGCCGTGCTCGCGGTGCGCCGCCTGCGCCAGGCACGCGTCTGGAGCCGCTCGCCGGAGCGGCGCGCCGCTTTCGCCGCCGCATGCCGGCAGGCTTTCGGCGCGGAGGTTGAGGCCAGCGCGACCGCACGAGAGGCCGTCGAGGGCGCCTCGATCGTCATCACCGCCACAAGCTCTCGCGAGCCGGTGCTCGAGGCTTCCTGGGTCGGCCCCAGTACCCTCGTTTGCGCAGTCGGATCGAATCATCCGGCGCGGCGCGAGCTGCCGCCGGAACTCGTTCTCGGCGCCGTGCGCATCGTGGTCGACTCGCTCGAGCAGGCGCGCTTCGAATCCGGAGACCTGTTGCTGGCGCAGCCCGCCGACGCGTGGCATACCCTGCCGATCGTCGAGCTCAAAGAGCTTCTCTTGAGCGGCCGGCCGAGCGATGCGCGCGCCGGTGTGACGATCTTCAAGTCCAATGGCCTCGCCGTTGAAGACGTGTATGCCGCCGCCCACGTATACGAGAAAGCGCTAGCACAGGGCAGGGGAAGAGAGGCGGGGCTTTACTCCTGAGCTGAGATCTGGTGGTCGGCTTCCGACCAGGCGGAAATCTTCAAGCGACGGCAGACCCAGCAGAGATCCTCGACGGAATTCGGCGCGCACTCAGAACCGCAAACCATGCAACGGCGGGCCGGCTTGGCCCGGTCGGTGGACACGGACTTCCTCGCCTGCTCCAGAATCTGCCGCGACACCACAGGCTCATCTGGGGGTGGCTGCTTCTTTCGGTTCCGAGCTCCCACTCCAACCTCCGTTCATACTATACCGCAAACCGGGCGCTGCGGAGCGGCGGGAATTGCTTAGGCAGCCCGGTCGAATCGCAGCACCGCCGCGGCATCGAGCGATGAGCCGCACCGCGGGCATTTTTGGCCCGGCTTCACCTCCGCCCGCCGGCTCCGGGTGATGATCCGGGCCTCGACGGTTCGAGTGCAAATGGGGCAATGGACCGCCCCGGTGCTCTCGACGACGGACATCGCGTTCACCAATTTCATCGGCATCCTCCTTTCCATGGCAGTCGGTGTTGAGCCCTTTGCGAGGTCCCAGCTTCATTGCAATAGACGCACGACCCCCCTCATTGGATGTGGCGAATTTCAGAAATTTCTCTAACCGGTCGTCGCTCGCCCCGCGCTTGCACCGTGTGAGAATGGTGTCTTTATGGCATTGACGGCATTCCTGTTTCCCGGACAGGGCTCGCAAGCCCCCGGCATGGGCAAAAAGCTCGCCGAGGAGTACGGTTCGGCGCGAGCCGTCTTCGAAAAGGCCGACCGTGTTTTGGGTTTTTCCCTCTCGCGACTGTGCTTTGACGGGCCCGCCGAAGCGCTGGCCTTGACCGAAAATACCCAGCCGGCCATCCTGACCGTTTCCGTCGCCGCTTTCGCCGTGCTCCGCGAGAAGGGCCTGCGGCCGGACTTCGTCGCGGGCCATAGCCTTGGGGAATACTCGGCCCTCATAGCCGCCGGCTCGCTCGCCTTCGCCGACGCGTTGCGCCTGGTTCGCAACCGGGGTCGCTATATGCAGGAGGCCGTGCCAGTGGGCGTCGGAGCCATGGCCGCGCTCCTGAAATTGCCTGCCGAGCGGCTGGCCGAGGTGATTTCCGGGGCGGCGCAGGGCGAGGTGCTCGCGGTCGCCAACTTGAACTCGCCGGACCAAGTCGTCATCGCCGGGCACGCCGGAGCCGTCGAGCGGGCGATCGAGCTCGCCAAGGCGGCCGGCGCCCGCAAGGCCGTTCTCCTGCCGGTCAGCGCCCCCTTCCACTGCCCGCTCATGGTGCCCGCGCAGCAGAGGCTCCGGCCGGAGCTGGAAGCAACCGAGTTCCGCGACTTGGAGGTTCCCCTCGTCAACAACTGGCAGGCGCGGCTTGTTCGCGACGGCGCCGAGGCGCGCCGGGGCCTCTGCGAGCAGATACCCAACCCCGTACTCTGGCAACAGTCCGTTCGCGTGCTGGCCGACCAGGGCGTGACGCGCTTCATCGAGGTCGGCCCCGGCAACGTCCTGACCGGCCTGCTCCGAAGCATCGATCCTCACCTCAAGGGTTTCAAGTTCCGCGAACCGGAAGACTGGCGCGAGATCGAAGCCGATCTCTGAGATGGCCTCGCCGATCCTCAGGCGCGTGGCGGCCGCGCGAGCACCCGCCAGCGCGTCTCATCGAAATACAGGACTCGCCCCTCACGGTAGGACTGAACCGCCATCGAGATCACCACTTGCGCCTTGGCGCCGGTCTCGACATCGAGCGTCGGCTTGCCCCGCGAGCGGATGCACTCGAGAAAATTGTTGATGTGCTTGGCCAGCGTGTCCTCCCGATCGACGGGGATGCGGGTCGGAGCAGTTCCCCAACGTGCCGCATACTCCTCGCCGACGATCGCCCGGCCGTCAGGACCCGCCGCCTCCGGCCGCACCGTAATGTATGGGGCGTAACCTTCGAACCGCCCGTGCTCGACCATGATCACCGTGCCCAGGTGGCCTCGGATCAACCCCGGAATGTGCTGCGAGTTCGCCATCGAGGAGCTCAACACCAGCGAATGGCCCTTGCGGTATTCGGCGATCAGGTGAAAGGTGTCGGGCACCTCCCGGTCCTGAAACACAGCGATCTGCCCGCCCGCCATCACCTTGTGAGCAAACTGCGGCTCGTCCCAGCAGAGATTGAGCGGCGCCACCACGTGATAGAACAGGTCGGTGGCGATGCCGCCCGAGTAGTCCCAATACTTTCGGAAGCGAAAATAACGGTCCGGGTCGTAGGGGCGCGCCGGCGCCGGACCCAACCACATCTTCCAGTCAATATAGTCGTCGCCTTTGCGGTCCGGGCCCGCGTTCGGATCGATCGGCCAGTTCCATTCGCCCTCGCGCGAATTGCGGTGGTAAGATCCCTGGCTCATGATCATCTTGCCGATCATGCCGTCGGCGATCACTTGCTTGGCTTTTTGCCACTGCTGGCCGGAGGTCGTCTGCGAGCCTACCTGAAGCACCCGGCCCGTCTCCTTGACCGTTTCCACCAGGGCCTTGGCCTCTTTGATGGTGTGGCACATCGGCTTCTCAAGGTACACGTCCTTGCCCGAGCGCATGGCCTCGATGGCCTGGGTGGCGTGCCAGTGATCGGGCGTCGCGATGAGGACCGCGTCGATGTCGTTGCGCGCCAAAAAGCTCCCGGTAGTCTGGATACCCGTCACAGCGGAAATATTCCTAGTTCTCGCGCACGCGCCGCTGCCAGACGTCGGACACCGCGGCCACCCTTGCGCCGCCCGTCCGCTCCCTGAGGCGGGCGAAGTACCGCCCGACGTAGGCGCGGCAAAACGGTCGGCGCTCGCCCCATTCAGGTGCGCGCCGGAGCCGGCGCCGCCGGCCGGAAGGCTCGCCACCAGATGTACAGGCACGCAAGATGAGACACGACATTGACCAGATTGGCGGGAAACGCCAGCAGAGGCGAGAGATAAAGCATCGACTGGCCGATCGCCTCCCCGGCCATGTTGATTCCCAAACCGCCGCTCACCAAAAACAGACGGCGATCTCGTTCCCGGACGCGAATGAGCGAGAACCAGAGAAGCAAATTCATGAGCACGGCGGCGAAACTGAGGTTGCGGGCCACCTTCGTCATGTAGACGCCAAGTCTGGGATCGGAGGAGACCAGCACGCTCAGCGCCACCAGCACCGCCGTCCCGATAAGTAGCCGGACTCGATATGCAAAGCGGCGCGGATGGTCCCGCGTCGCCACGTAAAGCAGGGAAATCACCGCGATGAAGACCGCCAGATGGCGGACCACGTTGTTGATGTCATAGTAGCGGAGGTACCACTCCGGCCAACTCCCGAGCTCGAGAAAGACCGCCATATCGGCGACCGAGGTGAGGAAAACCACCAGCAGATAAAAAAAAATCCCTCCGAACCTTCGGAGCGAGGTTCGCGTCATCGCATAGATGACGAGAACCTGCAACAGCATTCCGCAGGTTCCGAGGATGAGAAATAAGTAGCGCTGCACGGGACACCGGCGTTAGAGCTCACCCGCCTCGACGCCGGTGTCTCCAGCCGGCCGGCTCAAACCTTCCTGGCAGGCCGCTCCCACGGGTTCGGGCTCGGCCAGGGACCTAGAGCCAAGGGCCGTTCCCAGGGGTTCGGACTGGGCCAAGGACCCAGGGCCAAGGGCCGCTCCCACGGGTTCGGGCTCGGCCAGGGGCCCAGGGCCGGTCCGCCGGCCTGATCCACCGGTTTCATCGCGTTTGCAGGCAAAGCTGCTAACAGGAAAATGCTAGCAAAAACCGCCGATAGCGCTAGGACTTTCCGCATCTTTCGTCTGTTCCTTCCGTCAGTCTAGGGTTGGTGCGCCGGAAGCGGAGCTGGGCCCGCTCAGGCAAACCGCTTACAGGTTATCTCGGGGAATCGCCTGAATCGGTAGGGAATTTCCCTTAGAGATCCTCGCCAAAGGATAGCCGGCGAAAGAGCCCTATACGGGAGGGTGGCGAAACGACGGCAACCTCAGGAGCTCGGCAACCCCCGCCCGTAGAGGCGATCACCGGGAAAGGCCTCCACCGTGCCCCCGGGGCCCCGCCGCCTCATACCCGGCCATTCCAGGCGCATGTCGGAACAGACCTCGTCGAGCATCTCCACCGTGGTGACTTTCGACTCCAACGCGAAGGCGGTCAGCAGGAGGTTGTCGCAGATGGCATTAATCAGGCGGGGTATGCCCTGTGCGCGCCGGTGAATCTCGGCCAGGACCTCGGGCGGAAAGACCGTTTGCTCGCGCATGCCGGCCTTCTCCAGCCGGGCCGTGATGTATTCGATCGTCTGCTGCTCGTCGAACGGTTTCAGCGTGCATCGCAGTACGACCCGCTGCTTGAGCTGGCGGAGGTTGGGGGCATCGAGCTTGCGGTCAAGCTCAGGCTGGCCGGCTAGGACGATTTGCAGCAGCTTGCCCTGACGGCTTTCCAGATTCCCCAGCAGTCGCACCTCCTCGAGGACGTCCCAGTCCAGGTTGTGGGCCTCGTCGATGATCAGCACGGCGGTCGAGCCGACATGAGCCTGCTGGAGCAGGAGCTGGTTCAAGGCAAACAGGACCTCGGTCTTCGAGCTCCGGTTGCACCGGAGGTCCAAGTCATAGGCGATCATTTCGAAAAACTCGGCCGGAGTGATGCGCGAGTTGAACAGAAAGGCGAACTCGATTCGCTGGTAGGCCAGGTAATCGCGCAGGCATTCTAGCAGCGTCGTCTTTCCCGTGCCGACCTCGCCGGTCAGCACGATGAAGCCTTTGCGACTTTGAACGCCGTAGATGAGGTTGGCGAGCGCCTCCTCATGCTGCGGGCTGCGGTAAAAGAAGTTCGGATCCGGACTCAGGCTGAACGGGCTGGCGGAGAGTCCGAAGTAGGCGTTGTACATGAATGCTCTGCTGGCGCTCGGATCCGGCGTCGATCCACGGCCACCTTCTGTCGATGGTAGCACGGCAGGTTTCCAAATCACGAATCCACGAATCGGCCGGCTGCGCCGCAAGGCCAAGCCCGACGGCTCAAGCCAGCTCAAGCATGGCCCAGCCGGGAAGGGTCGCCGGCCGGTTCTCGAGGAAAACGATGCGCCGGGTCTTCGGGAAGGGAAGGCCGGAGCGCAACGCCCGGCTGTAGAGCGGATGCTGGCCGAGGATGCGGCGCAGGGGCTCCTCAGCAACCGCCAAGGCCACGGCCTTGCTCAAAAACCCGGCGCCCCAGCCGAGCGACAGCAAACAGGCGTCGTTGCGGCCGCGCACCTGCTCGAGCAGCTGTTCCAGCCGCCCGAGGTTTTCCTCCAGAGTGGTCAGGCCGGTCCAGGCGGCGTACTGCCTGTGAGCGCGGAGCAGCGCACCGGCGTAGTCGTTGGCCGCGGCCAGCATGTCCGGCCAGCGCAGCGGCGACCTCCAACCGAGCGCCCGCGCGATCTCCGGCTGAGTCAGGAATCCCCGTTCGGAGGCTTCACCCTCGAAGACGGTTCCGGGCGAGGCCATCTCGGCAAATTGCGGCGTGCTCTCTTCGACGCGGCGCGCCTCGACGCTTCCACGCGGCGCTTGCTTCCAGCGAAGCTCGAACTGTCCCGGCGCTTTCTTTTCGAGCGTCGCTACCCGGACCAGGTAAACCTTGAGAGCCGCCTGCGGCGCCGGGGCCGAGTCGGCTAAGGCAATCGTGCGGAGTCGCGTGTGGGACGGTGCGCCGGCGGTGCGCTCCTCAGCAAGCTGGCCGGGCAGGCGCGGAGGACGGTCGGAGGCCAGAGCGGTCTCGACCTCCTTGAGGGTCCGGCCGTCGGCGAGCTTGAAGACGAGGCTGGTGCGAAGGGCGCCCTTGACGGCCGAGGCTGGCAGGTAGGGGCCGGCGGGCGAGGAGGCGAAGGTCGGGATGTGAAGCTGTTCGGCCGGCAGGCGTTCCCAGTAGCTGATGTAGCTGGGGTGTTCAAACGGCACCCTGCGTTTGGCAAAGTTCTGGGCAAAGCCTCCCCAAGAGGCGAAGTCGAGTTTTTCGGCCTTGGCGATCTGCTTGAGGTAGCCCTCCAGGCGCGAGCCGCGCGCCAGCAGGCGGAAAATGCGTGTCTGGTCGAGGATGTTGATCTGGTCCTTCCAGACCATGTAGTCGATCGGGCTGAGTTTGGAACCGTCGCCCACCAGCAACGGCGTAAGCACGCGCAGGCGATACCTCATGCCGCCATCCGCCTCTCCAAGGGCCAGGTAACCGGGCGACCGTAGCGGTAGATTGGATGGGGAAAACCCTCGGGCGCGACGTCGGGCGCCGTGCCGATCGGCGGCGAGGCCGCTCGAATGACTGAGCCCTCCTCCACCATCCGCAGAAGCCTCTTCGGAGCCCGAACTCCGGCGCGGGTTTCCGTGTGGCCGCCGCGGGTGACCACCGAGTAGGCGCCCTGAGCCCAGTCCACGGCATCCTCCGGCGCCGGCGCGTAGAGGGAAAGCAGCCAGTAGGAGGACGGCGCCTCGCCGGTGGGCCCGGCCTCGCCCGCCGACCGCTCGGAGCCGAACAGCAGCTCCCGGAGTGTCTTGGGCACGATCTCGACCGCAGCCGCTCGCCCCCAGCCGATCGAACGCCGGCCGCCGAATCCGGAATCGGCCAGCAGGCGGAAGGCGCCTTCCAAGGGCACGCTCCAGCGCGTTTGCGCCTCAGGATCGGAGAAGGCGGCAAAGCACCACAAGCCGGCGTTGGGTGCGAACTCGATCGAAGCGGCCCGGTGCGGCGCAATGCGCGCCGGGTCCAGGCGATCGACTGCCGCAAAGCTGCGCAGGGAATCGCGGAATGGCCCGGCGGCCGGCGCCGCTCCCGCGGCCGGCAGCAGGCAGCGGCTCCAGCCGTCGACGCGCCAGTTGTCCTCGTTGAAGGGCGCGCCTTCGAGCAAGGCCCCTACAAGCGACGTAGGGACGAAGTCGGCGCCCTTGGTGCGAAGCTTCACCGCCGCAGCCGGCCAGTGGCTTCGCGGCGGTGTGATGAACAGAATGTCGCCCAGCCAAGGAAAGCAGGAAGTCAAGCAGACTTGCGGCCTGGCGGGCCTCGCCGTGGCCTCGAGCCACGCCTCAAGCAAACCCAACTCGGCCATGGCCAGCGTGAGAGCCGAATAGAGCGCGTCGGAACGGTAGAGGCGGTCCGAGCGGTCACGCTCGCCCGAGGGGGCGCCGATGCGCCAAGGGCCGGCGGGGTGCAGCCGCACGAGGAGCCCGGCGTCCATAAATCACTCGGTCAGCTTCTCGGCAAGGCTCGGGTCGTTGGCCAGCGCCTGGAAGGCCGTCAGATCGGCCGAGGAGAGCAGCTCGCGCTCGGGCTCCCCGGCGGCATAGAACCGCCGGCCGCGCCAGACGAGCCTGACATTGGAGAAGCTCACCCGCCCACTGCCGCGGGAGCCCCCGCCGCCCAGACTGTCGTCCTCGAGCAGGCGAAGCGCCTCGGCCAGCCGCGCCAGCAAGGCCTTGTCCTCCTCGCACAGGATGTCGAGCACCATTCGCACCTTGAAACGGGCGCCGGCCGGCACGCGCTCGAGCGTGCGGGGATTGGCCTGGGCGGTGATCCGGTCGATCGCGTTTTCGCTCTTGACCTCGGTCAGCTCGTCGTCCAGGTTTTCGCGCATCGAGTCGGTGATGCTGGCCAGCTCGAGAGGTGCGTCGTAAACGGCCAGGCGGGCCGGCGTGGCCGAGACGCCTTCGAGCACTTCGCCGGTGACCCGTTCCATGCGCCCCGGGCTGCGGCCGAACAGCAAACAGATCTCGTCGTCCGGGCGGTCGCTCTGGTGAATGCGCACCTCTTGACCGCGCCGGCGCGACAGATAGACCAGCTCGGACGGCACGGCCATGCCCATGGCCTGCTCGAGCAGCGAGCGAAGCTTGCCACGCAGCGAGCTGCCGGGCACGTACGGGCGCCCGTAGGCGTCCTTGACCACGGGATTGTCGGCCCCGCCGATTTCCAGCGACCCCTTGCCGGCGCCGATGTGCAGACCGGTCTCGCAGCGCATGTCCGCTTCCAGGATCAGCTTGCCAACCAGCCTCAGTTCCGTGTCAGCAGTATGGGCGCTCATGGCTCCTCGTTATTCGTTGTAAGCGATGATGGCTTCAAACAGGTCGCGGAACCGTTCGTAGCCGCGTGGGTCGTTCTTCCGCGTCACCTGAAGCAGCAGGCGTTCAAGCATGTCCAGGCTGCGCAGAGAATGCCGGGCGATGGTGTAGGCCAGGCGGGCGCGCAGCATCACGAACTGATGCTGCCGTTCGTTTTCCGGAGCCCGGCAGGCGCGCCGCACCGCGTTGTAGAAACGCCGGAGCTGGCTCTTGGTGCCGGAATCCATATCCCGCAAGCGGGCGACGACGGCATGCGCCTGATTGTCCAAATACAGGCTGTCGGCGATCAGGCGCTCCAAATCGATCTCCGGGGCGCCGCCTCGCTCGCGCTCTCGCTCCCGCTCGCGCTCTGCGGGCCGGGCGGAGCGCGACTCGCGCGGCGGCCGTCCCTCTCGCGTTCTGGTTTCGGACTGTGTCTCTGCCATGGATTAAGCCTCGTTGAGCAGCTTGGCCCATTCGAGCGCGACGCGCCCGGCGGGCCGGAGTCTGGCTTGGGCCGCGTTCTTGCCGATCATGTCCGCCAAAAGGCGAGAACGCAGCCGTTCGAGTTCGCGGTCGCGCGCGCATCCGGCCATCAGAGTGAGGCGGCGATGGTAGCGCCACGGCCGCTCGAACCGCGGCGTACGGGAAGGGGCGGCGAGTTCGGCTCCCCGCCAGAGTCGAGCCATTTCGCCGAGCAGCTCCGGCGGACAATCATAGTCGCGCACCAGACGGCTCAGGTTCTCCTTGAGCTCCACGGCCTGCGCCAGGTGCCGCCATTCGATGGTGCGGCCGAACAGGTACAGGCAGTCCTTGTCGGAGCTCTTGGCGATCTCCAGCTTTCGGCCGGCTTCCTGGAAGACTTCGGCCAGCGTCACCGGCTCCTCGGGCGCCAGCACGATGGCCATCGAAATCGTCTTGCCCTCGGCGCCAGGGAACTCTTTCAGGTTCTCCTCGCTGAAGCGATGGAACAGGCGCTGAATTTCGTGCGCGAGTGCGATCAAGGCGTCCCAGGCCCCGTAGACGGCAAAGTCGTCGCCGCCCGTATAGATGACCGACACGCGCCGCCAGAACTCGGGCATCGAACAGAGCACCTCGATCTCGCCGGCGAAGAAATTCTTGTATAGCACCGAGGTCTGGACGTGTTCCTCGATGGTGGCGAGCCGACGGAGACGGACGCCGAAGTTGTCCACGTCGCCGCGGAGTACGGCCCAGGCCTTTCGGCCCTCGGCGCGCTCCGCAAGCTGCCGCGCTCCGGCAATCGAGGTATGATCCTCTCCAGGCGCCGCATGGCGCGCCAGCGGAATCGCATCGGGTGCGTTCGAAACCGGCCAGGTGTGCCGGCCCTCTTCGAGCAGAATCCGCGCCGGCCTTTCCGCCGACCAGCCGACTCGCTGAGCCTCTTTGAGTCGAAGCCCCATTTGGCGCGAGAAGTAGGGCTCGCCCGGCGGCTGCTCGGCCGCGGAAAACGGTTCGAAGTACCCGTTGGCGGCCCCGGCGGCGGGCGCTTCGCGTTTGGGACGCATCGCCTCCTGAAGGCGGCGCCGCACGATGCTCCAATCGCCGAGATTTTCCGTGACCGCCCAGACCAGGCGCAGGTGGCCGCCGCTCAACTCGTCGATGTCGGCGGCGGCAGGCTCCAGAAACTCCTCCGCAGCCCGGCGTGACTCCTCGGGCAGAACCACCAGGAACTGTCCGCCGCCGCTCGAGCCAAGCAGAATCCGCGCCAGACCCAGCTCGGCCAGCAAGGCCCGCGGCAGCACTTCGCTCAGGAGAGAGACCCAATGGCTGCGGCCGACCAGCAGCGCTTCGGCGCATTCGCCGGCTTCGGCGAGCTCGGAGGCGTCGGCCGGCGAGAGCAAGAACTCGTCGATGCCGAGCAGCTTGCCCTCGAGGAAGATCTGAACTGACATCAGGAGAGAGCCACGGTCGAGAATCTCACTCTAGCACAGCAAGGTGCAAGAGTCGAGCGGCGCCCCCGCCGCCGAGACCTGAATCTCGGAGTCCGCAAGGGCCCGGAATCGCCCCGCCTTGCTCAGAACTCGGCCCGCGGCCGATAGCCGGGGCGGCCGCGGACGCGATACTTCTTGGCGACGTCGGAAACGATCTCCACCGTCACGCGGCGGAAGCCTTCGTTCGGGTTCGGCGCCGGATAATAGGTGACCGTGTAGGAATTGCCCAGCGACTCGCGGATTGCCTCGAAGGCCTCCACCTGCTTCTGCCAGGTTTTGGCGAAATAGACCTGGCCTCCCGTGCGCGCTGAGATGCGCCGGAAGACGTTGCTCGAGATCGGGTCCTTGTTCACGTCGCTGGTCGAGATGACGTAGATGGGGATCCCCTCGTCCTCGGCCACAGCGCGCACGTCGTCGGGCGCGACCATGCTGGCATTGTCCGGGCCGTTGGAGAAGACGATCACCACCTTGCGTCCGGGAACCTTGGCCGCATCGCGCAGCGTGAGCAGCAGCGCGTTATAGAGCGCCGCGTCGTCGCCGGCGACGGCGCGCCGCAGGCCGACGATCGCCGCCATCCGGTCTCGCGTCAAGTCGGCGGCCCGCGACAGATTGCGGCTGAAGGTGTAGATCGCCACCGAGTCGGCGCGGTCCAGCCCGCGGACGAAGTCCGCAATGGCATCCGAGGCGTAGACAAAGCCGCGGTACATGTAGTTGCTGGTGTCGAACAGGATGAAGACGTTGGTGCCGACAAAGGCGTCCGAGCGCAGCTCGGCCGGCCCCTCACGCCCGTCCGTGCGCGGTCCCGTGCCCTCAATCAGCGGCCGCGTGGAACCGTCTTCGAGCACTTGCACCGGCGGCTGATTGCCTTCGGCGAAGGTGGCGATTCGCTGGACAATGCCGTCTTCGAGAACCCGGATGTCTTTGGGCTTCAGACCGGTAACGTACCTGCCTTTGCTGTCGGTCACGGTGAAGCTATGAACGACCATGTCGACCTTGACGCGAAAGACCGGCCGCTGACCCGTCTGCGCCAGCAAGGCGGGCGAGCCGAGGGTCAGGGCCGCGCCCAACACGGCCGTCAGCAACCATGGGGATCGGCAAGATCGGACTGCCATCATTCCTCCTCTTGAATCGAGAAACTCTTCGGGCACGACGCTACTCCAAGGAGGCCTGCTCGGTCGTCTCGGCGCGCCGCCGCATCTCGGCGCGCACGTCCGCGCCCACCTGGCGGAGCGAACGCAGCACGGCGGGCCAATCCTCCAAATGGGTGGCGAAGATCTTCTCCACGGTGCGCTGAGTCCACTGGGGAATGAAGACATTCAACTGAGAGGGACGGAGCTGGAGTTCGTCGGCCAGCGCGGCGTAATACAGCACATTCGACTCCCAACTTTCGGCCATGATCCGGCTGGAGTAGCCCATCAGCGTCGGGAAGGTACGCAGATGGAGCAGTTCGGGCCGGTACGAGGTGGCCAGGGTGGGCTTTGGGGAGCCGAAGGCGCGCGAAATTGCTTCGTCGCTTACCTGGCGTGCGTGCTCGCCGGCCAGGCGGCCGATCTCGGCGGCGAGCGGGTCGGAGTCCTCCCGCGGCTCGTTCAACAGATGCCGCGCCAAAAGATACATCTCCGCCGGGGTGACGTTCTCGAGCGCCGCGGGCACCCTGCCCTGTTCGAGCAGCGCAGCCACTTTGCTCACGCGCGCCGGCGTGGCCTGCCGGCTGAGCTGCTCGATCACTCGGCGCCGCAAGCCCGGCTCCAGCACGCTTTCGGCCAGCGCCGATTCGGCGTAGCGCATGTGCAAGCCGACCCAACGCAACTGGACCGGTGAGACGTTCCACCACCGCGGAACCTTGGCCGCCAGAATCATCTGCGGGACCAGATCGGTCCAGATGAGCGCCTGCTCTCGGTCGGGCACGAGAAAGTTCTGTTCGGCTTCGGCCAGTGCGTAGGGCAGGCCGCTCAGCGAGCCCACCAGACGGCCTCCGGCGTTTGAAGGCCAGCCGGTGCCGAAAACCTCCGCCAGTTGCCAGGTCTGATTGGAGCCGGGCATGCCCACGAAATCGTGGCTGCGCACAAACAGCGGATTGGTGCGGAGCACCTGCGCACCGGGCGGAGCGTAGTGGATGTAGACGAAACCGACGAGCGTGTCCCGCAAAATCGGCGCCAGCGTCCCCCGCAAGCCGCGCAACGCCTCCGCGTCCTTGATCGCTTTCTGGATGTCCGCCCGCAGGCGAATCCGGCGCTGGGACTCGACGTGCCGCTGCGCCCAGTAGCCGAAGGAAAAACCGCTCTTTTCGACCGTGGTAAGCCCCTCGTAGGGGAGGCTCAGCTCGGTCAGCCGGGACTCCAGCCGGTTGATCAGAGCGGTGTCGAGCTGGCCGCGGCCCTCAGCGAGCGTCTCCAAGTGGCGCGCGACATCCAGAATCACGTCGACCGGCACCAGTTTCTGGGACTCGAAGTAGCCCATCATCTCTTCGAGCAGCCTCTGGTGGGCCTCGTCGTCACTGGCTTTCCCCGTTCCCGCCAGCAGATCGAGGACGCGGTTCTGAAAAGACAGGTTCGTGGGAGCGGAGGCGGCGTCGAGAATCGTCTTCAACCCGGCCACGGCCACGTCGAACAGTTCCGGCGCATTGCGCGCTTGGGCGAACCCGTCGACAATCGCCGCCAGCGTCGCGTCGGCCCGATCGGCGCCGATGGCGCCGTTGCGGACGGCAATCTGCCACAAAGACACGAGCGCCTGAAGCGATCCGGCCACGTTGGCTCGCAGCGCGCGGTTGCCGATGCGGTCAATCTCGTCGGCGCGATCCAGGAAGCTCAGGATCGTCCGGTCGCTCAATGCCCCCGTTTCCGTAAACAGCGTGTACTGAGCACCCAGGCGGTTGTAGCTGCGCGCCAGCCGCGCCACCGTGGCCGACTCGAGCGGCTGCGGGCGAACGCGGTTGATATCCGACAGCGCCAGGTAGATCTTGAGCGGCTGATTGCCCACCGGCTTGCGGCACAGCGCAAACAGCGCTTCGAGCAGATCGTCAGGCTCTCTCCATTGTTGTGCGGTCTGCTTGAGCCGCCGGTCAACCTCCTTCTCCGGCTGCTCGGCGAACAGAGCCTTCCAGATCTCCAGACCGCCGGGCACGTGCGGTCGGCCGTCGGCATCCAGCCGCAGCCGCGTCACCAACAGCATCAGATCGGCGTTGGATCGAAACACCGGCCGCGCCGGACCGGGGCTGGTGACGCGCCCCCGGATGGCCATATAGAACCGCTCCAGGCGCCGGGGTTCGGTCAAATAGTCGTACGTCGGCCCTTCGATGCGCAACAAGGCGTCGAAGTAGCTGGCCATCCAGCCGTCGTCACGGGCGATCAGCCGGACGAAGAATTCGCCGGGGTCGTCCGGTGAGACGCCGACCAGCTTGGCCCAGGTGGCCGCCGCGCGGTCTCCGCCCGGCACCACCGCCTTGCCGCCCCGGATCTCAAACAGGGAACCGAAAAAGTCCAGCACGTGAGCGAAGGCCTTCAAACGTTGCACGTCGGCGGCTTTGCGCATCGCCTCGGCGGTCTCCGGACTCAGCTTCGACAGCCCCAAGTAAAGCCGGCACAGCGACGGATCGCCCAAGAAAACGTTGATGAACGGCTCGCCGCGCCGGCGCTCCTGCGCCGCCAACCAGTAATCCTCGCCGTAAAGGATCGGCACGCGGCTGGGCTTGAAGTCGTGCGTGAAGGGACGGTTGGTGCGCAGCGCCTGCTCGAGCTCGGCCAACGGGAACCCGGAGTCGATGGTCAGAAAGGCGCGCGTGGCGTTCACCGTCTCCAGCGTCACTTCGCTGCCGCAGCCTCCGCGCATGCGATAGCCGAGGACCCGCAGCAGCTCCGCGGTCTGAGGCGAGTCGCACGTTTCGATGCGAATCACCTTCTGCTCGTCGGCCAGCTTTTCGAGCTCGCGCGCTTGCGACAGATAGCGAATGGCCAGCTTGAGGTATTCCGTCTGCTGGAGCCCCTCGTAGCTGGCCGAGGCCTGGTAGCCGCTGGTGACCACATTCCGCGCGATGGCCGGAAGGATGTTCTCCGGCTCAAGCTCGGGCGAAATCGCGATCATCCGAGCAAACGAGGTCAATGGACCGGGGATGTCGATTGTCTCGCCGGGCGGATCCGGAGCCGGTCGGGGCACGCCCGCCGCTCCCAGTCCCCGGCCGCCCGAGGCGCGGTAGATCTCCAAGTGCCGCGCCGCCGCTTCGTTGTCGCCGGCCATCAGATCGAGCAGCACGAGCCGGCGCGCAATTGGAGCTCGGCGTGCGCCGCCGTCGCCGGCCGACAGCCGGTCAAGCAGTCGAGCGTACGCTTCCCGGGCCTTAGGGCTTCCCCGACGGTCCAGGAATTCGGCATAGGCCGTCCAAGCTTCCACATTCTGCGGCTGCTCCGTGACCGCCTGCTCTAACAGCGCCAGCGCCCCGGCGGCGTCGCCCGCCAGCTCGAGCTGCCGCGCCCGCGACTCCAGGCTCTGTGCCGGAGCCAGCCAAACTAGGGTGGCAAGACCCGCTACGATCGACCAGATCGGTTTCATTCGCCCTCCCGGCTTCCCGCTTCTCGGGACTTCTCCACATATATTTAACCATCAGCCGCGCAACTTGCGTAACCCCTGTTTAACCGGCCGGCGCGATTTTACTCGCGCCCTGCCTTTGCCGCCCGATGGCGCCGCCGGCGTCAAGGAAAATAAACTGGCAGAGGAGGAACCTGCCGTGAACGTCCCGCTCCTTGCCCTGCTCGCTCTCGCCGTGCCTGTCCGGGCTGAACCTCTAAAGATTGCCGTGATTGGCCTGGTGCACTCCCACGTCTGGGGGCATCTGGAGCGGATGGTCCGTCAGAGCTCGCCCAAGCTGGTCGCCATCGCCGAAACGAACCCCGAGCTGGTCGCCGAGGCCCGCAAACTGGGCGCGGCCGAGGAACTCTTTGTCGCCGACTACCGGCGGATGCTCGATCAAGCCCGGCCGGACATCGTTTGGGCCTTCGTGGAAAACAACCGCCACTTGGAGATCGTCCGGGAATGCGCGCCTCGGCGCATTCACGTCATGTTCGAAAAGCCGCTGGCCGCGACGCTCGAAGACGCTCTGGAGATGCGGCGCCTCGCCGAGCAGCACCGCATCCGGGTCATGACCAACTACCAGATGGCCTGGTGGCCGGCCAACTACGCAGCGCACCGCGAGGTTTCCGCCGGAGGGCTGGGCAAGGTCTGGCGGCTAAGAGGCATCGTCGGCCACGGCGGTCCCGGCTCGAGCGGTCCGCGCAGCAAGTACTTCTTCGAGTGGCTGACCGACCCCGTGCGCAACGGCGGAGGCGCACTCATCGATTTCGGCTGCTACAACGCCCTGTGGAGCCTATGGCTGCTCGGCCGGCCCGAGAAGGTTTATGCGCAGGTCAACCATCTGCGGCCGGAGATCTTTCCCAAAGTCGAAGACAACTCGACGATGGTGCTCTCCTACAAGGACGGCGTCGGCCTGTTCGAGGGAAGCTGGAGCCTGCCGCGTTCGTTTCAGGAGCTGGAGATTTTCGGACTGAGGGCGAGCCTGACGGTGACGCGGGAGGGCGCCGAGCTCCGCGCCGGGCGCGAGCCGCCGCGGGCGCTGCCGCTCGAGGCGCTGCCGCCGGAGCGCGCCGAACCGGTGGCCCACATGGTGCACTCGATCCGCACCGGAGAGCCCCTCACCGATCTGGTGAGCCTGGAGATGAACGTCGCCGTAGTCGAGATTCTGGAGGCGGCGAAAGAGTCGGCACGCACCGGCCGGGCCGTGGCTCTGCCGATCCGCCGCTAGGCTCTAGAGGCCGTCCTCCAGGCGATAGATGGTCAGGCCGGAAAGCAACTTCGGGTAAAAATCGGTCGATTTCTGCGGCATCACGCCGCCCGAGAAGGCCACCTCCGCCACCTGATCGACGGTGGCGGGCTCGAGCAGAAAGGCCACGTCCGCATCGCCCCGGTCGAGCCGGCGAAACGCTGCGTCGAGTTCCCGGACATAGGAGAGATAGCGCTGCTCGCGGACGTCTTCTTCGCCAATGCCGAGCATCTGGCCGAGAAGCTCCTGATGCAGGAAGGTTACGTTGAGCAGGCCGGGCGTGCGCCGAAACTCGAGCAGGTATAGCCGTTCCGGGTCCCGCACGGCGATGCCGATGCGCACCGCCTCGCCCGCCGGGCTCTCCCAGCGCCGGCGCAGCTCTTCCGGCGACTCTAGCTCTTCCAACCCGTAGCGCGCGGCGGCCTGCTCGAGGAGGCGGCGAATGGCGCCTGGCGCCAGGCCGCTCACCAGCCGGTGCGTCGCCAGGATCTTCAGGCCGGGCGAGTGCATGTTCACCAAGGTCATCATCACCCAGCGCGCCGCCTCGAGCTCCGGGTTTTCTTGTGCGAATGCCAGCGCGGTTTCGTAGCGATGATGTCCGTCGGCGATGAGCAGCTTCTTGGGCGCCATCAGCTCGCAAATCCGGGAGACGATGGCGGGCTCGCAGATTCTCCACAGCCGGTGCAGCGTCTGGTTTTCGTCGGCCGCCTCGACGAGCGGCGCTCCGGCGGCGGCCTCCTCGAGCATCCCCTCCAGGCAACGCTCCGGATCCGCGTATAGCACGAAAATCGGGCCGAGGTGAGCCCGGGTGGCGCGCAGCAGTTCCAGGCGATCTTTCTTCGGTCCGCTGAGCGTCTGCTCGTGCCGGAAGACGACGCCCTCGGAATAGTCCACCACCGGGCCGAGGCCGATGAATCCCTTGCGCGTCAGGCGCTCGCCCGTCTCCGGGTGCACGAACTCCTGAAAATAGGGATAGAGGGCAGGCTCGGCGTCCCGGGCCAGAATGCCCCTGTCGATCCAGTCGCGCAAGTAGGCGGCGGCTCGTGTGTAGACGTTGTCGGTCTTGCTGTCGCTCGGACGGACGGGTCCGAGTTCGAGGCGGACCAGATTGTACGGACTGCGCGCCAGATACGCCTGCTGCATCTCGGGCGTGATCTTGTCGTAAGGCTGGGTGAGCAGATCGGCCGGGCGGCCGGCTTTCGCCGTGTATCGGTAGGCCCGGAAGGGCAGAATACGCGCCATAGCGGGTAAGGGAAGAGGCTAGGATAGCAAAGCCTCACCGACGCCCGCGCGCTTCGGCGTTAAGGCCGGTTGGGCCCCGGGCGATTCTCTTGCCAGGCGCGCCGCCTGCTCATGCAGCTTCAGGGCGCGTTGCGTGGGTTGAGCACCGCAATCGTCTCTGCTTTCGCGTCGCCCCGGGCGAAGGCCGCCTGCTCGATCTCCAGGCCCAAGCCGGGCGCCTCCGGCGCCGTCACGTGGCCCTGAACCGGCGCCGGCACGTTGCGCAGAAAGCGCGGGTAGACGTCGTTATACAAATGAAAGACGCTCTCCATGATGTAAAAGTTGGTGAGCGCCGTCGCCGTGTGGATCGACGCGTACCACAACAACGGCCCCCCGCCGGTGTGCGGCGAGGTCGGAATCTTGTAGGTGTCGGCCATGTCGGAGATCTTCTTGGCCTCGGAGATGCCGCCGCACCAGGTGACGTCCCACATCAGCACGTCCACGGCCCGGGCTTCGAACATCTCACGGAAACGGAACCGCGTCGCCAGCCGTTCGCTGATGCAGACCGGAATCGACGTCTCCCGCGCCAGCGTGGCGTAGGCCTCTAAATTGTCCGGCAGCATCGGGTCTTCTAGATAGAGGATCCCGTACGGCTCGAGCGACCGTGCGATCTGAAGCGAACAGGGCAGGTTCCACTTGCTGCTCAGATCCAGGGCGATCTCCATCTCGTCGCCCGCGGCGCGGCGAATCCGCTGGACCGGATCCAGGCACTGCTTGAGCTCGGCCTGCGTGATGAAGGTGCCGCCGTGACGGGCGTAGGGATTCACCGGGCCGCGGTCATACGGATAGATCTTCACCGCGGTGATTCCGCGCTTGAGGAGAAATTCGGTCACCTTCTCCGGGTCGTGGTCCCGCAGGCCGTACAGGGTCCAACCGTTCATCGTGTTGTAGACGCGCAACCGCGTCTGCGCCCGGCCGCCGAGCAGCTTATAGATGGGCAAGCCGGCCGCCTGGCCGAGCAGATCCCACTGGGCGATGTTGACGGCGCAGAGGATGCGAAACTCGGCGCCGCCCACGGGCCGGTAAGAAATCTGATAGTAAAGGTCCTGCCAGAGGCGCTCGATCTCGGTGGCGTCGCGGCCCAGAATGAAGCGCGCCAACTCCTTGAGCGCCCCGGCGTGGGCGTCGTAGCCGGGATAGGTCTTGCCGGTGCCCACCAGTCCGGCGTCGGTGTACAGGCGCACCCACATCCAGTTCGGTGCGATGCCCTGGATGCGCAGCTCCGGGTTGAACCACACCGCCTCAATACGGGTGATTTTGAGCGGACCGGCGGACTTAGCCGCCGCACGCGCCGCGGGCGGCAACGCGGCGCCCAGCAAGGCCCCGACCAGGAAACGCCGCCGATCGAATTTTTGAGCTCTCATCGATGCCTCCTGCGTGGCTAGCGCTCCGCCACGGTCTCCAGGCGGGCGTCGCCCGAGCGGAACAGCTCCGGCTTGATCTCGGCGCCGATGCCGGGAAGCTCCGGCGGCGTCACGTAGCCGTTGACCGGCACTGGAACGTTGGCGACGAAATACGGGTACTGGTGAGCGTACTTCCAGTAATTGCTCTCCATGATCAGGAAATTTGGAAGCGTGGTGGAAACATGAATCGAGCAGAAATAAAGCAGCGGTCCGCCGCAGGTGTGCGGGGATACCGGGATGAAATAGGTGTCGGCCATGTCGGAGATCTTCTTTGCCTCCGAGGGCCCGCCGCACCAGGTGAGGTCCCACATCACGACGTCACAGGCTTTGAGCTCGAAAAGCTCCCGCCATTCGTAGCGCGTGGCCAGCGTCTCGCTCATGCAGATGGGCACGCCGGTTTCGGCCGCCAGTTGCGCGTAGGCTCGGGCGTTGTTCATCAGCATGGGATCCTCGAGGTACATGATGTGGTAGGGTTCAAGCGCCCGCGCGATCCTTTGCGCGCTCGGCAAATCGAAGCGGCCCCAGCAGTCGACGCAAATGTCCATCTTCAGCCCGACGCGGTCGCGGATCTCGCGGATCCAGGCCAGCCCCCGCTCCAGAGCCTCATTGGAGAGGTAGTTGTCGGGGGCCGAGAACGGATAGATCTTCATGGCGGTGATGCCGCGCTCGAGCAGGAAGTCGACGATCCGGCCGGTGTCGGGGCCCATCTTCATCTCGTTGATGGCCCAGTAGTCGGTCGTGGTGTTGTAGACACGGACGCGCGGGCGCGTCTTGCCGCCGAGCAGGCGGTACAGCGGCAGGCCGGCGGCCTGGCCGAGGATGTCCAGTTGCGCCATGTTCACCGCGCTGAGCATGCGCATGTCGGCGCCGCCGGCGTTGCGCATCGCCATGCGGTGGTACCAGGCGCGCCAGACGCCGTCGATGTCGCGCGGGTCGCCGCCGACGAGCACCGGGGCGTGTTCGCGCAGCGCCCCGATCTCGCTCGCCACGAACGGGTAGGTCTCGCCGGTGCCGATGATGCCTTTGTCGGTGTGCAGGCGGATCCAGCAGAATTCGGCGCCGTCGGCGCCGCCGGATCCCCCGCCGATGCGCAGGTCCTTGCGGAAGGTCACGGCCTCGATGCGCGTGATGCGCATCGGTTCGGTATTGGCGATGGCGCTCGCCAGCGCCGGAGTGAGCGCGCCGGCGCCGGCAAAAGCGGCAGCGCGCCCGAGAAAGGCTCCGCGTCTCATTCCTTGGGGTTTCATATCGGTTTCGGCTCCACTCGGAATCGCGGAGCCTTTTCGTTATATCCCATTCCCGGCGTCCGCCGGCCGTGGTATAGTATGGTCCAGAGCGCCACTGAGGCCCGAGGAGCGGGAGTAATTCAGTGGTAGAATGCCAGCTTCCCAAGCTGGACGTCGCGGGTTCGAATCCCGTCTCCCGCTCCATGTTTTCATAGACTTACGAGCGATTTGGGAAACCCCACCGATTCCTCGTTACTCCGTTTACTCCGTTAAGCCGACTTGCGCCATGCTGACGGCTCGGGTTGCGGTTTGGACTCCTTCTGCCGGACGGCGGCTTCGAGAGCCCGAAGTGCGGCTCGCTTCTGCTCCAGATCCGAGCTGGTGTAGACCTCCAGGCTGACGCCGAGTCCGTGGCCCCTCTGGTCGGAGGCGACCTTCGGATCGACGCCCGCCTTCTTCGACAGGCTGGCGTTGGTTTTGCGCAACACCTGAAAGGTGGCCCACTCCATGCCGATGGCCTCCAGCACCGGACGCATGTTCCTGCGCCAGACGTTGTCGAGCGAGATGGGCGTGGTCACCCTCTCGGACGGAAAGACGAAACCGTCCGGGCTCGGGTCCTGCGCCAGTTCGGCCCAACGCTTCAACAACTCGAGCGTGCCGTCGGAGATTGCGCCTTCGCGGGGCTTGCCGTTCTTCGGCGTGTTGAATTTCCGTTTGTAGACGCGCTCCTCCACCCGGATGATCCCACCGGCCACCGACTTCCATCGGAGAGCCAGAATCTCGCCCGGACGCATGCCCTCGAAGATCGCGAGCCTTGCGATCAACTTCTCCCGGAGGCCGAAGGCCTCGAGGTACTTGTTCACCTCCTCTTCCGTCAGCGGACGCGCCATACAACTCGCATGGCGGCCCGGCTGACATCGTTTGGGAATCTTCAACTCGGCCGCCGGGTTTCCCGAGAGGATGGAGTCCGACAACGCGAGCTTGAAGATGCCATTCAGGAACCACCGCAAATGAGCCACCACGCTGAAGGACAACTCCGCCGCCTTGCGGTCGAGGAAGTCCTGCAACTGGTCCCTCCCGATCGCGTGGAGCAGATCGTTGGCGAACGCCGGGAGGAGATGCTTCCGGATGATCTGCTCTGAGGTCCCCGCGGTTGATTCCTTCCAACCGCGCCGGGCATGCGGCAGGTATACGCTCTCGACAAACTGCCCGAACGTGTACACCGGCCTCGGACCCCGCGCCGTGCCTTCGTTGATCGGCCGGAGGATGACCGCCAATGCGGATTCCGCTTCCCCTTTGGTCATCTTCGAGCACAGCCCGAGCACCTTGGACCGGCGGCTGCCGTCTTCCCACCAGAAGGCGACCCACACACGATGCCGCCCGTGTTTGCGGGCTTGCAGGCTGCCTTTCTGGAAACGCTTTCGACGCATTATCTTGCCTCCTTCCTGCGCCGAAGGCGTTGATTCTTGGCATGCCCCACATAGTACCATCACCGCATTGCCCC
>Ga0308392_1000220_pt1 | contig 23988 bp, 25 predicted proteins | sample Hotspr20Samplem2_FD_202361 | JGI IMG/M metagenome (GOLD analysis project Ga0308392, IMG submission 202361) | Hot spring phototrophic mat microbial communities from Octopus Spring, Yellowstone National Park, Wyoming, United States - 20050624_m2 ... | reverse complement strand
CACGCCTGCCAGGAATGCCGCCCAACTTCGCATCGAGCTCTCCCTCATGCTTAAACGCGGCCGCGGGCCGGGACGTTTCCGCCTCGGGCTCGCCCGCCGGTAGAATGAAGGTCAGAATGGGGGAGCTGCTGGCACGGTTCCGCATCGGCGGCGTGGAAATCAGCCCGGCAACGGTGCTGGCGCCCATGGCGGGCATCACCGACACCGTCTTTCGCTCGCTCATCCGGCGAATGGGCGGTTGCGGCCTGCTGATGACCGAGTTCACCAGCTCGCACGGCGTCGTCAACGCGATGCGCGCCCGCAAGCCGGGCCGGACCATGCGGTATCTCGCCTTCGAGCCGGACGAGCATCCCGTCTCGGCACAGCTTTTCGGCGCCGACCCAGAGGTGATGGCGGAGGCCGCCCGGGTTTGCGAGGATCTGGGTTTTGACATCGTCGATATCAACTTCGGCTGCCCGGCCAAAAAAGTGGTGCGCTGCAACGGGGGCTCAGGACTGTTGCGGGACCTGCCTCGCATCGAACGCCTGCTGCGCGCGGTTCGGCGCGCCATCTCGATCCCGTTGACGATCAAGTTCCGCGCCGGCTGGAGCGAGGCGGAGCTGGTGCATGTGCCCGTGGCGCGGCTGGCCGAAGAATGCGGTTGCGCTGCCGTGGCGCTTCATCCGCGCACGCGCGAGCAGGGCTACAGCGGGCGCGCCGACTGGAGCCGCATTGCCGAGGTGAAGGCCTCCGTCAAGATCCCGGTGATCGGCAATGGCGACATTGTCGCGCCGGACGACGCCCTGCGCATGGTCCGTCAGACCGGCTGCGACGCGGTGATGATCGGGCGCGCCGCGGCCGCCAATCCGTGGATCTTCCGCCAGATCTCCGATTACCTGGAGACCGGTTCCTACCGACTTGCCAGCGATGTAGATCGCTACCAGCTCATGCGCCGCTACTACCGTCTGCTGGCCGAGCGGGGCGAACCCGACACCGTGGGCAAGATGAAACAATTTGCGAGTCTGTTCACCCACGGGGTCCGGAACGGCTCGCGCCTGCGCTCGCTCGTTCACGGGGCGCAGACCGCCGAAGAGATCCTCGAACGCGTCGACGAATTCTTCGAAAGCGAGCTGGGGGCGGCGGCCGCTCTGTCCCGATGAAATCGGTCGAATTGATTACGGACGGCGCCTGCCTGGGCAACCCCGGTCCGGGCGGCTGGGCGGCGATCCTGCGCTACGGAGAGCGCAGAAAAGAGCTGTACGGCTCCGAGCCGCTCACGACGAACAATCGCATGGAGCTGCGCGCCGCCGTCGAAGGCCTGCGCGCACTCAAAGAGCCCTGCCGCGTCACCGTCACGACCGACTCGCAGTACTTAAAGAACGGCATCACAAGCTGGATCGAGCGCTGGAAGCGGAACGGCTGGCGGACGGCGGCGCGGAAACCGGTCGCCAATCAGGACCTGTGGCGCGAACTGGACGAACTCACCCGCCGGCACCGGGTGCGCTGGCAGTGGACCCGGGGCCACGCCGCGCACGCCGACAACAATCGCTGCGACGAGCTGGCGACGCTTGCGGCGCGTCAGGTTACAAGCGGCGTTTGAACGAGACGCACTGCCGGCGCCCTCTGATACAATCGTGACCGAACTCCTATGCCCAAGACGATTGTTACCTTCGGTGAAATCATGCTCCGGCTGGCGCCGCCCGAGTTTGACCGGTTTCTTCAGCGCCCGGAATTTCAGGCCACCTGGGGCGGCGGGGAGGCCAACGTCGCCGTCGCGCTCGGCAGTCTCGGCATGCCGGCGCGCTACGTCACCATTCTGCCGCCGAAAAATCCGCTCGTCGATGCCTTCATCGGCGAGTTGCGACGGTTCAACGTGGACCCCTCGGCGATCGTGCGCGCCCCGGGCCGCCTGGGGATCTATTTCGTGGAGCGCGGCGCCAACCAGCGTCCGTCGGTGGTGGTTTATGACCGCGATTACTCGGCGATCGCCATGGCCAAGCCGGGCGCGGTGGACTGGAACAAGGCTTTCGACGAGGCCGGCTGGTTCCACATCACCGGCATCACGCCGGCGCTGAGCCAGGGCGCGGCCGATCTGGCGCTGGAGAGCGTGCGCGTCGCCAAAGAGAAGGGGCTTACGGTCTCCTGCGATCTGAACTACCGCAAGAAGCTCTGGAACTACGGTAAGTCGGCCAAAGAGGTGATGAGCGAGCTGGTGCGCTACGCCGACATCGTCATCGCCAACGAGGAGGACTGCCAGGAAGCGCTCGGCATTCAGGTCGAGGTCGACGTCGAGTCAGGCAAGCTCGAAACGGAACAGTACCGCCTGTTGACGGAGAAGGTGCTCGGGGCGTTCCCCAACGTGCAGATGATCGCGATTACGCTTCGTGAGTCCTACAGCGCCTCCCACAACGGCTGGTCCGCCTGCCTGAATGATCGCAAGGAGTTTCTGGTGAGCCGTCGCTACGACATCACAGATATCGTCGATCGCGTCGGCGGCGGCGACAGCTTCGCCGCGGGGCTCATCTACGGCCTGCTGAACCTCGGCTCGCACCGCGAGGCCCTGGAGTTTGCCGTGGCCGCCTCCTGCCTGAAACATTCAGTCTCAGGCGACTTCTTCCGCTTCACGGTCGACGAAGTGAAGGCGCTCATGAAGGGCGGCGGCTCGGGCCGCGTCCAGCGCTGAAGCGTCTCTAAGAGGTCAGCCCCCGGTGGCGGCGCGGTGAACACTCTCTCGGGTCGCTGGCGGGCCGGCCTAGTTTTTTCGCTCGGGGCGACGCTGTTGTGGGGCTCGCTCCCCATCGCCCTGAAGGCGTTGGTCGGCGTGATGGACGCGCCGACCATCGCCTGGTATCGGTTTCTCGGCGCGGCGCTTCTTTTGGGCGCCTATCTCTCCGGGAAGCGCAGCTTGCCATCACCGACCCTGTTTCGCGGCACCTCTCTCGTTTCGCTGCTCGTCGCCATCCTCGGCCTGACCGCCAACAACGTCGTCTTCGTCCTCGGTCTCGACTTCATCTCGCCGTCGGCGGCACAGGTCGTCATTCAGTTGGCGCCCCTCTTCCTGCTCGTCGGGGCGGTGTTGGTCTTTGGCGAGCGGTTCGAGTCGTCCCAGTGGGCCGGCTTTGTGATCCTCATGGCAGGTCTGGTCCTGTTTTTCAACCAGCGGTTGGAGGAGTTTGCCGCGCCGCGGAGCGGTTACGCAAGCGGGGTCCTGCTTGTCGCGCTCGCCGCCGTGCTCTGGGCCGCATACGGCCTGGCCCAGAAGCAGTTACTCGGAGCCTTCCGGCCTGCACCCGTGCTCTGGCTGCTGTATCTGGCCGGTGCGCTGCTGCTATTGCCCCTGGCCGATCCCGGGCAGGTGCGTCTGCTTGACAGGGTCGGCGTGGCGCTGATCGTATTCTGCTCGCTGGCGACCGTGGGCGGCTACGGCAGCTTCGTCGAGGCCATGGTTCATTGGGAGGCCTCGCGGGTGAGCGCCGTCGTCGCCACCTGTCCGCTGCTGACCGTCGTGCTCACCGCCGCCGCGGCGCACGTCGCGCCGAACTACGTCGAGCCGGAGAATCTGAATGCCTTGAGCGTCGCCGGGGCCGCTCTGGTGGTGGCCGGCTCCATCCTCGCGGCACGCGCCCTTCCCATGCGGACCGGCCCCGGTGGCTCGCCGTAGAGCAGATGCACAGATATACTGGCCGGAGATGGAACCTTCAGGTGCGGAAAAGGGCCTGAACTGGACGAGCCTCGCCGTTCGAGCCGTCACCAATGATAACGTCTGGCATGTGAGCCCCAACCGCAGCCGAAGTTCCTATCGACACCGTCTACGGCCCGCAGTGGAGGCACCCGCACCCGTGCTACTCCCCAGACGAGCGCCACGTCTCGTTCACCCGCGACCGGACCGGCTCGCCGCAAGTCGATGTCGTCGAACTTAAGGAGGAGATTGAGTGCTGAAAGAGTCTCGGCGGCCGTGGATGGCCCTGTGGTTTTTTTCGATCGCACTCGGCTTCGCGCTGCTGGCCCTTCGCTCTTATCTTCTCGGAGGCCGCTTTTCGATGACGCTGCTCCGAATCGTCATCGCTGTCGGTTTCGCCGCGCTCGGCTGGCTGCAATGGCGCACCTGGCGCGCCGGCCGCGGCTGAGTCCTACGTCCTACTCGAGCACGATCACTTCGTGGCTGCCGACCGACGGAAGGCTTACCGCCGCCCATTCGCCTTCCCGACGGACCGGTGTTTCGCCTTGCGAAACCAGAAGCTGCGCGCGGACTCCCCGCACTCCGCCAGGGAGGCGGAACCGGACCCCGAGCGGACCCACGGGCACGATTTCGTGCGCCGGCGCACGCCAAGCGCCGGGGGTGGTGAGATTCACCAAATGTAGTATCAGGCGGTCGCCTTGGCGGTAGAGGTGACAGTCCAGCAGGCCGGGGCCGCGGACTTCGACCGGGATCCGGTCGCGGGCCACCCAGCGTATGAGGTTGGCCAGCAGGTCTCCGTGGTCGGGGAGATTGTCGCGCGCAAAGCGCCGGTCGATATCCGCGGCAAGGTAGGCCACCCGGCTCGCCTCTTGGAGCACCAGCGCCGCAAGGCTGGTGTGGGGCGTCCGCATTCAGGAAAACTCGGGCGGATAGGCCGGAAAGTGAGGAATGAAGGTGAGCGGGACGATGGTGCCGGCCGCCGGTTCCACTTCGAGCAGCAGGCCGCCGAAAGCGATCACGTCGGTGGCTTCAAAGCCGGCCAGTACGACGTGCCGGGGTTCGTCGCGAGCCGGCTTCGCGCGCCGCGGGCCATAGGCGGGGCCGGCGGCGTCCGGGCGGAGGCGCAAATAGGTGTGGTCGGTCCCGGTCCAGCTTTCGGCCTCGCCGAGCGAACCGTGCCGCCTCCCGGTGAACCGCACGCCAAGGATTCGGGCGAGGCCGAAATCTGGTCGCGGTTGCCCCCACTCGTTGTACAGGCTCGTTTCGCCCGTGGCGAGCAGCCCACCACCGCGCGCCACATAGCGCTCCACAGCCTCGATTTGGTCGGTTGTGATGGCGGCGAGGTTCGGCAGCACCAAAGCCGCGAGTTCTTCGCCGTCGCGGTCGATGTGGTCGGCGTGCACGACCAAGTACGGGATACGCGCCCGCACCAGCGCCTGGATGATGCCGTAGTAGGGACGCGCCACGCGCTCGTCGGCCTCGTCGCGGCCGTAAAAATCCGTGTTGCGGTCGGAGTAAACCACGCCGACGCTCGCCACCGGGCGGCGGCCCACCAGCCAAGCTTCGTTTGCGGCGTGCCATTCGAAAACCGCGATGGCCGTCTCGAACTGGCGCCGGTCGGGCTGCCAGGCGCCCACGTGATGCCACCACGGCTGAATGCCGCCGGCGAAACCGGCATACATCCACTGGCGCGCCTCGGCAACGGCGGCGGAGGCCTTGCGGAAGGTCGGGGCACGCTGATAGGTCGCCATGCTTTCGGGCATGAGCTTGTCCCAACCGGCCAGACCGTGCAGCCGCTTGCCGAGCTCGGCGTTGCGCTGAAACCCGGTGGCGTCGCTGCGGCCCTGATCGTCCAGCAGGATGATCTTGGAACGCTCCAAGATAGCCTTAACGTCCCGGAGGCGCCGCCCCTGACCGATCAGATCGCCGCTCAACATACCCACCCAGAGGCAATCGGGACCGCCGGCCTGACGGGTGGTGCGGTTGTTCAGATCCCAGATCTCCAGGCGCCGCTTCAGGCTCCAGTCGAACCAGGCGCGCCAGATGGGATCGTCCCAGTCCTTGCGCCGAGGAAGGTCGTGACCCGTCTCCCGCCGCAACCGCTCGCGGCTGGAGCGGCAGTAGCAGATTTGGTCGCGTTCGAGGCCGCTCCAACTGTTGTCGGTGAAACCCTCCGGCTTTTCCCAGGCGATGATTTCACGCAGGATGGCGGGAAGATACTCCTCGTAGTAAGGTCCGTCGATGCAGGCGATGTAGTGCTCGCCGGCACGGTAGGAGCGCCCCTCGGCGTCGTGCGCGAACCAGTCCGGGTGGGCGCGGTAGAACTCCTCGGAGGCGCGGTTGGAATCCATGCGGGCCAGTACGGCCAGGCCGTCCTGGTGCGCCGCGCGAGTCAGCTCGCCGTACAGGTCGCGCTCGCCCAGGAACCGGGCGCGGTAGTGAAGCGGATGGCGGCTCGGATAGTAGGCCACGATGCCGCCGGCATTAATGATCACGCCCTGGAGGCGCGTCCGCCTCCAGTGCGCCCGCCACCAGTCGATGTCGTAGTGAAGCGGGTCCTCTTCGCTGATGTTGGTCTGGCCCCAGCGGAGCGTGCGGCGCCACCAGGGCGCCTGGCTCGGCGCCGCGGGCGCCAGCAGGGAGAAGGCCGCGCCGCTTAGCAAGTCCCGGCGCGACCATGGCGCTTGCGATTGGCGGTTCATTGGCTCGGCGCGGGATCCGGCGAGCGGGACGGCGGCCGCAGCGTCCGGAGCGCATGCTGGGCCAGCTCGCGCCACTCCTGGCGATCCCACCACTCAAGATATCGCCGAAACTGCCGCTCGGTGGACTGCACGTGGAAGGAGTCGGCCCCCACGAGCGCAACGATCCATTCGCAGTGGTCGGCAATGGCGTCCAGAGCCTTCTCGCGGGAGAACGGATGCTGGTGATAGCTGGCGAGCAGCTCCAGTTCGGCGAGCGAGCCGTGCGCCCAGGCGCGCGTAGAGACATCGGCCCGTTTGAGGTCGCCCATGGCCCAGCCGCGCGCGGCCGCCCAGAGCTCCGGCTCGGGCTTTTCGCCTAAAACGGCGGTGAGCGACAGGTATTGCGTCGCGGTCCAATGCGACTGCGTGCCTTGATCCATCGCCACGAGATAGGCGGCCCGGGCCTCGCGGAGAGCGCGGAGCGCTTTCTCGCTCGCCCCTTTGCGGAAATAAAGCCCGGCCCTGCGCTTGTAGCTGGCGCCGTGCAGGCCGAAGCACTCCGCCCTGCGCTCGCGCGAAGGCAGGCTGTCGTCTTGGGGCAGCAAGGCCTTCCAACGCGCCAGGTGTCTGTCGGCTTCTCCGAGCGCTTTCTCCATGTCATCGAGCTGATCGAGATCGGCCTGTTTGGCCGCCCACTCAAAGGCCACGTCGATGGCGCGCCGCATCTGCTCTTCCCGAAACAGATTCACTTGGCTGTCGAAGCCCTCGGGCATGGAGGCGTAGGCGACGATGCTGGCCCAATCATGGTTGGCGCCGCCGGCGGTGAACAGCCGCTGGCGGAGGTCCTGGAGCACCAGGCGCGGGTCGTCGCCAAGCAGCAGGCGTTCGTAGAGGACCTCGACGGCGATCACCGAACCGAGCTTGGTGAGCGGAAATTGCGAAGCGATCACCCAGGGTATGCCCGCCGCGTGCAGCTCGTGCGCGATGCTGGCGCCCGGAACCAGCACCGAACCCACTGCGCCCGAGTCGCAGGTTGCCAGCGTGACCACGGAGGGCGCGGATTGCCCCCGGCCGTCGGCGCGGACGGCGCGGAGAGCCTGCGCCAATCGCCTGCCCTCGACGATCTCCCGCTGGCTGCGATCCCCTGGGCTAGCCAGAGCGAGGCCGAAGCGTTTCTCGCCCGCCTGTTCGAAAGCGACGCCGTGGGCTAGAAGATGCACGTGGGTGTAGTCAGCCGTGGCGCAAGCGCGCCGGATGTCCTCGAGCGTCGCCTCGGCGAGCACGGTTAGGTGATCTTTAACGAGGGGAACCCGCTGTTCCGGGGTGGCGGCCTTCTGCACCCAGGGCTCTAGTGCCATGCGCAAGGCGTGCGCATGCTCGCGAAACGGAACGGTCATGCCGCTCGGCCCGGCGAAGGCGAACAGGATACGCGGCGTCCGATTCCAGCTCACCGGCAACGGCCGGCCTCGCCGAATCTCCCGCGTGAGCGTGATCGGAGCGCTTGCCTGCAACTGAAGCTCGAGCCGTTCGCCCGGGAAGCCTGGCGGGGCGTTGGCCAGCTCGAACGGTATCAGGGCGAGTTCGGAGCCTGAAAGCGCCAGTCGCAGATGGATCAGCCCGGGCCGGTGGCCGCTTGCCTCCGAGATTTCGGCCGTCAGCGTCGGAATTTCCGCTAGAATCCGCGCCACCTCGGCGCCGAGCTCCTGAAGCTCGGCCTGCCGCATCCGCTCCGGTACCACAGCCCGGCCACCCTCGGTGATGTAGCGGAGCCGCTCGAGGCGATTGAGCAACTGGTGATGCTCGAACTGGATCCGGAAGGTCACCGGGCCGCCTTCGCCGCACAGCGCCAAATACGGGGTCAGCGGCGACAACAACTGGTTGTGAGGCGGGCCTGGCCGCACGATCTCGAGCACGACGGTCTGGATCGTCGCCATGCTCACCCCCGGCGGAACTCCGAACCCGGCACGACTTCGAGCGCCGCCTCGCCCGAAGCGTCGTCGACGGCGTGAAACAGACGCCCGACCGTGGCGCCGTTCTCGGCCGAGATTCCCACCACCGTGGTGCGATCGAGCAGCAGAGGCGTGGCGCCTCCGCCGGGCGCCGGCACCACGGCGGCATCAAGCGCCGCCATCGAACCGGCCCTCAGAGCCTGATAAACGGGGGCGAAGACCTCGGGGTCGGAAACCAGCTCCTCCGACAGCCGCAGGAGGCGCACCCAGGTGCCGCTGTTGTAGTAGTAGCGCCTCCCGCCCGGTTCGATCTCGATGGCGCGCTCCAGGTGCGTATGCCCCGTGACGACGAAGTCGACCGCCGGGCCGAGACGCGCGACGATCTCGCGGAATGTCTGATCGCGGGTACGGATGTCGAAGCCGCGATCGTCCTTGACCCAGTCCAGTAGCGCCCGCCGCAAGGCCTCCTCCTTGGGGACGCCTCGCAGCCGGTCGGCGATCATGTCCCACCAGCCGAGCTCGCCCTCGAGAGCCCGGCCGGAAGCCGCCTCCGAAGCGCTTCGACCCTGCCGCACTTCCTCTTCGATCTCAACGAGCAGGGCGTCGGCGTCGGTGCGCATCGGCATCGGGCCGACCGCCTCGCGCAGGTTGGCGCCCAGCAGCTCCTCCGCAACTAGAGCGGCCGCCGCCTCCGCCGGTGCAGCCTCCAGATCCGTAGCTTGGTCCGCTAGAAGACCGCGTTTGATGAGCTCGCCTCGGATGCGGTCCGTCACCACCGGCAGGCCGTCTCGAACGGCTTTCACCGCCGCCGGGTCGATCGTCAGCAGGACGGCGAAGACGCTGTTGGCCTCGGGCTTGAGCAAGTCGATGAACGGGTTGCGCCGCTTGATCGGATTCATGACATCCACGACGAAGCGCGTGCCGGCATTGGGCTTCCAGTCGTCCGGGTCAAAGCCGAGCCCGGCGTTCAGGCGTTCCGCCAGCCGCCGCAGCGCCTCGTGATCGACGACGTTCCAGCCGTCCACCTCATTGCCGTGGGTGCAGAAGACACGCGCCTGGCCGACCAGGCAAGTGAAGCCGGCGCCCCGTGTGGCGAACAGCATGCGACCCTGTGCCGCCGGGTCCGCGCCGCCCAGCCGCCGCCGTATGGAGAGCTCCACATGAGGTACGGCCAGCTCGATGTCGTGGTTGCCCAGGCCCACCACCAGATACCGGCGGGGCGTCTGCACGAATTCGGCCAGTCCCTCCCAGACCGGCCGGAAAGCCGGGTCGGCATAGATACGCTCCATCATCGCTTCAGCGTTCTCGACGGCGATGTAGCCGCAGATCGGTTCGGCGAGCGAGTCGATCAGGTCGCCGTTGAGGAGCAGGGCGACTTCCCGCTCCGGCCGCTCGCGGGCCAGCCGGCGCAGCAGACTTCCCAGCCGGCGCCCCTGCTTGAAAATTTGGAAATCCGGGGGCCCGCCCAAATGGAGATCCGAAATGACGTACAGGTCATCGAAGCGGGCCAGCGGCAGGCTCATGAGTTCCCTCCCCGGACTGTCAGGCTAACATACTTGCCCGGGCGCTCCTGAAAAAAATCTTGCATTTTTTCCAGAATTCTGCTAAGTTGCGGCAACGTTATTCGCTGTGAACGCGAGTTCCGGCGCGTCGCAACGAGGGGCTGGCTCGCTCCGAGCCGGCGGCGCCCGCGGAAAGGAAGGCAGGCAATGAGCAAGACCGGGGTCTCGGCGCGGCAGATGAATTTCTACCGGCGCCTTCTTCTGGAGGTCAAGCAGGAACTTCTGGCAAGCGGGGCGCGCCTGGAAAGCCTCACGAGCGTGGAGCCGGTGGCCGAAGATGACCTTGCGCCGATTTCTCACGACGAGTTTGTGACTCTGGAGTTGAATGGGCTCGACTACGAAAAGCTCCGGATGGTGGACGAGGCGCTGGATCGGCTGGCCGCAGGCGACTACGGCGTGTGCCTGGGCTGCGAGCGGCGCATCCCGGGCAAACGGTTGCGCGCCCTGCCCTGGGCCCGCTACTGTGTGGAGTGCCAGGAACGCCTGGCCGCAGAGCGCGAGGAGTCTCGACGCGTCAGTCCCGGGATTTTCTGAGCGCCGCGGTGAGGGCGGGAACAATCTCGAACAGGTCGCTGACGATGCCGTAGTCGGCCACCTCGAAGATGGGCGCCTCCGGATCCCGGTTAATCGCCACCACGGTGCGGGAGCCCTTCATGCCCACCAGGTGCTGGATGGCGCCGGAGATGCCGACTGCGACGTACAGCTTCGGGGCGACGGTCTGTCCGGAGCTACCCACCTGCCGCTCCATGGGAAGCCAGCCGTTGTCGCAGACCGGGCGGCTGGCGGCGAGCTCGGCGCCGAGCGCCGCCGCCAGCTCCTCCACCAGCCGGAGGTTTTCCCTCTCCTTGATGCCGCGGCCGACGGCGACGATGCGCTCGGCTTTGCCCAGATCGACGGCCGTGGGAGCCTGCTCGAGGGGCGCCTCCGGGCGGGTGCGAATCGCCGCCGCCTGGATCCGGACGTCGAACCGCTCCACGATCGCGACGCCCTCCTCAACCGGCGTGAGCGCGAAGGCGCCAGCCTGAACGGAGAAGAAGACCGGGCCCGCTCCCGCCGGCCGCAGTTCGGCGTTCAAGCGGCCTTGAAAGAGCTGGCGCACGAAGACCGGGCCCCGCTCGTCGAGTCGCCACCCGGTGACGTCGCTCAAAAGCCAGCGGCGAAACCGCGCCGCCAGCTTCGGAGCGAAATCGCGAACCTGATAGGTGTGAGGAAACACGACGTAGGAAGGTTGCCGGCTACGAATCAACTGCTCCAGCGCGATGACGTAGGCGTCGGCCGTGTAGGCCGCGAGCAGTTCGTCTTCCAGCACGACAACGCGCTCGAGATGCTTGGCGGCGAGCTCCGCCGCAAGCGCCGCCAGGTTCCGGCCCGGCAACGCAGCGCTCACCGGCCGGCCCAGCGCCTTCCCCAACTGCTGGGCGGCGGCCAGCGCCTCCCAACTTTGGCGGTGCCAGGCGCCGCCCGCCTGTTCGAGGACCGCCAGGATGCTCACACGAGGAGCGCCTCCGCGCGCAACCGGTCCACCAGTTTCGCGGCGATCTCTTCGGCTGTGCCCTCGAGAAACTCGGTGCGTTTTCCCCGCTCGGGAACATAGATGCGCTCGATGAGAAAAGCCGGCTCGGGCGGCGGGCCCCAAGCGGAGGGATCCAGGCGGCTGAACGGCTTAGTCTTGGCCCGTTTGATGCCCATCAGCGTGGCGTAGCGCAAGGGACGGATTCCGGATTGCACGGCGACGACAGCCGGAAGCGGCAGTTCCAGATACTGAAACCGCCCGGCTTCGAGTTCGCGGCGGAGGCGCAGTGCGGCGCCCGGCTTTTCGATCTCGACGATGAGAGTGGCATGCGGCCAGCCGAGGAGTTCCGCCAGCAGCACGCCGGTCTGGCCGTAGCCGGCGTCCTCCGATTGAAGGCCCGTGAGAATGAGCTCGGGCTTTTCAGCCGCCGCAGCCTGCGCCAGCCACCAGGCCGTGCGGAGCGGATCGCCGCCTCCCGGCGCCTCCGTTTCGATGTGGATTCCCCGATCGGCGCCCTTGGCCAGAGCCTCGCGGATCGCCCGCGCCGCTCGCTCCGGGCCTGCCGAAACCACGGCGACCTCGCCGCCGTGACGGTCCTTGAGCTCGAGCGCCGCCTCGAGCGCGTAGGCGTCCGGCTCATTGAGCTCGTACTCCAGATCGGACTCATCGATCCAGGCCCCGGCGGCATTCACCCGCAGGCGGGCGTCGCGCGCCGGCACCTGTTTGAGCGCAACGAGAATCTTCATTCGCGCTGCTCGCCGATCCGCTTGAAGATCAGGCAACCGTTGGTTCCGCCGAAACCGAAGGAGTTGGTGAGCGCATATTCGATCCGCATCGGACGCTTCTGGTTTGGTACGAAGTCCAGGTCGCACTCCGGGTCCGGGAACTCGTAGTTGATGGTCGGAGGCGCCACCTGATCGCGAATCGCCAGCACGGTGATGCCGGCCTCCAGCCCGCCGGCGCCCCCGAGCAGGTGGCCGGTCATGGACTTGGTGGAGCTGACCGCGAGCTTGTAGGCGTGTTCGCCGAAGCAGCGTTTGAGCGCCAGCGCCTCGATCCGGTCGCCGACCGGCGTCGAAGTACCGTGGGCGTTGACGTAATCGATCTGCTCCGGCCGCAGGCCCGCGTCGGCGATGGCGTTCTGCATGACGCGCACCGCGCCGTCGCCGTCCTCGCACGGCGCCGTGACGTGGTAGGCGTCGCCGCTCATGCCGTAGCCGACGATCTCGGCCAGAATCGGCGCTTTGCGCCGGATCGCCCGTTCGAGCTCCTCCAGAATCAGGATGCCGGCTCCTTCGCCCACCACAAAGCCGTCCCGCTCGCGGTCCCAGGGCCGCGAAGCGCGCTGCGGCTCGTCATTGCGCTGCGACAGAGCGCGCATGGCGGCGAAGCCGCCCACTCCCATGGGGGTGATGCAAGCCTCGGCGCCGCCGCAAATCATCACGTCGGCATCGCCGCGCTGGATCAGCCGGAAGGAGTCTCCGATGGCATGGGCGCTCGTCGTGCAGGCCGTGGCAGTGGCCGAATTCGGGCCCTTGGCCCCGATGCGGATCGAGACGTAGCCGGAAGCGAGATTGATGATGGTGGCCGGAATGAAGAACGGCGAGATGCGGCTCGGGCCCTTCTCGAGCAGCACCTTGTGTTCCCGTTCGATCACCTCGAAGCCGCCGATGCCGCTACCGATGTAGACGCCGACACGGTGAGCCTCCGACGGGTGGAACTCCAGGCGCGCCGCCTGAATGGCCATCTCCGAGGCCGCAATCGCGAACTGGATGAAGCGGCCCATCTTGCGGGCCTCTTTCTTGTCCACCCAGTTGAGCGGGTCAAAGCCTTCCACCTGGCCGGCGATGCGGCAGTTGAACTCGGAGGCGTCGAAGGCCGTGATCGGACCGATGCCGCTGCGGCCCTCGAGCAAAGCCGCCCAGGTTGTCTCCGTTCCGATCCCGAGCGGGGAGATTAAGCCGACACCGGTCACTACGACTCTGCGAGGCAACGCTTCACTCCTTTGCTGACTGAAGGATCGGCGCCGAGCGCGGCTCCTTCACTTGCCTTCTTTCTTGCGCTCGATGTACTCGATGGCGTCTTTGACGGTGGTGATCTTTTCGGCGTCTTCGTCCGGGATGTCCAGATCGAAGGCCTCTTCGAAGGCCATAACCAGCTCGACGATGTCCAGCGAGTCGGCGCCCAGATCATCCACGAACGAGGCAGAGTCCTCCACCTGGCTCTCCTCGACGCTGAGCTGCTCGACGATGATCTCTTTGACCTTGTCTCGAATCGACGACATGAATCCTCCACAGTGGACTTGAGAGCCTTTGATTCTAACCAGCCGCTGCAACCGGCCGCAAGTGTCTCGGTGAGCGCGTAGGCCGGGGCCTGGCCCGCGGAAGACTCCTCTGCTCCCCGAACTCTCCGACAGTACCACATCCGACCCGACGGCCGCGATGCGCCCATCACCCGCCGTGCGCCGCATCTTGACTTGGAGGCGCGCCGGGAGTTAATATCAAGTTGCGGGGTGGAGCAGTCTGGTAGCTCGTTGGGCTCATAACCCAAAGGTCGGTGGTTCAAATCCACCCCCCGCAACCAGCCCGCAACCGGCGGCCCTCCCTCGTTAGCTCTCCCAAGCTCGGCACGGCAATTGCATTGTCTCGTGTTGGCATTCTTCCCGATAGGTTGCGAGAGCTAACATGCGGACCATTGACTCTCCGGTTCTCACCCCTGCGTTTAAGATCCTGAGCCGCTCGCCGGCCTCGCGGCTAACAGCGGGCGGTGTTTTAAAGCGCCACCCACTGGAGAGGATTCTAGCTAAGCCGTTGACCAGAAAGGTGCTTGCCATCCTTTCCAAACCGCGATCCAACGGCCGCAGCCTCTTTGAAGCCTTGGCGGAAAACTACGACAATCCGCGCCTGACGGGCTGGGAGCGCTGGAAATGGAGGCTCCCAAATCTTCTCATCGACGCTCTGCTGGCCCATTACCGGCTTGATAAGGAGTTGATGAAACGCAAGCTGTTTCATCACCCGCCCACGGTGCGCGCCCTCACATTGACCGCGCGCAGCATCGCCCGCTACGGCTTGAGCGCTCCGCAGCGTTTCGCCGCACCGCTGTTTGTGGTGTGGAATATCACCCAACTGTGCAATCTGGCCTGCAAACACTGCTACCAGAACGCCGGGCCGCGGCCGGCCGCCGACGAACTGACGCTCGAGGAGCGCCTGCGGGTGGTTGATGAGCTGGCGGACAATGGCGTGCCGTTTCTGGCCATCGCCGGCGGCGAGCCTCTGGCGCTCAAAGATCTGTGGCCGGTTCTCGAGTATGCCAACCGCCGCGGACTCCATCTGACGCTGGCCACCAACGGCACGCTGCTTGTGCCGGAGACGGCCGCGCGCTTGAAGGAATGCGGCGTCAAGTATGTCGAGGTGAGCGTCGATGGGCTCGATCCGAACGAGCACGACGCTTTCCGCGGTCGAAAAGGCGCGTGGGCCCGGGCGGTTCAGGGAATCCGCAATGCGGTCAACGCCGGCATCCGCACGGGGCTTGCTACCTGCTTTACCCGCCGCAACGTGCATCGCGCAAGCGAGGTCATCGAGTTCGCCATCGACCTCGGTTGCCAGACGTTCTCGCATTTCAACTTCATCCCGGTGGGCCGGGGCAGGGAGATCGTGGAGGAAGATTTGACGCCGGCACAGCGGGAGAGGCTGCTCGCTACCCTTCAGCGCTACCTGGCGGAAGGCCGCATCAATGTTATCTCCACGGCGCCGCAGTTTGCCCGGGCCTGCATCGTCTACGGTCCGGCGGAGGGTGTCTTTGCCACCGGGCACGCCGGGCGGGGTATGGGCCAGAAGACCATGGTCTTGTCCCGCTATATCGGCGGTTGCGGGGCGGGGCGCTGTTATTGCTCGATTCAACCGAACGGAAAGCTCACCCCGTGCGTCTACCTCTCCTCGGTCCAAGCAGGCGACCTGCGGCGGCAGAGCCTGGCCGAGATCTGGGAGTCCGATCTGTTCGCCTTGCTAAGCGACCGCAGCCGGCGCGGCGATCACTGCGCGGTGTGCGACTACAAAGCCTACTGCGGCGGCTGCCGCGCTCGCGCCCTCGCTTACACCGGAGACATCACCGCGGGCGATCCGGGCTGCGCCTACAATACGCCGCTGTGGAGGGAACTGGTGGCGAAAGCCGACGAACAGCTTCCGGTCCTTGAGCCCTTGTCGGTGGCGGGGGCGGGCCGAACCGAGAAGCTGAGTATGGGCGGAGGCCTAAGCTGATGTCGCTTCCGCTTGCGGTGTTGCTTTCGACCGTTTGCGCCGCACTGCTGGCCACGCTCTGGCTGGCCTTCCGGCGGCGGAGCGAGTGCGCCAGGCGTCTCCAGCGCGCCATCGAGTCGGCCGGCTACGAGGTGGTGCACGGCGCCAACGCGGCCCGCGCTCACCTGATCGCGATGGAACTCGAGGCTCGTGAGCTGGCCTGCGCCGCCCACCTGGCGGAGGTTCGGCGAGCGCTCGAGCGAATCGAGCGAGCCGCCGCGATCCTCGCCGAGGCGCTCAGGCCAGAATCCGCCGCAAGCCCTGGTAGTAACTCCGCTGGAGCTCCTCCAGATCCCGCTTGACGAGGTTCAGGCCGAAGACGCACAGCTCGAAGGAGTTCGCGAGCTTGCGAAACAGCGGCGCCTCGTGCGCGTACTCAAAGAGGTCGAACGTGGAGACGATGTGATAGGACTCCTTGCCCGCCTTGACGTAGTCGATGAAGGCGTCCAGGCGGAGTCCGCGGCGCGGCAGGCTGGCGACGTATTCGGGAAACAAACCCGACAGAAACAGCGTGTAGTCGCCGATATGTTTGCGTACCGCCCGCTCGTAGTCAAAGGAGCGCCCTTCAAACAGCGGGTTCGAGGCAAGGAGCATCTCGCCGACGTCCTCCAACCGCTTGCCGCGCGCGTTGCGGATCTTGTACAAGTTGCTCGTCTGGGTGAAATCCACAAGGAGGTTCGTCACATAATTGGCGATCTCGCGGTCGCCGAGCTGCGCGTCTCCGAAGAACCTCCGCTCGACCAGGCTTCGGAAAAGCTGACGCAATGGATGACTTTCGGAAATCACCATCCCAGTCACGCGGGAAACACCCGCAATCCTATTTTAGAAATGCTGCTGAAGGTCGGCGAAGCGGCTCACCCGCAGCAGGCGCGGGTGATCGGCGATCTCCATGCGCTCGAGATGCCAGGTGCGAGGATGGGGAACGTAGACGGCGCCGAGGCCGGCCTCAAGCGCCGGAAGGATATCGGACTTCGGCGAGTTTCCCACCATCCAGGTGCGCGCCGGATCGATGGCGCGTTCGGCCACCAGCCTGTGGTAGGTAGCGGCGTCCTTCTCCTTAACGATGACGGTGTGGCCGAACCAGACGCCCAGGCCGGAGCGGTCGATCTTCAGCTTCTGCTCCTCCGGGTGCCCCTTGGTGACGAGCGTGAGATCGTGGCGGCTCGCCAGATAGGCGAGCGTCTCCTCGACGCCCTCGATCAGCACGAGCGGCTGGTCGAGAATGCGCCAGGCGATCGCCATGACGCGGTCGAGATCCTCTTCCCGGATGTGACGCTCGGCCAGCCGCAGGTAACATTCGGTCATGTTACGGCCGAAGTTCTCCGTGCCGTAGCCGTAGAGGCGAATGTTAGCCAGCTCGATCTCGTCCAGGACGGCGCGGACTTGTTCCGCCGTCAACGTGGAGTGATCCAGGAACTGGACGAATTCGGCGAATGCCTGCTCGAAGTAAACGTTGTTTTCCCAGAGGGTGTCGTCGGCGTCGATGAACAGGTACTGGCGCACGCGGCCGTTCAGTTCCGCGCCAGATCCGGCCCGTGGCCGTTCCAGGGCGCCACAGCTTTGATATGCGCCGCATAGCGCTGCCGCGCCACCTGAACAGGCGCGAATTCAACCAACCGGCGCAGGCGCTCTCTTTCGGAGCGCATGACGAGCAGCGCCTGGCGGAACTCCGCATCCGGAATGGCCTGCGCCAACTGGAAGCTGAGTTGCGGATCGTCGAGCTCGGGCGGGGGCGCCTCCTCGCCTTCGCCCGCCGTCAGCAGCCGGTAGGCTTTGAGCGCCCTGGCTTTGAGCTCGGCCGACACCGGTTCGACCTCCTCGTCGTTGAAGAAGCGGACCATGCCACGCAGATACGGGCGCTCCGTATCCAGACTCTCGATCTCAAATCGGCGCACGCCGACCACCACGATGTCCATGCGGCCATCCTCGTACTCCCGGGTGACCTTCTCCACGACAGCCGTACAGCCTGTGGCGACGATGCCCTTGTCGGCGGCCAGCACGATGCCGAATTCGGAGCGGTTGCGGATGCACTCGCCGATCATCTCCTTGTAGCGCTCCTCAAAGATATGCAGAGAAAGATGCGTCCGCGGAAGGAGCACCACTCCCAGGGGGAAGAGCGGCAACAGCTCCGTCGCCATGGTACCATTATCGCCCAAGACCTCTCATGGAGCTTCGTGGCAAGACCGTTCTGATTACCGGTGCAAGCGAAGGGATCGGCGCCGCCTGTGCGCGAGCGTTTGCGCGTCGGGGGGCGCGCCTGGCGCTGACGGCGCGGCAGGAAGACAAGCTGCGCGCCGTGGGCGGGCCGGAGGCGTTGATCGTGGCCGGCGATCTGACCCAGCTCGAGCTGAGGCGGCGCGCCGTGGAGGCGACGCTAGAACGCTACGGGTCGCTCGACGTGCTGGTGAATAACGCGGGCGTGGGCCTGTACTCGCCCACCGTCAAGGCGCCGATGGAGGCCGTTCGGCGGCTGTTCGAGCTGAACCTGATGGCGCCGCTCGAACTCATCCAGCTCGCTGCGCCGCATATGGAGCGGCAGGGCGGCGGGGTTATCGTGAACGTGAGCTCGATCGTGGGCAAAGTGACCATGCCGTGGCTCACCGTGTACTCGGCCTCGAAATTCGCCCTGAATTCGCTCACCGACGGCCTGCGCATGGAGCTGGCGGCCCAGGGCATCCGTTTCATCGCGGTCTGTCCCGGCCACGTGAAGACCGCCTTCGGCGCGCATGCCCTCGCCGGGCGTCCCCCGGCGGCCTTCGAGCGCACCCGCGCTTTCTCGATCACGGCTGAGCAGTGCGCCGACGCCATCGTGCGGGCCGTCGAAAGCGGCAAGCGCACCGTCGTGGTGCCCGCCGTCGGCTGGCTCCTGGTCGGACTTGCCCGGCTGGCGCCCCGGCTGCTCGACTGGCAACTGGCCCGGCTCTATCGTAGTGTGGAGAGGGAGACCGGATGATCCTCAAGCTGAAGCGCACGCCGGGCATCTACCTGGTGGGCTTTATGGCTTGCGGCAAATCCACCATCGGGCGCCTTCTGGCGGACACGCTCGGCTGGTCGTTTGCCGACATCGACGAGGAGATCGAACGGCGGACTCAACGGACCATCACGGAAATCTTCGACCTGGAGGGGGAGGAGGCGTTCCGGCGGATCGAGCAGGAGGCGATTGCGGCGCGCGTTCGTTCGATCGAGAGCGGCCGGCCGACCGTCGTCGCCCTGGGCGGGGGCGCCTTCGCTCGCCCGGAGAACTACGAACTGGTCACCGCCAACGGCGTCTCCATCTGGCTGGACTGTCCGCTCGAGACCCTTCTGAGACGGATCGCCGGCGACACCACGCGCCCGCTGGCTCGCGACCTCGAACGGTTTCGACAGCTTTATGAGGCGCGCTTGCCGGCTTATCAGCGGGCCGATTTCCGCGTCAGCATCACCAGTGACGACCCGCTCGCCGTAGTGAATCAGATCTTGAAGTTGCCCATCTTCTGATCCGGAGGCCTCGCCTATGGAAACTACCCTGCGCAGACACGCCTCAGAGATCTTCCGCGCGGCGCTGCGCGCGGCCGATCCGGTCGAAGCCATTCTCCGGCACGTGCGCCTGGAGGGCGAGCTGTTGGTGGTTGGCAAGCGCCGTTACCGGCTGGCCGATTATGACCGGGTGCTGGTGGTGGGAGCGGGCAAAGCCGGCGCCGCCATGGGCCGCGCCCTCGAGCGGCTCCTCGGCCGCCGGATTGCCGGAGGTTGGATCAACGTCAAGTACGGGCACGTTGCACCGCTTCGCCGCATCACGCTCCACGAGTGCGGTCACCCGGTGCCGGATGCCGCCGGGGTCGAAGGGGCGCGGCGGATCGCCGAGATTGCCTCCGGAGCAGGCGAACGCGATCTGCTGATGTGCGTCATCTCCGGCGGCGCCTCGGCGTTGATGCCGCTGCCGGCCGCGCCGATCACCCTGGAGGAGAAACAGGAGACCACGCGCCTGTTGCTGGCCTGCGGCGCCTCGATTCACGAGATGAACGCGGTGCGCAAGCACCTGTCGAGCATTAAGGGCGGGCAACTGGCGCGGCTGGCCTGGCCGGCCACGGTCGTCTCGCTGCTGCTTTCCGACGTCATCGGCGATGATCTGGACGTCATCGGCTCCGGCCCCACGGCGCCGGACGCTTCGACGTTTCACCAGGCCAAGGCGTTACTGGAGAAGTACGCCATTTGGGATCGGGTGCCCGCCGCCGTTCGCGAGCGCATCGAACAGGGTTTGGCGGGCGCCGTCGAGGAGACGCCCAAGCCCGGCGCACCGGAATTCTCGCGGACCCAGAATCTGGTGGTCGGCTCCAACCGGCTGGCCGTCGATGCCGCCGCCGTCAAAGCGCGCGAGCTCGGTTACCGGACCATGGTGCTGTCGACGTTCGTGGAAGGCGAGACCCGGGAAGTGGCTCGCGTGCATGCCGCGATCCTCAAGGAGGTCCGGGCCTCGGGACGGCCGCTCCGGCCGCCGGCTTGCCTCATCAGCGGCGGCGAAACCACGGTCACTCTGCGCGGCGAAGGGCTCGGCGGACGTAACCAAGAGTTCGTCCTCGCCGCCGCGATCGACCTGGACGGCTACGAAAAGGTCGCCGTGCTCAGCGGAGGCACCGACGGCACCGACGGGCCCACCGACGCGGCCGGCGCCGTCGCCGACGGCAAGACCTTGGCCCGGGCCCGGCAGAAGGGTCTGGACGCTGCCCGGCACCTGGCCGAAAACGATTCCTACCATTTCTTCGACGCTCTGGGCGACCTGCTGAAGACCGGCCCGACACACACCAACGTCATGGATGTGCGCATCTTGCTGGCCGGCTGAGCCCCGCGTCGGTGAAGGCGGAGACGGCTTGGCGCGGGCGTCGTGCTACCTTGGGAGAAACGTGTCATCGCCGCTCAACGTTCATCTGGAGCAGTACGAGGGGCCTCTCGACCTTTTGCTCGACCTAATCCACAAGCAGCAGATCAACATCTACGACATCCCGATCGCCAAGATCACAGCCCAGTACCTGGAGTACATGGAGCGCGCCGCGGAGCTCAACATCGAGCTGGGCGCCGAGTTCGTCTACATGGCCGCCACGCTCATCCACATCAAGTCCCGCATGTTGCTGCCGCGCGACCCGACTCTGGCCGAGCTCGGCGCCGAAGAGGAGGATCCGCGCCAAGAGCTTGTCCAACGCCTGGTCGAATACGAGCGTTTCAAGAACGCTGCCGAGATGCTCCACCAGAAGCGCCTGATCGAAGAGGCGATCTGGTCGAACCCGCAGATTCACGAGTTCCTCGCTGAAGAAGACTCACCCGGCTTGGCGGTCACGTTGTTCGACCTGGTTCGCACCTTCCAGGCGGTGCTCGAACGAGCCAAGGCAAGGCCGACGTTCGACGTGAATCAGGACAGCGTCAGCGTTCCCGAGATGATTCGTTACTTAGAGTCGCTGCTGCGCGATCGTCCCATCTCGTACACCCTTTCCTTCATCGAGCTGCTCGAGCAGCAACGAAGCCGCAGGGCCATGGTCTGCCTGTTTTTGGCGATCCTCGAATTGGTTCGCCTTCAGGCCATCGTCATCGGACAGAAGGACGCTTTTGGCGATATCACCATACGAAAACACAAGGCCTTCGACGAGGTTCTGGCTTCGAAGGAGGCGATCGCCGCCACCGAGGAGGACTATAGTTGAAACCGATGGTTGAGCCGCAGACGCCGCAGCAAGCCGAACTGGCGCTCGAGCCCGACCCCGGCGCCGAGCCCGCGCCTCCGGCCGAGCTCACTGCCGATGAGCTGCTCGGCCGGTCGACTCCGGCGGCGGCCCAGACCGCCCGGGCTGAGCTCAAGGCGCTGATTGAAGCGATCGTCTACGTCACTGACGAGCCGCTCACCCCGCGGCAGATTGCCGGGGGCTTGAATCGACCCCTCGACGAGGTTCAAGCGATCCTCGAAGAGCTGGTGGCGGACTACAGCTCTCCGGCACGGGGCATCTGGATCCGGCAGGTGGCCGGCGGCTACAAGATGGGGACCAAGCCCGAGCATCACGAGGCGGTCCGCGCCTTTGCAAAAACCTTGACGCCGCCCCTGAAGTTGTCGATGGCGGCTCTGGAGACGCTGGCCGTCATCGCCTACAAACAACCGATCACCGCTCCGGAGATCATGGCGATTCGCGGCGTGCAGGGCGCCGGAGTTCTCAAAACACTGCTCGAGCACAAGCTGATCACCACGGCCGGGCGCAAGAACGTGGTCGGCCGCCCCATCCTGTACAAGACCACGAAAGAGTTCTTGATTCAGTTCGGCCTGAACGACTTGAGCGAGCTGCCGTCCCTCAAGGAGTTCGAGGAGCTGGCGCGCCTGGCCTTCGGCAGCGGCGACAGCAGTCCCCAGCCTGCCCCGGCCGTCTCCGCTCCGGTTTCGGCTGAGGAGGCCGCCGCGCGCGACCCGTCGGCCGAGCCGCCCTCGCTCTGATGCCTGCCGAGCGCCTCCAGAAGATCCTGGCCCGCGCCGGACTCGCCAGCCGCCGCAAAGCCGAAGAATACATTCTGGCGGGCCGCGTCACGGTCAACGGCAAGCCCGTGCTCCAGTTGGGGGCGAAGGCCGACCCCGAGCGCGACCATATCAAGGTCGACGGCAAGCTGATCCGCCTGCCGCGGCAGTACGTCTACCTGGCCTTGAACAAGCCCAAGGGGTGCGTGACGACGCTCTGGGACCCGCAGGGCCGGCGGACCGTACGGGATCTGATCAAGGGCGTTCCGGAGCGCGTCTATCCGGTCGGGCGGTTGGACTACCACAGCGAGGGGCTCCTGCTGCTCACCAACGACGGGGACTTCACCGCCCGCATCCTTTCCCCGGCAAGCAAGATCCCGAAGACGTACTTGGTGAAGGTGAACGGACCGCTCACGCCGGAACAGGAGGAGGAGTTCCGCCAGGGCATCCCGCTTTATGGGCGCCGGACCGCGCCGGCCCAGCTCCGGCTCGTCCGGCGTGCGCGGAATCCGTGGTACTCCGTTACCCTGGTGGAAGGACGGCAAAACCAGATTCGCCTCATGTTCCGGCATTTCGGCAGGCTGGTGGAGAAACTCAAGCGCGTGCGGATCGGTTTCCTCGAGCTGGGTTCGCTCAAGCCCGGCGCTTACCGGTTGCTTACTTCGGCCGAGGTGGCGCGCTTCCGGAAACTGCTCGGCCTGGCGGGCGCCGACTCCGGCAAGCCGAGCGAGCACCGCCATGGCGCCTGAGATCCGCCATCTGCTTGAAACCAGCCGCGTCATCGCCGTCGTGGGCCTCTCCTCGAAACGGTGGCGGCCGAGCTACGGCGTCAGCGAGTTCATGCAGCGCCAGGGCTACCGGATCATCCCCGTGAACCCTCATGAGACTGAGGTGCTCGGCGAGAAGGCCTACCCGGATCTGGACTCCGTCACCGAGCCGGTGGACATCGTCAACATTTTCCGGCGTTCCGAGTTCGTGCCGGAGATCGTGGAAGCGGCGATCCGGCGAGTCGCGCGCGCCGTGTGGATGCAGGAAGGCGTCGTCCACGAGCAGGCTGCGCGCCGCGCCGCCGAGGCCGGCTTGGTGGTGGTGATGGACCGCTGCATCCTCAAGGAGTACCGAAAACTTTCCGCGGGCGGCTGAAATTTTCCGAGCAAGGGCGCGCTCGAGACGCCGTATATAATACGACGGAAGACTCGCCAAGGGTGAGGAACGCAAGATGACGATAGCTTGGTGGATGTGGTTCATCGTCGGGGTTCTTCTCCTGCTGGCCGAGTTCGCCACGCCGGGCGCCTTCTACCTGTTTTTCTTCGGCCTCGGCGCCATCGCCGTCGGTCTGCTGGGCGGGCTCGGCATCCAGCCTCCCCTGGCGGTTCAGCTCCTGCTTTTCCTCGTCTTCTCGATCGGCCTGCTGGTGCTGTTGCGCAAGAGATTACGGCTGCGCTTCGACAGCAAGCTGGCTGACCGCGAGGTGGACAACGTGGTCGGCGAGATCGCCGTGACCCTCGAGGAGATCCCCGTCGACGCCGTCGGCAAAGCGGAGCTGCGCGGCTCGGTCTGGAACGCGCGCAACGTCGGCGACGTGCCCCTGGCGCGCAACCAGCGCTGCGCCGTGCTGCGGGTGGAAGGCCTTACGCTTTGGATCGCAGCCAATTGAATCGAGCGGAAAGGGGGTTTTGTGGAAATTAGCGGCAGTCTCATCGCCCTGTTCGTCTTCGTGCTGTTCGCCATCATCGTGCTGGCCAAGACGGCCGTCGTGGTGCCGCAGCAGAACGCCTACATCGTCGAACGGCTCGGAAAATACTCCGGCACGCTTCAGGCCGGCTTCCACATCCTGACGCCGTTCATCGACGTGGTCCGCTACAAG